>Ga0153961_1000067_pt1 | contig 46111 bp, 40 predicted proteins | sample TSFL045MetaG_FD_104748 | JGI IMG/M metagenome (GOLD analysis project Ga0153961, IMG submission 104748) | Attine ant fungus gardens microbial communities from Florida, USA - TSFL045 MetaG | ecosystem: Host-associated > Fungi > Mycelium > Unclassified | place: USA: Florida, Withalacochee...
AGTTGGTTGCGGGAGCCGGATTTGAACCGACGACCTTCGGGTTATGAGCCCGACGAGCTACCAGGCTGCTCCATCCCGCGTCCGTAGTGCGCATTGCGTCTTTTTTCACATTGTCTCTTCAAAAGAAGAGTTGGTTGCGGGAGCCGGATTTGAACCGACGACCTTCGGGTTATGAGCCCGACGAGCTACCAGGCTGCTCCATCCCGCGTCCGTGGATGCGCACTATACCTCCTGGAGCTGATGATGCAACCCCTTTTTAGCGCGAAGCGTCAAATTAGGGACTGTTTGCTGAATATTTTCTCCATCTGGCTAATTATCGCACAGCTGCGCGCTGAGAAGGGCCCGGTGGATTTCAATCTGACAGGCGCTTTGCTATCGTCGCGGGGCGAACACTGATGAATACAAGAGACGGCGATGAATAAAGGACACTGGGCGAAGTACGCACTTACTGGTGCAATGTTTGCGCTGCTGGCGGGCTGTAGCTCGAAGCCGACCGATCGCGGGCAGCAATATAAAGACGGCAAGCTGGAACAGCCGCTGGCGCTGGTTAACCAGCCCAATGCCAAAGGACGGCCGGTAAACGGCAGAGATTTCGGCGAGCAGGTGCGGCAGATCCAGTCTACCTCTTCCGCCCTGTATGGACGCCACACCGGCACCTACAGCGCGATTGAAAGCTGGCTGATGGCGGGCGCCGATACGCGCCAGCTGCGTCAGTTCGGCCTCAACGCCTTCCAGATGGAAGGCACCGATAACTACGGCAACGTGCAGTTTACCGGCTACTACACGCCGGTGGTGCAGGCGCGCTATACGCGTCAGGGCGAATTCCAGTACCCCATCTACCGCATGCCGCCGCGCAAGCGCGGCGCGAAGCTGCCGAGCCGCGCCTCTATCTATAGCGGCGCGCTGGATGAACGCTACGTTATCGGCTGGAGCAATTCGCTGATCGACAACTTTATTATGGACGTGCAGGGCAGCGGCTACGTCGACTACGGCGACGGCCGTCCGATGACTTTCTTCGGCTACGGCGGCAAAAACGGCTGGGCCTATCACAGCATCGGCAAAGAGCTGATCGATCGCGGCGAGGTGAAGCGCGAAGATATGTCGATGCAGGCGATTCGCGACTGGGCGGCGTCGCACTCCGAGCAGGAGGTACGCGCGCTGCTGGAAACCAACCCGTCGTTCGTCTTCTTTAAGCCGGAACCTTATACGCCGGTGCGCGGCGCCAGCGCGGTGCCGCTGGTAGCGAAGGCCTCTGTCGCGTCGGATCGCTCGCTGATCCCGGCGGGAACCGCGCTGCTGGCGGAAGTGCCGCAGCTGAACGAAAAAGGCAAGTTCAACGGTAAATATGAAATGCGCCTGATGGTGGCGCTCGACGTCGGCGGCGCTATCAAGGGCCAGCACTTTGATATTTACCAGGGCATCGGGCCCGACGCGGCGCACCTGGCGGGCTTTTATAACCACTATGGCCGCGTCTGGGTGCTGAAGGCCGCGCCGGGCGCCGGGCAGCCGCTGTTCAGCAACCCGCAAAACGGCGATAATGGCTCTCTGTTACTGGGTTCAAACTGATTTCTCGGCGGGCCGTACGGCCCGCATGAGGTGACAAGGTTAATTATGAGTGTGGTTAACGACGCCTGGCGTCAGCGTTTTGGCGGCACAGCACGGCTTTATGGGCAGGATGCGCTGTCGCGTTTCGCCGCGGCGCACTTCTGCGTAATCGGCATCGGCGGCGTCGGCTCCTGGGCGGCGGAAGCGCTGGTGCGCACCGGCATCGGCAAAATTACCCTGATCGATATGGACGATGTCTGCATCACCAATACTAATCGGCAGATCCACGCGCTGAACGGCAACGTCGGCAAGGCGAAAACCGAGGTGATGGCTGAGCGGCTGCGCGCCATCAATCCCGACTGCGAGGTGATCTGTATCGACGATTTCATCACGCCGGACAACACCGCCGAGCTGATGGCGGCAGGCTATGACTACGTGATTGACGCCATCGACAGCGTGCGCCCGAAGGCGGCGCTGATCGCCTGGTGCCGCCGCAACAAGATCCCGCTGATTACCACCGGCGGCGCGGGCGGCCAGATCGATCCGACGCAAATCCAGGTGGCCGATCTGGCGAAGACCATCCAGGATCCGCTGGCGGCCAAGCTGCGCGAGCGGCTGAAGGCGCTCGGCGTGGTGAAAAACAGCAAAGGCAAGCTGGGCATCGACTGCGTCTTCTCGACCGAAGCGCTGATGTATCCGCAGCCGGACGGCAGCGTCTGCGCGGCGCGCAGCACCGCTGAAGGGCCGAAAAGAATGGATTGCGAAGCGGGATTCGGCGCGGCCACCATGGTAACCGCCACCTTCGGCTTTGTCGCCGTTTCCCATGCGCTGAAGAAGTATCTGGCGCGCGCGGCGCGTCAGGCGGCGTAAGACCTCAGGTGCGCGCCGCGCGCGCGGCCTGATGCACCGCCTCCGCCAGCGCCTTCAGGCCGCTGCTGCGCGAGGCGCTGAGCTGGGCGCGCAGCCCCAGTTCGTCAAACAGCTGCAGCGGATCGTTCGCCAGCAGCGCCTGCGGCGTTTTTCCCTCCACGGCGGTCAGCAGCACCGCCAGCAAACCGCGCACGATGCGGCCTTCGCTGTCGCCGTAAAAATGCAGCGTGCCGTCCTGACGCAGCTGGCTGCCGAGCCAGACGCGGTTTTCGCAGCCGGTTAGCTCGATGTCGGCGGTTTTCAGCGCCTCCGGCAGGGCGGGCAGCTGGCGGCTGAGCTGGATCAGCTGGCGATAGCGATCCTCCCACTGTTGAAAATGGGCAAATTTCTCTTTCAGACCGTCCAGGGTAATCAGATCGCCGAACGGGTGCGGGCCTGCCAGAGCCTGACTCATGCTTCCTCCTCAGACAGCAGATCGAGCGCGGTGTAGACGGCGCGCGTCAGCGCGTCGACATCCTGTAAATTATTATAGGGCGCAAAAGAGACGCGCAGCGTGCCGCTCACGCCCAGCGCCGTCATCAGCGGCTGCGCGCAGTGCTGGCCAGCGCGCAGCGCGATGCCCTGTTCCGCCAGCAGCGTCACGATATCGCTGTGGTGCACGCCTGCGAAATCAAACGCCAGCACGCTCGTCCGGCCCGCGCGGTAGCTGCGAAAACCGGGAAACTCGGCCAGCTGCTCTTCGGCCAGGCTGGCAAGCTGCTGGCTCCACATCTCCGCCTTCAGCCGGTCATGCTGCTCAAACCAGCTCAGCGCGGCGCTCAGTCCCACCACGCCCGCCACGTTCGGCGTGCCGGCCTCGAAGCGCCAGGGAACGGGCTGCGGCGTGAAGCCGTTAAAATCGACATGGGTCAGCATTTTGCCGCCGCCCTGCCACGGCGACATCTCCTCCAGCAGCTCGGCTTTGCCATAGAGCGCGCCGATACCGGTCGGGCCGTAGACTTTATGGGCAGAGAAAGCGTAGAAATCGATATCCAGCGCCTGTACGTCGGTTGGGCAGTGCGCTATGCCCTGCGCGCCGTCGACCATAACTTTCGCGCCGACGCCGTGCGCCAGCGCGATGGCCTGCGCCAGATCGGGGCAGCCGCCGGTAACGTTGGACATCTGGCCGATCGCCAGCAGCCGGGTGCGCGCGTTAAGCAGCGACGGCAGCAGCGCGATATCCGGCAGGCGATCGGCGCCGATGGGCCACTTGACCACCTTCGCGCCGCGCGCCTGCGCCGCCATCAGCCAGGGTACCAGATTGGCGTGGTGCTCCGCCTCGCTTACCAGAATCTCGTCGCCGGGGTTTAGCCGCGGCAGCAGCCAGCCGTTAGCGACCAAATTGATCGCCTCCGTGGTGCCGCGCGTCCAGACGATCTGGTGACCGTGGGCCGCATTCAGCAGGCGCGCCACCTGATGCCGCGCCTGTTCATAACGCTCGGTAAGCTGGCGCGCCGCGCCGTACTGGCTGCGATGCACGGTGCCGCCGCTCAGGCTGTAAAACTGTTGCGTGGTATCGATTACCGCCTGAGGCTTCAGCGTCGTAGCGGCGCTGTCGAGATAAACGCCGGCGTCGCTCAGCGCAGGAAACTGCTGGCGGAAGGCGGCGGGATTGAATGCGGTCATGCTTTGTCTCGTCATACAAATAAACAAGGCCAGATAAAAGCCTGGCTCTCTCCTGGCAAAGCTGTAAAAGCGCGTTATGCTGATTAATGCAAGGTTTAAACCAAAACCCGCACAAGGAGCAACCTTCTTTAGTCGATTTGACTAGGGTTAGCCAACGCGGGCGGTTTGATGCAATCATCTACAAGGAGATAGAAAATGAAAAAACTTTCAGCAGTGCTGGCTGTCTGCGCTATGGCTTTTACTCTGGCCGCGTGTTCAAGCAATTATGTTATGCATACCAACGATGGTCGCACCATTGTCTCAGAAGGCAAGCCTTCCGTTGACAGCGATACCGGTATGATCAGCTATAAAGACGCTAACGGCAACAAGCAGCAGATTAACCGCTCAGACGTCAAAGAGATGGTTGAGATGCAGTAAGCGCTTCGGCGTTTGCTGAAGGCAAAAAAAAGCACCGCAATTTGCGGTGCTATTCAAAATCACTATGGACAGACAGGGTAAATCTACAGGAATTAAAAGCTTGATCTGCAAGCGTCAGATCAAAATGCAAACACAACATCACGACCACAAGCCAAAAGCTTCCCGGAAGTCTGCGAACTCACTCACAAATCCTGAAATCTTTTCGTTCCGGCTCAGGAAGTGCGGCAACTATAGGTATTTGCTGGAGCTTCCTCAACGGACAATTTATAATGTCTCGGATTACTAAAACTAATATGTGACCGCTTTTTATAAGCGCGTGCGTATTGCCCCTGATCCGAGTACGGAAAACCATGTCGAAACGCCTTCCTCCTCTTAACGCACTGCGCGTGTTTGACGCTGCGGCGCGTCATCTCAGCTTTACCAAAGCCGCTGAAGAGCTGTTCGTCACCCAGGCAGCCGTCAGCCATCAGATCAAATCGCTGGAAGATTTTCTGGGACTTAAGCTGTTTCGGCGGAGGAATCGTTCGCTGCTGCTGACGGAAGAAGGGCAAAGTTACTATCTCGACATCAAAGAGATTTTCACCGCGCTCAACGATGCGACGCGCAAACTTCAGGCGCGCAGCGCGAAGGGGGCCTTAACCGTCAGCCTGCTGCCCAGCTTCGCCATTCAGTGGCTGGTGCCGCGCCTCTCCAGCTTTAATATGGCTTATCCGGGCATCGACGTGCGCATCCAGGCGGTTGACCGTGATGAAGAGAAGCTGGCCGACGACGTCGACGTGGCAATTTTCTACGGCCGCGGCAACTGGCCGGGGCTGCGGGTGGAAAAACTCTATGCTGAATATCTGCTGCCGGTCTGTTCGCCAGCGCTAATGACCGGCGACAATCCGTTGAAAACGCCGATGGATCTGTCGCGCTTCACGCTGCTGCACGACGCTTCGCGGCGCGACTGGCAATCCTATATCCGGCAGCTAGGCTTGCAGCATATTAACGTCCAGCAGGGTCCGATTTTTAGCCACAGCGCCATGGTGCTGCAGGCCGCGATCCACGGCCAGGGCGTGGCGCTGGCGAATAACGTGATGGCGCAGAGCGAAATCGAAGCCGGTCGGCTGATCTGCCCGTTCAACGACGTGCTGGTGAGTAAAAACGCTTTTTATCTGGTTTGTCATGACAGCCAGGCAGAACTGGGTAAAATAGCCGCCTTTCGACAGTGGATCATCGCGAAAGCCGCCAGCGAACAAGAAAAATTTCGCTTTCGCTACGATCACTAACTAATTGATCTCTGTAGAGTGATGTACAGATGCACCTTGAGGATAGTCAGATGTCCAGTCGTGCCATGTTTATTTTTGCCGCCATCAGCGGGTTTTTGCTGGTGGCGTTTGGCGCTTTTGGCGCCCACGTATTAAGTCGTTCTCTGGGCCCTACCGAAATGGCCTGGATCCATACCGGTCTTGAGTATCAGGCATACCATACGCTGGCGATTATTGGCCTGGGCGCCGCGATGCTGCGCCGCGCTAATCTCTGGTTTTACTGGAGCAGCGCCTTTCTTGCCCTGGGCGTCGTGCTGTTCAGCGGCAGCCTCTACTCTCTGGCGCTGTCGCACCTTAAGTTTTGGGTTTTTGTTACGCCGGTCGGCGGCCTCTGTTTTCTGGTCGGCTGGTTTCTGATGTTGATTGGCGCGCTGCGTCTTAAACGAAAGGCAGATCGCCATGAATAAAGTTTTACTCTATTGCCGTCCTGGTTTTGAAAAAGAGTGCGCTGCGGAAATTGCCGCCTGCGCCGCCGAGCGTGAAATCTATGGTTTTCCGCGGGTGAAGGAGAACAGCGGCTATGTGCTGTTCGAGTGCTATCAGCATGAAGACGCCGATCGCCTGGCGCGCGAGCTGCCTTTTGATTCGCTGATTTTTGCCCGCCAGATGCTGGTGGTCGGCGAACTGCTGAAAGATCTGCCGCCGGACGATCGCATCGCGCCGATTGTCGGCATGCTGACTGGCGTAGTGGAGAAGGGCGGCGAACTGCGTGTTGAGGTGCCGGACACCAACGAAGCGAAAGAGCTGACGAAGTTTTGCCGCAAGTTTACCGTGCCGCTGCGCGCCAGCCTGCGCGAAGCGGGGATCCTGCTCAACTACGAAAGCCCGAAGCGCCCGGTAGTGCACGTGTTCTTTATCGCGCCCGGCGCCTGCTACGTTGGCTACTCAGTCGTCGGCAACAATTCGCCGTTCTATATGGGCATTCCGCGCCTGAAATTCCCGGCCGATGCGCCGAGCCGCTCAACCCTGAAGCTGGAGGAGGCGTTTCACGTCTTTATTCCCGCCGACGAGTGGGACGAGCGCCTGGCGGGCGGTATGCGCGCGGTCGATCTCGGCGCCTGCCCCGGCGGCTGGACCTATCAGCTGGTGAAGCGCAGCATGTGGGTTGACGCGGTGGATAACGGACCGATGGCGCCGAGCCTGATGGATACCGGGCAGGTCACTCACTGCCGCGAGGACGGCTTCAAGTTCCGTCCGACGCGCAACAACAACGACTGGCTGGTGTGCGACATGGTGGAGAAGCCGGTGCGCGTCGCCAGCCTGATGACCGAATGGCTGGTCAACGGCTGGTGCCGCGAGGCGATCTTCAACCTCAAGCTGCCGATGAAAAAGCGCTATGAAGAGGTGACGCAAAACCTGGCGATGATCGACGAGGCGCTGAAGGCGCAGGGCATCAACGCGCAGATCCGCGCCCGCCAGCTTTATCACGATCGCGAAGAGGTTACGGTGCATATTCGCCGCATCTGGGGCGCCATACCGGGCCGCCGCGACGAACGCTAAGCGTCAGGCCGGGCGCGACGGCGCCTGGCTTTCGTAGCGCAGCGTTTTCAGATTCCCCTGCAGCACCAAATCCTGTTTTAGCATCGCAACCTGTCGGCTGATTAAGGCGGACTCACGTCCGGCCTCCAGCTTCGCGCGCCATTTCTCCGGCACCTCGTCGAGCCGCGCATAAATCGCCTCCAGCGAACCAAAACTCTGCAGCAGCGTTTTCGCGCTTTTCGGCCCGATGCCGGTTACGCCGGGGATCTTGCTGCTGCTGATGCCGCACAGCCCCCAGTAATCGGGCAGGCGCTGCGGCGCGACGCCGAACTCATTTTCGATAAAGGGCAGATCCAGCCAGCGCTTTTGAAAGTAGTCGCGAATGCGGATCTGCGGCGCCAGCAGCTGACAATAGCCTTTGTCGGTTGAAACGATGGTCGCCTGATGGCCCGCCTGCGCCATTTTTACCGCCAGCGTGGCGGCCAGGTCGTCCGCTTCATCCGCCTCGGCGATCCAGCAGCTGACGCCGACGCGACGGAACGCCTCCTGCAGCGCGGGCAGTTCGGCATGCAGATCCTCCGGCATCGGCGGTCGGCCGCTTTTATAGTCCGGCAGCAGCTGGTGCCGCCAGCCCTGGTGACGCTGTTCGCTGTCGAATACCGCCACGACGTGGGTCGGCTGCGTATGCCCCAGAAGCTGGCGCAGCGCCGCGACGCAACCCTCGACGCAGGGCGATCCCTGTACTGCGTGCAGACGACGTATCAGGTTGAGCGCGTCCACGATAAGAAGGTGAAATGACATAGGCTAAACGGCAGCCCGGCGGGGCTGCCTTCCTTGCGGTTTATTTAATGATTTCGTAGCAGGGGATATAGGCGGTGCCCGGCAGCTTCATGCGGTGCTGAGCGACGAAGCCCTGCAGCAATTCATCCATGCGGCGCATGATGTCCGGCTCGCCGTGCAGCTTATAGGGCCCTTTTTCGCGGATTTCCCGGATGCCGATCTCTTTCACGTTACCGGCGACGATGCCGGAGAAGGCGCGACGCAGATCCGCCGCCAGCTGCTCCGCCGGCTGGCTGGTGTAGAGATTGAGGTTGGCCATATTTTCATGGGTCGGCAGAAACGGCTTCTGCAGATCGGGCGAGATGCGGATCGACCAGTTGAAGCTGTAGGCGTCGCCGGTTTCGCGGCGATATTCCTTCACCTGCGGCATCGCTTTCTTCATCAGGCGCGCCACTTCGGCGGCGTCGTCGATAATGATCTTATAGTGACGACGCGCCGCTTCGCCCAGCGTGTTGACGATAAAATCGTCCAGCACGTGGAAGTAGTCGGCGCTCTCCTGCGGGCCGGTGAGGATCAGCGGCAGCACCTGCTCGTGGTTCTGCGGATTCATCATAATCCCCAGCAGATAGAGCAGCTCTTCCGCCGTGCCCACGCCGCCCGGGAAAATAATGATGCCGTGCGCGATGCGCACAAAGGCTTCCAGGCGTTTTTCGATATCCGGCATGATGATCAGTTCGTTCACCAGCGGGTTCGGCGGCTCGGCGGCAATAATCGACGGCTCGGTCAGGCCGATAAAGCGGCTGTCGCGGTAGCGCTGCTGCGCATGGCCCACCGCCGCGCCTTTCATCGGCGCCTCCATTACGCCCGGCCCGCAGCCGGTGCAGATATTCAGCTCGCGCAGGCCCAGCTGGGTGCCGACGTTGCGGCAGTACTGATACTCCACCGCGTTGATCGAGTGGCCGCCCCAGCAGACGACGGTATTCGGGTATTCTCCAATGTGCAGCGCGCGGGCGTTACGCAGGATAGAGAAAACCTGGTTAGTGATATGCGCCGAATCATCCGGCGGCGCCTCTTCCATACCGGCGATCGCCAGCTGCCCGTTAACAAACAGAATATCGCGCAGCACGGCGAACAGGTTGGCCTGTAGCGAACGGATAATGCGTCCGTCGACAAACGCCTCTTCCGGCGGATTGATCAGTTCCAGCTTGACGCCGCGCTCGCGGCGCAGCACGTTAATGTCGAAATTTTCAAAGCGGGAAAGCAGTTCGTGGCTGCTGTCGGTCTGGCTGCCTGAATTCAATACGGCCAGAGAGCAGTTGCGGAACAGCTGGTAAAGGTCGCTGCTCGCCGTGCGCTTGAGCATGTCGACTTCCAGCTGAGAGAGCAGATCCATCGAGCCAAGAGGGCTGATATGCGTAATCAAATGAACTCCGTTACACCCGCCTGGGTGACTAATGACACCGCTGCTGCGGTGGCGAAAATCCCTGGTCGGCAATCCTCCGATCGCCGCCTCCACCAGAGTGCCTTGTCGACCTTCAATGCTCAAGGGGAACGCAACCTCTGAAGCGCAGGCTGCGAGAGGCCTCGCAAAGCTACTGGCGCGCCAGGCGAGAATAGCCCGGCGTAAAAGGCACGTTGCTGCGCCATGGATTAATATCCAGTCCGCCGCGGCGCGTGTAGCGCGCGTAGACGGTGAGCTGCTGCGGCTGACAGAAGCGCAGCAGATCGTTAAAAATACGCTCTACGCACTGCTCGTGAAACTCATTGTGCTGGCGAAAAGAGATGAGATAGCGCAGCAGCGCTTCGCGGTCGATGCGCGGGCCTTTATAGCGGATCATCACCGAACCCCAGTCGGGCTGGTTGGTGATCAAACAGTTGGATTTCAGCAGATGGCTGACCAGCGTCTCTTCCACTATCTCGCTGCCCGCCGCACTGGCAAGGTAGTCGGCATTGAAGCGGTAGTCCTCAATCGCGATATCCTGTTCGTCGATGCAGTAGCCGCTAAACTGACCGACAGGCTGACCCTCGATTTCGCTCAGGCGGAACAGCGCAACGCTCACCTCGCCCTGCGCGCAGGCGCTGAGGTCGCGCTCCAGCGTCTGGCGCACGTCGCCCCAGTCGGCGAAGCGCGTCTGATTAAAGCTGTTAAGGTAGAGCTTAAAGCTCTTCGACTCGATAAGATGTTCGCTGGTGGCGTTCAGCACCACTTCGCCCAGCGCCACCTGCGGCACGCCCTTGCTGTTAAGCCAGGAGAGCTCGTAAAGCGTCCAGATATCCGCGCCGGTAAAGGGCAGAGAATCGGGCGTCAGCCCCAGCGGCGTGCGGTTCAGGCTGCGTGGCACCGCCTGCAGCAGGCTGGGATCGTAGCGATCGTGATAGGCTGTGGGTTTGCCCAGGGTCAGGTTGCTCAGCGCCCGATCCTTTTCATATAAAGACATAGCGGTTACCCGTGATACAAAACAAAGTGGATAAGTGTAACCCATCAGACGCGAGAAAAAGAGTGATGCAACAGACTGTGGATGCCCTGCGCGAATTTACCGCCCGCTACTGCGACGCCTGGCAACAGCGCACCGGCCACGCCCCCGCCAGCCAGGCGCTCTATGGCGTGCCGTCGCCCTGCATTATCGCCACCCAGGCTGACGAGGTATGGTGGCAGCCGCAGCCCTTTACCTTGCCCGCCACGCTGGAAGCGGTAGAGCGCGCGCTGGAGATTACGCTTCAGCAGGATATCGCCGCCTTTTATACCGCGCAGTTCGCGGGGGATATGACGGCGCGCTTTGAGCGCCTCGAGCTGTCGCTGCTGCAGGTCTGGAGCGAAGAAGATTTCCTGCGGCTGCAGGAGAATCTGATAGGACATCTGATCATGAAGCGCCGCCTGAAACAGGCACCGACGCTGTTCATCGCCGCCACCGAATCGGAGCAAGAGATCGTCTCGATCTGCAACCTGACCGGCGAGGTTATTCTGGAACAGCCTGGCAGCAAAAAACGCGAAATCCTGGCAGAAAGTGTTCAGAAATTTCTTAAAGGTTTACAGGTGGTTATCCCGGACAATGCAGATAATCGCCAGTGATCTTGTGAGATATCTCTTACATGTGCTGTGAGAGATTGGCATTTTTCCCAGGAGACATCCAGAAGTCTGCAATGTAAAAATATTGTGAATCATTGACTTAATGGCGTTACTCCTAAATCTGGTCTATAAATAAGTAATGTAACGCCGTTGGGTATCTTGTTTATTCAGCGGCCTCTGCCAGAATAGTCAGCAGTTGGCAGGAAGCCAGAGGATTGAAGATAGCGTCAGGATACGTCATGCCAGGAGGCGGGACCGTAACGGAGCTTACGTCACACGGAAGGCTTCAGGATGAAGCAGGATACTCAGGAGAGAGTCAGGGACACCTCCAGGAAGGAGAACGAGAGCCGCACATGATGCGCGGCGGGCCTGGAAGCCAAAGGAATTATCAGGACGATAAGCGCAGGATGGCGCGCAGGAAAAGTTGTCACGGATGAGCAGGGAGCATCAAAGTAGCGGGAAAGCTGCAAACGAACCGGGAGCACTGTTTTAACAGTGCTCCCTTTTTTTGCGCGCGCGTCCGGCGGTGGTATGCTTGCCGCCCGAATTTACCGCTCGCTGGAGGTGGCGTATGACCCCTTTACTGTTACAACGGCTGGAGCAGCTTGAAGCGCTGCTGCGCGATCACCATCACTGGCAGGAAACGCCCCCGTCCGCCAGCGCGCTCGCCAGCAGCCAGCCTTTCTGTCTCGACACGCTGGAGCCGCTTGAGTGGCTCCAGTGGGTGCTTATCCCGCGTATGCGCGCGCTTATCGCCGCGCAGCAGCCGCTGCCGCAAAATTTCGCTATCGCACCCTATTTTGAAATTGCGCTGACCGCCGCCACGCCGGGTCATGCGCCGATTCTGCACAGCCTGACCCAGCTCGACGCGTTGTTTATGGACGATCCCGCCTGATGCTGGAGATCATTTATCAGGATGAATGGCTGGTGGCGGTCAATAAGCCCGCCGGCTGGCTGGTGCATCGCAGCTGGCTGGATCGCAAAGAGAAGGTGGTGGTGATGCAGACCGTGCGCGACCAGATTGGTCAGCACGTTTTTACCGCGCATCGCCTCGATCGCCCGACCTCCGGCGTGCTGCTGATGGGCCTCTCCAGCGAGGTGGGGCGTCTGCTGTCGCAGCAGTTTGAGCAGCATCAGATGCGGAAAACCTATCACGCTGTCACGCGCGGCTGGCTGCAGGAGAGCGGCACGCTCGACTATCCGCTGGTGGAGGAGCTCGACAAGATCGCCGATAAGTTCGCCACCGAAGCGCGCACGGCGCAGCCGGCGGTGACCGACTATCAGGCGCTGGCCTGGGCGGAAATGCCCGTGGCTATCGGCCGCTATCCCAGCGCGCGCTACAGTCTGATGGAACTCTCGCCGCGCACCGGCCGCAAGCATCAGCTGCGCCGCCATATGGCGCACCTGCGCCACCCGATCATCGGCGACACCACCCATGGCGATCTGCGGCAAAATCGCGGCGCGGCGCAGCATTTCGGCGCCGATCGCCTGATGCTGCACGCCAGCAGCCTGGCGCTGACGCACCCGATAACCGGCGAACCGCTGGTGATCCGCGCCGGTCTGGATGCGGTATGGCGTCGGCTGGCCGACGCGTTCGGCTGGCAGGCGGCCTTCGCCGCCGCAGGGCTTGAGTTTGCCGTCGCGGCAGGCGAGGATAGCACTTCAGCTTAAGGAGCAGGCACATGGCGAAGATTGGCATTTTTGTAGGTACGGTATACGGCAACGCGCTGCTGGTAGCGGAAGAGGCGCAGCCGATTTTACAGGCGCAGGGGCACGAGGTGGCGGTCTATGACGATCCGACGCTGGCACAGTGGCAGGCGTACGGCAGCGACGTCGCGCTGGTGATCACGTCGACCACCGGGCAGGGCGACTTCCCCGACAACATCGCCGCGCTTTATCACGACGTTAAAGATAAGCTGGGCTATCAGCCGACGCTGCGTTACGGCGTCATCGCGCTCGGCGACAGCAGCTACGATCGCTTTTGCGGCGCGGGCAAAACGTTTGACGCGCTGTTGCAGGAGCAGGGCGCGCAGCGCATCGGCGAAGTGCTGCTGGTCGACGCGACCGAGGATCCTGAGCCGGAGACGGTCACCTCACCCTGGGTTGAGGCCTGGGGGAAACAGCTGTGAGTTAATCGCGCGCCGCCCCGCGCAGCGCGCTTCTCTGTCAGGTCACCGGCGCCGGATTAAACACCGCCAGCTGGTTGCGAATGCCCCAGCGATCTGACCATGTTTGCTGGCGGCCGCTGGCGATATCCAGAATCAGGTGAAAGAGCCGCCAGCCAACCTGCTCGATAGTCTCTTCGCCCGTGGCGATGGTCCCGGCGTTAATATCCATTAAATCGTGCCAGCGATCGGCCAGCGCGTTGCGCGTCGCCATCTTAATCACCGGAATCGCCGCCAGGCCGTAAGGCGTGCCGCGTCCGGTGGTAAAGACCTGCAGCGTAATGCCCGACGCCATCTGCTGGGTGCCGCAGACGAAATCGCTGGCGGGCGTGGCGGCGTAGATCAGCCCGCGCCGCGTCGGCCGCTGGCCCGGCGACAGCACTTCGACAATGGCGCTGCGGCCCGACTTGGCGATCGATCCCAGCGCTTTTTCCACCACGTTCGCCAGTCCGCCCTTTTTATTGCCGGGCGAAGGGTTGGCGCTGCGGTCGGTCTGGCCCTGATCGAGATAGTCGTCATACCACGCCATCTCTTCCAGCAGCCGCCTGCCAACCTCTTCGTTAATCACGCGTGGCGTCAGCAGATGGATAGCGTCGCGCACTTCGGTCACTTCGGAAAACATCACCGTCGCGCCGCAGCGCACCAGCAGGTCGGAGGCGAAGCCCACGGCGGGATTGGCGGTCACGCCGGAAAAGGCGTCGCTGCCGCCGCACTGCGTGCCGACGATCAGCGCGGAGGCGGGGCAGGTTTCGCGCTGGCGGCGGTTAAGGCGCTCAAGGTGCCTTTTCGCCACGCTGAGGATCTCTTCCACCATTGCGCCGAAGCCGATATGGCGCTCATCCTGCAAACGCACAATGTCGCTCTCGTCCAGCGAGATCGCCTGCACGTCGCTGGTGCCGGTTAGCAGGCGCTCGGGCTGCAGCTTCTCGCAGCCGAGGCTCACCACCATGATCTCGCCGCCAAAGTTAGCGTTTAGCGCCAGGTTATGGATAGTGCGAATCGGCACCACCGCCGCCGGCGCGTTAATCGCCACGCCGCAGCCGTAAAGGTGGTTCAGCGCCACCACGCCATCGACGTTCGGGTAGTTCGGCAGCAGATCGCGCTCGATAATCTGCACCACATAGTCCACCACGCCCGCCACGCAGTGCACGCTAGTGGTAATGCCGAGCAGGTTGCGCGTGCCGACGCTGCCGTCCGCATTGCGGTAGCCTTCGAAGGTGTAGCCTTCCAGCGGCGGCAGCTCGGGCGGCACGTTAGTCGCCAGCGGCAGACTGGCAAGCGGTGGCGCTTCAGGCAGCGCCACCAGCGACTCGTCGATCCATCCGCCTTGCGCGATATCGCGCAGCGCATAACCGATCACTTCGCCATAGCGGAGAATGGCCGCGCCCTGCGGAATGGCGACGAGCGCCACTTTATGTCCTTGCGGAACATGCTCCGTCAGCGTCAGCCCGTCGGGAAAGGTTGTGCCTGCCGGCAGCCCCTGGTTGTTGACCACGATAGCGACGTTGTCATCTTCATGGACTTTAATACAGAGCGGCGGCTCATTCAGAATTCGGTTCATCGCTCACCTTCCAGTCTTGATACATACAGCAAGTTAGTCATAGCATGCCTGCGCGGTTCTGCTTTTCGACTATTAGCAGGCTGGCGCGCCGTACGTAGCGGCGCGTTATGGTTCTTCATATGACGCATATCGGATTTGCCAGCCTTAGTATAAGAACGCGGCCTGTCTGCCGCATTGTGCAACTGACCGGCATTTGGGCGCATTTTCGCTGCTTTTTGGTTCGCTTTTCCAAAAGCAAGTGAAGAGTCTCACAAAGGCGCCTGCCTTCGCTTAAAAAATCACCATTTCTGGCTGAAAAAAACGGGTTCCGTGAAGCGCGCCGCAGTGGTCTGTGCAACTGCCAGACAATGAGTGCATTACGGACTCAATTGTCAGGCGTTCTTCCAGTGCCTCCGCCTTTTGTCATTCCTATACTGGCTTTCGTTATACGACGTTAGGTTATTCGTCACGACGCACTATCGGTTTGCCCCTATAAAAAATCGCCGTGTTTAACCCGACTTCTCTCTGATACCCAACGCGATGTGTATGCAGTCAGAGCGAATGTAGCGAACGCTATATTTCAGGAGTGCATCATGAATAGTTACAGCCAGACGGCGGAGGCGGTGCAGAAGCGCACCAACGCCCGCTACTGGATCGTGGTGATGCTGTTTATCGTCACCTCGTTCAACTACGGCGACCGCGCCACCATTTCCATCGCCGGTTCCGCCATGTCGAAAGATATTGGTCTCGACTCGGTCGGGCTGGGCTACATCTTTTCGGCGTTCTCGTGGGCCTACGTTATCGGCCAGATCCCAGGCGGCTGGCTGCTGGACCGCTTTGGATCAAAACGCGTCTACTTCTGGAGTATCTTCCTTTGGTCGTTTTTTACTCTGCTACAGGGCTTTGTCGATGTCTTTAGCGGCTATGGCATTGTGGTTTCACTGTTCATGCTGCGCTTTATGGTCGGTCTGGCAGAAGCGCCATCCTTTCCTGGCAACAGCCGTATCGTCGCGGCCTGGTTTCCGGCGCAGGAGCGCGGTACCGCCGTCGCCATCTTTAACTCGGCCCAGTATTTCGCCACGGTGATTTTTGCGCCGATTATGGGCTGGCTGGTATCAGCCGTGGGCTGGGCGCACGTGTTCTGGTTTATGGGCGGTCTCGGCATCATTCTCAGCTTTATCTGGCTGAAAGTGATCCACGATCCCAACGACCATCCCGGCGTCAATAAAGCCGAGCTGGAGTATATGGAGCAGGGCGGCGCGCTGATCAATATGGATGCGAAAAAGGCGCAGCAGAAAGTGAGCTGGGATGAGAAGTGGTTCCAGATCAAGCAGCTGCTCTCCTCGCGCATGATGCTGGGCATCTATCTCGGCCAGTACTGCGTCAACGCGCTCACCTACTTCTTTATCACCTGGTTCCCGGTCTATCTGGTGCAGGCGCGCGGCATGTCGATCCTGAAAGCGGGGATGATCGCCTCGATTCCGGCGGTGTGCGGCTTTCTCGGCGGCGTGCTGGGCGGCGTTATCTCCGATTACCTGATGCGTAAAACCGGCTCGCTCAACATCGCGCGCAAAACGCCTATCGTGCTCGGCATGCTGCTCTCTATCAGCATGGTGATGTGCAACTACAGCGACACCGAATGGGTGGTGGTGTTCTTTATGGCGCTCGCCTTCTTCGGCAAAGGCATTGGCGCGCTGGGCTGGGCGGTGATGGCGGATACCGCGCCGAAAGAGATCAGCGGCCTGAGCGGCGGCCTGTTCAATATGTTCGGCAACTTCTCCGGCATCGTCACGCCTATCGCTATCGGTTACATCATCGCCACCAGCGGTTCGTTTGAAGGCGCGCTGATCTATGTCGGCATCCATGCGTTCGTCGCCGCATTTAGCTTCCTGGTGATAGCGGGCGATATCAAACGTATCGAACTGAAACCGCGGACCTAAGGAGAGAGTATGTCTACGCAAAGCTCGCCGGTGATTACCCGCATGCAGGTGATCCCGGTCGCCGGATACGACAGCATGCTGCTGAATATCGGCGGCGCGCATAACGCCTGCTTTACCCGCAATATCGTAGTGCTGACCGACAGCGCCGGGCATACCGGCGTCGGCGAAGCGCCGGGCGGCGACACCATCTACCAGACGCTGGTGGAGGCGATCCCGCAGGTAGAGGGCCAGCAGGTGGCGCGCATGAACCGGCTGGTGCAGCAGGTGCATAAAGGCAACCAGTCGGCCGATTTCGATACCTTTGGCAAGGGCGCCTGGACCTTCGAGCTGCGCGTCAACGCGGTCGCGGCGCTGGAGGCGGCGCTGCTCGACCTGCTCGGCCAGTGCCTCGGCGTGCCGGTGGCGGAGCTGCTCGGTCCCGGCCAGCAGCGCGACGAGGTGACGGTGCTGGGCTATCTCTTCTATATCGGCGACCGGCGCAAAACCGATCTGCCCTACCTGAACGGCGAGAGCGGCGACCACGACTGGTATCGCCTGCGCCACCAGGAGGCGCTGACGCCCGACGCGGTAGTGCGTCTGGCCGAAGCGGCGCAGGACAAATATGGCTTTAAGGATTTCAAACTCAAAGGCGGCGTGCTGCCGGGCGAGCAGGAGATAGCCTCCGCGGCGGCGCTAAAGCGGCGCTTTCCAGACGCGCGCATTACCGTCGATCCCAACGGGGCATGGACGCTGGACGAGGCGATCCGCCTCTGCAAAGGCATGGGTGAGGTGCTGACCTACGCGGAAGATCCGTGCGGCGCCGAGCAGGGCTATTCGGGGCGTGAGGTGATGGCAGAGTTCCGTCGCGCCACCGGGCTGCCGGTCGCCACCAATATGATCGCCACCAACTGGCGCGAGATGAACCACGCGGTGATGCTCAACGCGGTCGACATTCCGCTGGCCGATCCGCACTTCTGGACGCTGAGCGGCGCGGTGCGCGTGGCGCAGCTCTGCGACGAGTGGGGGCTCACCTGGGGCTGCCACTCCAATAACCACTTCGATATTTCGCTGGCGATGTTCACCCACGTCGGCGCAGCCGCGCCGGGTAATCCGACCGCGCTCGATACCCACTGGATCTGGCAGGAGGGCGACCAGCGCCTGACCAAACAGCCGCTGCAGATCCGCAACGGCAAAATCGCCGTGCCCGACGCGCCGGGGCTCGGCGTTGAGCTGGACTGGGATCGGCTGCGCCAGGCCAACGACCTCTTTAAATCGCTGCCGGCGGGCGCGCGTAACGACGCCACCGCCATGCAGTATCTGATTCCCGGTTGGACGTTCGACCGTAAGCGCCCGGCATTCGGCCGCGCCACAGTGTAAGGAGCAGGAGATGAGTTCGACACCGAAAGTCACAGCGATGCAGGTTATTCCGGTTGCCGGATATGACAGCATGTTGCTCAACCTGAGCGGCGCGCACGCGCCTTTTTTCACCCGCAATATCGTGATTATCAAGGATAACGCGGGCCACACCGGCGTCGGCGAAATTCCCGGCGGCGAGAAAATTCGCCAGACGCTGGAAGATGCGTCGGCGCTGGTGATCGGCAAAACGGTTGGCGAGTACAAAAACGTACTCAGCCTGGTGCGCAGCACCTTCGCCGATCGCGATTCATCGGGGCGCGGCAGCCAGACCTTTGATCTGCGCACCACCATTCACGTGGTCACCGGCATTGAGGCGGCGCTGCTCGACCTGCTGGGCCAGCATCTGCAGGTCAACGTCGCCACGCTGCTGGGCGACGGGCAGCAGCGCGACCGCGTTGAGATGCTCGGCTACCTGTTCTACATCGGCGACCGTAAAAAAACCGCGCTGCCCTATCAGAGCCAGCAAGATGATCCCTGCGACTGGTATCGCCTGCGCCACGAAGAGGCGCTGACGCCGGACGCGGTGGTGCGGCTGGCCGAGGCGGCGTACGACAAGTACGGCTTTAACGACTTTAAGCTCAAGGGCGGCGTGCTGCGCGGCGGCGAAGAGGCGGAAGCGGTGACGGCGCTGGCGAAACGCTTCCCTGAGGCGCGCATTACGCTCGATCCCAACGGCGCCTGGTCGCTCAACGAGGCGATCCTGCTCGGCAAGCAGCTAAAAGGCGTGCTGGCCTATGCGGAAGATCCGTGCGGCGCGGAGCAGGGCTATTCCGGCCGCGAAGTAATGGCGGAGTTCCGCCGCGCCACCGGTCTGCCGACCGCCACTAATATGATCGCTACCGACTGGCGACAAATGGGCCATACGCTGTCGCTGCAGTCGGTCGATATTCCGCTGGCCGACCCGCACTTCTGGACCATGCAGGGCTCGGTGCGCGTGGCGCAGATGTGCCACGACTTCGGCCTGACCTGGGGCTCACACTCTAACAACCACTTCGACGTCTCGCTGGCGATGTTCACGCACGTTGCGGCCGCCGCGCCGGGCGCCATCACCGCTATCGACACCCACTGGATCTGGCAGGAGGGCAACCAGCGCCTGACCAAAGAGCCGCTGCAGATCAAAGGCGGCATGGTGCAGGTGCCGCAGAAGCCGGGGCTGGGCGTCGAACTCGATATGGATCAGGTGATGCAGGCCAACGCGCTTTATCAAAAACATGGGCTGGGCGCGCGCGATGATGCGCAGGCGATGCAGTTCCTCGTGCCGAACTGGACCTTCGACAATAAACGCCCCTGTCTGGTGCGCTAACCTTTTGGCTCCCTGCGGGGAGCGGCTGTAACGGGAGAAGAGAGAATGAGTAACACAGCCTGGCCGAACACATTTCGCCGTCGCCTGCTGGCAGGCGAGACCCTGATTGGTAGCTGGTGTGCACTGGCGAACCCTATTACTACTGAAGTGCTCGGCCTGGCCGGTTTCGACTGGCTGGTGCTGGACGGCGAACATGCGCCGAACGACATCACTACTTTCGTGCCGCAGCTGATGGCGCTTAAGGGCAGCGCCAGCGCGCCGGTGGTGCGCCCGCCGTGTAACGAGCCGGTGATCATCAAGCGCCTGCTGGATATTGGTTTCTATAACTTCCTGATCCCGTTCGTAGAAACCGAAGAGGAGGCGCTGCGCGCCGTGGCCTCAACCCGCTATCCGCCCGCCGGCATTCGCGGCGTGTCGGTGTCGCACCGCAGCAATATGTACGGCACGCTGCCCGACTACAACGCCACGGTGAACGACAACATTACGGTGCTGGTGCAGATTGAAACCCAGCAGGCGGTTGACAACATTGACGCCATCGCCGCGGTTGAAGGCGTCGACGGCATCTTTGTCGGGCCGGGCGATCTCTCCGCCGCGCTGGGCTATCTCGGCCAGCCTGCGCATCCGGAGGTGCTGAAGGTGATTAAGCATATTTTCGATCGCGCCAGAGCGGCGGGCAAGCCGAGCGGCATCCTCGCGCCGGTCGAGGCGGACGCGCGTCGCTATCTCGAATGGGGCGCCGGTTTTGTTGCCGTAGGCAGCGATTTAGGGGTTTTCCGCCACGCCACTCAGGCGCTGTGCGACAAATTTAAGCAGTAACTGACAGAGAGGAAAGGCAATGAAAATTGGATTTATCGGCCTCGGCATCATGGGCAAACCGATGAGTAAAAACCTGGTGAAAGCCGGTTATTCGCTGGTGGTGCGCGATAACAACGCCAGTAGCGAAGCGGAATTAACCGCGCTGGGCGCGACCGTGGCGAAAACGGCGAAAGAGGTGGCTGAGCAGGTTGACGTGGTGATCACCATGGTGCCCAACTCGCCGCAGGTGAAAGAGGTTTGCCTGGGCGAAAACGGCATTATCGACGGCGCGAAGCCGGGCCTGATCGTTATTGATATGAGCTCTATCGCGCCGCTTGCCAGCCGTGAAATACACGACGCGCTGGCGGAGAAGGGGATCAAGATGCTCGATGCGCCGGTCAGCGGCGGCGAGCCGAAAGCGATCGAAGGGACGCTTTCCGTGATGGTGGGCGGCGATAAAGAGATCTTCGATCGCTGCTACGACATCATGAAGGCGATGGCGGGATCGGTGGTGCACACCGGCGATATCGGCGCGGGCAACGTCACCAAGCTGGCGAACCAGGTGATCGTGGCGCTCAATATCGCGGCGATGTCGGAAGCGCTGTCGCTGGCGACCAAAGCGGGCGTTAATCCCGAGCTGGTCTATCAGGCGATCCGCGGCGGCCTGGCGGGCAGCACCGTGCTCGACGCCAAAGCGCCGATGGTGCTGGATCGCAACTTCAAGCCAGGCTTCCGCATCGACCTGCATATCAAGGATCTGGCGAACGCGCTCGATACTTCGCACGGCATCGGCGCGCATCTTCCGCTCACCGCCGCGGTGATGGAGATGATGCAGGCGCTGCGCAACGACGGACAGGGCAGCGCCGACCACAGCGCGCTTGCCTGCTATTATGAAAAATTAGCCAAGGTTGAGATAACCCGTTAACGCGTCGTAGCGGCCGGCGCGGCCGCTGCACTGCGCCATCACGGATGATGAATCGTCTATCAACAGCGCCTGGATTGCCTATGAAAATCGTAATCGCACCGGATTCATACAAAGAAAGTTTATCCGCCTCAGGCGTGGCAACCGCGATTGAAGCGGGCTTCCGCGAGATTTTTCCCGACGCCACTTACGTGAAGATACCGGTTGCCGACGGCGGCGAAGGTACGGTCGAGGCGATGGTGGCGGCGACGGCCGGGAGTATCGTCAACCTGCGCGTGACCGGTCCGCTTGGCGAGCCGGTTGACGCCTTCTACGGCCTCTCCGGCGACGCGCGCACCGCTTTTATCGAAATGGCGGCCGCCAGCGGGCTGGAGCTGGTGCCCGCCGCCCAGCGCGATCCCCTGACCACCACCTCATTTGGCACCGGCGAACTGATTAAAAGCGCGCTTGATAAGGGCGTCGGGCATATCATTATCGGCATCGGCGGCAGCGCCACCAACGACGGCGGGGCCGGCATGATGCAGGCGCTGGGCGCGCGGCTGCTGGATGCGCGACAGAATGAGATCGGCTTTGGCGGCGGCGCGCTGCCGGAGCTGGCAAAAATTGATATCAGCGGACTGGACGCGCGCGTGCGGCAGTGCCGTTTTGAAGTGGCGTGCGACGTGACCAATCCGCTGACCGGCCGCGACGGCGCGTCCGCCATCTTCGGCCCGCAGAAAGGCGCGACGCCGCAGCTGGTCGAGCAGCTGGACAGCGCGCTGGCGCACTATGCGGCGATTATTCAGCGCGATCTTGATATCGACGTGCTGCATATTCCCGGCGGCGGCGCGGCGGGCGGTATGGGCGCGGCGCTGCACGCCTTCTGTCAGGCGGATCTGCGTCGCGGCATCGAAATCGTCACCGAGGCGCTGGGGCTGGCCGAGCAGGTCAAAGACGCCTCGCTGGTGATCACCGGCGAAGGGCGCATCGACAGCCAGAGCATCAACGGCAAGGTGCCGATTGGCGTGGCGCAGGTGGCGAAGCAGTTTAATAAGCCGGTGATCGGCATTGCCGGCAGCCTGACGGCGGATGTCGGCGTGGTGCATCAGCACGGTCTGGACGCGGTATTCAGCGTGCTTTACAGCATCTGTACGCTGGAGGAGGCGCTGACGAACGCCGAAACCAATCTGCGGCTGGCGGCGCGCAATATCGCCGCGACGCTGAAGGTCGGCGGCGCAATAGAGTAAAAAGCGGCCCTCAGGCCGCTTTCTGTTTTACTTTTTGTATTTCGCTTCCAGCGTCGCGAACCACGGCGCGACGAAGTCGTTATTGCCGCCCCAGCCGGGCACGATCTTGTTCAGCGACGCCACGTTAATCGCGCCCTGCTGGCTGTTTAGCTGCTGCTGGGAGATCGACGCGCCTTTGAAATCGTAGCTGGCGGGCGTGGCTTCGCCGGCGATCTTATTCGCCACCAGGCGCATATTCACCGCGCCGATGGTTTTCGGATCGACCGCCACGGTCTGCACCCACGGGCTATTCTTCTCGCGCATCAGCTGCAGATCCTGATTGGATACGTCGATGCTGTAGAGCTTGATCTCGGTGCGGCCGTTCTCCTGCAGCGCCTTGTAAGCCCCCTGGCTGAAGGCGTCCCACGCGCCCCAGATCGCATCGATCTTGCCTTTCGGATACTTCGCCAGGATCGCGCCGATCTTGTTGGCGGTATCGCCCTGCACGTCGGAGGAGACCGCGCCGATCGACTCCAGCTGATGAATGCCCGGGTTCTCCTTCAGCAGCTTCTCATACACCACCTGACGGCGCTCCATCGCCGGGAACCCGGCCACCCACAGCTTGACGATGTTCGCTTTGCCGTTGAAATCCTTGATCAGCTGGCCGAGCGACGCCTGCGCCAGCGAGGCGTCATCCTGCGCGGTGACGGTCACGCCAGCGATCGGCGCATCGACCGGCGTGTCGAACACCGACACTTTAATGCCGGCATCGGCCACGCGCTTCACCAGACCGCTGGCGTAGGGCGCTTTGCCGTGCGACAGAATAATGCCGTCATACTTCTGGCTGATCGCCTGGTTAACGAAGTCCTGGAAGCGCGCGTCGTCGCCGTTGCTGAGAAAGGTGCTGACCTTAAAGCCCAGCTTGCGGCCTTCCTGAATCGCGCCAGCGACAAACTGCGTGGTGTTGTCGTCGGAGCCCAGGTTGCGGATCACCGCAATGCGCACCGGTCCTGCGTGATTCGCGATGGGAGCAGGTACGGGGACCACCGTATCGGCGACGGCGCTGGCGGCGATCAGGCTAACGGCCAGCAGGGAGAGCGTTATTTTTTTCATTGTCTTTTTTCCAGATTAATCAGCGTTAGCGGCGCTGAACGTAGGTCATCGCCAGTGCCAGAGCCAGCACCAGTCCTTTAATAATGTCCATGGCGTAATAGGGAACGGAAAGCATCACCAGGCCGTTTTGCAGCACGCCGAGCAGCACCGCGCCCACCAGCGTGCCGAGCGCGTTAGGCTTGCCGGAACCGGCCAGCGACAGGCCGATCCAGGCGGCGGCCACGGCGTCCATCAGGTAGCCGCTACCGGCGTTGACCTGCGACGAGCCGATGCGCGACGCCAGCAGAATGCCGCCCAGGCCTGCCAGCAGCGAGGCAATGACGTAGGCCAGCACGCGATAGCGCGTGGTGCGGATGCCGGACAGGCGCGCCGCTTCCGGGTTGCCGCCCAGCGCGTACATGCGTCGGCCGTGGGTGGTCAGCGACAGCGCCAGCTGCGCGGCGGCCGTCACCACCAGCATAATAATAACGATGGTCGGCACCTGCCCGAGCAGACCGAAGCTCGCTGGAATCGCGCCTTCCGCCATATCGCCGCTCGGCATCACCATGTTTTCCGTGATCGAGCCGCCGAAGCTGTAGGTCATCGCGACGCCCTGGATAATAAACAGCGTGGCGAGCGTCGCCAGCATATCGGGAATGCGCAGGATCACGATTAGAAAGGCGTTGAACAGGCCGATTAGCGTACAGAGCGCCAGGGTCAGCGCAATCGCCTCGACGCTGTTCATGCCGTACCAGACGAACAGCGAGATCACCAGCGCGTTGGACAGCGAGGCGGTGGACCCGACCGACAGATCGAAGCCGCCAACGGTCAGCGACACCGAGACGCCGACGGCGATCACCGTCACGATGGCGATAGATCGCAGGATATTGATGATGTTATTGGGTTCCAGGAAGCTGTCGGAGGCGAGGCCGAAGCCGATAATCAGCAGGGCGACCGTGATCGGCATGCCCCACTTATAAAAAAAGTCGAACAGGCGATGGCGCAGCGGCGTCGCCGCGGTCAGGGTAATCTCTTTGCTGCTCACGCAGGGGTTCCTCCAGTGGAATAAAGCAGAAGCGTCTCTTCGGTGGCGGCGCGTCCGTCCAGTTCGGCCACGATGCGCCCGTCCCAGAGCACGCAAATTCGGTCGCAAAGCCCAACCAGCTCGGAAAACTCGCCGGAGGCGTAAATCACCCCTTTGCCTTCCTGCGCCAGGCCGCTGATTAGGCGAAACAGTTCGGTTTTCGCCTTGATGTCGACGCCTTTGGTCGGCTCATCGAAAATCAGCACGTCGGCGTGGCTGCGCAGCCACTTGCCGATGGCGATCTTCTGCTGGTTGCCGCCGGAGAGGCGGCGCAGCGGCTGCCCCGGGCCGGTGGTGCGCACGTTGAGACGCTGGATCACCGCTTCCGCCCAGCGCCACGCCTGGCGGTGGCCGAACAGGCTCCAGCGTGAAAAGCTGTCGTCGGCGCTGACGCTAAGGTTCATCGCCACCGGCTCGTCGATAAAAATGCCCTCTTTGCGCCGCTCTTCCGGCACCAGCGCCATGCGCCGACTCACCGAATCGTGCGGCGAACGCGGCCGCCACGGCTTGCCGCGCAGTTCGCCGCGCGTCACGCGGCTTTTGCTGGCGCCGAACAGCGCTTTGCACAGCTCGGTTTTGCCCGCGCCCGCCAGCCCGGCGATGCCGAGGATCTCGCCCTGGTGCAGCCGCAGCGAAATATCCTGCAGCAGCCGATCGTCGTGCAGCCCCTCTACCGCCAGCAGCAGCGGCTGCGCGCTGGCGGGACGGCGCGGCGGATAGATATCGGTCAGCTGGTGGCCGAGCATCTTCTCGACGATCTGCTCGCTGCTGAGCGCCGCCATCGGGCCGCTCTCGATCAGGCGGCCGTCGCGCAGCACCGTCAGGCGATCGCAGATTGCTTTCAGCTCATGAATGCGGTGCGAAATGAATACCACGCCGATGCCGCTGTTCTGCAGGCGGCGCACCACGGCGAACAGCCGCTCGCTTTCGTGCTGGTCGAGCGGGGCGGTCGGTTCGTCGAGGATAAGAAAACGACAGTGGTGCGACAGCGCGCGCGCCAGCAAAATCTGCTGCTTCTCCGCCAGCGTGCAGCGTTCCACCCGCTGCTTTACGTCGATATTCGCGTCGAGCTGCGCCAGCAGGTCGCGCGCCTGGCGACGGATGGCGCGCCAGCGAAAGCCGTGTCCCGGTTCGGCCAGCCGATCCAGCAGGATGTTCTCCGCCACGCTGAGCTGAGGCACCAGCGCGACGTCCACCTCCTGCTGCACCAGGTGAATACCGAGTCGCTTCGCGTCGCGCGGGCTGCGGATCGACACCGGCGCGCCGTCCAGCAAGATCTCGCCGCTGTAGTGGCCGTGCGCGCCGGACAGCACCGCCATCAGCGTCGATTTGCCCGCGCCGTTAGCGCCGGTCAGCGCGTGCACCGAGTGGCCTTCCGCGACAAAATCCACCTGCGTCAGCGCGGCGAATTCGCCAAATGCGAGTGAGATATTGCGCATCTCAAGGCGGTTTAAGGCACTCATTAGCTGAAGCTCCCCTGTTACTGGCTGGCCGCAATTTTTTCCTGAAGTGTCAGGCGCGGCAACAGCCGAAAGCGCATAAGCTAGCACGAAATCTTATTAGCCATCCAGACATCTGGATAGTTTGGCGGCTAAAGCTGGCGCGCCCGATAACGCTGGTGTTTTACAGCAGGTAAGGTGAGAGAAGTGGTGTTTTATGCTGGCGCGGCGCGCGGGCATAAAAAAACCAGGCCGAAGCCTGGTTTAGCAAAATATGACGCGCTTACTTTTCTGGAATCACATTCAGCAGGGTAGTAAGCAGTTTCCAGTAAAGGCCGACGCTCTCAATATGCACCTGCTCGTCCGGCGAGTGCGGACCGGTGATGGTCGGGCCGATAGAAACCATATCCATGTGCGGATAAGGCTTTTTGAACAGGCCGCACTCGAGTCCGGCGTGGATCACCTGAATATTCGGCGTTTTGTCGAACAGCGCGATGTAGGTCTGACGGGTCAGCGCCATGATCGGCGAGTTAGCGTCCGGCTGCCAGCCCGGATAGCCGCCTTTCGGTTTGGTCTGCGCGCCAGCCAGCTGGCCGAGGGAGGTCAGCATCTGCACCACGTAGTCGCGGCCGGTATCGATCAGCGAACGGATCAGGCAGTTAATCTCCGCCTTATCGCGCTCCATAGTGACCACGCCGACGTTAAGCGAGGTTTCCACCACGCCTTTCGCCACGTCGGAGTTGCGGATCACGCCGTTCGGCGTGCTGTTCAGCAGGTTCAGGAAGCGGTCGCGGCTCTCTGCGCTCAGCGCATCGCCCTGGTGCGCCAGCGGCTCGGTAACGACGTTGATGTTCTTCTCTTTGACGCCGTGCTCGTTTTGCAGCGCCTGAAGGAAAAGCGCCGCCGCCGATTTCAGCGCGTCGACCTTATGGCTTTCAACCGCCAGCGTGGCAAAGGCTTCGCGCGGGATAGCGTTGCGCAGCGTGCCGCCGGTAAAGTCAATCAGACGCAGGTCGAGTTCGGCGGCGTGCGCGGCGAGAAAGCGCGCCAGCAGCTTGTTGGCGTTGCCGAGGCCCATATGGATATCCGCGCCGGAGTGGCCGCCGCGCAGCCCTTTCAGGGTCAGCTTCAGGGTGGCGAAATCAGCCGGAACCGCTTCGCGCGTCAGCGGGAGCGTGGTGATAAAGTCGATGCCGCCCGCGCAGCCCATGTAGATCTCGCCTTCCTCTTCCGAGTCGGTATTGATCAGGATCTCAGCCTGCAGCCAGTTCGGCTGCAGACCAAAAGCGCCGTCCATACCGGTCTCTTCGGTCATGGTGAGCAGCACCTCCAGCGGACCGTGGGTCAGGCTGCTGTCGGCCAGCACCGCCAGCGCGGAGGCCATGCCGATACCGTTGTCGGCGCCCAGCGTGGTGCCGCGCGCCTTCACCCATTCGCCATCAATATAGGGCTGAATCGGATCTTTGGTGAAGTCATGGGCGGTGTCGTTGTTTTTCTGCGGCACCATATCGAGGTGCGCCTGCAGCGCCACCGGCGTGCGGTTTTCCATGCCGGGGGTCGCCGGTTTACGGATCAGGATATTGCCGACCGCATCGCGCTCGACCCAGAAACCTTGCTCTTTCGCCCAGCCGACAATATAGCTGGCCAGCGCCTCTTCATGAAAAGAGGGGTGCGGAATAGAGCAGATTTTGGCGAAGATATCCCACAGCGGTTGGGGAGAAAGCTGAGACAATTCAGACACGACAGGTCTCCTGTGTCAGTGCGCCGGCCTGGCCGGAGTGCGCGAGTTTCCAGTAAATGGTCGCCGTCAGCGAATCTGACGTGATGAGGCTGAGAATATCACTCTTATCGTCGGGTGCGTACTCAGGCGCGCTAAAAAGCCGCAACCAGTGGTTCGGATGCTGGTTTTTAGCGCTGAGGATCCTTATAATCTCGCGCAACCTTTTTCCCGTTGCACATTTTTAAGCCGATTAAACTGGCTGGGATCGCTATTCATGAGTGAAAAATACGTCGTTACCTGGGACATGCTGCAGATTCATGCCCGTAAACTGGCTCAGCGCCTGCTGCCTGTCGAACAGTGGAAGGGCATTATCGCGGTTAGCCGCGGCGGCCTGGTGCCTGCTTCTCTGCTGGCGCGCGAGCTCGGCATCCGCTATGTCGACACCGTCTGCATCTCCAGCTACGACCACGACCACCAGCGCGAGATGACCGTTCTTAAGCGCGCTGAAGGCGACGGCGAAGGCTTTATTGTTATCGACGACCTGGTCGATACCGGCGGCACCGCGCAGGCGATCCGCGAGATGTATCCTAAAGCGCACTTCGTCACCATCTTTGCTAAGCCGGCAGGCCGTCCGCTGGTCGACGACTACGTGGTGGATATCCCACAGAACACCTGGATTGAGCAGCCGTGGGACATGGGCGTGGTTTACATTCCGCCTATCGTTAAAGGCGCCTGATTCGCCCTGTCTGACAGCGCCCGGCTTGCCGGGCGTTGTGCTTTCTGCCGCTGGCAACGCGTCTTTGCGGACTGGCTATGCTACCCGCCGCGTTCAGCGCACTGCGCTCTTTTGCACCTCGCGCCGCCCCTGACCCTGAAGTACACTTAGCCTCTGCCAGAGCCGTCAGGAGAACCAGGCATGACAAGCAAAAATCTCAGCGAAGAGCTATTCAAGCCGCACTACAACTATCCCGAAACCTCCTCGCTGGTGCATCGCCAGCACCACGCTGAAGTAGACGTCGAAGCGACGCTGGACGGCAGCAGCCAGCACGGCTGGTATCGCATGCTGAATAAGCTGATGTGGACGTGGCGCGGCGTGCCGCCGCAGGAGATTATTGAGGTGCTGGCGCGTATCGCCAACAGCGACCAGCGCCATACCGATGACGCGCTGCTCGACACCGTGATCGGTTTTCGCAGCGGCAACTGGGCGTTTGAGTGGTCGAAGCAGGCGGGCCTCTGGCAGGCGCGCGCGCAGGAAGAACGCGACGATAGCCTGGCTGGCGAACACTGGCTGCGCGCCTCGCACCTCTTCAGCCTGGCCGCCTATCCCTATATTAAAGGCGACGAGCTGGCGGATCAGGCGCAGATGCTGGCCAACCGCGCCTATGAAGAGGCGACGCGCCGTCTGCCCGGCGAACTCAAGGCGCTGAGCTTCGCTATCGAAGGCGGCAGCCCTATCACCGGCTTTCTGCATATGCCGCCCAACGTCTCGGCGCCGTATCCCACCGTGCTGCTGTGCGGCGGCCTCGACTCGCTGCAAAGCGATCACTATCGCCTGTTCCATGACTATCTGGCGCCGCGCGGCATCGCCATGCTGACGCTGGATATGCCGTCGGTGGGCTTCTCCGTGAAGTGGCGGCTTAACCAGGATACCAGCTTTCTGCATCAGCAGGTGCTGCGCGAGCTGGCGAATGTGCCCTGGGTCGATCACCGGCGCGTGGCGGCGTTCGGCTACCGCTTCGGCGCCAACGTCGCGGTGCGGCTTGCCTATCTGGAAGCGCCGCGCCTGCGCGCCGCGGCGACGCTGGGCCCGATGGTGCACAGCCTGCTGACCAGCGCGCAGCAGCAGGACGCCATTCCAGATATGTATATGGATATGCTCGCCAGCCGGCTGGGCATGGCTTTTACCAGCGACAGCGCGCTGCGCACCGAACTGAATCGCTACTCGCTCAAAGTGCAGGGGCTGCTGGGCCGCCGCACGCCGACGCCGATGCTGGCGGGCTACTGGCCGGACGATCCCTTCGGCCCGGAAGAGGACGCGCGGCTGATCGCCAGCTCCTCCGCCGACGGCAAACTGCTGCCGATCGCCGCCAGGCCAGCGCTGGCGAATTTTGAGCGCGCGCTGAATCAGGTTTGCGACTGGCTGGCAAAGCGGTTACAACAGTAGCTGGCAAAATTACAGCGCTTTGCTTTAATACTAACGGTCAAACTTATGGAGAATTAGCATGACGTTACCGAGTGGTCATCCCCGTAGTCGCCTGCTTAAGCGCTTCACCGAGCTGGGACCGTATATCCGCGAAGGAAAATGTGAAGAGACGCGGTTCTTTTTCGACTGCCTGGCCGCCTGCGTCAATGTCAAACCCGCGCCGGAAAGCCGTGAATTCTGGGGCTGGTGGATGGAGCTGGACGCGCAGCAAGACCATTTTACCTACATTTATCACATCGGCCTGTTCGATAAAGATGGCGACTGGTCCGTGGCGAACATCAAGGGAAAAGAGAACAGTCAGAAGGTGGAAGAGACGCTGCGTAACTTCCATGTCCGCCTGAAAGCGATGCTGCAGGAGCTGAATTTAGGGCTGACGCCCGCCAGCGGCTTTAAAGAGCCGGTCGATCTTAGCGCCTGATCCTGAACGGCAGGCATAGCCCGATTCGCTTTGGCTATGCCTGTTCCACATTATTATTTCAGCTTACGCTGCGTTTATATTTTTCTCCGCTTTAGCGATATTTCCCGACGCGCCTTTCACTCCCGCTTTTTATTTAATCGCTTCCTCTCAGATGCAAACTATTTCCACGGCTTATTTGATTATGGATATTAACTAAATTCGCCTTATTAAAGCTGATTAATCAACGTTACTGGTTGAAATAACCGATCCAGCTAAATCAGAGGGCGACACGGTATAATTCCTATTCTCATTTTATTGAGGCGGATCGCACTGACGATTTGTAGACGTTTTCCTGACGAAATGGTGTGATACCCGCCAGCGCGACTGCCATTGTCGCGGCTTTTCTCCGTTTGTTATCGGCAAAAAAAGAATGCCAACCCGGACACCTAAAAGTCCGGGTGGTCCTGTGCTGTCTCTCTGGAGGAAAACCCTTTGTTTAAATTAAATCCGCTGTTATTAAGCCTGGCCGCTGCGCCCGGGCTGCTTTTTCCGATCGCCTGTAGTCAGGCCGCTACGTTAAAACCTTTTTCCCCGTTATTAAATGACAATAAGGCCGGCGTATTTTGCGTCTGTAATGGCTCGACCCAAACCCTGAGCGGCATTCAACGCTTTCAGCCGGGCTTAGATGGCGGCCGCCCCATTACCGTGGGCGAACTGTTATCCAGCGGCCGGATTATTTCTGATGACAACGTTATCGGCGCGGATCGCCTGACGTTCGGCGCGCAGAATTATTTGATCAGCGTGCCCGATGTCAACGGCAGCGGCAATAATCAGCTGCCGGTGTTTAATTCGGCGAATATCAGCGCGCTCGCCTCGGTGACGCCCGCCAGCGAACTGCCTAACTACTACAACGTCAACGGAGAGCAGTATATCGATGCCCGCGTGGCGCAGGTGAGTAACGGCACCATTAACGTCGATATCGGCGTCGACGGCGCGGCCACCACCGCCGCCACCAACGGCTGGAGCATGGCGGCGAAGCAGAGCCAGCTGTTTACCGCCAGCGGCAGCGGGGCGATGAACTGGCAGTCGGCCAACCGCATCGCCTTTACCGGATCCTATACCGAATACACCTATAACCTGGCCTGGTGGGTGGATAACGTCGCCCAGTACAGCGGCCCCTTTAGCGTCACCACGCTGGACGGCAACCGCCGCGAATTCAACGTCGCCAGCCTGAACGACCTGCGGCAGTACAACGACTGGCTGATTGAGCAGCTGCAGAGCGGCAACCTCAGCGCCAGCAGCTATAACGGCGAATTCAATAAGGCGCTGTCGCTCTACAGCGCGCCCATTGCCTATGTGATCGACGCCGATGAATACAACGACGAGGTGACGCTGCCGGTGGGCGAGCGCTCGGTGCTGAGCGCCGACGGCCCCGGCGCCAGCGTCTCGGTGCAGAAGGGCGCCACGCTGGAGGTGGTCGACTCCGACGGCGGCGCGGTGCGCGCCACCAGCGGCGCGAAGGCCACCATCGACGGCAAGCTGGCCGCCAGCGGATCGGCAGCCCATGACAACACCGCGCTGCGGCTGGCGGGCGCCAGCGGCGTCAATAACGGCGTCATCAATGGCGGCTTTTTCAACAACGCCGACGGCAGCGGCGTGGATGCGGCGACGCTTGGCTACAGCGGCACCGCGGTGCTGGCGACCGGCGGCAGCCGTTTCGTCAACAACGGCGTGCTGAATTACGCTACCACGCAACCGGGCAGCGCGCTGCGGCTAAGCGACGCCCAGGGGATCAACAACGGCGCGATTAACCTCGGCGTAGCGGAGTCGAGCGGCAGCCAGAGCAGCGCAGGCGTGATGCTCGACACCAGCGGCACCAGCTTTATTAACGCTGCGGGCGGCGTGATCTACGTCGGCCGCGCGCCGCAGAACGCGAAAAGCGACGTGGTGGAGGAGGTGGCGATCAACCAGAGCGGCGGCGTCAGCGCCATTGCGCAGCAGTTTAACGCCACCGCGATTAACGACGGGCGCATCGTGCTCGGCAGCAGGGTGCAGAACGCTGCGGCGATGCGCGTCGAGAACGGGCCGGACGCCATTGCGCTGAATAACGGCACCATCGATCTTAACGGCCGCGCGCAGTTTCGCCCGGCGGAAAGCGTCGGCCTGCTGGCGATCGATTCCGGCAGCGGCGGGCTGGTGGGCAACAACGGCACTATTAACCTTAACGGCGACGGCGGCACCGGCATCAAGGTTATCGCCAGCGACGGCCAGCGCGCCAGCGCCTTTTCCAGCGGGGCGATCAACGTCACCGGCCGCGCCGATACCCTGAACGGCAGCTTCAACACGGCGGTGTGGGTTAACGGACAGGGTAGCGGCCAGGCGTCCGCGACCCTGAGCGGCCCCATCGTGCTGCAGGGCTACGGCGCGGTCGGCATTCGCGCCGAGGGAGACGCCACGGTCGATCTCACCGCCGATGCGGTGCCGCAGCTCGGCGGCAGCGGAGAGTATCAGATGGGTTTCCTCGCCATCGGACCGAATGCGCACATCAATCTGCCGCAGGCGGGCAACTATGCCACCGGCCCTGACGACTGGTACGCCACCATTTTCCGCTATCAGGACGGCGCGGACTTCGACGGCGCGGGCCTGACTATCGCGCCGGGCGCGGCTTTTTCCACCGGCATCGAAGCGGTGGGCGAAGGCTCGGTGGTCAACACCCACGGCGCGACCTTCAACATCGGCAACACCTCCACCGGCCTGCGCATCGAGGGCGGCGCGCAGGGCACCATCGATGCGGCGACGCAGCTTAACCTCAACGTCGGCGGCGCGACGGCGGCGGTGGTCGACGGTAACTATTACAACCTGACGCGCTACATCACTAACAGCTTCGATCGCCCCTTCGCCTCGACGCTGGTTAACCACGCGAATATCACTGGCGAGGGCAACCAGCAGATCGGTTTGATCGCCCAGTACGGCGGCGCGCTGACCAACACCGGCGATATCAGCCTGCGCGGCGAACAGAGCTACGGCATCCAGGCGCTGGTCGGCGGCCAGGCGACCAGTAGCGGCAATATCAGCGTCAGCGACGGCGCAGTGGCGCTCTTTGCCTCGGGCTACGCCTTTGCCGATCCGGGAAATAGCACCATCATCAGCAGCGGCGCGCTGAACGTGACCGCAGGCAGCGCGGACGGCTTTTTCCCCACCACCGGCCTCTACGCCACGGGCGACGCGGCGCGCATCGAGCAAGACGGCGTCATTAACCTCTACGGCGGCAACGTGCTGGCGGGCGAGGCGCTGTACGGCGGCTGGATCACGCTGGGCCCGGAGAGCAAAGTGGTGTTCCACGACGCGAACCAGACCGGATACCGGCTGGTTGAGGGCGGCGGCATCCTGAACACGGAGGGCAGCAGCCAGGATGTCAGCACGGCGGGATCGACGCTCTATCGTCTTGCCAACGGTGCGATTTTCGTTGCGCGGTCGCCCGCGACGATTACCCTGAGCGGTGATAACACTACCGGCGTCGCGATTGCTGATTACGGCACCACCATGTATGGCAATGATAACTATCTCGTCAACGGTAAGGGCGCGGTGGCGCTGCGCGCGACCAATGGCGCCTATGCGGATCTTAGCAATGTCGTTCTGAACGGCGAGAACAGCATCGGCGCCATCAGCGAGAACGGCGACGGCGTGGTGTTCAGCTCAGGCGCACTCAGCGGCAGCGGCAAAAATATTACCGGTTTGCAGGCCAGCAGCGGCGCCACGGTGATGAATATCGGCACCGTCAATCTTACCGGCGAGAACAGCACCGGCGTGCGGCTGTTTAACAACGGTCGCGCGATCAACGAAAGCCTGATCAGGGTCGCTTCCGGCATCGGCATCAACGTCAGCGAAGGCGCGGGTATTTATCAACCCTACAACGGCACGGTGCAGGTAGATGGCGGCACTGCGGGCGCGCGGGTAGGGGAAAACGCCACGCTCGATATTCAGGGCGACCAGCTGTTCCGCAGCGGTATCCGAACCCGCGGCGGCGCGGACGCGGTATTGCTGGATCGCGGCGCCGCGGGGCTGCAGGCGAGCGAAATCATTCTCAGCGCCGAGGGCGGCGGCAGCGCCATCAACAACCGCGCCGAAACCAGCAGCATCGCGCTGGATAATGCCTATCTTATTCCCATTGACGGCGCGGGCATCCGTTCCGCCACCTCGTTCGACTACGGCGGGAAGGCGACGATTGACGTGCAGGGCAGCGGCATCGGCTATCTGTTTCAGAACGAGGATGGATCCGCTACCGCCAACGACCTGGTCGTGCCGCCAGGCTACGCCATTATCGTTAACGGCAGCGGCGACGGCATCCGCGCCAGCACCACCGGTCGGGTCTTCGCCGACGGCTTTATCGCCATCGCCAGCGAGAACGGCGGTTCGGCCATTGTGACCCGCACCGCTAGCGAGGTGGTTAACCGCGGCTCGATCATCTCCTATAGCCGCGTGGCGCCGGTGATCGATCTGCGCGGCGGCCAGACGGTGTTTATCAACCAGGGCGATATCAGCGCGGTCGATCCCTCGATCCCGGTCGTGGCGGGCGGCGCGACCAACGACCAGCTCGCCTTTATCGACGGCAGCGTGGTCGGCGAGGTCGATACCGGCAACGGCAGCGATACGCTTGTCGTCACCGGCGGCAGCCTGAACGGCGGCCTGACCATGGGCAGCGGCGCAAATAACCAGGCGCTGATCGAGAGCGTCAGCCTGGCGAATACCCGCCATATCACCACCGCAGGCGGCGTCGGCAGCACGCTTAGCTTTCGCAACATCGACGCCAGCGGCGGCTCCTTCAGCGGCGACGACCTCAGCAAAGGGGTTAACCTTGGCGCAGGCTGGAGCACGCTCAACTTCAGTAAAACCCAGTGGACGCTGACCGATAACCTGAAGCTGGCGCACAGCGCCATCAATATCGACCGCGACTCCACGCTGTTTGCCGGCAATGGCGTCAATCCGCTGCTGGCGGGCGCCACCGGCGACTCGCTGGTGGTGAACAACGCCGGTACGCTCGATCTGAGCAACGGCGGCGCGGCCAACAATCTGCTGACCATCGACGGCACCCTGGCGTCGCTCGGCGGCACGCTGCGGCTGGCGACGCGGCTGAGCGGCGCAGGCGGCCAGAGCGATGCGCTGCGGGTGAACGGCGACGTCACCGGCACCACGCTGATTGACGATCGTATTCTCGCAGGCAGCGCCGCGACGCAGAGCGACGCCAGCGGCGACGGCGCGATCGACGGTCGCGAAGGGGTCTCGCTGGCGCAGGTTTCCGGCAGCGCCGGCGCCGACAGTTTCGCCCTTAAGGGCGGCTATCTCGCCGCCGGGCCCTGGCAGTACGGGCTCTATGCGTTTGCGCCCGACGGCAGCGGCGCGGGCTGGGACTACCGGCTCGCTAACCGCTATGTGTGCGAGGACGGCGCGCTGTGCCAGCCGCAGGCGGGAGGCAGCGCATCACGCGCGGCGCGTCCGGCGCTGGCGCCGCAGGTGCCCTCGTATCTCTCCGCGCCGGTCGGCCTGGCCTACTACACCCAGGCGATTACCGACGATCTGCATAAGCGTCTCGGCGAACTGCGCGACGGCCAGCGCAGCGGCGCGGGCGGCGAGCTGTTCCTGCGCTACCTTGGCTCTAACCTGACTTATCAGAGTAACCGCGGCCTGAGCGACTACGGCTTTGACGCCGATATCGACTACAGCGCGGTGCAGCTCGGCGGCAACCTGCTGCAGCTGGACGGCGCGAGCGACAGCCTGCGCGGCGGCGTCGCCTATACGCGCGGCAATACGCGTATTCGTCCGCACGCGGCCGACGGCTTTAGCTCAACCACCTTCGACAGCGACAGCGTCTCGTTCTACGGCACCTGGCAGCGCGACAGCGGCTTCTATCTGGACGGCTCGCTGAGCTGGAGCTGGCACCGCGGCGACACCGATATAGCGCGGCAAAAAGAGGTGGCGAAGCTGAAGGCCGACGGCTGGAGCGCCTCGCTGGAGTCGGGCTATCCCTGGGTTTTCGCCAACGGCCTGCGTCTTGAGCCGCAGGCGCAGCTGACCTGGATGCGTCTGAAGTTTGATGACGCCACCGATAAGGACGGCACCACCGTGAAGTTCGACGACGACGATCAGACCATCGGCCGTCTCGGCGCGCGGCTGGATCGCACCTGGCAGGATGACGCGCAGCGCGAATATACGCCTTATCTGCGCGCTAACTATTCCCGCGGCTGGGGCGGCGGCTCGAAGGTGAAAGTCGGCGCGGCGGGAAGCGACATCAGTCAGGACTTCAACAGCGGCAGGTTCGGGCAGATGTGGGACGTCGGGGTAGGCGGCACCACCCGCTTGCGCAACGACGTGTCGCTCTACGCCGAGGCGGACTATCGCAAGGAGATTGACGGCAACGGCGCGAAAGGCTGGCGCTATAACGCCGGAGTGCGCTGGACGTTCTGAGTGCGAATGGCAAACCGCACGGATGTTAAAGCGCGGGTGGGGCGGGCCGAGCGCGCAGGGAAGCCTTGAGCGACTTTGCGATCGGGCCGCCCCACCCGCGCCGTGCCCGCAGAAGAAAAAGAAAGGGCCGCTGATGAGGCGGCCCTTGTTTATCAGACACATTGAGGGGAAAGCACTGATACCGTCGCGCGTCGCGGCGCGGCGGCGTCAGATTTTTAGAACTGGTAGGTCATGCCCAGCGCAACCACGTCGTCGTTGTTCAGGCTCAGACGGTTGTCGTCGTCCAGCTGGTTGATTTTGTAATCCACGAACGCCGACATGTTTTTGTTGAAGTAGTAGGTGGCGCCCACGTCGATATATTTCACCAGATCCGCATCGCCGATGCCGTTTTCGATATCTTTGCCTTTGGTCTGCACGTAGCCCAGCGACGGACGCAGGCCGAAATCAAACTGATACTGCGCTACCAGCTCGATGTTCTGCGCTTTGTTTGCCGCGCCCGCTGCCGCCAGACCCGTTGCGCGGTCGGTGCCGCTGAACGGCGTCATATTGCGCGTTTCGGTATAGATCGCCGCCAGGTAGACGCTGTTGGCGTCATACTTCACGCCAGCGCCCCAGGAGTCCGCCCGGTCGCCCTGACCGTAAACGCGCGCCTGCTGCTGGTTGGTGCGGTCGGAAGAGGTGATTGCCGACATCACGCTGATGCCGGTATCGCCGAGGGTGTAGCCCAGCGACGCGCCGTAGCCGTCGCCGTTCTGGCGGTTGATATCGCTGCGCGAGTTGGCGCCGTTGGCGTCGTTGCGGCCCTGGTACTGCAGCGCAAAGCGCAGGCCGTCAACCAGGCCAAAGAAGTTGTTGTTGCGATAGGTGGCTACGCCGGTGGCGCGCTGCGTCATATAGCTGTCAGCGCGTGCGGTGCCGTCGCCGCCGAATTCCGGGAACACGTCGGTCCAGGCTTCAACGTCATAGAGCACGCCGTAGTTGCGGCCGTAATCGACCGAGCCGTACTGACCAAATTTCAGACCGGCAAAGCCCAGACGCGTTTTATTACCGTTGTTGGCGTCGGCGCCTTCAGAGTTGTTGACGTTGTACTGATATTCCCACTGACCGTAGCCGGTCATCAGATCGTTAATCTGGGTCTGGCCCTTGAAGCCGATACGTACATAGGACTTATCCCCGTCCTGGCTGTCCGCGTCGCTCAGATAGTGCATCGCTTTTACTTTGCCGTAGAAGTCCAGCTTATTGCCGTCTTTGTTATACACTTCCGCCGCGTGAGCAGCAGAAGTCAGCGCCAGAGCAGAGACGACGAGTGCCAGTGTACTTTTCTTCATTTGCTATCAATCCCGATGAGTAAAATGTGTTATGCCCCTGAAAAGGGCTGATAAAACAGGGGACGTTTTACCGTCTGGAGATGAATGTTTTATGACATTTTTTCTGAATTCTTGTGATATGCGAACTTTTGGTCTACCCGACTGTCTCGAGTTTTTCGTGCTTTTCCCCGGCGGAGAGTTGGCTTCGCTTCCTACTCCTGATAAAAAGTTCCTTCGCAGAAATTTTTTCTTTTTTTACTGAAACGGCAGGAAATATGAGCGGCAGTCAGACCCTGGTGGTCAAATTGGGGACCAGCGTCCTTACCGGCGGGTCGCGCCGGTTGAATCGGGCGCATATGGTGGAGCTGGTTCGTCAGTGCGCGCAGCAGCACGCGGCCGGCCATCGCATTGTGATCGTCACCTCCGGCGCGATGGCCGCCGGGCGCGAGCACCTGGGTTACCCGGAACTGCCCCCTACCATCGCCTCAAAGCAGCTGCTGGCTGCGGTGGGGCAGAGCCGTTTAATTCAGCTGTGGGAGCAGCTGTTCTCTATCTACGGCATCCATATCGGCCAGATGCTGCTGACCCGCGCGGATATGGAGGATCGCGAGCGTTTCCTCAACGCCCGCGACACCCTGCGCGCGCTGCTGGACAACCATATCGTGCCGGTGATTAACGAAAACGACGCGGTGGCCACGGCGGAGATTAAAGTCGGCGACAACGATAACCTGTCGGCGCTGGCGGCGATGCTGGGCGGCGCCGACAAGCTGCTGCTGCTCACCGATCAGCAGGGGCTCTATACGGCCGATCCGCGCAGCAATCCGCAGGCGGAGCTGATCGCCGACGTGCATGAAATCGACGACGCGCTGCGCGCGCTGGCGGGCGACAGCGTCTCTGGCCTGGGCACCGGCGGCATGTCCACCAAGCTGCAGGCGGCGGACGTCGCCTGTCGCGCCGGCATCGACACCATTATCGCCGCGGGCAGCCGTCCCGGCGTAATCGCCGACGTGATCGCCGGCCATCCGGTCGGCACGCGCTTTCACGCTATGCAGTCGCCGCTGGAGAACCGCAAGCGCTGGATCTTCGGCGCGCCGCCGGCCGGTGAGATCACCGTGGACGACGGCGCGCTGGCGGCGATGCTGGAACGCGGCAGCTCGCTGCTGCCGAAAGGCATTCGCGAGGTGCGCGGCAACTTTTCGCGCGGCGAGGTGATCCGCATTCGCAGCCTGCAGGGCCGCGATATCGCGCACGGCGTCTCCCGCTATAACAGCGATGCGCTGCGCATCATCGCCGGCCATCACAGCCAGCAGATCGGGGAGATCCTCGGCTACGAATACGGCCCGGTGGCCGTGCATCGCGACGACATGATCGTCAGTTAAGGAGCGGTCAAATGCTTGAAGAAATGGGAAAAGCGGCGCGCGCCGCCGCATATAAGCTGGCCGATCTGTCGACCGCTGAGAAAAACCAGGTGCTGCTGGCGATCGCCGATCGCCTGGACGCGGAGCGCGAGACGATTCTGGCGGCTAACGAGCAGGATCTCGCCGATGCGCGCGCCAGCGGCATGAGCGCCGCGCTGCTCGATCGCCTGACGCTGAATCCGCAGCGCCTGAGCGCCATCGCCGACGACGTGCGCAAGGTGTGCCAGCTCGCCGATCCGGTCGGCCAGCTGATCGACGGCGGCCTGCTCGACAGCGGACTGCGCATCGAACGTCGCCGCGTGCCGCTCGGCGTGGTCGGGGTGATCTACGAAGCGCGCCCTAACGTCACGGTGGATGTCGCCAGCCTGTGCCTGAAAACCGGCAACGCGGCGATTCTGCGCGGCGGCAAAGAGACGTGGCGCACCAATGGCGCCACGGTGCGCGTGATCCAGAACGCGCTGCAGGCGTTTGGGCTGCCAGCGGCGGCGGTGCAGGCGATAGAGAATCCCGATCGCGAACTGGTGAATCAGCTGCTGAAGCTCGATCGCTACGTCGATATGCTGATCCCGCGCGGCGGCGCCGGCCTGCACAAGCTGTGCCGCGAAAACTCCACCATTCCGGTGATCACCGGCGGCATCGGCGTCTGCCATATCTATCTCGATGAAACCATGGAAATCGCCCCGGCGCTGGAGGTGATCGTCAACGCGAAAAAACAGCGCCCCAGCGCCTGCAACTCGCTGGAAACTCTGCTCATCCACCGCGCCGCCGCCGACCGTTTTCTGCCGGCGTTTACGGCGCGTATGGCGCAGGAGGGGATCCCGCTGCACGCCGATGAAAATCTGCTGGCGCGGCTGCAGGCGGGCCCGGCCAGCGTGACCCCGATTGAGCAGGGCGACTACGACGACGAGTGGCTATCGCTCGATCTTAACGTAAAGCTGGTGGATGACATGGATGCGGCCATCGAGCATATCCGCATGCACGGCACTCAGCATTCCGACGCTATCCTGACGCGCAGCACGCAGAACGCCAGTCGCTTTGTGAAACAGGTCGACTCCTCGGCGGTGTACGTCAACGCCAGCACGCGCTTCACCGACGGCGGCCAGTTCGGTCTCGGCGCAGAAGTCGCGGTCAGCACCCAAAAGCTGCATGCGCGCGGCCCGATGGGGCTGGAGGCGCTAACCACCTACAAATGGGTCGCGTGGGGCGACGATACGCTGCGCCCCTGATTGCGACTTTATTTAACAAAAAGGGTGTCCAGAACGGGCGCCCTTTTTTTTACCCCCTGTTTTTCGATCCAGTTAATTTTGGAGTTTTCAGGTGCGACATGCGGCCCGTCTGGACGTCACTTTTTTTTCAACAGCGTGGCTGGCTGTTTTTTGCCCGATTTTGTACGGAACATTCCTGAAAGCCGCGCCGCAGCGGGGCGCGGCGCGATCGAGACTGGTTGCCCAGCGCGTGAGGAGGATAATGATAGTTAGCGTTGCTTTACAAAAGCAATTGGGTAGCAAACGGACGGTAATATAAAATGAACTGGTAGCAATAATGAAAATAACATCCAGTATCTCCTCTATGGCAGATTATTAACTAATGGTTAAAAAAGAGAGTACGAGACAAGCTTTTACTGCCAGGCTGATTGCCGCGTGCGAAAGTGCGGGAATTGTCGGACATGGACGAAATAAACAGGTTGCCAAAGCGTTACAACAGCTGGGGTGCAAAATATCGACGCCGGGGGTGTGGAAGTGGTTCAACGCGCAGTCCGTGCCTGATGATAATAATTTGCTGGCGCTAAGCCGCCTGCTGGGCGTACGGGTTGAATGGCTGCAGTATGGAATGGAAAAGCCCGCTGAATCGCTGTCGCTCGACAGCCTGAAGGCGCAGCGCAACGTCTTCCGTATCGAAAGCCTCGATATTGGGCAAAAGTCAGCGTCCGGGCTGCACGCGCGCGATGAGTTTGTTGAGACCATTCACGCCGTTGAATATGGCGTGGATGAGGCGCGCGTGCTGTTCAACGGGCGTCCGGCGGAGAATATCCGTTTAATCGCCATCAACAGCGATTCGATGGTGGAAACCTTTGCGCCGCGCGATCAGCTGTTTGTCGACATCAGCGTGAAGGTTTTCGACGGGGACGGCATCTATATTTTTACCCTTGATAACCAGCTCTATCTAAAGCGCCTGCAGCTTCAGCATAAAAAAATTGCTGTTATTTCAGATAATAAGCGCTATGAAACCTGGTATCTCAATCGGGAGGACGTCGACAGCATGCAGGTAATGGCTAAGGTCATCCTGAGCCAGGCGCGGCACTATCAGCTGCTGGGTTGACCTCTGGTTGAAATCTGTTCAGCGGCGGCATGCTGAAAAAAATAATTCAGCAAAATTCAAAAATTTAACCAACAGTAAATAAAAAATTAACTGTTGGTGTTTGATAAAGCATAAGAACAGGTTAATAATTTGAGCGTGGACCAACGAAGCCTTTCTCTCACGGAGTGAGCCGCTCTTAAACAATCGAGGCGCTGCACAAGCGCGAATCAAACCATCCAAAGTCAGTGAACTTTGGGATGGGGTGGATGCGCACATGCAGCGTCGTCAGATGCCGCCTTTTTCTTCCAACTCGCGCTTAGCCTGGCTGTTATTACAGCCGGGTCATTGCGTCGTGAGCGGAAAACGCGGCATCCGGGACGGTTCGGCTTGCCGAAAACCCATGCCTGCCACCCCATCGCCAAAGACTCATTCACAGGAGGAGTTATGGCGATAATACACTATGGCAAAAGCGTCTTTGTAGGTAATGCCCGCACCCGCAGGCACCGGCGGCGCCAGCCGCTCAGTCGACTTAAGCTCAGCATCGATCAGGCGCTGGGCTGTGAACCCGAAAATCCCCCGTTACGCCACGCCGAACGCATCGCTAAGCGTTCGGCGACCTCGCGTGTTGAGCGGGCTATCGCCCCAACGCAGGTTAACCGTTCCGAAACCGCCAGTTTTGATAACTGCTGTCTGCCGCATGTGCACCTCTACGCCGTGCGCTGAACCTGCTCTGTATCTGCCTGTACCGCTGTATCTCATCTTTTCTCCCGTTTTGTCTGGACGGGAATTTCCAACGCACTGTTTAGTGCCGCTGCTGGTTTCCCCTGCGGTTTTGCTGGGGTTATTTCTGGCACTGATCAGTGCGATTTAACTGTCGCTGTCGCGTGGGGACGGTCTCCCCATGCCCGGAAAAGAGGAATAGACATGAGCCAGATTATTGAAATTCTCAACTTCGAAGAGGGTTACGTCGAGGCGCCTTATCTCGACACGCAGGGATTTCCCACCGTGGCGGGCGGCATTCGCATCGGCCCGAAAGGCGCGTCGCTCAATAACTATGTATTTCGCGTGCCGCGTCAGGTCGGCGACGTCTGGAAGAAATGCATTATCGAGGGCAAAGCGCAGCAGATGCAGAACTTTCCGCTGCTGCAGCAGGCGCTGGCCAGGTGCAACGACGCGCGCAGCGACGTGCTCTATAGCATGGCGTATCAGCTCGGCGTCGACGGGCTCTCCTTGTTCAGAAATATGCTGACCGCAGTGGCGGCCGAGGATTACGACAGCGCGGCTAACGCCATGCTGAACAGCCTGTGGGCGCGGCAGACCCCAGGGCGCGCCCGGCGTCATGCGGAAGTGATGCGCAGCGGCACCTATGACGTTTACAGGGGGCTGCTATGAGATGGCTCTTTTTTATCATCGCCGTACTGCTGGTGATTATCGTGCTGCTGATTATGCAGCGCTTCACCACGCTGGAGTTCGTGACGCATGCGCGCCTGCTGTTTAAAACCTGGTCGGTGTGGCTGGCGTCGCTCGGATCGATGCTTAGCGCCTGGGTACAGTCCTTTCCCTCCTCGGCGCTTGATGCCTGGAACACCCTGCCGGAAGACGTCAAATCCATTCTGCCCCACAACTATCTCGGCCTGATCGGCGCCTTTATGGTGGCGATGGGCGTTATCGCGCAGTTTGTGCGGCAGAAAAATCTGGTACAGCAGAAGCAGCAGCTGGAGGCGAAAAAATCATGAGTTTATTTACCGCGCTGCTCAGCGGCGGCTGGCACTGGCTTGCCGTCATCGGCGCGCTGATCGCCGCGCTGGGCGCCAGCTACTTCGGCGGCAAAAAGATCGGCAAGGTGCAGCAGCAGGCCGAAGCCGATACGAAAAGCGCGCAGAAAGAGGCGGCGCAAACCGCCGCCGTTGCGCACCAACAGCAACTGCATCGTGAGGAGGCGACCCGTGTTACCACCGAGAACAGCAATCTTGATGACGCTGCTGCTCGCGACAAGCTGCAGCAGTCGAAATACAACAAGCCCTGAGCCTACGGCCGTTACCGATTCGGCCTGCGTGCTGTTTTCCCCGATTTACACCCACGGCGACGATGCGCAGCGCATGGACGTTCGCACCGTGCGCGCCATCAACACCCACAACGACATGTGGGATCGGCTTTGCGGCCATCCGGCCAACCCCTGATTAACGACGTGCTTTAGTACTCTAAATCCTGAGGAGGATACCATGATTGAAGTGAACTCTTATGCCGAACTGCGCACCACCAAACCCGCCGCAGCTGGCCAGGTTGCCAGCCTGAACCGTTACTACGATAAGGATTCTACCTTCCGTGGCGGCGGCGATTTTGTCGGCTATCTCGGCACCACCACGCTCAAAGATGACGGCGGCACCATTGCGGTAGGCGACGGTTTCTTCTGGAAACGCACTATCAACGATCCCGCCGAGCTGAACGTGCTGCACTTCGGCGCGAAAGGGGATGGCTACACCGACGACACCGACGCCTTTATGCGCATGTATAACTGGACCAAAACCTGGAACGCCAACTGCGTTGCGCTGCCCGTGCGTTTTCCCGGCGGGAAATTCCTGATCAAGCCGATCGACCTTAGCGCCACCGACGCGACCTTCTTTGGTCTGCTCGGCGACGATTCGCCGCTGGGCTCGCTGCCGCGCACCACGATCGTCTCCGACAAGAGCGCTACGCCGGTGTTCAAGGTCAAAGCGCGCCGCACGGTGATTGCCGGCATGGCCTGGAACGGTCAGGCCAGCGCCGATACGGTGAAAAATACCGGCACCATCACCCCCGATCTGGTGAGCAACAATCAGCCGTTCTTTGAGAACACCTGTATTGAGGGGGAAACGGTGAATATTCACTGCTTCCGCGCGCAGAATACCGGCGGCACGGTGTTCAAGCTGCTGGATACGCTCGACAGTAAGTTTGACCAGATCTACACCCTCTATACCTATTCGCGCGTGTTTGATGTGGGCTGGTCAAACTCACCGAATGGCGTGTGGGATCACTCCACGGCGATTGAGCTGAGCAACGCCAATTTCCAGACCGGCTACGGCGACGCCACGCTCTATATGCCGCGCGTTACCCAGGGGATTTTGCGCAACGTCTGGATTGAGCATACGCGCAACCCAGGGGATCTTTCCGACGGCGGCTGGACCATCGACACGCTGAACATTGAGGATTGCGGCAGTCCGTTCAATCTGAACAATGCGCGCGTGGTGATGCGCCAGATCGGCCTGCAGTCAGGCGCGAAGATCTCTCAGGACGCCGCAAGCGGCCGCTGGCTCTCTACCTTTGAGTATGGTTATCGCCGTGATGAAAACCACGGCACCTTTATGACCGGCTCGCTGCGGGTAGGGTACTTTAGCGGTTATAAGGTCACCAACAATACCAGCACCGATAACTGGTATCGCCTCGGTCAGTTCTTCTTTCCCAACGCGAACCAGCAGTGGGTAATCGAGATGATCGGTAAAGGCGACGCCACCTCGCCATCAACTACCGCCGCCTCGCCGGTGAATATGGTGGGGACCGGTAAAACCTGGATTAACCTGCAGCGGCTGGAAACCGTCTGGGCCGACGCCCATCATATGGGACAGCCGGCCGTACAGGATATCCGCTACAGCCGCGTCGGCACCACCTATGCGGTCGTCTGGGTAAAGCTGGCGGCAAACAGTGGGGACACCCTGTTCAACCTGAAATGTACCGGCCCGACGCGCTTCGATACCGGTTCATGCTCGCTGTTCCAGTCTGATATGTCGGTGGTCACGGATACCACCAAAATGGGGACGCTGAAACCGGCGGCGCGTTTTGGCCTGCACAATGGAGTGGCGGGTATTGGCGCTAACGAGAAAGGCGTAGTCACGCTCGCGACGACCGCGGGTACGCCGACTAATAAAACCACGCCTTCGGGCTTTGTGCTGATCAATATCAATGGTACCGACCGCAAGGTTCCTTATTACGATTGATGAGAAGCACGTTTTGGCGAGGCTGCGGCCTCGCCTTTTTTTGTTTTTGGCGGCTGAAAAAGAGAGGGCAGGGAGCCTGCCGAGCTGTTTTTATTATCAAATGACGAGAAAAGCAGCATCCGCGCGCAACGGCTCTTGACGGAAGTAACGCTTTTTTCTAACTTAATGCCCCGTAGTTCTCGCCTTTATGCCGGTGTAGCTCAGTTGGTAGAGCAGCGCATTCGTAATGCGAAGGTCGCAGGTTCGACTCCTGTTTCCGGCACCAGTTAAATCAATGCGTTACTTCATCCTCAGGTAAACCTCACTCTTCCCTTGCACCACTAAC
>Ga0153961_1000068_pt1 | contig 45919 bp, 38 predicted proteins | sample TSFL045MetaG_FD_104748 | JGI IMG/M metagenome (GOLD analysis project Ga0153961, IMG submission 104748) | Attine ant fungus gardens microbial communities from Florida, USA - TSFL045 MetaG | ecosystem: Host-associated > Fungi > Mycelium > Unclassified | place: USA: Florida, Withalacochee...
ATCGTCCTGCGGCGTGGCGCGCTGCCAGCCTCTGGCCTCTTTATAGTGCAGCGGCACGCTGGCCGAGGGGCGCTGATAGTCGGGGCCGACGGCGCAGCCGCTCAGCAGCAGTAGTAAAGCGAGAGAAAGCTTTTTCATCAATCAGGATTCCGCATGGCGCAAACGGCGCCACTGACGTTGGGTGGCGCGACTCAGACGGTCGAACCAGAGATAGACCACCGGCGTGGTAAACAGGGTCAGCAGCTGGCTCAGCGCCAGGCCGCCGGCAATGGCGATGCCGAGCGGGCTGCGCAGATCGGCGTCGCCGCCGCTGCCGAGCGCCAGCGGCAGCGCGCCGAAAAATGCCGCCAGCGTGGTCATCATGATGGGGCGAAAGCGCATCAGGCACGCCTGGACGATCGCCTGCTGCGGCGTCAGGCCGAGACGGCGTTCGGCGTCGAGCGCAAAGTCGATCATCATAATGGCGTTCTTCTTGACGATACCGATCAGCAGGATGATGCCGATCAGCGCAATCACCGTGAGCTGCGTGTTGGTGAGCAGCAGCAGCAGCAGCGCGCCGACCCCGGCCGACGGCAGCGTCGAGAGAATGGTCAGCGGATGCACGTAGCTCTCGTAGAGCACGCCCAGCACGATATAGACCGCCGCCAGCGCCGCCAGAATCAGCCAGGGCATGGTGGCCGTCAGCTGGCCAAAGGCGGCGGCGGTGCCGGCAAAGCCGGCCTGGATGCTGGAAGGCAAACCGAGCTTCGCCATCGCCTGCTTGATCAGCGCCTGCGCCTGCTCCAGCGAAACGCCGTCGTTAAGGTTAAAGGCAATGGTGCTGGTGGCCGACTGCCCCTGATGCGCCACCGACAGCGGCGCGTTGCCGCTGCTCAGGGTAGCGAAGGCGGAGATCGGCACCCGGTCACCGCTGTCGTTAATCACGTAAAGCTGCTCTAAAATCGCCGGATCGCGCGTGTAACTATCGTTGAGCGACATCACGACGTGATACTGATTCAGCGTGTGGTAGAGCGTCGCCACCTGGCGCTGGCTGAAGGCGTTGTTGAGCAGGGTGTCGAGCATCTGCACATTGACGCCGAGGCGCGTGGCGCGATCGCGATCGATATTAATCACCACCTCCTGGCCGCCGGTTTGCGAGTCGGAGTCGACGCTGTTGAGCTGCGGGATCGCCGCCAGCGCCGCCTGCACCTTTGGCGTCCAGGTGCGCAGCAGATCGAGATCGTCCGCCTGCAGGCTGTACTGGTAGCTGGCGTTGGCGCTGCGCCCGCCGATATGCAGATCCTGCGCCGCCATCAGAAACATCTGCGCGCCGGCGATATGACTGGTCTTCATGCTCAGCCGGTTAGCCACCTCGGTGGCGGTGGCGTCGCGCTGGTCGAGATCCTTTAGCCGCACAAAGAAGTTGGCGCTGTTGCGCGAGCCGAACATGCCGCTGCCCATCGAGGACATCACGCTGTCAACCGCCGGATCGGCCTGAATGATTTTGGTGAACATCAGCATTTTCGGCTTCATTGCCTGGAACGAGATGTTCTGATCGGCGCGCAGCGCGCCCATCAGCAGGCCGGTATCCTGGTTGGGGAAGAACCCCTTTTGCACCACGCTATAGAGAAACAGATTGAGCAGCACGGTGAGCGCCAGGCTAAACATCGTTAGCTTCTGGTGGCGCATCACCCAGTTCAGCCCGCGCGCATAGGCGGCCAGCAGCGCGTTGAGCCGGTTCTCAATAAACTGATAGAGCGGATGCGGCCGTTGGCTGACGCGCGGTTTGCGCCTCAGCAGCCGCGAGCAGAGCATCGGCGTCAGGCTGAGGGAGACGAACATCGAGATCAGCAGCGACACCGTAAGCGTAACGGCGAACTCGCGGAACAGGCGGCCGACGATGCTGCCCATCAGCAGGATGGGGATAAAGACGGCGATCAGCGACACCGTCATCGACAGCACGGTAAAGCTCACCTCGCGCGCGCCGCGCACCGCCGCGCGCACCGGCCCTAAGCCCTCTTCGATATGGCGCGTGATATTCTCCAGCACCACGATGGCGTCATCCACCACGAAGCCGGTAGAGATGATCAGCGCCATCAGCGACAGGTTATCGAGGCTGTAGCCAAGCAGATACATCACCGCGCAGGTGCCGATCAGCGACACCGGCAGCGCCAGCGCCGGGATAACCACCGCCTGCAGGTTGCGCAGAAAGATAAATACCACGGCGATCACCAGCAGCACGGCGATCAGCAGCGTCTCTTCGGTGTCGTAGAGCGAGGCGCGCACCCCAGGCGAACGGTCGATAACCACTTTGAGCTGCGTATCGGCGGGCAGATCTTTTTCCAGCGCCGGCAGCTGCGCCTTAATGGCGTCGATGGTGTCGAGCATATTGGCGCCCGCCTGGCGCTTAATGCCGATCATCACCGACGGCGCGGCGTTAAGGAAACCGGCCTGATACTGATCCTCCACCGAGTCGTAGACGGTGGCGACGTCATGCAGCCGCACCGCCTTGCCGTCCTGATAAGTCACGATCAGATCGCGATACTGCGCCGCCTTGTCGAGCTGGCCGTTGCTGTCCACCACCCACGACTGGCTGCTGCCCTGCAGCATCCCCTTCGGCAGGTTGGTGGTGCTGTTGGCGATGGCGCTGCGCACCGTATCCAGCGAAATGCCGTAGTGCGTCAGCTTCTGCGGCTGCAGGTCGATACGCACCGCCGGCAGCGCGCTGCCCATCAGCGAGACTTCACCCACGCCTTTGACCTGCCCCATCGCCTGCTCAATCTTGCTCTCGGCCAGATCGTAGAGTTCGCCGGGCGTGCGCGTCTCCGAGGTGAGCGCCAGCATCACGATCGGCGCGTCGGAGGGGTTGGCTTTGCGGTAGGTCGGGAGCGACTCCATGCTGCTCGGCAGCAGGCTGCGCGAGGCGTTGATCGCCGCCTGCACGTCGCGCGCCGCGCCGTTGATGTCGCGGTCCAGCTCAAACTGCAAAATAATGCTGGAGGATCCCTGCGAGCTGCTGGAGGTCATTTCGGTAATGCCGGCGATCTGCCCCAGCGCGCGCTCCAGCGGCGTTGCCACCGTCGCCGCCATGGTTTCCGGGCTGGCGCCGGCGAGGCTGGCGCTGACCATAATGGTGGGAAAATCGACCTGCGGCAGCGGCGCCACCGGCAGCAGCCGGTAGCCGAGCGCGCCGAGCAGCAGGATCGCCAGCGTCAGCAGCAGCGTGGCGACCGGGCGGAAAATAAACAGCCGCGTCAGGTTCATTGCGCGCCTCGCGACCGCTGCTGACGACGTTTCACCCAGGCGTTGCCGCGCTGCGCGATGGCGTCAAACCAGAGATAGATCACCGGCGTGGAGAAGAGCGTCAGCACCTGGCTGACGATCAGCCCGCCGACGATCACCAGCCCCAGCGGCTGACGCAGCTCTGCGCCCGAGCCCGACGCCAGCATCAGCGGCAGCGCGCCGAGCAGCGCCGCCATGGTGGTCATCAGAATTGGACGGAAGCGCAGCAGGCAGGCCTGATGGATCGCCTCGCGCGGGCTGAGATGCTGCTTGTTCTCCGCCTCCAGCGCAAAGTCGATCATCATAATGGCGTTCTTTTTCACGATGCCGATCAGCAGGATCACGCCGATCAGCGCAATCAGGCTAAATTCGCTGCCCGCCAGCAGCAGCGTCAGCAGCGCGCCGACCGCCGCCGACGGCAGGGTCGAGAGGATGGTCACCGGATGGATAAAGCTCTCGTAGAGAATGCCCAGCACCACGTACATGGTGAGCAGCGCGGCGAGGATCAGCCACAGCGTATTGCCGGTGGCGCTCTGGAAGGCGGAGGTTTCGCCCTGGTAGCGCAGCGTGATGCTCGACGGCATCTGCAACTGCTGCTGCACCTCGGCAATCGCCTTCTGCCCATCCTCCAGCGAGTAGCCGCTGTTGAGGTTAAAGGAGATCATCACCGCCGGGAACTGATTGAGCCGCATATGCATCAGCGAACCGGCGCGCTGGTGAATGGTGGCGATAGCAGTCAGCTTTACCATGCCGCCGCTGGCTGAAGTTGAGGCTGATGTCGAGGTTGACGTTGATGTCGACGAGGCAGACGACGACGATGTGCCTGAAGATGAGGTCGAACTTGTCGTCGCGCTGTCGCTGGTTGCGGGCTGCAGATAAACATCCTCAAACGAGGCGGGCGACTGCTGGTAAGCGGGCGCTACCTCCAGCACCACGCGATACTGGTTCGACTGGGTAAAGATGGTCGACACCAGGCGCTGGCCGAAGGCGTTATAGAGCGCGGTATCGACGTCCGACGCGGTAATGCCGTAGCGCGCCGCTTTATCGCGGTTCAGCTCAACCCAGGCGACGCGGCCCTGATCCTGCAAATTGCTCACCACGCCGTTGAACTCGGGCCGCTGTTGCAGCGCCGCTACCAGCCGCGGCGACCAGTTCACCAGGTTTTCGCTGTCGGCGTCGTCGAGGGTGAACTGATACTGGCTCGGCGTCACCTGATCGTTGACCGTCAGATCCTGCGCGGGCTGCATATAGAGCTGGATGCCCGCCACCTGGGTCGCCGCCTGCTGCAGCTGTTTAATCACCGCGTCGGCCTTGTCGTCGCGCTGGTCGAACGACTTCAGGTTGATCTGCAGCCGTCCGCTGTTCAGGCTGGTGTTGCTGCCGTCGATGCCGATGGTGGAGGAGACGCTCTCTACCGCCGGGTTGGCCAGCACCACCTTCGCCAGCGCCTGCTGACGCTTCGCCATCTCGCCAAAGGAGACATCCTGCGACGCCAGCGTAATGCCCTGAATCAGCCCGGTATCCTGGGTCGGGAAGAAGCCTTTCGGCACCGCCATATAGAGCAGCGCGGTAAGCGCAAAGGTCGCCAGCGCCACCAGCAGCGTCAGCTTCTGGTGATTGAGCACGATGGTCAGCAGCCGGTCATAGCCGCGGATCAGTCTGTCGAACAGCTCGCCGCCCTTGCGCGCAAAGCGCGACTGCCGCTCCGGCGGGATATGGCGCAGCAGATAAGCGCACAGCATCGGCGTCAGGGTCAGCGACACCAGCATCGACACCAGAATCGACACCGCCAGGGTAATGGCGAATTCGCGGAACAGCCGCCCTACCACGTCGCCCATAAACAGCAGCGGGATCAGCACCGCAATCAGCGAGAAGGTCAGCGAGATAATGGTGAAGCCGATCTGCTGCGAGCCCTTCAGCGCCGCCTGCATCGGCGTTTCGCCCTCCTCCAGCCGCCGCGAGATATTTTCCACCACCACGATGGCGTCGTCGATCACGAAGCCGGTGGCGATGGTGAGCGCCATCAGCGACAGGTTATTAAGGCTGAAGCCCGCCAGATACATCACGCCGAAGGTTCCCACCAGCGACAGCGGCACCGCCACGCTGGGGATCAGCGTCGCCGCCACGTTGCGCAGAAAGAGAAAGGTCACCATCACCACCAGCGCGATCGACAGCATCAGCTCGAACTGCACGTCGCTGATCGAGGCGCGGATGGTCTGGGTGCGGTCAGAGAGAATGGCGATCTTCACGCCGTCCGGCAGCGCGGCCTGTAAGGTCGGCAGCGCCGCCTTGATGTTGTCCACCACCTGAATCACGTTGGCGCCCGGCTGGCGCTGTACGCTGATAACAATCGCCGGGCTGCTGTTGGCCCAGGCGGACTGGAAGCTGTTCTCCGGCCCCTGTTCGATATGAGCGATATCCTTCAGGCGCAGCGCCGCGCCGTTCTGATAGGTCAGGATCAGGTTGCCGTATTCGTCGGCGGTGCGCAGCTGATCGTTGGCGTCGATGGTGACCGAGTGATATTTGCCGTCGAAGCCGCCCTTGGAGCCGTTGACGTTGCTGTTGCTAATCAGCGTATTGACGTCTTCCAGCGTCAGCTTGCGCGCGGCGAGCGCGGCCGGGTTCATCTGCACGCGGATCGCCGGCTGATGGCCGCCCGCCAGCGTCACCATGCCGACGCCGGAGATCTGCGACAGCTTCAGCGCCACGCGGGTATTGACCAGATCCTGCACCTGCGTCAGCGGCAGGGTATCTGAACTGGCCGCCAGGACGATCACCGCGCTGTCCGCCGGATTGACCTTTTTATAGGTCGGCGGATTGGGCAGATCGCTCGGCAGCAGATTGTTGGCGGCGTTGATCGCCGCCTGCACTTCCTGCTCAGCTACGTCGAGCGAGAGATCGAGACCGAACTTCAGGGTAATAATGGAGGAGCCGCTGGAGCTGGTAGAAGTCATCTGACTCAGCCCCGCCATCTGCCCCAGCTGGCGCTCCAGCGGCGAGGTCACCGACGACGCCATCACGTCCGGGCTGGCGCCGGGATAGAGGGTGGTGACCTGGATGGTGGGATAGTCCACCTGCGGCAGCGCCGAGGTCGACAGGAATTTATAGGCAAAAATGCCGGCGACCAGCACGCCCACCATCAGCAGAATGGTGGCGACCGGGCGCAGGATAAACAGGCGTGACGGGTTCATTTTGCCTCGGCGGTTGCGGTCGGTTGCGTCTCATCCGCCAGCGCGACTTTGCTGCCGTTGGTCAGGCGATCGATCCCTTCGGTCACCAGACGATCGCCGGGCGCGACGCCCTTGAGAATCGCCTGCTTATCATCGCCGAACGCCGGACCGGCGGAGACCGCTCTGCGCGTCACGGTATTGTCTTTATTGATCGCAAAGACAAAGCTGCCGTCGCTGCTCAGCTGTAGCGCCTGCGAGGGGATCACCGTCGCCCCTTTCAGGGTAGCGATCTGCAAACGCAGATTGACAAACTGGTTGGCGTAGAGCGCCTCATCTTCGTTGGCGAAGGTCGCCTTCAGCGCCACGGTGCCGGTGCCGGTGTCGATCTGGTTGCTGATGAACTTCACTTCGCCCTGCGCCAGCGCGCGGCTGTTGTCCTGGTCGAAGGCGGTGGCGGGCAGCGCCTGACCGCTGTGCAGCGCCTTAAGCAGGTCGGGGATGTTGCTCTGCGGCACGCTGAAGGTGACGGCGGCGGGCTGCATCTGAGTAATAGTCACCAGTCCGGTGCTGCTGGAGCTCTGTACCATATTGCCCGGATCCACCAGCCGCAGCCCGACGCGGCCGCTGACCGGCGCGGTGATGCGCGCATACTCGATGCTCAACTTCGCGCTGGCGATCTGCGCCTGGTCGGCGGCGACCGCGCCGCGATACTGTCCGACGGTGGCGGTCTGGGTGTCGAGATCCTGACGCGCCAGCGAGTCCTGCGCGTAGAGTTTGCGGTAGCGCGCCAGCGTCAGCTCGGCGCTTTTCAGCAGCGCCTGGTTTTCGCTCAGCTCCGCCTGATACTGATTCAGCGTCGCCTGAAAGCTGCGCGGATCGATCTGCGCCAGCAGCTGCCCCGCCGCGACCTTCTGCCCCTCGGTGAAGTAAACCTTCTCCAGCTGGCCGTCGACGCGGCTGGTGACGGTGACGCTGGCGTTGGGGATCACCGTGCCGAGGGCGTTGAGATAGACCGGCACGTCGGCGGTGGTCGCCACGCCGCTGTGCACCAGCGTCGCGCCGCTGCCCATCATCGTCATGCCCGGCGGCCCACCGCGTCCGCCGTGGCGCCCGCCGGACGGCATCGCGCCCTGCCCTTTGCCGATCGGCAGCACGCGCCAGACGACGCCGGCAATCATCACCATCAGGATGAACAACAGCAGCCATTTAAGCCAGCGGGAACGGGAAGAGCGGGACGCATTAGTCATGGTTAACAGTCTTGCCAGAAGTAGAAAGAAAAAATCCCCTCTTTTTCAGGGGATTATTGCGGTTATCAATCATCACGCCGCGTATTATCTGCGAAAGCCCGTTGGTTTTTCCATCGGCAAACCGTAAGGGTTTCGTTAAGAACGGTCAGACTTTCCAGCCGCCCTGAATATCACCCAGCTGGCGTATCTGAAATGGAATCTTGTATCCGACCACAATAAGCCAGCGCGGGGATAATCAATCGACGATGCCCGTTTTACAGGCAAAAAAAACCCACGCATCCGCGTGGGTTGGTGCAATAAACAGGGTGGATTATCCTTGCGGATATCGCTGCCTGGAGCAGCGCGTTTTCGCACCTATCAATACCTCTGGGACTGCTATCCTCGCACTGGTCGGCGCAACAAAACAGCGCGAAAACGCAACGGAATTCGGGGAAATGAAACCAGGTATGAATAAGTTCCATACCCGGTTACAGACTGATTTTACTAGGATTTATCTGAAGGCTTATTGTAGATGGCGTCCGGCGCGATATTCATATGCTTTAGCACTGGCCCCATGATACTGCCGAAGATCGGCGCGGCGACCGAGCCGCCGAAGTGATCGCCGGCGGTAGGATGGTTGATCATCACCACCAGCGCCACCTCTGGATGGCTGGCAGGCGCCACGCCGGCGGTATAGTTGATATAGCCGCCGTCATATTTGCCGCTGCTGCCCATCTTCTCCGCGGTACCGGTTTTGGTCGCCAGCCGGTAGCCCGGCACCGCCGCTTTGATGCCGGTGCCGCCAGGCAGCACGTCGCTCTCCAGCATATGCACTACCTCTTTCACCGTTTCCGGGTTCGCCACCTGCTTGCCGAGCACCGGCGGCGTCACGCGGGTAATCGACAGCGGACGGTAAACGCCGAACGAGCCCAGCGTCGCATATTCACGCGCAATCTGCAGCGGCGTCACGCGCAGGCCGTAGCCGAAGGAGAAGGTGGCGCGCTCAATATCGGCCCAGCGCTGACGGTGCGCCGGGAAGTAGCCGACGCTCTCGCCGGTCAGCCCCAGGCCGGTCGGTTTGCCCAGGCCGAACGCCTGATAGGTGTTAACCAGCGCTTCGGCGGGCATCGCCAGCGCGATATGGGAGACGCCGATGTCGCTCGACTTCTGCAAAATGCCGGTCATGGTCAGCCGCGGCCAGTGGCCGACGTCGCGGATCAGGTGACCGTTAACGCTGTAGGGCGTGGTATCAATTACCGAATCGGGACGGACCAGATGACGCTCCAGCCCTTCTATCACCACCAGCGGCTTCACCGTCGAACCCGGTTCATAGCTGTCGTTGATTGCCGTATTGCGCATCTGCGCCGGGGTAGCGCCGTCGTAGTTGTTAGGGTTAAACGACGGGTAAGAAGCCATACCGAGAATTTCACCGGTGTCGATCTTCACCAGCACCGCCGCGCCGGAGTCCGCCTTGTTGCGCAGCACGCCGTCGCGCAGCTGGCTGTAAAGGGTGTACTGATCGAACTTGTCGATGCTGAGCTGCACCGTCGGCGGCTGCGTCGGCGGCGTATAGCTCAGCATGGAAATAATATTGCCCGCGGCGTCCTGGCGGTAAACCTCTTTCCCCGGCGTCCCCTGAAGCACCTTGTCATAGCCTTTTTCCAGTCCGTTCAGGCCGATATTGTCCGCGCCGACGATGCCGATCAGCGGCGCCGCCGCCTCGCTCATCGGGTAGAAGCGGCTGTCGTCATAGACTTCGCTGATGCCCTTCAGGTGCAGCTCGGCGATATCTTTGGCGATGCCAAGCTCGACCTTGCGGCCCAGATAGAGAAAGCGGCGCTTCGGATTGGCGGTGATCTGCGCGGCGATCTGCTCGGGCCGCATATTCAGCGCCGACGCCAGGTAGGCCCATTTGGCGCTGAGGAAGTCGGGATTGGCCTCCAGCACGCGCATCGGATCGGCGATAACGTCGCGCGACGGCACCGAAAGCGCCAGCGCTTCGCCGTTGCGATCCAGCAGGGTGCCGCGGTTGGTCGGCAGCGTCACGGTGCGCAGCGAGCGCTGATCCGCCTCGTGCTCCAGCATCGGCTGGTTCAGAAACTGCAGATCGGCGATGCGCGCCAGCAGCAGCCCCAGACAGGTCAGCACGCCGAGGCAGATCAGGCGAAAACGGAACGGGTTAAACGGGGCTTTGATCTGGTCTTTTCCCAGTAGTTTTTTTATCCGGGGCATAGCAATCCGCTGCAAAGAAAAGTAAAAAAATATCCACGCGAGCAGTTATAAAGAAAGCGCCACGCCGTTAACAGGAAAACTGTGTATCAGTTCGTAATCGGCGCGCCAGGCAAAAAAAAACCTGCGCATCTGCGCAGGTCGGTGTAATCAAGAAAATCTATTGATGTTCACCCATCAATACCTCTGGGACCCTGACTGTAGCAAGGCCGCGAGACGGGCGGCCATCACTCAAACGCAACAGTGTCCGGCAAAATGTAACCAGCCATGTGTTTGTTAAGCGATTTTGCAAACCGCATGTTTTTTGATGTCCACCAGGCAGCTCATGGCGTTGGGGCCCTGCGTCAGCGACGAGGTGCCGATATCCAGCGTCAGCACGTTGGGATTGCCCGCGCGGTCAAACGGCTGCCACTCCGCGCCGAAGCCGGGATCGAACCAGGCGCCGGTGGCGACGATGACCACGCCCGGCGTCACTCCGTCGGTGAGCCGCGCGCCCGCCAGCATCGCGCCGCGCGCGTTTCGCACCTCTATCACCTCGCCGTCGGCAATGTCGCGCGCCGCCGCGTCCTGCGGATGCAGATAGAGCGTTTCATGACCGGCAGTTTTGTTGCCCTGCACCGTCGGCGTGGCGTCCAGCTGGCTGTGCAGCCGATCTGACGGCTGGATAGAGATCATATGCAGCGGGTACTGCTCGCTCAGCGCCGCGCCCAGCCACTCCTGGGGCTCGCGCCACTCCGGATGGCCGGCGAAATCCGCCAGATCGTAGTCGGCGATGGTCTGGCTGAAGAGCTCGATCTTGCCGCTGGCGGTTTTAATCGGGTGTCGCACAGGATCGGCGCGGAAATCCTCCATAAAGACGTAAGGCTTGCCGCCTTCCGGGATTTCGACGAAGCCGCGCGACCAGAATTCGCCGAACTCTGGAAAATCGATGCCCTTGCGCGCATGCGCCGTCGCGCACTGCTGATAAAGGTGCTCGATCCACTGACGCTCGTCGCGCCCCTCGGTGAACTGCTGGCGATAGCCGAGGCGCTCGGCCAGATCGGCGAAAATATCGAAGTCGTTGCGCGCCTGATGCTGCGGCTTAATCGCCTGATGCATCGCCAGCACAAAACGGTCGCGCGAGGAGCCGCCGATATCGTTGCGCTCCAGCGTAGTGGTGGCGGGCAGGACGATATCCGCCATCTGCGCCGCCGGCGTCCAGACGATATCCTGCACCACCACGGTATCCGGCTTCTGCCAGCCTTCGACCAGGCGGTTAAGCTGCTGATGATGGTGGAAAGGATTGCCGCCCGCCCAGTGCACCAGATGAATGTCGGGATAGCTCAGCGTCTCGCCCTGGAACGCGTAAGGCTGGCCGGGATTGAGCAGCATATCGCTGATGCGCGCCACCGGAATCGACAGTCCGGACGGGTTAGGGCCGGTCGCCATCAGCGGCGCCGGGCCATCCTGACGCGGGTTGCCGACGCTGTTCATCGAACCGTGGCCGAACGAGAATCCCGCGCCCGGCAGGCCTGGCTGGCCGAGCATTGACGAAAGCGCGATCATCATCCAGTAAGGCTGTTCGCCGCGATGGGCGCGCTGCACCGAGTAGGAGCAGGTAATAAAGCTGCGCTTGCCGATCAGCTGTTCAGCCAGGCGCACGATACGCTCCGGCGGGATGCCGGTGATGCGGCTCGCCCAGCCGGCGGTTTTGGCGACGCCGTCGCTTTCGCCCAGCAGATAGGCGCGCAGCTGCGGCCAGCCGGTGCAGTGGCTGGCGAGAAACGCTTCGTCTACCGCGTTGCGCTGGGCGATCTCGTAGCCGAGCGCCAGCATCAGCGCCACGTCGGTATTGGGGCGAATCGGGATCCAGTCGGCGTTAACCCATGCCGGACAGTCGTCGCGCATCGGGCTGATATTGATTACCGGCGTGCCTTTGGCCGCCAGCTGCTCCAGCGCCGGTTTCAGGCTGTGCTGGCCTGCGCCGCCCGACGCCACCGGGCATTTTTCAGCGCCAGCCCGCCGAAGGCGACGAAGATCTCCGCATGCTCTACCACCTGCGGCCAGTCGGTGACGCGGCCGGTCAGCGGCATATAGGTGCCGATCACATAGGGCAGGAAAAACTGCGCCGCCCCCCAGCTGTAGTTGCCCTGCTGATCGACGCCGCCGCCGCCCTGAAAATAGAAGCGACGCACCAGCGTGCGCGCGTGGTTGACGCGCCCCGCCGACGACCAGCCGTAAGAACCGTTGAAAATGCCGGAGGCGCCGTAGCGGTCGCGGATGCGGCGGTTTTCGTCCGCCACCAGATCGAGCGCCGTTTCCCAGTCAACGGCGACGAAATCTTCGCGGCCGCGCAGCGTGCGGTCGCTGTTTTCGCGCGATGTCAGCCAGGAGCGGCGCACCATCGGCTGCCGAATGCGTTTGTCGGAGTAGACCAGCTCGGGAATGGTGTTCAGCATCGGCGACGGATCGGCGTCGGCGAAGAACGGCTCGCAGCCGATCAGACGATCGTTTTCAGTCACGGCGCTGAATGCGCCCCAGTGCGCCAGATGTGGCACTCGCTTTTTCATGGTTTCGTTTACGGCAGGTAAGGGAAAAAGGCAGCATAGCACGCGACCCCGCGCCGGGTTAAGCCTGGAGTTTTGCCCCTTTTTGCGACGGCGCAGACATTCTGTCGGCTTGATACAGGCCGCCTTTTCCGTAACACTGCTGCCATGTGTAAACGTTTTCCCTAAAGCAGGTCGAGGCATGGCTACGATTAAGGATGTTGCCAGACTGGCGGGTGTCTCCGTCGCGACGGTGTCCCGTGTAATTAATAATTCGCCTAAAGCCAGCGAAAGTTCGCGTCAGGCCGTCAGCCAGGCGATGGAGGAGCTGCAGTATCATCCCAACGCCAACGCGCGCGCCCTGGCGCAGCAGTCGACCGAAACCCTGGGACTGGTGGTCGGCGACGTTTCCGATCCCTTTTTCGGCGCAATGGTTAAGGCGGTTGATGAGATCGCCGGACAAACCGGCAACTTTTTGCTGATTGGTAACGGTTACCACAATGAGCAAAAAGAGCGGCAGGCGATTGAGCAGCTGATGCGCCACCGCTGCGCGGCGCTGGTGGTGCATGCAAAGAAGATCCCCGACGCCGAGCTGGAGCAGCTGATGAAGCAGATGCCGGGCATGGTGCTGCTGAACCGGCTGCTGAAAGGGTTTGAACAACGCTGTATCGCGCTCGACGACCGCTACGGCGCCTGGCTGGCGACGCGCCATCTGATCCAGCAGGGCCATCAGAATATCGCCTTTATCTGCTCGACCCACCCGATTTCCGATTCCGAAGATCGCCTGCAGGGCTACTACGACGCGCTGAAAGAGCACGGCCTGCCCAGCAACGATCGGCTGGTGACCTTTGGCGAACCGGATGAAGTCGGCGGCGAGCAGGCGATGACCGAGCTGCTGGGACGCGGCCGCAGCTTTAGCGCCGTGGCCTGCTATAACGATTCGATGGCGGCCGGCGCGCTGGCGGTGCTGAGCGATAACGGCGTGCGCGTGCCGGAAGAGATGTCGCTGATCGGCTTTGATGACGTACTGGTGTCGCGCTACGTGCGCCCGCGCCTGACCACGGTGCGCTATCCCATCGTCACCATGGCGCAGCAGGCGGCGGAGCTGGCGCTAGCCCTGGCCCACGCGCAGCCGCTGCCGGAGGTGACCAATATGTTCAGCCCGACGCTGGTACGGCGCCATTCGGTGAGCGGGCCAGGTTAAAGCGCGCGCCGGTAGAGCCTGACCGTTTTATCAGGATAGTCCAGCGCCTCGCCCGCCGGCGTCCAGCCGCAGCGTTCGTAATAGCCGCCGAAGGTCGACCAGAGCCACAGGCTGCGGTGGCCGCGCTGCCGCGCATAGTCGATTACGTGCTGCTGCAGCGCCGCGCTCAGGCCGGTGCCGCGCGCGCTTTCATCGACGTAGAGCGCGGCGAGCCAGGGAAAAAGATCCTGGCGGCTAATCAGATCGCAGCGCCAGAAGCCCACCGTGCCCACCGCCCTGCCCGCGTCGTCGATCGCGACGAAGGTGACGGGAAACGCCGCCCCATGCAGCGAGCTCTCCACCACGCTGGCCATAAAGTCGCGCCCGTTCTCCGCGTCGAAGGCGCGCCACAGCCAGTCGGTTATCTGCCCGGCGAACTGCGGCGCGTCGCGCAAAGAGAGGATCTTCATCGCGTGCGCCTTAGCCCAGCTCAAGCGCCAGCAGTTCCTGAATGGTTTGCGCCCGGCGGATTTCACGCGGTTTGCCCTGTTCGAACAGCACTTCCGGGATGAGCGGACGGCTATTGTAGTTAGAGGACATTGAGGCGCCGTAGGCGCCGGTATCGTGAAACACCAGATAGTCGCCCACCTGCGCCGCGGGCAGCGCGCGCGTTTCTACTTTCCCGCCTTCCAGCTGGGTAAAGACGTCGCCCGACTCGCACAGCGGCCCGGCGACTACGCTATCGCGCTGGGCGTGCTGATCGATAGCGCGACCGTCGCCCGCCAGCAGCGAAATATGGTGATAGCTGCCGTACATTGAGGGACGCATCAGATCGCTAAAGCCCGCATCCACCAGCACGAAGTGGCGGCCGCCCATCGCTTTCACCGCGCGCACCTGCGATACCAGCACGCCCGCCTCGGCGACCAGGAAACGGCCAGGTTCGATCTCCAGCTTAACCGGATGGCCAAGGTGAGCGGCAATCCGCTGGCGCGCCGCGTCCCACAGTCCGAAATAGTGCGCGGTGTCGATCGCCTCTTCGCCAAAGCGGTAAGGAACAGAGAGGCCGCCGCCCGCTGAAATCGCCTCAAGATCCTGGCCGAGCGCGATCGTCTGCTCCACCATGGCGTCGCACACCTGCTGCAGGTGGCCGTAATCGACGCCGGAGCCGATATGCATATGCAGTCCGACCAGGCGCAGCCCGTAGGCTTTGATCGCCGCCAGCGCCTGCGGCAGATCGCTGTGCCAGATGCCGTGCTTGCTGTTTTCGCCGCCGGTATTGGTTTTCTGGCTATGGCCGTGGCCGAAGCCGGGGTTGATGCGCAGCCACACCGCATGGCCTGGCGAAACCTGCCCCAGCTGGTGCAGCATATCCACCGAGCCGGCGTTCACCGGCACCTTGAGTTCGGCAATGCGCGCCAGCGTCGGCCGGTCGAATACATCGGCGGTAAACACGATATCCTCGCCGCCCGGCTGAAAGCCCGCCGCCAGCGCGCGTTCGATTTCGCCAAGGGACACGGAGTCGACTTTGACGCCCGCCGCGCGCATCAGGCGCAGAATATGAATGTTGGAGCAGGCTTTTTGCGCAAAGCGCACCACGTCAAAGGCGCGCAGCTGGTCGATGCGCTGTTCAATAATCTGGGCGTCATAGGCCCAGAACGGGCCACTGTACTGCTGCGCCAGCGGCAGCAGCTGCGCGGCGTTAAGCGCGGTGGTGTGATCGGTTAAGGCGCGTGGCATAGGGATTCTCCTGTCAGTGATCTCTATTAGGCCAGACGCGTGCCATGCTGAAAAATATCTGTTTTAATGGCTTCTATGCAAAATGGATATGGCAGCACATGGCGAAAATCAACTGGCGGCACATAGAGATCTTTCATGCGGTGATGACCAGCGGCAATCTGACCCAGGCTGCCGCGCTCCTGAATACCTCGCAGCCCACCGTCAGCCGCGAACTGGCGCGGCTGGAAAAGCAGCTCGGCCTGCGGCTCTTCGCCCGGGTGCGCGGTCGGCTGCAGCCGACGGTGCAGGGCCTGCGCTTGTTCGAAGAGGTGCAGCGCTCCTGGTACGGGCTGGATCGCATTATGGAGGCCGCCGAAGGACTGCGTCAGTTTCGCCAGGGCGAGCTGTCGATCGCCTGCCTGCCTGTGTTTTCGCAGTCGCTGCTGCCGCCGCTGGTGCAGCCCTTTATGCGGCGCTACCCCGACGTCAGCCTGAATATTATCCCGCAGGAGTCGCCGCTGCTGGAGGAGTGGCTGTCGGCGCAGCGCTACGATCTCGGCCTGACTGAAACCCAGCATGCCCCCGCCGGCACGGAGCGGCTGCCGCTGCTGACCTGCGACGAAGTCTGCGTGCTGCCGCAGGATCATCCGCTTTGCGCGCGCGCGGTACTGACGCCGCAGGATTTCGCCGGAGAGAACTACGTCAGCCTGTCGCGCGCCGACAGCTACCGTCAGCTGCTGGATACGCTGTTTCACGAGCAGGGCGTGGAGCGCAGGCTGGCGCTGGAGACGCACAGCGCGGCGTCGGTGTGCGCCATGGTGCGCGCGGGCGTGGGGATTTCGGTGGTGAATCCGCTGACGGCGCTTGATTATGCCGACAGCGGCGTGGTGATGCGCCGATTTAGCGTCGCGGTGCCTTTCACCGTGAGCCTGGTGCGGCCGCTGCACCGCCCCGCGTCGGCGCTGGTGGCGGCCTTTGTCGACCACCTGCAGGCGCAGGTGGCCGACTTTCCTCAGCGCATCGCCGAACGGCTTACTTAGGCGCGCACCGCGGCGGCGTTGCCGCCTGATTTACGGAAGGTGATCAGGCAGATAACCAGGCCAACCGCCGCCAGCGCGGCGGCGGCGACCGGTACGGCGGTCAGTCCGTAGCCCCGACCAATCACCGCGCCGCCCACCCATGCGCCCAGCGCGTTGCCGACGTTAAAGGCGGAGATGTTCAGCGTCGAGACCAGATTCGGCGCCTCTTTACCGTGGCGCACCACGTTGATCTGCAGGCCCGGCACGGTAGCGAACGTCGCCATCGCCCACAGGAACAGCGTCACCTCCGCCAGCCACAGCGCGTGGCTGGTCCAGCTAAACAGCAGCGAAAAGATGGCGATCAGCGAGAAGCTTAAAATCAGGCTGAAAGAGACCTTCCAGTCCGCCAGCTTGCCGCCGAGGATATTGCCGACGGTCAGACCGGCGCCGATCAGGAACAGCGTCCAGCTAACGCCGCGCGCGCTGATGCCGGTCACCTGCAGCAGCAGCGGCGCGATATAGCTGAACAGCGCGAACATCGCCGCGGCGAAGAACACCGTCATCAGCAGCGAAAGCCACAGCTTGCCGTTGGCCAGCGCGCTGATTTCGCTCGCCAGATGCACCGGCTTCTCTTCTTTATTGACCGGCAGGCTGACGATCAGCGCGATAAAGGCGAGCACGCCGATAATGGCGACGCCCCAGAAGGTGGCGCGCCAGCCGAACAGCTGACCAAACCAGGTGCCGAGCGGCACGCCAAGTACGTTCGCCAGCGTCAGGCCGGTGAACATCAGCGCCACCGCCGACGCCTGACGGCCCGGCGCGACCAGGCTTGCCGCCACGACCGCGCCGATGCCGAAGAAGGCGCCGTGACAGAGCGCGGTAATTACGCGGGCCATCATCAGCAGGTTATAGGTATAGGCGAGCGCGCAGAGCACGTTGCCGATAATAAAGATGATCATCAGCAGGATAAGTGTCTTTTTACGCGGCAGCTTTGCGGTCAACAGCGCCATAATCGGCGCGCCAATGGCGACGCCCAGCGCATAACCGCTGATCAGCCAGCCTGCCGACGGGATCGAGACGCGCAGATCGCCCGCCACCTCGGGCAGCAGGCCCATAATGACGAACTCGGTGGTTCCAATCGCAAACGCACTTAGCGCCAGCGCCAGTAAAGCAACAGGCATAACACACTCTCCCAATCGATATGCAGGTGAACGCCGCAGCGGACGCCGGGCGCGGACGGTTATAAAAATTTGAACTTCGTCACGGTGAGTATTAAATCATAGCCGTCAGCTTGCATATACCCTGGCTGCGGCAAGGCTCTTTTGCCGCAGGCGCAACAATGATGCGGTGGATGCATAATAGGATCTTAACAATATTTTCGCATTTCAGGCGCTACGCTTAATGACAAGGATGAGATAAGTAGCTTAAAAGCTGGCTTTATGCGTTGATTCAATCAGGTAAAGGAATGGCACGCCTTGCCGATACCTCAGAGGCTTTATCCGATAATGTGAAGTCATTCTGAAGCGGGGAGAGAAAATGCAACGGCTTATCGCCCTGACGGCGCTCTGCCTTAGCGGCTGCTCCGTCGGCCACTACGAGTACAGCAGCGAAGCGCAGAAGCGCGTCGATATGACCTATACCGGCATTCCCACCGCGCTCGGTCTGGGAACCTTGGGCACCACGATTCCGCTGACGGCGGAGTATAGCCTGACCGCCGCGCACGTCGCCAAATTTTCGCTCTATCGCGTTAAGGCCTGGCATCCGGAGTGCGATCTCGCCGTGGTATACCACAAGAATACCGAAGCGAATCTGCCGCCGCGCTTTCGCAACAGCCGCATTGGCGACAGGGTGAATCTCTACGGCTATAGCTTTATCAGCGCGATGCCGGTCAGCTCCAGCGGCGAGAACCTGATTAATACCTCGTTGGCGAACAGCTGGAACAAGGCGCAGTGCGTGGTGGTGGCGGCTAATGCAGGCGTGGTGAAAGGCATGTCGGGCGGCGCGGTTTACAACGCCTCGGACGATACCCTGGCGGGCGTGATTGTCGGCTACAGCAGCCGCATTGATGATAACCGCAGTGGGAAGACGCTCTATCGCGACGTCGCGCTTTATGTGCCCTATGCGCGCTTCGAGGCCTGGCTGAACGGCGTGGTGAAATCTTAAAGAAAAGGCCGGGAAAGCGGCCTTAGTGGCTGTTAGCTTGATGCTGACGCGGCTGGCAGGGCCGGATCGCAAAGTCGCAAAAAGCGGCATCCCTGCCAGCTCGTCCCGCGCCATACATGGCGCGGGACGCTTTGCTCCTCTGGCCCTGCCAGCCGCGTTTTAAGCTTAGGCGCCGTCTGAAAGGATCAGAAGGTTCGCGCGCTTTTACTTCGCGGTCGGACGCAGCGCCGGGAACAGGATCACGTCGCGAATGGTATGGCTGTTGGTGAACAGCATGACCATGCGGTCGATGCCGATGCCCAGACCCGCCGTCGGCGGCAGACCGTGCTCCAGCGCCGTCACGTAATCTTCGTCGTAGAACATCGCTTCGTCGTCGCCTGCGTCCTTCGCGTTAACCTGCTGCTGGAAACGCTCGGCCTGATCTTCCGCGTCGTTCAGCTCGGAGAAGCCGTTGCCGATTTCGCGGCCGCCGATAAAGAACTCAAAGCGATCGGTGATTTCCGGGTTCTCGTCGTTGCGGCGCGCCAGCGGCGACACCTCCGCCGGGTACTCGGTGATAAAGGTCGGCTGAATCAGATGCGCTTCCGCCGTCTCTTCGAAAATCTCCGTCACTACGCGGCCCAGACCCCAGCTCTTCTCGACCTTGATGCCGATAGACTGCGCAATCGCCACCGCTTTCTCGAAATCATCCAGATCCGCCAGATCGGTTTCCGGGCGGTACTTTTTGATCGCTTCGCGCATGGTCAGCTGCTCAAACGGCTTGCCGAAATCGAACTCCTGGTCGCCGTAAGGCACCTTCGTGGTGCCGAGCACCTGCTGCGCCAGGGTGCGAAACAGGCTTTCGGTCAGCTCGATCAGATCTTTATAGTCCGCATAGGCCATATAGAGTTCCATCATGGTGAACTCAGGGTTATGGCGCGGCGAGATGCCTTCGTTGCGGAAGTTGCGGTTGATTTCGAACACGCGATCGAAGCCGCCGACCACCAGTCGCTTCAGGTAGAGTTCCGGCGCGATACGCAGATACATATCGATATCGAGCGCGTTGTGATGGGTGATGAACGGACGCGCGGAGGCGCCGCCAGGGATCACCTGCATCATCGGCGTTTCCACTTCCATAAAGTCGCGGCCGACCATGAACTGGCGGATACCGGCCATGATCTGCGAACGAATTTTAAAGGTGTTGCGCGACTCGTCGTTGGCGATAAGATCCAGATAACGCTGACGGTAGCGGGTTTCCTGATCGGCCAGGCCGTGGAATTTGTCCGGCAGCGGACGCAGCGCTTTGGTCAGCAGACGCAGCTCGTGACAGTGGATCGACAGCTCGCCGGTTTTGGTTTTGAACAGCTTGCCGCGCGCGCCGAGAATATCGCCGAGATCCCACTTCTTGAACTGCTCGTTATAAAGGCCTTCCGCCAGATCGTCGCGCGCCACGTAGAGCTGAATGCGGCCGCCCACGTCCTGCAGCGTAACGAACGACGCCTTGCCCATAATGCGGCGGGTCATCATGCGGCCAGCGACGCTGACCTCCACGCCTAAATCTTCCAGCTCTTCGTTGCTCTTCTCGTCATACTGCGCGTGCAGCGCGTCCGAGGTGGCGTCGCGGCGAAAATCGTTAGGAAACGCCACGCCGTTTTCACGCAGCGCGCTGAGTTTTTCGCGACGCGTTTTCAGTTCGTTATTTAACTCAAGGGCGGCATCAGCGCTCTGCGGTTGTTGTTCAGACATGTCGGTTCCTTATAGCCCTGCTTTTAAACTTGCTTCGATAAAACGGTCGAGATCGCCATCCAGCACCGCTTGGGTGTTGCGGGTTTCAACGCCGGTGCGCAGATCTTTGATGCGGGAGTCGTCCAGCACGTAGGAGCGGATCTGGCTGCCCCAGCCGATGTCGGACTTGTTATCCTCCAGCGCCTGCTTCTCAGCATTTTTCTTTTGCATTTCAAGCTCGTACAGCTTCGCCTTCATCTGTTTCATCGCCTGATCTTTGTTTTTATGCTGAGAGCGATCGTTCTGACACTGCGTCACCGTGCCGGTCGGAATATGGGTGATACGCACCGCCGATTCAGTACGGTTAACGTGCTGACCGCCCGCGCCCGACGCGCGGTAGACGTCAATGCGCAGGTCCGCCGGGTTGATGTCGATGTCGATATCGTCATCCACTTCCGGATAGATAAACGCAGAGCTAAATGAGGTGTGACGGCGGCCGCCGGAGTCAAACGGACTCTTACGCACCAGGCGATGCACGCCGGTTTCGGTACGCAGCCAGCCAAAGGCGTAGTCGCCTGAGACGCGAATAGTTACGGACTTGATGCCCGCCACTTCGCCTTCTGACTCTTCAATAATTTCGGTTTTGAAGCCTTTGGATTCCGCCCAGCGCAGGTACATACGCATCAGCATACTGGCCCAGTCCTGCGCTTCGGTGCCGCCAGAACCCGCCTGCAGATCGATATAGCAGTCGGCGCTGTCATATTCACCGGAGAACATGCGGCGGAATTCCAGCTCGCCCAGCTTGCTTTCCAGCGTGTCGAGCTCGGCGACCGCTTCGTCGAATGTCTCTTCGTCTTCTGCTTCGACCGCCAGCTCAAGCAGACCCTGCACATCTTCCAGGCCCTGCGACATTTGATCCAGCGTCTGCACGATCGCTTCCAGCGACGAGCGCTCTTTACCCAGCGCCTGGGCGCGTTCAGGCTCGTTCCAGACGTCTGGCTGCTCCAGTTCGGCGTTTACTTCTTCGAGACGTTCTTTCTTAGCATCGTAGTCAAAGATACCCCCTAAGAACGGCGCTGCGCTCGGTGAGGTCCTGGATGCGGTTTTTAACCGGATTAATTTCAAACATGGCTTCGGTTCTTTTCGCTGAATATCGGGATGGAAACCCCGCAGTCTAACTGAAATAGCCGAGAGATTGTAGGGTTTCAGTCGCGCGCTGGCGGCGGCGGCGCGCGGTGAAATATGCGACGCGGCGCGCGCTTTTATGTAGCTGGCTGTCTGGATGCAGTCAGCGCTGCGCAGTAGGCCGCGCGGATAATATTTACTGCCGCTCCTGTCCGCCGTCGCGACCAGGATCGTGCTAGCCTGGGCGTCTCAGGAGCTGGGCCAGGAGCAAAATGTCCAGTCCCCGCGGTAGCTCACTGATCAGGGCATCTCAGGATCGAGACCAGAAGGACCATTATGGTAGCGAAAAAATGCGTGACGCCGCACGACGCGGTATTTAAAACCTTTCTTACCCATGCGCATACGGCGCGCGATTTTTTAGCGCTGCACCTGCCCGACTGGCTGCTGCGCATCTGCGATCTCTCGACGCTGCGCCTGACCTCCGGCAGTTTTGTCGAAGAGGATCTGCGCGCCTACTACAGCGATATTCTCTACTCGCTGCAAACCACAGGGAAAAAGGCTACGTCTACGTCATTATCGAACATCAAAGCTCGCCGGATCGGCTGATGGCATTTCGCCTGATGCGCTACGCCGTGGCAGTCATGCAGCGCCATCTGGATGCTGGCCATCGCCATTTGCCGCTGGTGATCCCCCTGCTCTTCTATCACGGTAAACAGCGTCCTTGGCCCTTCAGCATGCGCTGGACCGCGCTGTTCAGCGAGCCCGATCTGGCCGCGCGCCTCTACAGCGCTCCATTTCCGCTGGTTGATGTCACGGTTATCGCCGACAGCGAGATTGCGCGCCATCGCAGCATGGCAGCGCTGACGCTGCTGCAAAAACATATTCGCCAGCGTGATCTCACCGGTTTGTTTGAGCGGCTGGTTACGCTTATGCTGCAACATTCACTGACCCGCAAACAGCGGCTGGCGCTCATTAACTATATTATTCAGGCGGGCGAAGCGCCGCAGGCGGTACGCTTTATCGAGCAACTGGCACAACGCATGCCGCAGCAAAAGGAGGAACTGATGACGATTGCGGAACAGCTCAGGCAAATAGGACGCGAAGAGGGCCTTAATGAAGGCCGCGACAAAGGCCGTCATGAAGGCCAGCGCGAGGCGAGGCTGGCGATCGCGCGCAATATGTTGGCAAGAGGCATTGACCCAACGCTGGTGCAGGAGGTTACCGGGCTGACGGCGGCGGATCTACGCCAGATCCGCCGCTGACGGTTAGCTCAGCGGCCAGAGATGCTCGATAATCAGCTGCACCGAGCGGTTTCCGCGGTATTCGTTGATATCGAGCTTAAAGGCCAGCTCGACCTGACGCACGCTGTTGTCGGGCCACAGGGTGGTGTCGACGTTAAAGGCGATGCCGTCGATCAGCGGGCCGCCGCCGAGCGGCTCCAGCATCACTTTCAGATGCCGCTCGCCCACCAGACGCTGCTGCAGCAGCTTGAACTTGCCGTCGAATGCGGGCTCGGGAAACGCCTGTCCCCAGGGGCCCGCTTCGCGCAGCAGTTCGGCGGTCTGCAAACTGAACTCGCCCGGCTGCAGCGCGCCGTCTGACCAGATAACGCTCTGCAGCGTCTCTTCGCTTAGCCACTCGCCCAGCAGGTCGGCAAAGCGCTGACGAAACGCCTCAAACTGCGTCTCTTCCAGCGACAGGCCAGCCGCCATAGCGTGACCGCCGAACTTCAGCATCATGCCGGGATAGAGGGTATCAAGCCGCTCCAGCGCGTCGCGCAGGTGCAGGCCGGGAATCGACCGTCCGGAGCCTTTTAGCGTGCCGTCGCCCGCCGGAGCAAAGGCGATAACCGGCCGGTAAAAGCGCTCTTTCAGCCGCGAGGCGAGAATACCCACTACGCCCTGATGCCACTCCGGATGGTAAAAAGCCAGCCCGAGCGGCAGCTCGGTCTGCTGACGCTCCAGCGCCTGACAGAGCGCCAGCGCCTCGCTCTGCATGCCCTGCTCAATCTCTTTACGCGTCTGATTAAGCGCATCAAGCTCACTGGCCAGCATTCGCGCCTGCGTAATGTCGTCGGTAAGCAGCAGCGCGACGCCGACCGACATATCGTCTAGCCGTCCCGCCGCATTCAGGCGCGGACCGAGGGCGAAACCGAGATCGCTCGCCACCAGCTGGCGCGCGTCGCGGTTGGCGATCTCGAGCAGCGCGCGAATGCCGGGACGGCATTTGCCGGCGCGGATGCGGCTCAGCCCCTGCCACACCAGGATGCGGTTGTTAACGTCGAGCGGCACCACGTCGGCGACGGTGCCGAGCGCCACCAGATCCAGCAGCTCCGCCAGATTCGGCTCCGCGCGCGTGGCGCCGAACCAGCCAAGCTTACGCAGATGCGCGCGCAGCGCCATCATCAGGTAGAAGGCGACGCCGACGCCCGCTAGCGCGCGCGACGGGAATTCGCAGTCGCGCAGGTTAGGGTTCACTATCGCTTCCGCCTCAGGCAGGGTGTCGCCAGGCAGATGGTGATCGGTGACCAGCACCGGAATGCCGTGCTGATGGGCGCAGGCGACGCCGCTGTGGGACGAGATGCCGTTATCTACCGTCAGGATCAGCTGCGCGCCGCGCGCGCGGGCCTGCTCCACCACTTCCGGACTCAGGCCGTAGCCGTCGTCAAAGCGGTTAGGCACGAGATACTGCACGTTGTGGCCGCCCATGCTGCGCAGCGCCAGCACCGTCAGCGCGGTGCTGGTGGCGCCGTCGGCGTCGAAGTCGCCGACCACCATAATGCGCCGGCCGTCGAGCAGCGCCTGATGCAGCAGATCGACCGCCGCATCCAGCCCGTTCAGCGAGGAGAAAGGCAGCAGGTGCTTTGCGCCGCGTTCCAGCTCAGCCGGGCTGCGCACGCCGCGCTGCAGATAGAGGCGCTTAAGCAGTGGCGGAAGATCCGCCGGGAGCTGGTCTTCGACGCCGATCTCGCGCCGCCGTAGTTCTACTGTTTTAATCACCGCCAATTAGCCACCGCGCTTCTGCTGATCCAACACCTGCTTCAGCTCCTGCGGCCCCTGATAGCCCGGGATCATCATGCCGGAGTCGGTCAGGATCGCCGGAGTGCCCTGGATGCCGTAAAGAATGCCCAGCTTGTAGTGCTGATCGAGATCGATTTTGCAGCTGTCCGGCGCGCCCATCTGCGGCGCGTTGCCCTTCATCGCTTCGTCGAACGCTTTATTGCGATCGGCGGCGCACCAGATCGCCTTCATGGCGTTTTCCACCTGGCCGTGCAGTCCTTCGCGCGGGAAGGCGAGATAGCGCACCGTAATGCCCAGCGCGTTGTAGTCGGCCATCTGCTCATGCAGCTTGCGACAGTAGCCGCAGGTGATATCGGTGAAAACGGTAATGACGTGCTGCTCTTTCGCCGCTTTATAGACGATCATCTGCGGCGCCAGCGCCTCAACCTTTTTGTCGAGCAGCTGATTGGTAACGTTAACCGGCTGCGCGCCGCTAACGTCGTAGAGCGGGCCCTGAATCATATGCTTGCCATCTTCGGTAACGTAAATCACGCCGCTTTCCGTCAGCACGGTTTTAAATCCCGGCAGCGGCGACGGCGCGATTTCCGTCTGCTTCAGACCCAGCTTTTTCAGCGACTGCTGGATCGCGCCGTCATCGGCCTGAGCTACGCTGCTGAAGGCGCCGGCCAACAGGGCCAGCAGGAGAAATTTCTTCATCTTCTTTCCTTAATGTCCGCGTCAGGCGCGCGGATGATGCTGTTGATGCAACTGACGCAGCCGCTCGGTTGCGACGTGCGTATAAATTTGCGTGGTAGAGAGATCGCTGTGTCCCAGCAACATCTGTACGACACGCAGGTCGGCGCCGTGGTTCAACAAATGGGTGGCGAAGGCGTGCCGCAGCACGTGCGGCGACAGTTTTTCGCTGTCGATGCCCGCCAGCACGGCGTAGTGCTTAATGCGGTGCCAGAAGGTCTGGCGCGTCATCTGCTGCGCGCGGCTGCTGGGAAACAGCACGTCCAGCGTCTGTCCGTTGAGCAGCCACGGGCGCCCGTGCTCAAGGTAGTGCTCCAGCCAGTAAACGGCCTCTTCGCCCAGCGGTACCAGACGCTCTTTATTGCCTTTGCCAATGACGCGCACCACGCCCTGGCGCAGGCTGACGTCGCTCAGAGTCAGGCCGACCAGTTCAGAGACGCGCAGCCCGGTGGCGTAGAGCAGCTCCAGCATCGCCTTGTCGCGCAGCTCCAGCGGGATATCGGTGCTGGGGGCCTGCAGCAGCCGTTCCACCTGCGCTTCGCTGAGATCTTTCGGCAGCCGCTGCGGCAGTTTCGGCGCGGCCAGCAGCGTGCTGGGATCGTCGCTGCGCAGCTTCTCGCGATAGAGATATTGAAAAATGCGGCGCATCGCGCTGAGCAGCCGTGCCGAACTGCTGGCTTTGTAGCCGCCCTCCAGCCGTTCGGCGAGAAACTGCTGCAAATCCTCGGCCTGCAGCGTCAGCAGCGTCAGGCCGTGAGGCGTCAGCCAGTCAGTCAGGGTTTTTAAGTCCTGACGATACGAGGACAAGGTATTTTGCGCCAGATTGCGTTCAATCCAGAGCGCATCCAGAAACTGTTCTGTCAGGTCACTGTCTTGCACGGTATCCCCGCCTTGAGGTGAAATCGTGCTCATTATGCCTGAATCCGCCCTGCTTCTGATACAATTGCGCCAAAGTCAGTCTTAATTCGAGCATTATCTGCATGAAAATTGGTCTTTTTTACGGCTCAAGCACCTGCTATACCGAAATGGCCGCAGAGAAAATCCGCGACTTTATCGGCGCTGAGCTGGTCACGCTGCACAACGTGAAAGATGACGATCCGCTGCTGATGGAGCAGTACGATCTGCTGATTTTAGGCATTCCTACCTGGGATTTCGGCGAGCTGCAGGAGGACTGGGAAGCAATATGGCCGCAGCTGTCGACGCTGAATCTGCGCGGTAAAATCGTCGCGCTCTACGGCATGGGCGACCAGCTTGGCTATGGCGAATGGTTTCTCGACGCGCTGGGCATGCTGCATGAGCTGCTGCAGCCGATGGGCGTGAAGTTTGTCGGCTACTGGCCGCTGGAAGGCTATGAATTTACCAGCCCGCGGCCGCTTAGCGCCGACGGCACGCAGTTCGTTGGCCTGGCGCTTGACGATGTGAATCAGTTCGACGTCACCGACGAGCGTATCGAACAGTGGTGCGAGCAGATCCTGACCGAGACCGCCGCCCTGCTGTAGCCGAAAGCCTACCGCCTTTCCGCGCGGCTGAGCAAACGGGCGCGGAGCTCGCGCCATTGGGCGCGCGGCATCATATCCTGCATTAGCCATAACCTGCGCGTCCGTCCTTTCTCGCTGCGCCACACCAGCAGCGCCGCGCCCGGCAGCCAGCGGATCGGCCCGCTAATGCGCCAGTGCGCCTCCTGCCAGCGCCAGCTGCCGTCGCTTTTATGCTGCAATGTTCCGCGCCGCTGCGCCAGCTGCTGCTGGTGCCGCCGGTTCTCACGCAGCATCAGCAGCAGAAGCGGGATTTTTATTAGCCAGAACCAGGCTGGCAGCGGCGCGCTTGCTACGATAAGGAGCGCGCCAGACGCCAGCGCGCCGTGCAGCAGGCGCGCCTGGCGCGACGGCCGCAGCTTACATTGCCACAGGGCCGCGTTCACGGTTGCGCTGCTGGATCAGCTGGACAATGCGCTTCAGCTCCGGGTCGGCGGGTTCGCCGTGATTCATCATCCAGTTGAAGAGATCGGGATCGTCGCTCTTCAGCAGCGCGACGAAAGCCGTTTTGTCGCTGTCGCTGAGGCTGTCATATTCATACTTGAAGAAAGGCATAATAGCGACATCCAGCTCCAGCATGCCGCGGCGGCAGGCCCAGTGAATACGCGATTTGTCATGAATATCCATGTGTGTGATTTCCGCATTTCAGACAGGCGGCTAGTGTAACCTGGTTTTCTCACGCCTGCAGGCGCCCGTTGCGAGGCTGTGCGACGCGCCGCGCGCCTCTGCCTGCCGTTGCCGTGCTGACTCGCGATTTGTGCGCCCGATTCCGTAAACCTGTTGCAAAGCCAGTGCGCTCTTTTAACATTGAGTTCAGGATTCACCTTTTTGATCAGGATAGCCAATGCCTATTTTTAGCTTACCGCCGCGCCAGCCCGTGGCCGCCTCTCGCCTGCCGTTAACCCTGATGTCGCTGGACGGCTGGGCGCTGGTTTCGGTGCAGGGCGCCGACAGCACCTCTTATCTGCAAGGCCAGCTCACGCTGGACGTCGCCGCGCTGGGCGCGGATCAGCATCGCCCGGCGGCGCACTGCGACGCGAAAGGCAAGATGTGGAGCAACCTGCGCCTGTTCCATCGCGGCGAAGGCTACGCCTATCTGGTGCGCCGCGAGCTGCGCGACACCCAGCTGGCCGAACTGAAAAAATATGCGGTGTTTTCGAAAGTGACGCTGGCGCCGGATGACGACGCGGTGCTGCTTGGCGTAGCGGGCTTCCAGGCGCGGTCGGCGCTGACCAGCCTGTTCGACGCCCTGCCGGACGGCGACCATCCGGTGGTGCAGCAGGCGGAGAGCACGCTGCTGTGGTTCCCGACGCCCGCGGAGCGCTTTCTGATCGTCACCACGCGCGAGCAGGCGCAGGCGCTGCAGCAGAAGCTGGCCGACGACGCGCAGCTGAATGACAGCGCGCAGTGGCTGGCGCTCGATATCGAAGCGGGCATCCCGGTGATTGAGCCGGCGACCGCCGCGCAGCTGATTCCGCAGGCCGCTAACCTGCAGGCGCTTGACGCCATCAGCTTTAAAAAGGGCTGCTATACCGGCCAGGAGATGGTGGCGCGCGCCAAATTTCGCGGCGCCAACAAGCGCGCGCTCTACTGGCTCGCCGGTCAGGCGAGCCGGGTGCCCGCGGCGAACGATTCGCTGGAGCTGCAGATGGGCGAGCGCTGGCGCCGCACCGGCACCGTGCTGGCCGCCGTTCAGCTCGACGATGGCGAAGTGTGGGTGCAGGTAGTAATGAACAACGATCTGGAAGCGGAGAGCGTGCTGCGCGTTGAGGGCGATGAAGGCGGCAGGCTGCTAATTAAGCCGCTGCCCTATTCGCTGGAAGAGTAGCGTTTGCCCGCGCCCGGCTCACATCGACAGAGAGCCGGGCGCGACGCGTTACATCACATAAAAGTAGATGGCGCAAAAATGGCATGCGCTGCCGCCCAGCACAAAGGCGTGCCAGATCGCATGGTTATAGGGAATGCGCCGCGCCACGTAGAAAATTACGCCGAGCGAATAGATGATGCCGCCGGCCGCCAGCAGCCAGACGCCGCCCGGCGAAAGCGTCAGCGCCAGCTGATAGATCACCACCAGCGACAGCCAGCCCATACAGAGATAGGTCACCAGCGACAGCGCCTTGAAACGGTGCGCGATAGTAAGCTTAAAGACAATGCCCGCCAGCGCCAGCCCCCAGATCACTACCATCATCCCATGCGCCAGCGGCGACTTCAGCCCCACCAGCAGAAAAGGGGTATAGGTACCGGCGATCAGCAGATAGATAGCGCAGTGATCGAGTTTCTTCAGCCAGCGCTTCACGCGAAGATTGGGAATAGCGTGATAAAGTGTAGAGGCGAGAAACAACAAAATCATGCTGCCGCCGTACAGGCTATAGCTGGTAATGGCGGTGGCGTTAGCGCCCATTTCGGACGCCTGCGCCAGCATCAGCACCAGGCCGACAATACCGAACAGGCAGCCGACACCGTGGCTAATGCTGTTGGCGATCTCCTCTGGGAGCGAGTAGCCCTGAGCGGCGAAGCGATTTTTTATCATCAAGCGATCCTGATTGTCAGAGGGTGAGTGCGGATTTTCTGACCACCAGCATAACCGGGAATATTTTGAGAGTACACTTGTACGCCAAAATTAATCTGTGAATGCGTGTTACCGTCAGCGCCGAGGGCAAATCTGGTACACTGCACGCAGATCCATTTTTATGAGCGCGCCCGCAGATGTTCACTCATCACGATCTTGCCAGCCTGAATGACCTGGAGATGCAGGTTTACCACGATATTATTAAACATCCTGAAAGCGTCAGCTATATGACCATTCGCGAGCTGGCGGAGCGAGCCGGCGTCTCGACCACCACCGTGCTGCGCTTCTGCCGCAAAATGCAGTGCGACGGCTGGTCGGAGTTCCGCATTCGCTTTCGGCTGGCTCAGCAGCAGGCGCAGCCCGCACAGACCAACGTCGGCGTCAGCGAAATGCTGAGCTTTTTTAAAAGTATTAATAATGATGAATTCAGCGAGCTGATATCCCTGGCGGCGGAGAGGATTAATCGCGCCGAGCAGCTTTTCTTTATTGGCGCCGGCACCTCAGGCAGCCTGGCGAAATATGGCGCGCGTTTCTTTTCTAACGTCGGTAAATTCAGCCACTATATCGACGATCCCTATTATCCGGTCAGCGGCAACGTAGATGAAAATACGCTAGCGATATTGCTCTCTGTCTCCGGCGAGACGCCGGAAATATTACGCCTGGCCAGCCAGTTCAGCCTGCGGGGCTGCCAGATCGTGGCGATAACCCATTCTGAGAGCAGCTCGCTGGCGAAAATGAGCGATTTTACTCTGGCCTATCATGTGCCGCTAATCCGCCTGAGCGACAACTCCGACATCACGACGCAGGTGCCGGTTATGTATATTCTCGAAGCTATCGGTCGCCTGCTGAATAAATAAAACAGCCTGTTTTTCCGGCGTAACATATTACGCCGGCGCGCCGGTGTTATATCGTGACATCGTTTTTGACTTTGCTACACTCGCGGCAATATCTATTTTGCTGAGAGGGACGTATGCATAACGAATCAGGCTTTCCGCAAGACTTTTTATGGGGCGGCGCGGTGGCGGCGCATCAGGTCGAAGGCGGCTGGGATCAGGGCGGCAAAGGCGTCAGCATCGCCGACGTGCTCACCGGCGGATCTCACGGCGTCAGCCGCGTCATCACCGACGGCGTGCAGCCGGGCAACTATTACCCCAACCATCAGGGCGTGGAGTTCTATTGGCGCTACAAAGAGGACGTCGCGCTGTTCGCCGAGATGGGCTTTAAGTGTTTTCGCACCTCTATCGCGTGGACGCGTATTTTTCCTGAGGGCGACGAGCAGGAGCCAAACGAAGCCGGCCTGCAGTTTTACGACGATCTGTTCGACGAACTGCTGAAGTATGGCATCGAGCCGGTTATCACCCTCTCCCACTTTGAGATGCCTTACCATCTGGTGAAACAGTACGGCGGCTGGCGCAGCCGCAAAGTGGTGGATTTCTTCGTGCGCTTTAGCGACGTGGTGATGCGCCGCTATCAGCACAAAGTGAAGTACTGGATGACCTTTAACGAGATTAATAACCAGCGCAACTGGCAGTATCCGCTGTTTGGCTACTGCTGCTCCGGCGTGGTGTTCACCGAGCACGAGAAGCCGGAAGAGGTGATGTATCAGGTAATGCATCACCAGTTTGTCGCCAGCGCCAAAGTGGTCAGCCTCGGCCACGCCATTAACCCAGACTTCCAGATCGGCTGCATGATCGCCATGGTGCCGATTTACCCCTACTCCTGTCATCCTGACGACGTGATGATGGCGCAGGAAGCGATGCATCAGCGCTATGTCTTTAGCGACGTGCAGATGCGCGGCGCATGGCCGGCCTATACCCTGAAAGAGTGGGCGCGCAAAGGCTATCAGATCCAGATGGAAGCGGACGACGCTGAGACGCTGCGCCGCGGCTGCGCCGACTACGTCGGCTTTAGCTACTACATGAGCAACGCGGTAAAACACGACGCCAGCGGCGTTGACGATCCCATCACCGGCTTTGACGGCGTGGTTAAAAACCCGCACGTCGGCGCGTCGGACTGGGGCTGGCAGATCGACCCGACCGGGCTGCGCTATGCGCTGAACGCGCTTTATGAGCGTTACCAGAAGCCGCTGTTTATCGTCGAAAACGGCTTTGGCGCTATCGACAAACCGAATGAGAACGGCGTGATTGAGGATGACTACCGTATCGACTACCTGCGCGCGCATATCGCCGAGATGAAAAAAGCGGTGGCGCACGACGGCGTCGAGCTGATGGGCTATACGCCGTGGGGCTGCATCGACTGCGTCTCGTTCACCACCGGTCAGTACGACAAGCGCTACGGCTTTATCCACGTCAATAAAAACGACGACGGCAGCGGCGACTTCGCCCGCTCGCGCAAGAAGAGCTTCGGCTGGTATCAGCAGGTTATCGCCAGCAACGGCGAAACTCTCTGATGCTCGAGGGCCGCAACGCAACGGGCGCGGCCTCGCGATCAGCGGCCGCCGGCGGCGTCGATAAAGGTGCCGGTAATATAGGAGGCGGCTTCGCTCGCCAGCCAGGCAATCGCTTCGGCAATTTCTTCCGCTTCACCGCCGCGTCCCATCGGGATGACGCCCGCTGTGGCCGCCACGCGATCGACGCGTCCCGGCTCCCCGCCGTCCGCGTGCATTTCGGTATAGATAAAGCCGGGCCTGACGCTGTTAACGCGAATGCCCTGCGCCGCGACCTCCAGCGATAGTCCTTTCGTCAGCGAATCCATCGCCCCTTTCGACGCGGCATAGTCGACATACTCTCCCGGCGCGCCAAGCCGCGACGCGGCGGAAGAGACGTTGATAATTGAACCGCCCAGGCCGCCGTGCTGCGTGCCCATACGCTTCACCGCTTCGCGGCAGCAGAGAAAGGCGCCGGTGACGTTGGTGGCGAAGACGCGCCGCAGACGTTCGGCGCTGAGATCCTCTACCCGACACTGCGTAAAGAGGATGCCCGCGTTGTTGACCAGTACGCCGAGCGGCATCGCTTCCTCATCCAGCCGCTGAAACAGCGCCATAATCTGCGCCTCCTCGGCAATATCCGCCTGCACCGCAAAGGCTTCGCCGCCCTGCTCGCGGATCTGCGCCACCACCTGCTGCGCCTCGTCTGCGCGCTTCAGATAGTTAACCGCCACGCGGTAGCCCTGCTGCGCCAGCTTTAGCGCCGTCGCGCGGCCAATTCCCCGGCTTGCGCCGGTCACCAGAGCCAGTGTCATATTTTCTCCATAAAAAAGGGCCGGCTAAGCGGCCCTTGATAACAGCGTTGCGCGGCGTTTACTGATAATCGCTCATCGGCACGCAGGAACAGAACAGGTTGCGATCGCCGAACACGTCGTCGAGGCGCTTCACCGTCGGCCAGTACTTGTTGTCGCTGCCCGCCGGGAAAACCGCCAGCTCGCGGCTGTAGGGATGGCTCCACTCGCCGACGATTTCCACCTGCGTATGCGGCGCGTTCACCAGCGGGTTATCCTCTGCGGGCCATTCGCCGTCGGCCACGCGATCGATCTCCATGCGGATAGAGAGCATCGCGTCGATAAAGCGATCCAGCTCGATTTTGCTCTCGGACTCGGTCGGCTCCACCATCAGGGTGCCGGCGACCGGGAAAGACATGGTCGGCGCGTGGAAGCCGTAGTCGATGAGCCGTTTAGCGATATCCAGCTCGCTGATGCCGGTCTGCTCTTTCAGCGGACGAATGTCGAGAATACACTCGTGCGCCACGCGGCCGTCGCGCCCGGCATAGAGGATCGGATAGGCCGACTGCAGGCGGCTGGCGATATAGTTAGCGTTAAGAATCGCCACCTGACTGGCGCGCTTCAGCCCCTCCGCGCCCATCATGCGGATATACATCCAGCTAATCGGCAGAATAGAGGCGCTGCCGAACGGCGCCGCCGAGACCGCACCCTGCTGCGTCAGCATCTCATCGATCTGCACTACGCTGTGGCCCGGCACAAACGGCGCCAGATGCGCTTTCACGCCGATCGGGCCCATGCCGGGACCGCCGCCGCCGTGCGGAATGCAGAAGGTTTTGTGCAGGTTGAGGTGCGACACGTCGGCGCCGATATAGCCCGGCGTAGTAATGCCCACCTGGGCGTTCATATTGGCGCCGTCGAGATAGACCTGGCCGCCGTACTGATGCACGATCTGGCACACCTCGCGGATGGTTTCTTCATAGACGCCGTGCGTCGAAGGATAGGTCACCATAATGCAGGAGAGCTGCTCGCCCGCCTGCGCCGCTTTCTCGCGCAGGTCGCCGAGGTCGATATTGCCCTGCTTGTCGCAGGCCACCACCACCACTTCCATGCCCGCCATCTGCGCCGAGGCGGGGTTAGTGCCGTGCGCGGAGCTGGGGATCAGGCAGAGGTTGCGCGCGCCTTCGTTGCGGCTTTCGTGATAGCGACGGATCGCCAGCAGCCCGGCGTATTCGCCCTGCGCGCCGGAGTTCGGCTGCATGCAGAGCGCGTCATAGCCGGTGAGCTGCACCAGCCACTGCGACAGTTGGCCGATCATCTGCAGATAGCCCGTAGCCTGCTCCGCCGGACAGAACGGATGCAGCTCGGCGAACTCCGGCCAGGTAATCGGGATCATCTCGGCGGCGGCGTTAAGCTTCATGGTGCAGGAGCCGAGCGGGATCATCGCCTGGTTCAGCGCCAGATCCTTTTTCTCCAGGCTGTGCATATAGCGCATCATCTCGGTTTCGCTGTGATGGCGGTTAAAGACCGGATGGGTCAGGATGGCGCTCTGACGCTGCAGCGCGGCGGGAATCGCCTGGCTATCGGCCGCGACGGCGGCGTCCAGCTTATCGATATCCTGGCCGTGCTCGTCGCCCAGCAGAATGGCGAACAGCGCCTGTACATCTTCGCGACGCGTGGTTTCATCGAGCGTGATGCCGACCGCGTGATGAATGTCGCTGCGCAGGTTGACGCCGAAGCTCTGCGCGCGGTTAAGCACCGCGGCTTTATCGTTTACTTCGACCGTCAGGGTGTCGAACCAGCTGCTGTGACGCAGCTTCAGCCCGCCGTTTTGCAGCCCGGCCGCCAGAATAGTGGTCAGGCGATGGATGCGGGAGGCGATGCGCTTCAGCCCTTTCGGACCGTGATAAACCGCGTAGAGCCCGGCGATATTGGCGAGCAGCACCTGTGAGGTACAGATGTTGGAGTTCGCTTTTTCACGGCGGATATGCTGCTCGCGCGTCTGCATCGCCATACGCAGCGCGGTGTTGCCCGCGGCGTCGCGCGAGACGCCGATAATGCGGCCCGGCATGGAGCGCTTATGCTCGTCGCGGCTGGCGAAAAAGGCGGCGTGCGGACCGCCGTAGCCCATCGGCACGCCGAAGCGCTGCGCCGATCCGAACACGATATCCGCCCCCTGCTTGCCGGGCGCTTCCAGCATCACCAGCGCCATAAAGTCCGCCGCGACGCTGACCACAACTTTGCGGCTTTTCAGCTCGGCGATCAGCGCGCGGTAGTCGTGCGCTTCGCCGGTGGTGCCGACCTGCTGCAGCAGCACGCCGAACAGCGCGTCGTGCTCCAGCGCTTTCTCGGCGCGATCGATAATCAGCTCGAAGCCAAAGGTTTCGGCGCGAGTGCGCACTACGTCGAGCGTTTGCGGATGGATATCGTCCGCGATAAAGAATTTACCGGCGTTTTTAAGCTTGCTGACGCGCTTCGCCATCGCCATCGCTTCCGCCGCCGCCGTGGCTTCATCCAGCAGCGAGGCGGAGGCAACGTCGAGACCGGTCAGATCGAGCGTCACCTGCTGAAAGTTAAGCAGCGCCTCCAGGCGGCCCTGCGACACTTCCGGCTGATAAGGGGTATAGGCGGTGTACCAGCCCGGATTTTCCAGCATATTGCGCAGGATCACCGGCGGCGTGATCACCGCGCTGTAGCCCATGCCGATCCAGGATTTGTAACGCTGATTCTGACCGGCGATCGCCTTGAGCTCCGCCAGCGCCTGCTGTTCGGTCGCCGCATCGCCGACGGCGGGCGGGCCCGGCAGCTGAATGTCGGCGGGCACAATGGTGCCGATCAGCGCGTCCAGCGAGCTGGCGCCAATTGCCTCCAGCATTAAAGCCTGTTGTTCCGGCGAGGGACCGATATGGCGTTCAATAAAGGCGCCGTTGTGTTCGAGCTGGCTCAAAGTCTGGGTCATTTGCAGTCAATCCTGAATCGGGCTGGGGTAGAGAGAAAGCACGGGCTTAAAAGCGGCCAGCGTGGGCAGGCCGCCCTGTTGCTTATTCGTCGATGGAGGCTTTATAGGCATCCGCGTCCAGCAGCGAATCGAGTTCGGATTCATCGCTGGGTTTGATTCGGAACAGCCAACCGGCTGCGTAGGGCTCGCTGTTGACCAGCTCCGGCGCATCGCCCAGTTCGTCGTTGACCGCGACAATCTCGCCGCTGACGGGCGCATAGATATCGGACGCGGCTTTGACCGATTCCGCGACGGCGCACTCTTCGCCGGCCGAGTAGCTGTTGCCGACCTCCGGCAGATCGACAAAGACCATGTCGCCTAGCAGCTCCTGCGCGTGCTCGGTAATGCCGACGGTAAAGGTGCCGTCCGCTTCCTTACGCACCCACTCATGACTGTCACGGTATTTCAATTCGTTTGGCACATTGCTCATCGCCCTTTCTCCTGAAAAATAGATTACTGAACCGGCTTGCCGCCACGTACAAAAACAGGTTTGGTCACTTTGACCGGCATTTCGCGCTGGCGGATCTCGACGATGGCGCTTTCGCCAATCCCAGCCGGCACGCGCGCCAGCGCAATGCTGTAGCCGAGCGTCGGCGAGAAGGAGCCGCTGGTGATCACACCCTGCTGCGGCTGGCCGTGCGCGTCAGTAAAGCGTACCGGCTGTCCGCCGCGCAGCACCCCTTTCTCCGTCATGATCAGGCCTACCAGCTTGTCGGTGCCCCTTTCACGCTGCATCTCCAGCGCTTCGCGCCCGATAAAATCGCGGTCGGCTGGTTCCCAGCAGATTGTCCAGCCCATATTGGCCGCCAGCGGCGAGACGCCTTCGTCCATCTCCTGGCCGTAGAGGTTCATACCCGCTTCCAGACGCAGCGTGTCGCGCGCGCCCAGTCCAGCCGGTTTTACGCCCGCCGCCAGCAGGCGCTGCCAGAAATCCGCGGCGGCGGCGGCGGGCAGCGCGATTTCATAGCCCGCTTCGCCGGTGTAGCCGGTGGTGGCGATAAACAGGTCGCCGCACTGCACGCCGAAAAAGGGTTTCATCCCGGCGACCGCCTCGCGCTGCTCCGCGCTGAACAGCGTCTGCGCCTTCTGCTGCGCCTGCGGCCCCTGCACGGCGATAAGCGCCAGATCGTCGCGCTCGGTCAGCGCCACGCCATAGGCCTGGGCGTGCTTGCCGATCCACGCCAGATCCTTTTCACGCGTCGCCGAATTAACCACGAGACGGAAAAAGTCTTCGGTCATAAAGTAAACAATCAAATCGTCAATCACGCCACCGGAGGCGTTCAGCATGCCGGTGTAGAGCGCTTTGCCGGGCTGCGTCAGGCGAGCGACGTCGTTCGCCAGCAGATGCCGCAGAAAGTCGCGCGTCTGCGCGCCGTGCAGATCGACGATAGTCATATGCGACACGTCGAACATCCCGGCGTCCTGACGCACGGCGTGGTGTTCGTCAATTTGCGAGCCGTAGTGCAGCGGCATCATCCAGCCGTGGAAGTCGACCATGCGGGCGCCGCAGGCCTGATGCTGTTCAAACAAAGGGGTTTGCTGAGTCATAACCATCCTGTCGCGAAGCGGGTAAGTTTCGGGCGGGCATTAGCCTGCTTATCGCCCGGCGCAAACGTTCTCTTTTCCCTGACGTTATCATTGAAAAGATGATTTAACCATAAGCTGTACAGGGGCGAATTGAAGCACGTCCGTAAAGAGACGCGCAAAGAGCACAGCATAATTAACTGCGTTTTTGTGATTTACCACGCAGGAAAGAGGTACGCTGGCGTTATACGCAGCAAGATAATCAGCGATGATGCGCAAAATGTTAACAACGCGCTCGGCAGCCAGGGGGCTGGGATAAATAAAACTAATGCGATGAAAGGGGTAAAATTAGAATAAATCAAACGAGGCTCGCAAAGGGTGCAGCGCCGCGCTTTTTTGGTGCAGAACGATCAAAAGGCGTAAAAAAGCCAGCGCAAGGCTGGCTTAACGAAAGCAGTGCGCGGTTTAGCGCAGCCAGGCAGGCATGTCGTGCAGCCCCATCGCCTGACGCAGCATCGTGGGTTTGACGCCGGGCAGCGTATCCGCCAGCTTCAGCCCCAGATCGCGCAGCAGCTTCTTCGCCGGATGGCTGCCGGCGAACAGCTCGCGAAAGCCCTGCATGCCCGCCAGCATCAGCGCCGCGCTGTGTTTGCGGCTGCGCTCGTAGCGACGCAGATAGAGATGCTCGCCGATATCCTTACCCTGCTGGTGCAGGCGGCGGATTTCGCCAATCAGCTCTGCGGCGTCCATAAAGCCGAGATTCACGCCCTGCCCCGCCAGCGGATGAATGGTGTGCGCGGCGTCGCCCACCAGCGCCAGACGATGCGCCGCGAAATTGCGGGCGTAGCGCGCCATCAGCGGGAAGGATTTACGCTCGCTCGCCAGCTGGCACAGGCCGAGGCGCATATCGAACGCCACCGCCAGCTGCTGATTGAACAGCGCCTGCGGCATGCTCTCCAGCCGGCTCGCCTCCTGCGGCGACAGCGACCAGACGATAGAGCTCAGGTGCGGATCCTGCATCGGCAGGAATGCCAGAATGCCGTCGCCGTGAAAAACCTGACGCGCCACCGCGTCATGCGGCAGATCGGTGCGGATATTCGCCACCAGCGCGTGGTGATCGTAGTCCCAGAAGGTCAAGGGAATATCCGCTTTATTGCGCAGCCACGAGCTGGCGCCGTCTGCGGCAATCAGCAGGCGCGCGGTCAGCATAGTGCCGTCCTGCAGGGTCACAAAGGCTTCATTTTCGCCGAACGCCACCTGCTGCAGCTGCGCAGGCGCCATAAGCGTTACGTCGCTGCAGCGGCTGGCGCGCTGCCAGAGCGCGCTGTGGATCGCCGGATTTTCGACGATGTGTCCCAGATGGGTCAGCCCCTGCTGCTCGTCGTCGAAGCTGATGGCGCCGAAACTGTCGCGATCCCACACCTCCATGCCGTGATAAGGGCTGGCGCGCCGCGCCAGAATATCGGACCAGACCTCCAGCTTCTGCAGCAGCCGCTCGCTGGCGGCGTTGATTGCCGATACGCGAATCGACGGCGCAGCGCTGGCGTCGAACTGCGGCTCCGCCGTTTTTTCCAGCACGGCGACGCGCAGCCCGCTGCCCTGCAAACCGCAGGCGACCGCCAGTCCTACCATGCCGCCGCCGGCGATAACCACATCAAAACTTTGCATCGGTGCCCCTTAGTTAACGCTTAACCCAGCCAAGCGTGCGCTCGGCCAGTTGATTACGCAGCCACGGCAGATGATCCATCGCCATCAGCCCCAGATTTCGTCCCGCTACCAGCGGCGCATAGCGATTGGCGAACAGCCGCACCAGCCCGTCGGTGATGCCGATGGTTGCCGCGCGATCGGGCTGGCGACGCTGCTGATAGCGGTGCAGGACCGCGTAGCTGCCGATATCCTGCTGCCGTCGATGCGCGGCCGCCAGCGTCTCCGCCAGCGACATCACGTCGCGCAGCCCGAGGTTAAAGCCCTGTCCGGCGATCGGATGCAGCGTCTGCGCCGCATTGCCGACCAGCGCCAGCCGATGCGACGTCTGCTGGCCGGCGCTTTGCAGCGCCAGCGGATAGCTCTCGCGCTGCCCCGTCTGGGTAAAGCGTCCCAGCCGCCAGCCGAACGCGCGCTGCAGCTGCGCCAGAAATTCGTCGTCGCTCCAGCGTGCTATTTTCTCACGCGCCGAGAGCGGATGGCACCACACCAGCGACAGGCGATTGTCCGACATCGGCAGCAGCGCCAGCGGGCCGTGCTCGGTGAAGCGCTCAAAGGCGCGCCCCTGATGCGGCAACTGCGTCGAGACGTTGGCGATGGTCGCCAGCTGTTGATAATCCTCGCGCTGCCACTGAATGCCGAACGAGGCGGCAAGCGGCGAGCGCGAACCGTCTGCCGCCACCAGCAGCGCCCCTTCCAGCTGTTCGCCGCTCTCCAGCGTCACCTGCACGCTCTGCTGGCGACGCTGCGCGTCGACCACGCGCGCCGGACAGCGCAGCGTCACGCCTGGCGCGCTTTTCAGGCGCTCGAACAGCCGCTGGCCCACGTCGAAAAGCTCGACGACGTAGCCGAGCGCCGGGATCTGATAGCTCTCCGCGTCCAGCGTAACGAAACCGGCATGGCCGCGATCGGAGACGTGGATATCGGTAATGGGCGTGGCGTATTTTTCGATGCTGCGCCAGAGATCGATAGCGATCAGCTGCTGACGCGTGCCGGCGGCCAGCGCGATGGCGCGGCCGTCATACCCTGGATGGGCGCGGCTGTCGGGCGCGCTGTTCTCAATCAGCGTCACCGGCAGCTGCCCTTGCGTGAGGTGTGAAATAGCCAGCGCCAGCGTGGCGCCGGTCATGCCGCCTCCGGCGATAATCACCGTCATGCCTGACGCGCCGCTGCCATCAGCGCCTCAATCGCGTCCGCGTCCTTGACCACGCTGTCGGTCAGGTTCTCGTTGCCCGTTTCGGTGATCAGGATGTCATCTTCGATGCGAATGCCAATGCCGCGATATTCCGCAGGCACGTCGGCATCCGGCGCGATATAGAGCCCCGGCTCAACGGTCAGCACCATGCCCGGTTCCAGAACGCGGTCGCGCGACGGGGTGCCGTAGTGGCCGACGTCATGCACGTCGAGGCCCAGCCAGTGGCTCAGACCGTGCATAAAGAACTGCCGGTGCGCCTCGTCGGCGATCAGCGTCTCTACCTCGCCCTGCAGAATACCCAGATCCGCCAGTCCGCTGACCATGATACGCACCACCTCTTCATTGACGTCGCGAATACTGACGCCGGGACGGAAGAGCGCCAGCGCTTTGTAAAGCGAGGCGAGCACGATGTCGTAAATGGCGCGCTGCGGCGCGGTGAATTTGCCGTTGACCGGGAAGGTGCGGGTGATATCGCCGGCGTAGCCGTGGAATTCGCAGCCTGCGTCAATCAGCACCAGGTCGCCGTCGCGCAGTTCGCTCTCATTTTCGGTGTAGTGCAGGATGCAGCCGTTTTCGCCCGAGCCGACGATGGTGTTATAGGAGGGAAAGCGCGCGCCGTGACGGTTGAACACGTAGTGAATTTCACCTTCCAGATGATATTCGAACAGGCCGGGACGGCAGGCTTCCATCGCGCGAGTATGCGCCAGCGCGCTGATTTGCCCGGCGCGGCGCAGGATGGCGATCTCTTCCTCGTCCTTAAACAGACGCATTTCATGCACCCAGGGACGCCAGTCGGTAAGCGTCGCCGGCGCGCTGAAATTCTGGCGAAAACCGCGGCGCAGCTTCTCCAGCGCCGCGAACACCAGCGCATCCGCTGCCGCGTATTGGCCCTGCGCGTGATAGACCACGTCCAGCCCGTTCAGCAGCAGGTGCAGCTGCTGGTCAATATCATCCCAGGGCAGCGCGCGATCGACGCCTAACTTTTCAGGCGCGGCATCCTGCCCCAGCCGACAGCCGAACCAGATTTCCGCCGTAAGATCCCGCACGCGGTTGAACAGCACGCTGTGGTTGTGCGTCTCGTCGCTTTTGATCAGCACCAGCAGCGCCTGCGGCTCGTTGAAGCCGGTGAAATACAGGAAGTCGCTGTTCTGCCGGAACGGATATTCGCTGTCGTTGCTGCGGGTCACCTCCGGCGCGGCAAAGATCAAGGCGGCGCTGCCGGGCGCCATTTTCGCCAGCAGCGCCTGACGACGCTGCTGGAAGGTATCCAGAGAAATCATGTTTGCACTCCCTGTAGAAACGGACGCGTTCGCGCCCTGAGATATCTGGCTTAGTGTAGCGTCGGTTTTTTCACTTCGGGGGCGGTAGGTTGCGGACGAGTGAAAGTATCGTGGCACAGCAGCGCCGCCACGCGCACGTATTCAATCACCTCTTCCAGCGATTGCTCCAGCTCTTCCTGGTCTTCATCTTCGTCATAGCCGAGCTGAGCGATGGTGCGCAAATCGTCGATCGCCTCGCCGGTTTCGCCGGTCACTTTCTCCAGCTTCGGCTGCGTAACGCCCAGGCCAAGCAGAAAATGGTTCACCCAGCCCGCCAGCGCGTCGGCGCGGTCAAACACGGTGATGTCTTCTTCGTCCGGCAGCATTAGCTGAAACAGATAGCCCTCTTCTTCCAGCGTGCTGGCGGTGCTGTCGTGCAGCGCCTGAAGCGGCAACGCTAAACCCTGCGAGAACGCCATGCCTTCGTTGGTGAGGTCGTGCACCAGCGTTTTCCAACTGGCATCCTGGTTGCCACCGCACAGAATACCGCTGAGCAGGCCATGCATTTCCGCTGGCGTCATCCCCACGCCTTGTTGAGAGAGCGCTGAAGCCAGCGCGTTGTAATCGGGGGTCAGGTTCTGTAAAGACATAAGGATTCGTCGTCGTTGGCAGAATAAGTTCGTGTTATGCTACCACTAGCTGCCTCAAGGTTTCCAGAAAAGGGGTTGTAAGTTATTTCGCGGGTCTATATAGTTGCCCGCCTCCCAAGGCATTGAGCCCAAAGGGAGCTGCGGGCGAAGTAATCAGTCAGGAAGGTGGCATGTCTGCACAACCAGTAGATATACAAATTTTTGGTCGTTCATTGAGAGTGAATTGTCCGCCTGAACAGCAAGATGCGCTGAATGCGGCTGCCGATGACCTCAATCAACGGTTGCAAGATTTAAAAGTTCGCACTAGAGTCACAAATACCGAGCAGCTGGTGTTCATCGCCGCGTTAAACATTTGCCATGAGCTGGCGCAAGAGAAAATGAAAACGCGCGATTATGCTGCTAATATGGAACAACGTATCCGTATCCTGCAGCAGACGATTGAACAGGCTCTTGTTGAGCAAGGTCGCATAACCGACCGCCAGGGTGCGAAGTTCGAATAATACTTTATGGTTGCTGCACAGCGGCAACGGTGAAGTCCAGTTTCTCTGAGATGTTTGCAAGCGGGCCAGTCCCCTGAGCCGATATTTCATACCAACAGAGTGTGGCGCTCTGTAACCTGTGAGCATGCTCGGTTCGTCCGAGAAGCCTGATGGTTGCGACGGCACATTCACCTTGAACCAAGGGTTCAAGGGTTACAGCCTGCGGCGGCATCTCGGAGATCTCCTTCTGTTCTGCATCTGTCTTTCCCCGTTGTGAATGATATAGTTGCCTGACTAGCGACTTTTTCAACGGGGTGCCTGTGTCCCAATCCTCTCTGCTCGATCGACATCATATTCGCCAGCATGTGCGCCACCTGCGCCGCGCCCTGACGCCTGAGCAGCAGGAGCAGGCCGCCGCTCTGATGGCGGAACACGCCGTTAACTTCGCCCCTCTCGCCAACGCCAGCCGTATCGCGCTCTTTTTGTCGGTAGACGGTGAGCTCAACACCCGTCCGCTTATCGCTAAGCTGTGGCAGCAGAAAAAACAGGTTTATCTGCCGGTGCTGCACCCTTTCGCCGCTGGCCAGCTGCTGTTTCTGCGCTATACGCCGGAAACGCTCCTGACGCCGAACAAGCTGCGCATTCCCGAACCGCCCCTCGACATTCGCGAGCTGATTACGCTGGATCGGCTGGATGTAATGATGGTGCCGCTGGTGGCCTTTGACAGCAGCGGACAGCGGCTCGGCATGGGCGGCGGCTTTTACGACCGCACGCTACAGAACTGGCGTCGGCACGGTTTTTTACCGGTTGGCGTGGCGCATGACTGTCAGCGGGTGGAGCGGTTGCCCGCCGAGGCGTGGGATGTGCCGTTGCCCGCCGTGCTGACGCCGTCGCGCCTGTGGCAGTGGGAGCAGCAGGAGTGAGTCAGAGGCGGAAACAGACGGGCCGTCTGCCACAGCAGCAGACGGCCCGATTGAGTTAAAGCCGACTCAGTAGAGCAGGCGGGCGCGAATGGTGCCCGGAATCGCCTTCATCAGCTGCAGCGCTTTGTCCGCCAGATCCTGCGGCGCATCGATATCGATAACCACGTAACCCATCATCGGCGAGGTTTGCAGGAACTGCGCGGCGATGTTGATGCCCTGCTCGGCAAAGATCTGGTTGATTGCCGTCAGCACGCCCGGACGGTTTTCATGAATGTGCAGCAGACGGCTGGCGCTGGCGCCGTGCATCGGCAGCGACACTTCCGGAAAGTTGACCGCCGAGAGCGTTGAGCCGTTATCGGAATATTTAGCCAGCTTGCCCGCGACTTCAATACCGATATTCTCCTGCGCCTCCTGGGTAGAGCCGCCGATGTGCGGCGTCAGGATAACGTTGTCAAACTCGCACAGCGGCGAATTAAAGGGTTCGCTGTTGGTCGCCGGCTCCTGCGGGAAGACGTCGATGGCGGCGCCCGCCAGGTGTTTGCTGCCCAGCGCGTCGCACAGCGCCGGAATATCGACCACGGTGCCGCGCGAAGCGTTGATCAGCAAAGCGCCCTTCTTCATCTGCGCCAGCTCCTGCGCGCCGATCATATCCTGCGTGGAGGGCGTTTCCGGCACGTGCAGGCTTACCACGTCGCTCATCCCCAGCAGATCGGCCAGATGGCGCACCTGGGTGGCGTTGCCGAGCGGCAGTTTGTTTTCGATATCGTAGAAAAAGACGTGCATGCCCAGGCTTTCAGCCAGCACGCCGAGCTGCATGCCGATATGGCCGTAGCCAACGATGCCGAGCTTTTTGCCGCGCGCTTCAAATGAGCCGACGGCGTTTTTGTTCCAGATGCCGCGGTGCGCTTTGGCGTTCGCTTCGGGAATGCCGCGCAGCATCAGCAGCATTTCGCCGATAACCAGTTCGGCAACCGAGCGGGTATTGGAGAACGGCGCGTTGAACACCGGAATGCCGCGCGTCGCCGCCGCGTTGAGATCGACCTGATTGGTGCCGATGCAAAAACAGCCTACGGCGACCAGTTTTTCCGCCGCGGCGAAAATCTCTTCTGTCAGTTGGGTGCGGGAACGGATGCCGATGAAGTGCGCATCCCGAATGGAGGCTTTCAGCGCTTCGTCATCCAGCGCGCCTTTATGGAATTCGATGTTGGTGTAACCCGCCGCACGCAGATTCTCCAGCGCGCTCTGGTGAACGCCTTCCACCAGCAGGAACTTAATCTTGTCTTTTTCCAGTGATACCTTTGCCATTTCCCCGACCCTATTGTGATTTCAACAATGGCCGCCATAAGCGCGCCTTCTGTCAAAATATCAAAATTTACGCCTGCGGCAATACAATGGATTACCTGACGGCCAGCACGGGGAGGCCTGAGCCCAGCACATTGCCACACAAAATCGGGAGCAGAAGGTGGAACAAAGAACGAACCTGCTGTGGATGACGCTTATGTGACATAAGTCACCGAATTTAGGTAGCCGAAGAAAAGATGTTTTTCGCAGGGAAATAACCGGCGCGCCAGGCGCGCCGGACAGATCATTTTTCGATGGTTTTCACGCCGTCCGGCGTGCCGATCAGCGCGATATCGGCGCCGCGCGTGGCGAACAGGCCGACGGTGACCACGCCGGGCAGCGCGTTGATGGTTTTCTCCAGCGCCTCGGGATCGAGAATCGTCAGGTTATGCACGTCGAGAATAATGTTGCCGTTATCGGTAACGACATGCTGGCGATACTCCGGCAGGCCGCCGAGCTTAACCAGCTCGCGGGCAACGAAGGCGCGCGCCATCGGGATCACCTCGACCGGCAGCGGGAAGCGCCCCAGCACGTCCACCTCTTTCGAGGCGTCGGCGATACAGATGAACTTGCGCGCGACGGCCGCCACGATCTTCTCGCGCGTCAGGGCCGCGCCGCCGCCTTTGATCATCTGCATCTGCGGGTTGATCTCATCCGCGCCGTCGACGTAGATCGCCAGATCGTCGATCTCATTGAGATCGAAGACCGGGATCCCGAGCGCCTTCAGCTTTAGCGTCGACGCTTCGGAGCTGGAGACCGCGCCTTCAATCTGATGTTTCATCGTGGCGAGCGCATCGATAAAGTGCGCGGCGGTGGAGCCGGTGCCGACGCCGACGACGGTGCCCGGCTGCACATATTTCAGTGCGGCCCAGCCTACGGCTTTTTTCAGTTCATCCTGGGTCATGATATGTTTAAAACCTGTGCGACAACGAAGTGCGCGTAGTATAAAGCAACGCTCGCCGAATGTGCGCGGCTGTTTCCGCTGACGCGATCGCTTTGGAAGCTAGCCCGCAAAAAAGGCGACGCGCGGCGCAGGGAAAGCGCCTTCGACGCGCGCCAGATGAAATTTTTGTGGCATAGTATCGTCCATCCTGAAGGAGAGAGAACAACAATGAAACGCCCCGATTATCGAACGCTTCAGGCGCTGGACGCAGTGATTCGCGAACGCGGCTTTGAGCGCGCCGCACAGAAGTTATGCATTACGCAGTCGGCCGTATCACAGCGTATTAAACAGCTGGAAAACCTGTTCGGCCAGCCGCTGCTGGTGCGCACCGTACCGCCGCGCCCGACCGAGCAGGGACAGAAGCTGCTGGCGCTGCTGCATCAGGTGGAGCTGCTGGAAGAGGAGTGGCTGAGCGACGAGAACGGCGGCACCACGCCGCTGCTGCTGTCGCTGGCGGTCAACGCCGACAGTCTGGCGACCTGGCTGCTGCCTGCGCTGAAAGATGTGCTGGCGGATTCGCCGGTGCGCCTTAATTTGCAGGTTGAAGATGAA
>Ga0153961_1000069_pt1 | contig 45564 bp, 38 predicted proteins | sample TSFL045MetaG_FD_104748 | JGI IMG/M metagenome (GOLD analysis project Ga0153961, IMG submission 104748) | Attine ant fungus gardens microbial communities from Florida, USA - TSFL045 MetaG | ecosystem: Host-associated > Fungi > Mycelium > Unclassified | place: USA: Florida, Withalacochee...
AATTATTACGACAGGTTTTATTTAACACGTCCTCTTTCTTAATGCATCGATAAATATGAACGGCTACATTTAACATTCATCTGAATATAAGAGTGAATGTAGCGTCAAAATCTGATGTTTACGTAAAGTTTAATTGAGTTACTCACTATTTTAAATGATTTCCCAGCACCCTGAGCCTAAGAAGAGAGTAAGCCAGTCGCCTGGCTCACCTTAGACGCTTGTCCCTCACCCATACCAGCCATACCCTTTCGGCTCGCGCGAAAAGCCAGCGCGGCGCAGCGCGTCGATCAGCGGTGACTGGCTGGCAGGCTTGCCGTCAATGGTTTCCAGCGTAAAGCCAGACGCTCTCTCCCGACGCAGCGCGACGGCCAGCGCGGCGATCGCGGCGGCGTGCCAGCTCTCTTCGCCATAGCTCAGCAGCTCTTTACCGCCCTGCGCCAGGTAAAGCGCCAGCTGCCCGTGACAGATCACCACCAGCGCGCCGCTGCGGCGAACCGGACGCGAAGCGGCGCGATGCGCGGGCCAGCGCAGCGTTACGCCAAAGGGAGAGGCGGGATCGACGGCGGAAAGCGCGACCGCCAGCGGCTCGCGCGCGGCGCGTTCAGCGATAATGCGCAGGCGCTCAATAGTGGCGTTCTCAGCGAACTGCGCGCCGCCCAGCCCGGCGATAAAGCGGCCGCGCAGCACGCGTCCGGCATCCTCCAGCCCGCGCATCACCGGCTGCAGCGCCGGGAATCCGCCTGGCACCTGCTCCGCGATCGCCGCGCCGCGCGTCACCACGCCCCAGCGGTCCAGCATATTCTCGGCAATCGCCAGCGCCAGCTGGGCCGGCGGCGCGACCGAACGATAAAGGCGCGACCAGCGTCCGGGCAGGGCAGGCGTGGTGGAACGTCCCAGCGACAGGCTGACGCGGCCGCGGCGCGTGCGCAGCGAACGGGTCGGTTTCGCCCGCACGCTATTCGCTATGCCGGTTAGCTGGCGCAGCGCCGCCCAGGTATCCGAGGTGACATAGCCTGCCCACGCCAGCTCCCACAGCGCGCTCTGGATCTGCGCCTCATCGGCAGGCCGTTCGGCGGCGACAGCGAGGGCAATCTGATGTGCGAACCAGGCGCCGCCGTCATCCAGCCGCGCCAGAATAGCGTCGTGCAGCGGCGTCAGGCGTAGCGTATCGCGACCCTGCGAAAGCGGTAGCAGCGTCTCGGCCGCGAATTCACGCAGGTGCAGCGAAACCAGACCGTCGTTATGGCCCAGCGCACGTTCGCCTGCCCAGATAACCTCGCCCGCCGACAGCAGCTCGTCCAGCATGGCAGGCTGATAGTCGTGCACGCGCGACGGCAGGATTTGCGACTGCCAGATCGACGCAGGCAGCGCCAGTCCGGCAAGCTGCTCTACCACGCGCGCCACGCCGTTAACGCCTTCGTAACTTCCCTGCGCGACAGGCGACTGCGGCGTCTCGCCGGTTAATCCCTGCCGCTCCAGCAGCAGCGCCACCCAAGCTTCCGGCGGCACGGGACGCGTCGCCTCGCGCGCGGCCTGCAGGGAACGAATGCGCAGGCGCTTAAACACCTCCTCGGCCACCCACCGATCGCGCCAGCCGCCGGTCGCGTCCTCTTCTGCGGGATCGCCAACGTCGCCCTTGAGCAGTTTTCCCTGCCCACGCATGCGCTCCAGCGTTTCGCTGACCACCGCCGGGCCCAGCCCGAAATGACGCGCCACTTCGGCAGTGGTAAACGGCGTATGGGTGCGCGCGTAGCGGCCGATCAAATCACGCAGCGGATCGGCGACCGGCTGCAAAAAGGCGGCAGGAATATCCGCCGGCAGCTTTACTCCCAGCGCGTCACGCAGGCGCGCGGCATCTTCAATCGCCGCCCAGCGCGGCTCGCCTGCAATGCTTACGCCGATGGCGCGGTGCGTCTCGGCCAGCTCGACGAGGAGGCGCTCAGGCTCATCGCCCTGAAAGCGGGCAGCAAGCGCGTCACTACTCAGCGGGCCCAGCTCGCGCAGCATATCGGCGACGCCCTCTTTATCGCTGGCCTTATAGCGCGCGGCGAGGCGCTGTAGCTCTTTCGCTACCTGCGCGGTCACGTCGGTGTCAAGCAGCTCGCGCATATCGACCTGACCCAGCAGTTCGCTCAGCAGGCCGCCGTCCAGCGCCAGCAGCGAGGCGCGACGTTCCGCCTGCGGCGCATCGGTGGCATAGATAAACTCTGCGATATAACCGAACAGCAAGGGCGCGGCGAAAGGGGATGGCGTCTCGGTCGTCACTTCGGCAAACTTCACGCTGTCGTTCTGAATGCGCGTCATCAGCTGATGAAGCGCAGGCAGATCGTAGACATCCTGCAGGCACTCGCGCGCCGTCTCGATCAGAACAGGAAAGTCGGCGTAGTCACGCGCTATCGTCAGCAGCTCCCCGGCGCGCAGACGCTGCTGCCAGAGCGGCGAGCGCTTGCCAGGATTACGGCGCGGCAGCAGCAGGGCGCGCGCGGCGCATTCCCGGAAACGCGCGGCAAACAGCGCTGAATGACCGATGGCTTCGGCGACCTCACGCGGCAGAACATCGGCGTCGAACTGAAACAGCTCGGCGCCCGGCACGCGTCCCTCCATATCGGGAAAGCGTGCGACAATGCCGTCATCGCTCGCCACGACAGAGGGATCCAGACCCATCCTGCGGCGTATGCGCGCCGCGACCGCCAGCGCCCAGGGCGCGTGCACGCGCTGGCCCCACGGCGAATGGAGAATAACGCGCCAGTCGCCGTTTTCATCGCGGCAGCGTTCGATCAGCAGCGTAGCGTCGGTCGGGATCAAACCTGTCGCTTCGCGCTGTTCCGCTATCAGCGCCTGCAGATTATGCTGCGCGCTGGCGTCGAGTCCCGGTATCTGGCTGTCCTCGCCGGGCTGTTGCTCTCTATCCAGCCTGCGTAAAAAGCGGCCGATGTTTTCGCCCAGCAGCGCCGATCGCCCCAGTCCGTCGCCGCGCCAGAACGGAAGACGCGCCGAGCGGCCGGGTGCGGGCACCACCACTACCTGATCGTGGGTGATCTGCTGAATGCGCCAGGAGCTGGCGCCGAGCGTGATAATGTCGTTTACCCGCGATTCGTACACCATCTCTTCGTCCAGCTCACCGACCCGGCGCGAACCGGCCTGCTCTTCGCCTTCCGGCAGTATCACGCTGAAGGCGCCGCGATCGGGAATGGTGCCGCCGCTGGTCACGGCAAGGTGTTGCGCGCCGGGACGAGGCGTCAACAGATTCGTCGTGCGATCCCATATCAGACGCGGGCGAAACTGGGCGAATTCATCGGAAGGGTATTTGCCTGCCAGCATATCCAGCGTGGCGTCAAACAGGCTGCGCGGCAGGTTGCGAAAGGGGTCGGCGCGACGCACAATGGCGAACCACGCATCCACGCAAAGGTTATCCATCGCCACGGCGGCGACCGTCTGCTGTGCCAGCACGTCGAGCGGATTCTGCGGCGGCGTAACCGGCTCCAGTTCGCCGCTCAGCATGCACTGCACAATCACGGCGGCGTCGACCAGATCGCGCCGCGTGCGCGGAAAGACGATGCCGCTGGAGACGCCGCCTACCTGATGGCTGGCGCGGCCGACGCGCTGTAGCGCGCTGGCGACCGACGGCGGCGCGCCGACCTGGATCACCAGATCGACGCTTCCCATATCGATACCGAGTTCAAGGCTTGAGGTGGCGACGACGCAGCGCAGCTCGCCAGCCTTAAGAGCATCTTCGATTTCGCGCCGCTGCTCTTTTGAAACCGATCCGTGATGCGAGCGGGCGATAGTGGTCGACGCGCCGTCGCTGCGTTTCTGCGTGCCGCCGTTAAAAGAGTCCCAGGCGTGAACAGGCTTTGCCAGCGCCTCAGCGTCGCCGATGCTGGCGGCGTAACGTTCGTTAAGTCGCGCCGTCAGCTTTTCCGCCAGGCCGCGAGAGTTGGCGAACACGATGGTGGCGCGGCGTGCCAGCACCAGATCCAGAATGCGCTGTTCGATATGCGGCCAGATCGAACCCGTCGCGGCGCCGGTATCGGGCGCGCCGCTGGCGTCCGGCCGTGCTGGAATATCGGTCATATCGTTGACCGGCACGGCGATACGCATCTCCAGCGCGCGCGAAGCGGGCGGGTTAACGATGAGGGTTTCCTGCGCGCCGCCGAGAAACTGCGCGACGCGCTCCACCGGCCGCACGGTAGCCGAGAGGCCGATGCGCTGCGCGGGCTGGGGCAGCAGCGCATCCAGCCGCTCCAGGGTCAGCGCCAGCTGGGCGCCGCGTTTGCCGCCCGCCACCGCGTGTACCTCATCCAGAATCAGCGTTGTCACGCCGCGCAGCGCTTCGCGGGCGCGCGACGTCAGCATCAAAAACAGCGATTCCGGCGTGGTGATCAGAATATCGGGCGGCGTGCGCTGAAGCTTTGCCCGCTCATTAGCGGGAGTATCACCTGAACGCATGCCCACCGTCAGCGTAATCGCTTTTTCGCCGCGCGCCTGACGCTGCTGGTAGACGCCCTCCAGCGGCAGCTGCAGATTGCGCTGTACGTCCGCCGCCAGCGCTTTTACCGGCGAGATATAGAGAATGCGCGTGCGCGTCGCTTTCTCCGGCGTCTCCTGCGCTTCGCGCTCGCGGAACAGCGCGTCGATGGCGTGCAGAAACGCCGCGAGCGTTTTGCCGGAGCCGGTGGGGGCAATCACCAGCGCATGTTGGCCGCTGGCGATAGCATCCCAGGCCGCCGACTGCACCGGCGTGGGCGCGGTAAAGGAGAGCTGGAACCAGCCTTGAGTCGCGGGAGAAAAGCGCGAAAGCGCAGCAGCCTTAGCGGACATATAAGATTGAAATCACCGTGTTAGCAGAGAATGCCTAAGCGTAGACCCTGGCGCTAAGCGCTGCGCGGTGAAAAGAGGCCTCAGGTTTTCCTTTATGATTTTTATGCCTGTTCCCGCTGCGCCTTCCATACTTAAGTTTCAGCCACCTACACGGAGACCGAATTCATGAGATTAGCAAGCGCCTTACTGTTCGCTGCACTGCCTGCCGCAAGCTTCGCCGCCGCGCCGCTTTTTACGCTGCAATCGCAGGATTTTACGGACAACGCCTTTTTATCGAAATCTTTCGCCGGAAATAACAAACGTAGTCCCGCCTGTACCGGCGATAACGTTTCGCCTGCGCTCAGCTGGTCAAACGCGCCGCAGGGCACCAAGAGCTTCGCGCTGCTGGTCACCGATCCTGTCGGCGCCAAAGGCCTCGGCGTCACCCACATGGTGGCCTACAACATTCCCGCTACCACCAACGCTTTTGCTCAGGGCGATCTCACTGCAGGCAAAGGCTATACCGGCGGTAAAAATTCTCCCGGCACCAACGCCTGGTATGGGCCGTGTCCGCCGGTCGGCAGCGGCATGCATCACTATAACTTTGTCGTCATTGCTACCGATTTGCCGCCTGAACAGCTTAAGGCGGGCCTGACCCATGAGGAACTGGTGAAGCAGCTGAAAGGCCACGCGCTCGGCGCTGCTTCGCTGGTGGGGCGGTTCAGCAACGATCCGCAGGAGTAAGAGAGAGCCGAGCGCGCAGGCCGGTAGTGGCCTGCGCAGCGTAGGGGTTCACCGCAGGAGACGTGTTTCTTCGCCGCCGCATTCGCCTGGCGGACGGCAGCGCGAGGCTATACCCGCGGTAATTAGATTCCCTGGAGCGACATCAGGTTTAGCTAATAAATTATAAATGAGAGTGATAAAGTCAGACGCGCGCAAAAAAGTATCGTTGAGATCAAACAGCTCTAAATGAGTTATTGCGCCGTTTTCTCTGATGACGGTCGACGGCTAATTTTACCGCCTGTTCGCCCCGCCTCAGCCGTGCGTTCGTGGCTGTTTTTAAATATGCCGCCGCCCAGCGCGCCGCTTTTGCGTCCCGCATCGCGCGCTCTTTCCGGATGGTCTGCAAAGTTATCCGGCCCTCCGCGTCGTTGAAACATATCCTCACCTCGCTTAAAGGAAAACGGTCAGAGACGACTAAACTATGAAATGAGCCGCGCAATATTTCAATAATCTATAAAGGCGGTGAAATTTAATCTATTAAAAGGATTAATAGCCAGGAAAAATAGGGCTGGCCTAATTTATTCATATCAAATAAATTTAGCCATCTATTTGTACTTTCCTGTCTCTGCTGTACAAATTTTCCAAAAGCGCTATTTCGTGAAGGCCATCACAGCGCACGCAGTGCGATCTCCATCAGGATGCACCCGAGTCAGCCTTCTTTTTTGCTGGAGGCCGAGCAGAAAAGAAGCCCGCGCACCATCGCAGCACGGCAGGCCGACTGGGTCGTCGATACCTGGGGTAACCGAAGCGAGACACAGCACGTCAGAAGAGGTCACCATGAATGAAGACGTTGAACGCCAGCTGTTTGAACGCTGGATCCGCAGCGATGAGCTTTTTGAAGAGCGCTGGCTCAGGCGAGACAGCTTTAGAGGCTACCGCTACCATCTGGTGGAAAACCGCTGGAAGGCGTGGCTCGCGCGCAGTATGCTCAATCCCTGAACGCCGATCCCGGTAGCATAATGCGTCTTCGTAAATAAAAGCGTCAGTTCCTCTTTCCCTTTCCTGTTTCAATCAAAAAATGTTCTGTGCGCTGTAGTGGCTGTTATGTTTGGGCCATAAACAGCATCGCGAACCTAAATTAATCAACGGCGAGATAAAGAAGGAAATTTAAGTTAATTGATGCAGAAACTATTGTGATGGCGTTTATTTTTCCAGCATAGGTAGTGGAAAACAGAAGGTCAGCGCCCGGGTATCGGCATCCGTGCGTTAAACTTTAGTTTGAGATATTAATAAAAACAAATCTCGTTTCATGCTTATCGAGATAAAGTGTTCGATCTCGATAATTTTTTTATCCTGTTGTATTTTATAGGTTTTGTTTCGTTTGGCTTAGTGCGATTGTGCAATAAATATCGTCTGTATACTCAGTGGTAAATCACCGTTAGCAACCTATACTCCATTTTCATTGAAAACTTTTGCCGTGAATTTTTTTAAAAAGAGGGGCTGAAATTATTAGTCGTGAATCCCTGGCTAATGATTAAAAAATCAGCCCGATTTAATTTTGCGCTTATTTCCCGATGCCACCAGTCAGACTACCAGGATGGAAAATGATGACGAACCTGCTTGATAAAATAAATCTGCCCGCTAAATTTCTTATCCTTGGGCTATTCGCTCTGATTTTGTTTGTTTTACCCACAACGCTCTTTATCCAGTCGGGAAATCAGCTGATCAACGCTAAACAGCAGGAGCTGAGCGGCGTCCCGTTAGAAAAGCAGATGCTGAAGCTGCTGAATCTGATACAGCGTCATCGCGCGGAGAGCGCTATTGCTATCGCGCTGAAGAAGCCTGACAACCCGCCGCGTATGGCGCTGGTGTCAGAGATCGACCGCCTGTCCGACCTTATTCAAACCCAGCTGAAGCAGCAGGATGCCAGCGCGCAGCCGCTACAGCGGCTTGATAAAATGGAGCAGGCATGGATGCAGCTGCAGAGCGATATCAGCGGCGGCACGCTTACGCTTGCCGACAGCCTGACCGCGCACGCCCATGTCATTCAGCTCATGCTGAGCGCCAATCTGGACGTGCTGGACTATTACGGCATGTCGCTCGACAGCGATCTCAATACCTATCAGCTGATCACCAGCATCTTTAACCGCCTGCCGCAGCTCACCGAGACGCTAGGGCAGATCCGCGCCGCCGGTACTTCGCTAATCGCCTCCGGCACCCTCTCCGAGAGCGACTTTAGCCGCATGGCCTTTCAGATCGAGGCGGGCAAAACGGCGCTGGAGCAGTTTAACGGTAATCTGGAGAAGGTGTACGCCATTGAACCGGCGCTGGCCGCCGATTTCAGCGCCGCCGCGCAGGAGGCGGATCGTCAGGCGCTGGGCGCGCTGCAGCTGGCTGAGCGTATTTTCGTCAGCAGAAGCGCCAGCGTCGCGCCGGGTGAATATGTTCAGACCTTTACCCACGCCATTAACCAGTTCAGCGCGCTTGGCGAAGAGAACGGCGATCGCCTGGCGCAGATGCTGCAGAAACAGATCGATTCGCGTCGTCATGCGCAATATCTGCTGCTGGCCGGTCTGCTGGCGGTGGTACTGGTAGCGGTTTTTGTGGCGCTGATGATCAGCCGCTCGGTGACGCGTCCGCTGCAGGAGGCGGTTCGCCTCGCCAGTAAAGTCGCGGCGGGCGATCTGACCTCGACGCTGCATATTGGCGGCAGCAACGAGATGGCCGAGCTGCTGCACGCGCTGATGAAGATGCAGCAGCATCTTGCCCGCCTGGTTTCCGATATTAAAAGCCACGCCGCCACTATCGCGACCTCGTCCGAAGAGATTGCCCAGGGCAACGGCGATCTCTCTTCACGCACCGAAGAGCAGGCCGCATCGCTGGCCCAAACCGCAGCCAGCATGGAGCAGCTGGCCTCGATTATTCAGCAGAACGCCGATAACACCCGCTTTGCGTCGGATAAAGCGGTTTCCGCGACCCAGGCCGCGCTGATGAGCGGGGAGGCGATGGATTCGGTTATGGAGTCGATGCGTAAGATCCGCGGCAGCTCAGGCCAGATTGAAGAGATTACCTCTGTTATCGACAGCATCGCCTTTCAGACCAATATTCTGGCGCTTAATGCTGCGGTAGAAGCCGCCCGCGCCGGTGAGTCAGGCAAAGGGTTCGCGGTGGTCGCCTCAGAGGTGCGCGCCCTGGCGCAGCGCTCCGCCAGCGCCGCGAAGGAGATTAAAAGCCTGATCGAGCAGTCGGTCGGCCAGGCGCAGGAGGGAATGAACATGGCGCAAAGCGCGGGTGATAAGGTGAAGCAGAGCCTGAACGCCATTGAGCAAACTTCGCAGCTGATTCGCGATATCTCCTCCTCTTCGGCGGAGCAGAGCAGCGGCGTTTCGCAGGTCAATATCGCGGTGAATCAGATGGATCAGGTCACCCAGCAGAATGCCGTGCTGGTGGAACAGTCGGCGGTTTCGGCGGACGATCTGGCTGAACGCGCCGGGCAGCTGCGCCATATGGTCGCGGTATTCCGTACGCTTTAAGAGGCGCATCAGCAGGACAGAAAAGCGGCAGCAAGATTTCTGCCGCTTTTGCGTAACGCATACGGCTTAAAACGCTATGCTTATGGGTCAGACCAAAAAAAGTAGAGCAGAGGTATGTTTGTACATAACAGAGGTCGATGTCGATCATTATGCGCTTGAATTAAGACGCATCGCAGCAGGGTACCAGACAGGCGAAAAATTGCCGGATGTTAAAAAGAAGGTCGACGGGCTTATCGATACGCTTAAAACCACGCTGACCAGCGACGTGCAGCAGCAGGTAAAAACCTGGAGCGAGCTGGCGGATGCCTTAAGCTACTATATGAAAAATACCGCCGATCCCGACTGGACCACTATCATGGCCTACGCCAAACGAAAGGTGAACCGCAGCAAACAAAACGCCATGTTCAGGCGAAAACGCTTCAAGGATTAAACCGCCGACGGCGGTTTTTTTCTGCCAGTCCTTTCCTGCTATGCGCTTCTTACTGACAAATCCCGCCGGGCTGCGCGCGCTATACTTTGCTGCTTCCTTGCAGTGCAATCGTGTTATGCAGTAAGAGTTTGATGCGCAGATTCACCCGTTAATTACCTCAACACGCAGTGTTACCGGAATTGGGAGATCATCATGAAGAAGATTGGCATCAACGGTTTTGGACGCATTGGCCGTCTGGTTTTAAGACGTATTCTGGAACAGCAGGAAGCGGTGGAGGTGGTGGCGATCAACGATCTCACCTCGCCCGAGATGCTCGCCTACCTGTTGAAGTATGACTCTAACTACGGGGCGTTCCACGGCGACGTCAGCGTGGAAGGCAACGCGCTGCTGGTCAACGGCAAGAAGATTACCGTTTTCGCCGAGAAAGAGGCGAAGAACATTCCGTGGGGCACGCTGGGCGTGGACGTCGTCATCGAATGTACCGGCTTCTACACCTCGGCGGAAAAAGCGCAGGCGCATCTGGATGCTGGCGCAGGCAAAGTGCTGATCTCCGCACCGGCCGGCGAGATGAAAACCATCGTCTATAACGTTAACCACGACACCATCAGCGCGGAAGACAACATCATCTCCGTCGCCTCCTGCACCACTAATTGCCTGGCACCGATGGCGAAAGCCCTGCACGACAATTTCGGCATCAAGGTCGGCACCATGACCACCATTCACGCCTATACCGGCACTCAGGCGCTGGTGGATGGACCGCGAGGCAAAGATTTCCGCTCCTCGCGTGCCGCGGCGGAGAATATTATCCCGCACACCACCGGCGCGGCGAAGGCGATTGGGTTGGTGATCCCGGCGCTGACCGGCAAGCTGAAAGGCCATGCGCAGCGCGTGCCGACCAAAACCGGCTCGGTGACCGAGCTGGTGTCGATCCTGGATAAAAAAGTCACCGTCGACGAGATCAACGCGGCGCTGAAGCGCGCCTGCGAAAACAATGAGTCGTTCAAATACACGGAAGATCAGATCGTCTCTGGCGACGTGATTGGCGTGCCTTACGGCTCCATATTCGACGCGACCCAGACGGAGATCAGCGAAGCGGGCGACGTGCAGCTGGTGAAAACCGTCTCCTGGTACGATAACGAATATGGTTTCGTTACCCAGCTGGTGCGCGTGCTGCATCTGTACGTATCGCTGTAATCTCAGGCGGGCTGCTCAGCCCGCCTTATTTCCTAGCTGCTGCTGCAAAAAGTTCAGCAGTACGCGATTCACCTCGCTGCGCTGGCGATGCTGCGGATAGACCGCGTTCAGGCAGAGCGGCGCAGGCTGATACGCCTCCAGCACGCTCACCAGCTCGCCGCGCCTGAGCGCCGGCTCGACGATAAAGCCCGGCAGCAGCACCAGCCCTAGCCCGGCGATCGCCGCATCGCGCAGCACCTCGCCGTTGTTGCTTAACATCGGGCCCTGCACCATCACGCTCTTGCTTTTGCCCGCCTGCTGTAATTCCCAGCCGCTCAGGGCTTCTCGCCCGTAGCGCAGGCAGGCGTGCTGAGGGAGATCGTCCGGCGTGTCAGGCGTGCCCGCGCGCGCAAGATAGGCGGGGCTGGCGCAGATCAGACGCCGCTGCTCGCCGAGGCGGCGCGCAATCAGGGTTGAATCCGCCAGCGCGCCGATGCGAATCGCCATATCGAACCCTTCGCCAATCATATCGACGTAGCGATCTGCCAGCTCAATGTGAAACCGCAGGGCGGGATGCTGCGCCAGAAACTGCGCGATAAGCGGCGAAAGATGGCTCATGCCGAACGACATCGGCATGCTGATGCGGAAGGTGCCGTGCAGTGCCTGACGTCGGGTAGACATCGCCTGCTCCGCTTCATGAATATCGTCGAGAATGCGCTGCGCGTGGGTCAGAAACAGCATGCCCGCTTCGGTCACCGAAAGCTTGCGCGTATTGCGGATCAGCAGCTGTGACCCCAGCGACGCCTCCAGCGCGGCCATGCGGCGGCTGACGTACTGCTTGGAGAGCATTAGCTGTTCTGCGGCGGCGGTGAAGTTGCCCGCATGGATCACGGCAACGTAAATACGAAGATCTTCAGTCTGCATATTGTCCACTTATTTGTGACAGTGATTGCCATTTTAGCCCGTTTTTAAGGGTTTTAGTTTACGGTATTGTCTGTTCCATCGGAAGGGCAAACGCGCTTCCTCCTTACAACACAGGAGCAGACCATGATTGAGCAACGACTGTCAGAGCAACGCGGCCATGGCGACCACGGCTGGCTGAACTCACGCCACACCTTTTCGTTTGCGAACTACTGGGATCCGAAACAGAGCGGCTTTTCCGATCTGCTGGTGATTAACGACGATCGGGTGGCGGCTTCACGCGGTTTTGGCGCGCATCCTCACTCCAATATGGAGATTCTCTCTTACGTGCTGGAAGGGGCGCTGGAGCATAAAGATTCCATGGGCACCGGTTCGGTTATCGTTCCCGGCGACGTGCAGTTGATGAGCGCGGGCAGCGGCGTGACCCACAGCGAGTTCAACCATTCGAAAAGCGAAGGGGTGCACTTTCTGCAGATCTGGATTGTGCCGGCTGAAAAAGGAACGTCGCCCGGTTATCAGCAGATTTCGGTGCCGGAAAGCGAAAAGCGCGGTCAGCTGCGCCTGATCGTTTCGCCTGAAGGTGAGGAGAATGCCTTGTCGGTGCGTCAGGATATGCGCCTTTACGCCGGTCTGTTCGATGGCGATGAGAGGCAGACCTTCACGCTGGACGAGACGCGCTATGCCTATATCCACGTGGCGCGCGGCAGCGTGACGGTGAACGGCATGCGTTTCAATGCGGGCGACGGCGCGCGCGTGCGCCACGAGGCAAGCCTGACCTTTAGCGAGGGCGATAATGCCGAAGTGCTGCTGTTCGATCTGCGTCCGATCGAGGTGAACCACCCAAGCCGCTAATCGCTGAATAAAACGTTCAGTAAGGGTGTCAGTAGGGACTACAGCGTAAAAGCGCGCAGGGTAATCTGAGGAGCAGTGCGTCCTGCGCCAGCAAGGCGCAGGGCGAGCAGGCTGGGATGCCATGAGCGGCTTTGCGAGCGGGCCAGCCTGCTCGCGCTGGCATCCTGTTAACTCAAGCAGCACGTCGCGCTGGCGGCGTGCTGCTTTGCGCTTACTTGTCTTCCCGCTCTTCCTCTTTTTCCAGCCCCAGCGGCACTTCATGATCCAGCCGGTGCGGCTTCAGCAGCTGAATATCCAGAATCACATAGGTCATGGTAGTAATAAACAGCGAGATCACGCTGCCGATAACGCCACTGGTGGTAAAGGTAAAGAAGTTATACATCACTACCCACGTCAGGCAGATAAACAGCGCCAGCGCCACGTTAATGGCGGAAAAAGAGTAGTGAGTGGTGCGCGCGCCGAGGTCCAGTATCTGCTTATACAGATTGCCGCCGACGTACTTCTCCAGCAGCACGATAGCACGCTCCCAGTTTTGCTGCCGACGCGCGCTGCTGCGGGTAACAAACAGAAACAGCAGCGACACAAAAAATCCGGAGAAGGCGAGCAGCACCGGCACCGCCTGTAGCGCGTAGTCGAGGCTTTTATGGCCGGTAGTGCGCGACAGATCCAGCGTTAGCGAAGCGCCGAGCGCGCCATAAAGAAACACGAACAGCGCCAGGAACAGCGCATTGCGCTTCCAGTCGTTTTCCACTTCAACCGTTCGCTGCGCCCGCGCGCTTTGCAGCGCCTGGCGTATTGATTCCGCCTGCGCAGAGCCAGGCTCAATCGCCTCTACCGGCTCGCCGAAAAAAGTGTGCAGAAACGGCTCATCCGCTTGTTCAATTCTCATCTTTTTTATCCATAAAAGGGTCAGTCGCGATGGGCACAGTGTAATGGAGGGATAACGCGTGGCAAAGCGCGGCTCATCCCTGAAGGAAGGAGATGGATGGCACTGTTCTGAAAAACAGGCGATGCCGCTGGTCTCTTATAACAAAATCGCAATAAGAATCCAGATAACTGTTTACATTACTGCCGTTAGCACTGCGTGCTTTCCTTGTGCAGCAAGGGTTGCCGCCGTTTTGTCATGAATCAGGCTAAGCCGCGAGAAGAGGAGCTTTTGCCACAGAGTTATAACTTACCGCTATAACATATGCCTTTCCATTATCGTCCAGGTCAGTTTAGAGGTGTTATTTTAAAGCTCTGTAAAAACTACATAAGTGACATAGCGATGGCGTCACATATTATTGATTTTCTTTTAATTGGCAACAATTTTGGTACACCAGAAATGCGCGACGTCTGGTCGGAGCAAAACCGGCTGAGGCAGCAGGTGCTGGTCGAGGTGGCGCTGGCGCAGGCGGAAGGCGAACTTGACGTCATTCCTGCGCAGGCGGCAAAAACCATTATCGAACGCGCCGACCCGTCGAAGCTGAATATCGACGAAATCGCGCAGCAGGGCGCGCAGATGAAACACTCCCTTATGCCGACGCTGATCGCGCTGCAAAAACAGTGCGGCGAGGCGGGCGAGTATATCCACTACGGCGCCACCACCCAGGATATCGTCGACACCGCAACCGTGCTGCAGCTGCGCGACGCGTTCGCCATTATTCAGCGCGACGCGACCCAGCTGGCGAACGAGCTGGCGACCGTTGCCAGGCGCTATCAGCATACGCCGATGGTGGGCCGCACTCACGGCATGCAGGCGCTGCCGACTACCTTCGGCTTCAAAGTCGCCGTCTGGCTGGATGAATTCCTGCGCCATCTGACGCGCCTCAACGATATTAAACCGCGCACGCTCACCGGGAACATCAACGGCGCCATCTCTACTTACGCCTCCTTCGGCCCGCTGGGCCCGGAAGTGGAAAAGCGCACGCTCGATATTCTCGGGCTGGCGACGCCGAATATCGGCTGGCAGTCGGCGCGCGACCGCTTCTCGGAGTTCGCCTCCGTCGCGGTGCTAATCAGCGGCACGCTGGGCAAAATCGGCAACGAGCTTTACAACCTGATGCGCACCGAGATCAACGAGATTGAGGAGCCGTTCTCCGCCGGCAAAATCGGCTCGACCACCATGCCGCACAAGCGTAACCCTGCCGCGCTGGAAGGGCTGGCCAGCCTGACCGCGCCGGTGCTGAAAAGCGCCGCGCTGATTTATGAATCAATGCATGTCGAGCACGAGCGCGACGCCATGAGCTGGCGCGCCGAGTGGATCGCGCTGCCGGAAATCTGCATTTATCTCTCGGCGCAGCTGCAAAACGCCATCGCCATTCTGCGCGGCATGACGGTAAACGAAGCGCGTATGCGCCGCAATCTCGATATGCAGGGCGGTCTGCTGCTGTCGGAAAAGGTAATGTTCGAACTGGGTAAAAAGATGGGCAAGCAGACCGCGCACCACGTGGTGTACGAGTGCGCCATGCAGGCCCACGAACAGCAGCGCGATTTTAAAGAGACGCTGCGCGCCCATCCGCAGATGGACAACAGCATCAGCGACGACGAACTGAACCGCTGGCTCGATCCGGTGAACTATCTCGGTTCGGCGCCGCGCAAGGTAGATGAGGTGATCGCCGCGGCGCAGGCGTCGGGTCTGCTGGAGATGCGGGCATGAGCGACAGCTTCCGTCAGCTGACCGAGGCCGATACCGCGGCCTACTACGCGTTGGTGCACGCGGCCTACGCGTCCGCGCGCGAGCTGGGCATTAAATTCGATGCCGCCACGGCCGACGCGGCGCAGATGCAGCGCCATATCGCCGCCCACGGCGTCTACGGCATGTTCCGCGACGGCGAACTGGTGGCGTCGGTCACGCTGCGCTATCCCTGGGGGCCGCTGCCTGGCCCGTTCGGGCTGCCGCACATCGGCTGGTTCGCCACCGCGCCGCACTATCGCGGACAGCGGCTGGGCGTGAAGATGCTCGACTGGCTGGAGCAGGCGGTGTTGCGCGATCAGCTGCGCGCGCCGGCCTATTCCCTCGGCACCGCCGAGAGCCATCCGTGGCTGATTCAGCTTTACGAGGCGATGGGGTTTGAGAAGGTCAGCAAAAAAGACCTCGGCAAAGGCCACATCACCGTTTACATGCAAAAAAACCTTCATTCACAGCAGGCCCGCTAAGCGCGACTGCAGATAAGAAACCAGGGAGATCACCATGAAAAAAGGGTTAATCGCACTGTCCGTCGTAATGGCGGCCTCACTGCTTAGCGCCTGCGACAACAGCGACAAATCGGCCCAGGGCGGATCCGACGCCTCCACTATCCGCGTCGGCGCGACCGGTCTGAGCTTTCCCGGCGCGTTCAAAAAAGATGGCAAGCTGACCGGATTCGACGTTGAAGTCACCGAGGCGATCGCTAAGGATCTGAACTACAAAATCGAGTGGGTCACCTCTGACTTCAGCGGCCTGATGGGCCAGCTGGAGGGCGGCAAGCTCGATACGGTGGCCAACGTGGTGGCGATCACCCCGGCGCGCCAGGCGAAATATAACTTCTCCATTCCTTACAGCTACTACGGCAGCCAGATTGTCACCAATAAAAGCAACGCCGATATCAACACGCTGGACGACCTGCGCGGTAAAACCATCGCCGGCGTGCTCGGCTCCAACCACCTGGTCAACCTGAAAAAAGCCTTTGGCGATAACGGCGTAACCATTCGCACCTACGAGAGCCGCGACGGCGCGATGAACGACGCCATCAACAACCGCGTGCAGGGCTACGTCAACTCCGGGCCGATTCTGCTGGCGGAGATCAACCAGAAAGGTCTGCCGCTGAAGTTTGTCGGCCAGCCGCTGGTGATCGAGTCGGTCGGCTTCCCGTTCCATAAAGATGAGAAGGGCGACAAGCTGCGCGCCGCGTTCGATAAAGAGGTCGATGCGATGCGAAAAGATGGCCGCCTGAAAGCGATCTCGGAAAAATACTTCGGCGAAGATATTACCGCGCAGCCGTCTCACTAAACCTGGCGTTTACTTGTCAACGTTTGCCACCGCCGGGTGGCAAACGTCGTTAAGGGCATTTTATGAATTTCGATTTTAATTATCTGCTGAAAATCTCGCCGCAAATCCTCAGCTACCTGCCGGTCACCCTGATGCTGGCGGTGGTGTCGATGGCGTGCGCCATGGTGATCGGCCTGGGGCTGTCGCTGCTGCGCAACAGCAAATCCACGCTGGTGAGCAAGCTGGTCGAGCTCTATATCTCGCTGTTTCGCGGCATGCCGTCGCTGGTGCAGCTGTTTATTATCTACTTCGGCCTGCCGCAGCTCTTTCCGGCGCTGACCGGCATGTCCGCCACCACCGCCGCGATTATCGGCTTTAGCCTGAAGACCTCAGCCTATATGGCGGAGATCTACCGCGCGGGTCTGGCGTCGGTGGATCCCACGCAGATGGAGGCGGGGCTCTCTATCGGCATGCGCCGGGCGCAGATCTATCGCCGCATTATTCTGCCGCAGGCGCTGCTGAATGCGCTGCCCGCCACCGGCAACACCTTTATCTCGCTGATCAAAGATACCTCGGTCGCCTTTGCGCTGGGCGTCTCGGAGATGTTCGCCGAAGGCAAGATGATCGCGGCGGAGTCGCTGCGCTACTTTGAAACCTTCCTCGTAGTAGGTCTGATTTACTGGCTGGTGATTATCGGTTACGCCCGCCTGCAGGCGCTGCTGGAGAAAAAACTCAGTCACTCACTGCAACGCTAGGGCTCTTATGATCGGTGTAAAACAGCTTAATAAACGCTTCGGCGACAAAGTGGTGCTGGACAATATCAGCCTGACCATCGGCGAAGGCGAAGTAGTGGCGATTATCGGCCCGTCCGGCTCAGGAAAATCGACACTGCTGCGCTGCCTTAACCTGCTGGAAAAGCCGGAGTCCGGCGTGATTCAGATTGGTGATGTGGCGCTCGACACCGCCAGCTACAGCGCGAAGGAAGAACATGCGCTTCGCGGGCAAACCGCCATGGTGTTTCAGAACTACAGCCTGTTTCGCAACAAAACCGCGCTGGAGAACATCACCGAAGGTCTGATTATGGTGAAGAAGATGTCAAAAGCGCAGGCCAGCGAAACCGGCATGCAGCTGCTGGATCTTGTCGGCATGGCGCCGCAGGCGCATCAGTATCCAATCACTCTCTCCGGCGGGCAGCAGCAGCGCGTCAGTATTGCGCGCGCGCTGGCGGTCAAGCCGCGCGCCATTCTGTTCGACGAGCCAACCTCCGCGCTCGATCCCGAGCGCGTGCACGAGGTGCTACAGGTGATGAAGAGTCTGGCGCAGCAGAAGACCACCATGGTCATCGTCACGCACGAGATGCAGTTCGCCAAAGAGGTGGCCGATCGCGTCATCTTTATGGCGGATGGGCATATCGTCGAGCAGGGCCCGGCGGAGCAGGTGATCAGCTTCTCCGACAATCCGGTGACGCGCCGCTTTTTGCGCCAGATGACTAACATCGACACCAATGATGATTTCAATATTTAAGCGCGCCGCCGCATACTTTGCCGCAGGCCACCGCACTGGAAGGAAATAATATGAAAGAGATCCGCGAGCAGGATCGGGCGCTTGCCAGTCAGATCCAGGCGTTTCGCCACGATATGCACCGTTTTCCCGAGCTGTCGAATCAGGAGTTCGAAACCACTAAAAAAATCCGCGCGGCGCTGACTGCGGCCGGCATCCGCATCCTCGATCTGCCGCTGAAAACCGGGCTGGTGGCCGAGGTTGGCGAAGGGGCGGGGCCGCTGGTGGTGGTACGTTCCGATATCGACGCGCTGCCGATTGAAGAGGAGTCTGGCGTCGACTTCGCCTCTGAAAAGGCGGGCGTAATGCACGCCTGCGGGCACGACTTCCACACCTCTGCCGCGCTGGGCGCCGCCATCCTGCTGCAGCAGCAGGCGGCGACGCTGAAAGGGCGCGTGCGCATCCTGTTCCAGGCAGCCGAAGAGACCGGCCTGGGCGCGCCCGACCTGATCGCCACCGGCGCGCTGGATGAGGCCGCGGTAATTTTCGGCATCCATAACGATCCGACGCTGCCGGTCGGCGTGGTAGGCGGCAAAGAGGGTGCGCTAACGGCGGGAGTCGATCGCTTCGAAATCAAGGTGGCGGCCAAGGGCGCGCACGCGGCCAAGCCGCATGAGGGTAACGATCCCATTATTATCGTTGGCCAGATTATCAGCGCGGTGCAGACGCTGATCAGCCGCAACGTACCCTCGGACCAAAACGCCGTAGTGTCGATAACCCAGATCCACAGCGGCAGTACCTGGAACGTGATCCCCGATACCGCGTATCTGGAGGGCACGGTGCGCACCTTCAGCAGCGAGGCGCGGGCGCTGATCGAGCAGCGCTTCAGGGCGCTGCTCGACGGTCTCGCCGCCGCGTTCGGCGCGGAAATCGAGTTCCTGTGGCACGCCGGGCCGCCTTCGGTGGTGAATACTGCGGAGTGGGTCGATTTTGCGCTGGAGCAGGCGAGCGAGGTCGGCTTCGAGGCCCGCCGCATCGACGCCAGCCCGATTGGCGAAGACTTCGCCTTCTATCAGCAGAAGATCCCAGGCACCTTTATGATGGTCGGATCCGGCGGGCCCTGGGCGCTGCACCACCCAAAATTCCGCGTTGACGACCGCGCGCTGTTCCCGACCGCGCAGTATCTGGCGCAGCTGGCCGTTAACGCCTTGAATAAGCTGGCCTGATTCTTTGTGACCCGTGGCGAGCGCCGGCGCGCTCGCTCTCTTAATTCTCAGGAAGGCACAGGATTGATCCTCTCTTAAATCTATGCGCCGGTTGCAGATCTGTTTAAATGATAATAGTTATCATTAAACTGCTGCGGTGAATTCCCCTCAGCGGTGGAGCCTAAGCCAGTTTTCATCAACCTGGTTGGTAGCCCGTGTCAGGCAGGTCAGGTTCTGGCTTTACTGACCTACCGGGAGGCACCCGGCACCGCAGCGCCTGTTTGTCGTTAAAGAATCCGCCGTTAGCTTAATGGACAGAGCAATGGCCACATGGCCAGAGGCTGGGGTTTAAATCCTTGACGGCGGTCCATTCACTTTTATACGAATTATTTGTGTTGACCTTGAGTTGATTAAGAGGGTGGTACAAAAGGTGAGCTGTGGTGAATCCCCCTGTGCGGCGGGGCCAAGCCAAAAAAGTCTGTTCAGGCGCAATCATGGCGGGTCAGGTTCTGGCTTTTCTGACTCACCGGGAGGCACCCGGCACCACAGCGGTTTCATATTCCTGTCGTAGCCTGGCTCATATTTTTTCACTGGGCCGTTTTATGTTTTCCTGAACACCTTTGGCCCTGCTGATTTATTTTGCAGGGCATTTTTATAGGGTCACTCGAATGAGGCTGCCGGACTGTGCGGCGGTTTAGGCGGCGGTTTAGCTCAGCGGACAGTTTGCCAGGATACCGTGAGTTCAAAGCCCGCAGCTTGCGCTCTGTAAACGCTAATGCCGCCCTTACTGTTATATCAGGCACCGAGACTATCCCGATGCCGACGTGCGAAGGTATGCGCGGGTAGGCGGTGATTGAGATGACACTTCAAGTGTCTGTTTTCTCGTCGTCGATGAAATATATGAGTAAGGGGGATTTTCCCAGATTTACCGTAAGGTAAGCCTGCTTTGAGGGATTATTCATTACGTCCGTTAGTAAAGGGGTATTTCTGCTGCGCGCTAGCGCACGCATTAATCTGCGCTGGTGTTTTCGGGTATGTGAGACCATAGATAAGCTCCGGATTATAATAAGCAAGCTGGTAAATGATAATCATTATCATTAATGATCAGGTTGCTTAAACGCGAGCTTAACAAAGGCATTTTGGGTAACCCGTCGTCTGCGTTGCCAGAGATCCATCGTTGACTCGCTCCGAGTTTGAGAAGGCGAGGCAAAGCACATGGGTATATACCTGCTCTCTCCAGAACGTTTAATAGGTCTGTTTGAATAAAAATAAACTATTGGGGAAGAATGTGCTGCTGGAGATAAAGCTTCCAGATCTCAATTTTACTTTCATCCGGTAGCAGGCAAAACTCGGTTTCCCCAAATATACCGTTAACCGCGGAAAGGGTGCCGCCTTTAGTCAGGCAATAGGTTTCCGCTCTGTTTTTTGAGCCAGGGGAGACAGTGCTGCAGGCCGTCAGTAAAAGAAAAAAAGCAGTCATAACCAGTCGCTTCATCAATATATCTACCATGTTTCACCTTCAGTTAAGGCTGATTTGGAACGGCCGCAAACCCTTAGCCCGGCAGGCTGAGGCAGCCGCCATCCTACGACGGATGCTGATGGTCTCATTGTGGGCATTCATGAACGGCATTCCCTGGCGTTTTTTTAATTGAGAGTGGAAAGAGAGACAGTGCAGTGGTAATCATGTTGCTAACTTTTATCAATCGATTCCTTCATCACTTTGACCCCTTCAGGGGTTAGTCTTAAGTTGAACGAAGATGCGATTTCTCTGTCCTCTCTTTTTTCAATGGCCCCGCACTCAATGAAGCCATCGTCTATAAGCTGACGGATGTTAGCAAGTAATTCTTTATTAGACGGGCTGCCAAATTTCTTTTTAAATTCTTTCTCAGTAAGCCGCCCTGGCCAAATGTTGTAAAGGTAAACAAGCAGGTTCCACTGAGTTCTGTCGGAAAAAGTGAATCTCATGGTGCGTACCTTCGTTGATAAACTATGAAATACACCAGGATGAAAGGCGCTGCGCTGTCGGATGCCTTCCGGCGAGTCCGAAAAGCCTGAACCTGACTCGGCAAGCGTAACGTTCAGGCTTCTGGCTTGTGCCTTGCCGCATCAGAGATGCCGCAGCAGGAAAAGCATACTTCAGCAAACGTCAACCATATTTAAATATGCGGCTCAATCTTTCAGAATGTGGAAAGAGCATAACCGCTGCGAAAATATTAACTTCAACATGTTTAAAGTGAGCATCAGCGATTATGACTAAATCCGCGGCTGACCAGGGGAAAGTCGTTAACCGTTTGGTTAGATAACTTGAATATAGCGGGAGCACAGGGCTGAGAGCGACTGTTTTAATTTTTAAATACCGGCCCTGCCGTGTTTGCATAATTTAACGTTTTACAGGAAGCAGGCGTGGGTAGTGGCTTTGAACGGGCTAGCGCGAACAATTTATTTTGAGGTGTGAGTATTTTTTAATATCTTCTCTGTTTGATCGCGTGTAGCAAACTCATTTTCTGTGATTATCAAAAGGAGAAGAATGCTGATTGCCTGTTCCGGGCGTATCTCGCGCTAAATTGACCCCGTTAATCATCTGGGTTGCATTGATGCATCTTTTCCCTGTTAATGCCAGCGGGCAAACAACGTAATCGCCGTTCTATTGAATAGACGATCATAATCACATCGATCGCTCCTGGTCAGTAACAGATGATAACTGGGCGGTATTGACGCCAGAAGGTCGAGGTTAAATTTATAGTCTCATTTGGGAATGGTTAGCCTTATGTGCCGTGGGGCGGTTTGCCGTTGGTTGATGCGGCTTAACTTAAAATTATCGGTCACTCACAACGGTAAGATGCATTCTATGTTTGATATCGATCTCTCTACCAGACAAACCTTTTGTCGCCTGTGGCCGACGATTTCTCCCTTTAAGCTGGGATTACTGGTCGCGGGTATCGCTCTGATCGTTAACGCTGCAATCGATCCGTTTATGCTGACGTTGCTGAAGAGGCTGCTTGACGATGTTATTGGTAAGAATAACCAGGAGAGTTTGCTGTGGATGCCGCTGATGATTATCGGGCTGATCCTGATCCGCGGCGTCAGCGGCTATATCTCCAGCTACTGTATTTCCTGGGTTTCAGGCAAAGTGGTGATGACGCTGCGCCGCCGCCTGTTCAGCCATCTGATGGGAATGCCGGTGGCCTTTTTCGATCAGCAGTCGACCGGTACGCTGCTCTCTCGTATCAGCTACGATTGCGAACAGGTCGCCTCTTCCTCTTCAGGTTCGCTGGTGACGGTAGTACGTGAAGGCGCCTCTATACTTGGCCTGTTTGTGCTGATGTTCTACTACAGCTGGCAGCTTTCATTGATTCTGCTGGTGCTGGCACCCCTGGTGTCGCTGGCGATCCGCATCGTTTCCAGGCGCTTTCGCAGTATTAGCAAAAACATGCAGAACACGATGGGGCAGGTCACGTCCCACGCAGAGCAGATGCTGAAAGGACATAAAGAAGTGCTGATGTTCGGCGGTCAGCAGGTTGAAACGGCCCGCTTCGAACAGGTCAGCAACAAAATGCGGCGCCAGGGAATGAAAATGGTTTCGGCGACCTCGCTATCCGATCCGATTATCCAGCTGCTCGCCTCATCGGCGCTGGCCTTTGTGCTCTATGCCGTCAGTTTTCCGTCGGTGATGGCCACGCTAACGGCGGGCTCTATTAGCGCGGTGTTTTCCGCCATGCTGATGCTGATGCGTCCGTTAAAATCTCTCACCAACGTTAATGCCCAGTTCCAGCGCGGCATGGCCGCCTGCCAGACGCTGTTCGCGATTCTTGATACCGAACAGGAGAAAGATGAGGGCACCCGCGTGATTGAGCGCGCTACCGGTAATATTGAATTCCGTGATGTCACCTTTACCTATCCGGGCGCGGAAAAGCCTGCGCTGCAGCATATCAACCTGACCCTTCCCGCCGGTAAAACGGTTGCCCTGGTAGGCCGCTCCGGTTCGGGTAAGTCGACCCTCGCCAGCCTGTTAACGCGTTTTTACGATATCGACAGCGGCGAGATTTTGCTGGATGGGCATGACCTGCGTGACTACACCCTGGCTTCGCTGCGCGAGCAGGTGGCGCTGGTCTCTCAGCATGTTCACCTGTTCAACGACACGGTCGCCAATAATATCGCCTATGCCCGCACCGATGTCTTCAGTCGAGAGGCGATCGCAAAGGCTGCGCAGATGGCGCATGCCCTCGAATTTATTGACAAAATGGATAACGGGCTGGATACGGTGATTGGGGAAAATGGCGTCTTACTGTCGGGCGGACAGCGCCAGCGCATCGCGATTGCCCGCGCCCTGCTGCGCGACAGTCCTGTTCTGATCCTCGACGAAGCGACCTCGGCTCTGGATACGGAATCAGAGCGCGCGATTCAGTCTGCACTGGAGACGCTGCAGCAGAACCGGACCACGCTGATTATTGCCCACCGGCTCTCCACTATCGAAAAGGCAGATGAAATTTTGTTGATTGAAGACGGGATGATTGCTGAGCGCGGCTCGCATCAGCAGCTGCTGCAAAAAAACGGCGCCTATGCGCGGCTTTACCGGATGCAGTTTAGTCAGCCCCTTTGTGCCTGACGGTTTTCGCAATACACCAGCGTGCCGAACGGGTGGGGCAAATCACTACCGGCAAAGCAGTCGGCGGATAAACCTAAAACAGAGTGAATCTGGCAGCGCGCGATCGGCATTAGCGGCACGACTTTTTATTGCCGGCTGCTTATGTTCGCCAGCGCGGCTGTCGGATGAGACTGCATAAATTAAGCGCTGCGAAAGCGGGCCGTTTGTGCGCCATATCATCGGCAAACACCAGCGGGTGTCATCTCACCCGCCTGTTTCTTCGGGAATTGGAAAGGCCGTCGGGAAAATGGCTGGAAAACGCGCACCTTGAAAAGGCGCGCGAACGGCTGGAAGCCTGGCGATCGCCGCTCAGGGCGATGCCTGAAGCCTGCGGCTATCGCAGCGGCGACATTAAGGGACGCGCTTTCGTCAAGCGTAACGGCATAGCGCTGGCGCTTTATTGAAGAAGGTTGCTTAAGCAATAAACTGTCAGAAGGGATAGCGTGAGTCTATATCTCCGTCAACCTTTATCCATTTGGCTCGCACATTACTACCGCCCATGCGGCCGCTTTTATTTTCCGTGCCGGAAAGCTGTCGGTCTAAAAAGAAACCTAAGCGTCGAAAAGCCTGTCTGCAGGCTAAATAAGCGCAGCGGTTAGCAATGATTAACACTTTTTGCGATCTCTTGCGTAATACGCTTTATTTACCTGAATTAGCACACTTTTCATAATTAATACTCAGGCGTATCGCGGGCATTTCCACCGCCGCAACGTGAATAAACGAAGCCGTTCTATGGCAGGCAATTGATAAGTCGCTAAGCTGAAAACATAACTTTACATAATAAACAAAAGCACGCTGGTATTTGTCAATTGCAATGTCGAGAACGAGGCGTTAAATGTCAGAGAAAACCTGTACCATTATTTATAATGGCGAACCCTTGGTGGGCGCCGTTAATCAGCCCTTGATCGACTTTCTCACCGAGCAGGGAAAAAAACTGCCTCACGTCTGTTATCACCCGGCGCTGCAGCCGCTGGAGAGCTGCGATGTCTGCTGGGTGGAAGCCAACGGCGAGAAAGTGCGCGGCTGTACGCTGCGCACTTCCCAGGGACTGGAAATCAATAGTGAAGGGGAGTGGCCGCGCGCTGCTCAGCAGGAAGGCATGGATCGCATCCTGAATCGCCATGAGCTTTACTGCACGGTGTGCGAGCATAATACCGGCGACTGTACGCTGCATAACACCGTCGCCGATATGCATATCCCGATTCAGTACTATCCCTACCAGCGCAAGCCTACCAGCAAGGATCACTCCAATCCCTTTTACACTTACGATCCCGATCAGTGCATTCTCTGCGGGCGCTGCGTCGAGGCGTGTCAGAACGTCGAGGTGAATGAGACGCTCAGCATCGATTACACCCAGCAGCATCCGCGCGTCCTGTGGGACGGCGGCACGCAGATTGCCGGATCGAGCTGCGTCAGCTGCGGCCACTGCGTGACGGTCTGCCCCTGCAATGCGCTGCTGGAGAAAACGATGCAGCCTGACGCCGGGCCTTTTACCGCCATGGACGAAGGCCTGAAGCGCCCAATGATCGACTTTGTTAAATCGCTGGAGAACAGCATCGGCATGGAGCCCATCACCGGCATCTCGCTGATCGACGATGCGCTACGGCAGGCGGAAATCAAGCGCACCAAAACGGTCTGCACTTACTGCGGCGTGGGTTGCAGCTTCGAGATCTGGACGCGCGATCGCCATATCCTGAAGGTGCAGCCGGTCGCGGATGCGCCCGCTAACGGCATTTCCACCTGCGTAAAAGGCAAGTTCGGCTGGGACTTCGTCAACAGCCCGCAGCGCCTGACCACGCCGCTGATCCGGGAAAACGGCCGTTTCCGTTCAGCCAGCTGGGATGAGGCGCTGGATCGCGTGGCGCAGGGGCTGCGCGACGTGGCGCGTCAGTACGGCGGCGACGCAATCGGCTTTATCGGCTCCAGCAAAGCCAGCAATGAAGAGGCCTATCTGACCCAGAAAATCGCCCGCCTGATTTTCGGCACCAATAACGTCGATAACTCGTCGCGCTACTGTCAGAACCCGGCGACGGAAGGGCTGTTCCGCACCGTGGGCTACGGCGGTGACGCGGGCACTATTCGCGACCTGCAAGAAACCGATCTGATTATCACCGTTGGCAGCAACCTGGCGGAGAACCATCCGGTCATCGCCTCGCACATTAAGCAGAGCCATAAGCATCGCGGGCAGAAGCTGCTGGTAGTCGATCCGCGCAAGCATGAGATGGCAGAGCGCGCCGATCGGTTCCTGCGCATCAAGCCGGGCACCGATATGGTGTGGGCCTCGGCGATGGCAAAATATATGTTCGATCACGGCTATGCCGACGAGGTATTCCTGGCGCAGCGCGTCAATCAGGTCGAGGAGTATCGCGCATCGCTGGCGCCCTTCACCCTGGACTTCGCGAGTCAAGTCACCGGCCTGAGCGTGGAAGAGCTTACCTCGGCGGCGGAGATGATCGGCCAGGCGGGCAGCGTTTGCCTGCTGTGGGCGATGGGTATCACCCAGCACAGCCACGGCGCGGACACCAGCACGGCGCTGTCCAATTTGCTGCTGGTAACCGGCAACTACGGGCGTCCAGGCACCGGCGGCTATCCGATGCGCGGCCACAACAACGTGCAGGGCGCGAGCGATTTCGGCTGCCTTAGCAACGTTTATCCCGGTTATGAAAAAGTCTCTGACCCGGCGATACGCGAAAAATGGGCGCGCGCCTGGGGCGTGACGCCCGAAGAACTCTCTGACCAGCCCGGTGCGGATAACTTTATGATGGTGCAGCACGCGCACGAAGGGAAACTGCGCGCTATGTATATCACCGGCGAAGAGACCGCGTTTTCCGACGCGGATTCTACCAAAGTGCATGAGGCGTTCAGCCGCCTCGACTTTATGGTGGTGCAGGATATTTTCATGAGCCGCACCGCCGAGTTCGCCGATGTGGTGCTGCCCGGCAGCCCGAGCGTGGAGAAAGAGGGCACCTTCGTCAACACCGAGCGCCGCATCCAGCACTTCTCCCCGGCAATGGCTCCGCTGGGCGACAGCCGCCCCGACTGGCGCATCTTTACCGATCTGGCCGCGCGTCTCGGCCATCACTGGAATTACCCCAATCCCGGCGCGATTATGGCGGAAGCGGCCAGCATTGCGGAGATCTTTGCCGGCGTCAGCTATGAGCGGCTGGTGGGCTGGCAGTCGCAGATCTGGCCGGTGACGCCGGACGGCGAAAGCACGCCGCTGCTCTACACCGAAAAATTCAAGTTCCAGGACGGCAAAGCGCGGCTTCATCCGCTGAGCTGGCAGCCGCCGAAAGAAGAGGCCGACGCGGAATACGATCTGATGCTGGATAACGGCCGCATGCTGGAGCATTTCCAGTCCACTAATCAGACCGGCCAGGGCGGTCGCATGATGTCGCTTTCGCCTGACTGGTTTGTGGAGATCTCGCCGCAGCTGGCGCAGGCGCGCGGTCTGCAAGAGGGCGAGTGGGTTGCGCTTACATCGCGGCGCGGCACGGTAGAGGTGCCGGTGGTGGTGACCGATCGCGTGGCGGGCAACGTGCTGTTTATCCCGATCCATCACGGTGAGACGGGCGTTAACGCCCTGACGGGCGAGCACCACGATCCTGACGTCAACACACCGGCCTATAAAGAGCTTGCCGTCAGCATGACGAAACTCGCGCGGACGCCGCAGCCGAATCCGCTTCCGCGCCACAATTTTCGCCACGGTCGGCGCACGCCGCTGGATCATCTGCCTATTGAGCAGAAGTGGCAGCAGGAAGGCTACGTCGCCCCGCCTGAACACGTTGAACACCCGGAGAAATTCTAATGGCCGAACGCCTTTCCTATACCGTGCCGCCAACGCGCACCGAGAAAACCGCGCAGGAAGCGATGGATGAACTGGTGGAAAATCTGCACGAGCACGGTTTTTTGCGGCTGGCGAACGACGCCATCAAGGCCAATAACGATATCGGCAAAATTCTGGTTGCCGGATTAAATCGACCAGGCACGCAGAGCGCGCTGCAAAATATATCGCTGATTCTGATGACGCTGAGCACCATTCCGCCGGAGCGGCTTAACCATATTTTGCTGGCGCTGCGCGATGCGGCGATAGCGATGAAGCCCGCCAGCGACGCCACGCAGCAGGAGGCGAATGCCGCGCCAGGCATTCGCGGCGTGCTGCATCTGCTGAATGACGAAAAGCTGTGGCAGGGGCTGCGGCCGCTGTTCGCCGCGCTGGAGGCGTTTTCCGCAGGCATGCAGCGCGAGGAGGAGAAGCCGATTACCCGCTATAGCGGCAAGCCGAGCAAGGAGTGACGTCCTGCAGATGCGGCGCCTGCCGTGCGGGCCGCTCATGCTTATATACGCTGGCTGAAGCCTGTTTGCGCTGGTTTGAGGCTTGCTGGCCGAGCGATCGGCGGACAGGCTCATTGCGGCAGTATTTGCTGGCGTTGCCCACAGATCTTATCCCTGCCCGAGCTGCACCGCAGTACACCCGTTGGCAACGCAAAGCCCGGTGCCGATCGGCAGCGTCACTGCGTTGCCGATCGGCGGTGCGGTAACCGCCGGACGTTCAGGATGTTCTGCGACGAACCACGCTAGGCCTTGCCGCTCTCCGTCTGCTGCTGACGCGCCAGGGTGCGCGCCAGAAGAGAGGAGTAGAGCGGCTTGCCGCCAAGGAACTGCGCCAGCAGCGTCGCGCCCAGTCCGGTGACGATCATCGGCAGGATGAGCTGGTAGTTATCGGTCATCTCGAGCACCAGCACGATGCCGGTCAGCGGCGCGCGCACCGAGGCGGCAAGCAGGGCGCCCATACCGGCGATGGCGAAGGTAGCAGGCTGCAGATGATAGAGCGGAAAAAGGTCCGCCATCAGCACGCCGAAGGCGGTGCCCAGCACGGTGCCCAGCGCCAGCATCGGCGCGAAAATGCCGCCCGGCGCGCCTGAACTAAAGCAGAGTAGCGTGGTAAACAACCGCACGGCAAAGATCACCAGCAGCACGCCAAAGGTATAGTGGCCGCCGGTCGCCAGCGGGATCAGTTCGAATCCGCCGCCGGTGCCGGGGGCGAACCACAGCGCCAGCAGACCGCAGCCGCCGCCCAGCATGCCGCCGGTAGCGACCGCGCGCCAGATCCTGCCGGCATAGAGCCGCGCAAAGGCGTCCTGACAGATAAAAATGAGTCGGTTAAGCAGCACGCCCACCATGCCGAACAGCATGCCCAGCACCAGATAAAGCCACAGCGTTTCGACCGGCGCGTCCGCCAGTTTGCCGACGGAGATCACCGGCTGTGCGCCGTTGATCAGGCGAAAAACGATGCTCGCCATGATGACGCCAGTAAACACCGCTTTAATAGAGATAAGGTTGTAGCGGAACTGCGGCCGCATCTCTTCGACGATAAAAAGAATGCCCGCCAGCGGCGCGTTGAAGGCCGCCGCCAGCCCGGCCGCCGCGCCGGTCGCCAGCAGCGAATGGCGCGCTTCGTCGCTGCGGATGCGCAGCAGATCGAGCACCATGCGGCCGATGTTGCCGCCAAGCTGCACCGTGGGTCCCTCGCGACCCAGCACCATACCCGCGCCCAACGTGCCCATACCGCCAAAAAACTTCACCGGGATAACGCGCCACCAGCGCACCGGGCGCAGCTCTTCCAGCGCGCCTTCGATTTCAGGGATGCCGGAGCCTCCCGCTTCTGGCGCAAAGCGCCGCACGAGAAAGTAGCCCACCATCGCCAGCAGCGCGGAGAGCAGAAATGCCAGCGCGTAGAGCTTCCAGCCGCTGAGCAGCGCCGGATCGGCCAGCGACAGACGCCAGTGCTGCACCCAGTGCACCGCGCTGGCGAATGCGCTGCCGACCAGTCCGACGATGACGCCGACCAGCGCGGCGGAGATAAGTACCGCGACAGGCGTTTTATCACGGTTAAGCAACGCCCGGAACATGCGGTTGCGCGCCGGGATTGACTGAGGAACGTTAACTGAGGCGTGGGTTTCGTTATTCACTGTCATTCACTGCTGCAGAAAAGAAGAAATGAAGTTTACTGCAATCCTCTTTTTACGTCCTGTCTTGAGATCATTTGATAGCTGACGCAGAGCAGCAGGACGGCTACTCCGCCTCTGCCGCCTCCTCAATCATCTCCTCACCCTGATTATGGATGTTGCCGACCTTCTTTGTCACCGGATGCCAGCGAAATGCCGTCTCCGGCAGCGACGCCTGCTCGGCGATTTTTTGCGCCCGTTCAGGCGTGGTTTCCGCGCTGAGCCACTCCTTGACCGCCTCGGCGCGCAGTACCAGCGGACGACGATCGTGGATATCCACCATGCCTTTGTTGCTGGCCGCCGTTACGATGACGAATCCCTCGTGCCCGTGCTCTTTATCAAAAGGCGCTTTGCCAATGGCGGCGAAAAACAGCGGCTCGCGCTGCCGGTGGTAGATAAAAAAGGGCTGCTTGCGGCTACCTTCTTTTTTCCATTCGAACCAGCCGTCGGCGGGCACCACGGCGCGGCCATGGCGCCATAGCGGTTTGAACATGCGTCCGGTCGGCGCGGTTTCGCTGCGCGCATTAATCAGCGGCGGCTTATGCCACCAGTCAGGGCCGTAGCCCCAAAATACCGGGTCGAGATGCAGATGCTGGCCGCGCATGTTGAGCAACAGTACGCGGGTGCCCGGCGCGACGTTGTAGCGCGCAATCGGCTCGGGATCGTAAATCAGCGCGTCGTCTTCGAGGCCGAGCGCGTCAAAATAGTCGTTACGGCTGCGATACTGCGCAAAGCGTCCACACATAGTCGTACCTCCGCCGTTAAGCATAGCCTGCCGGGCGGTCAGCATGAATTCATTACTAAAGCTTACCGTTGGTTGGCCGTTAATAGTCTCTGATTGGCTTGCGCAACGCTGCGGCAAGAGGCCCGGCGGCGTGAGATGTTTAGGGACGTTAAAAAGGAAAGGTCAGTGAATATTAAGATGATTACAGCAGGCACGCTTGCTATCACGCTCCTTACAGGGTGTGCAGGTGGCACAAAACCCACGGTAGTTAAAGGTTCAGGCGGTAGCAGCCTGGAGGTGCTGACTAGCCTGGCGCAGACCGATATGAACGGCAACCGCTATCCCGATGCTCACCTGCGCGTCGTTGGACCTGGCTCAACCGGCGTCGTTGCGGGACTGACAGCGGTAGGCGCGTTGCTGGGCGGCGCCAGCATCAGCTCTGATATGTTTGATAAAAAGGGCTATCGTGGCACGACAGTAGACGCCCTGCCGGAACCGACCCGTCGTTACTTCGCACCAAAAGCGGAAGCGAAAATTGCGCGCTATTTAGACAAGAATGGCGGAAGCTACGCCTGGCAACATCCGCTGATAATCGGCGCCTCAAGCTGGTCGCTGGTTTACACGGATTTATCCTCCGCCAACAGCAATTATGACCTCTCTTACCGCGTTATTTTTTATAAGCGTCCTGAAGGCGGCACGGTATTCAGCGCCTTTACATTTGCAAGCTGCGAGCCTGCGGCGAAAACCGCGCCGCTGGCCGAGTGGCAGGCTAACAATTATCAAAAAGTGACGCAGGAGACAGAGAAAATGATGGATGCCTGCCTGCTGGAACTTGATAATCAACTGCCAAGACTGTTGAAAAAATCGTCCTGACGCACGGCTTATAAAAATAAATGCTGCGCGCAATGGGCAGCGTTTTAAACGCGATTACGGAATAATCAGCAGCTGCTTATTGAGGAGCATGATTTGCGTAATCGCTTAAGGCTCGCGTAAAAGATTTACTTTTAGTAAGGGAAGAGTAGAAAACTGTAAACCCTCTTCTCTGACAATATGCCCCACTGGCTTTTTTCTCCGGCCAGGCTTACGTATCAACGCAGGCCTTTTGCACGCTGTAAATCTATTTCCTCTTCTCTCCCACTATTAACGCAAAAAATGGCTATCCTTCTATTCAATCAGTCTCTTTCAAGAGGAGAATTGAGCTGGCTATTTCGTACCGCTTATCGCCGCTGTTGGTTGCCTGCTGGCTTTACTGCCAAAACTCCGTACAAAACGTCAACCCGTCGCTTACTGGAGATGCCGGGATTAGCTGTCTGTAACCGCCGCGTATCAAACGATCTATGCGCTACGTTATTATTTCCATTGTTAACCGCAGAAAGAGTCTGCCGCAGGAGAAAAAATGTCTGAAAATAAACGCGACCTGATGCCCTACCTGCTTTATTACTGCCAGTCTCGCCTGCTGGTAGAAAATATTGATGGCCACGTGGTCGATATCGGGGGCGCAGAACAGGTGGGCGGCAAGCTGCGCTGGCAGCTCGATGGGAAGGAGGCGAAAGGGACCACGGAGAATGAGGCGGAGGCGATGCTGGATGATGTCGTCCGGCACCTGAGCTTTCTATTTGTCGACGGACAGTTCACCAGCCTGCCGGACGTGCGCGGCGAATATGGCGACCGTCTGGACAATGCGCCGTCGCGCGAGATTTCGCTGTCGGAGCTTAACGACAGCGATGAAGATATCGTACGTTGATTGCCGCCAGGCTGCCCTCGGCAGCCTGGACGACCGCGCTAGCTGGCGGCGCGCTGTGACGCCATGCCCGGCACCAGAATGACCTTGCGGCAGTCATCCTTACGCTTCTCGAAAATCTCATAGCCGTGCGCTGCGTCCTCAAGCGGCATATGGTGGGTAACGATCTCTTCCGGCGTCAGCAGTCCCTGTTCGATCAGCGACAGCAGGCGCGGCAGATAGGCCTGCACGTGCGTCTGTCCCATCTTGAACGTCAGCCCTTTATCAAAGGCATCGCCGAACATAAAGCCGTGAATAAAGCCGGCGTAGACGCCCGGCACGCTTACCACGCCGCCGCGCCTGACGGCGGCGATGCACTGACGCAGCGCCTTGCCGCTGCTGCCTTCCAGCTTGAGATTGCTTAAGACGGTCTCTGTCAGGCTGCCTTTCGCTTCAAAACCGACCGCGTCAATCACCGCATCAACGCCGCGGTTATTTTTTGTATGCTCGATAATCCACGCCGCCGGATCGTCGATATCGTCAAAGTTAATCGGCGTGACGCCGTAACGCTGACGGGCGAACGCCAGACGATAATTGTTATGGTCGATCATAAAAATCTCTTCCGCGCCGACCAGACGGGCGCAGGCGGCGCTGAGCAGACCTACCGGGCCTGCGCCAAAAATCGCCACGCTGGAACCTTTCTCAAGACCGGCATTCTGCACCGCCTGCCACGCGGTCGGCAGGATATCGGACAGGAACAGCACCTTATCGTCGGGCAGCGTCAGCGGCACTTTAAACGGGCCGACGTTGGCTTTCGGCACCCGGACATATTCCGCCTGACCGCCAGGCACGCCGCCGTAGAGATTGCTGAAGCCGAACAGCGCCGCCGGCGGCGTAATGTTCTTCTTGTTGAGGATAGCGCCACGGCCGCTGTTAGTGGTTTCACAGGCGGCATACTGATGCAGATGGCAGTAAAAACAGTCGCCGCAGGCGATGACAAAGGGCACCACCACGCGATCGCCGACGGCGACGCTGGTCACCGCTGAACCGGCCTCAACCACTTCGCCCATAAATTCGTGGCCGAAAATCTCTCCATGCTCGGTGCCCGGGATCTTGCCGCGATAGAGATGCAGGTCAGAACCGCAAATGGCCGTTGCCGTCACGCGCAAAATAATATCGTCCGGCTCCTGCAGCACCGGATCCGGTACCGTTTCAACGCGCACCCGGTGCGGCCCATGATAGGTTAGTGCTCTCATAACAACGTCCTTTCTTGATAAGTATGCCCGTCGCCACGAGGCAACGCGGAAATTCCACGCCAACGGCGCGCTTCCCCGACTTTTCGGGCAGGCCTGGCGCAGAAGACAGAGATGGTTTAAGCCTGGTCGCAGTTACAGGTAAAGCAAGCGCGACGGCTGTTGCGCAATCAGGCGAGACGGCAAACGCTTACTAAAACGCTTAAATAAAATACTGGATATAACAACAGTATCCTGTATACTTATTCAACAGCCCGAACGGCTGCGTACGTTTGCATGAGGTGACGCTGATGATGTTCTCTACTGAAAATCTTTCTGCTCTCAACGCTTCTGTCCTGATGAGCAGCCGTGAAATCGCCCGACTGACCGGCATTACCCACGGCGAAGTAAAACGGTTGATCAAAAGCCTGGAAACCGCGCAGCGGCTTTCGCAGCCGGTGACGATCGCCCTTTACGAGCATGAAGGAGAGATGCGTCAGGAGTTCTGCCTGAACAAGCGCGACTCGCTGTTGGCCGTTGCGCGCCTGTCGCCGGGCTTTACCGCCGATCTGCTGGATAAATGGCAGGAGCGCGAGAAAGTGGCGCATCTGCCTGACTTTACCAATCCCGCCGAAGCCGCACGCGCCTGGGCCGAGCAGTTCGAGCAGCGCCGCGCCGCCGAAGAACAGCTGGCGCTTTCCGCCCCAAAGGCGGAATTTTTTGACCGCTTCGTCGAGGTGACGGACTCGCTCGGCTTTCGCCAGCTGTGCAAAATGCTGAAGGTGAAAGAGCCGGAGTTTCGCCAGTTCCTGCTGGAGCGCAACATCATGTACCGCGACAAAGGCACGCTGACGCCGCAGCATCACCATATACAGGCGGGCTACTTTACGCTGCGCTCGGGCGTGGGAGAGAATCAGCATGCGTTTTCGCAGGCGCGCTTTACCGCCAAAGGGGTCAAGTGGGTCGCCAGCCTGTGGGCGGGACATGTGGCTACGCAGCCCAAAGGCGTCGCCGCCTGAGCCTTGCGGCATTCACGTTAAAACCGGTCGCTGACCGGTTTTTTTATGCCTGCCATTCAATGGCGCGTTATAGCCCGTCCACGATGGTGATCATCGCTTCTGCTACGTCGGCGCGTTCGGCGCGGGCGCGCTGATAGGCCTCCGAGTGATAGCAGTCGAGCGCGCTCTGATAGTCGTCGAACTCGATTAACACATGCTTCTGAAAAGCGGCGCCCTCCAGCGACGTCGCTTCGCCGCCGCGCGCGAGAAAACGCGCGTTGTAAGCCTGAAAGGCGGCGGGCGCCAGCGCCATATAGTGCTGATACTGCGTCGGGTCGTGAATGGTGACGTGCGCAATCCAGTAGGCGGCCATGGTTTACTCCGGTTGAGAAAGAATCTGCTTCGCCAGGCTGGCAGCTTCGGTAAGATGCTCATAAACCGCCTGTTTTGCGCGCGGCGCATCGTTCTGCTCGATCGCCTGGCAGATACGCGACATACGCTCAAAGCCCGCTACCTCGCGCTCCGGCCAGGCAAGCGTCAGGGCGCGAAGGCGGCTGATGCGGCTGTTCATACGCTGCACAATCTCCCAGGCGATGGTGTGATGCGCCACGCTGAACAGCGTTTCGTAAAACGCCTGCGACGCCTCGACGCGCTTGATATCGTCGTGCTCGCGCGACGCCTGCGCAATCTGCTGCAGCTGCTGGCGCAGCCGCGCTTTATCGGCCTCGCCGGCGCGCTGAGCGCAGTCGTAAGCCGCTTCCTGCTCAAGCAGCAGGCGAATATTATAAATCTGCTCGGCGATCTCCCACGTCAGCAGGGCGACGATCGGCCCTTTTTTCGGCAGGATCTCAATTAAGCCTTCTGCTTCCAGATAGCGGATCACTTCACGCACCACGCTGCGGCTGACGCCAAGCTGCTCGGTAAGCTGGCGCTCCACCAGTCGATCGCCCGCTTTGAAATAGCCGGCGATAATCGCCTGACGCACTTTCTTGAGCGCCAGTTCGCGCAGGGTCACCGGCGCGTTTTCAATTCTCAGAGAATGGTTATCAACCATCAAATCCCTCTGTATTCAATTAGATAAATAAACCTGACGCGGGTCCGACTGCGCCGGAAGATAACTTACTATTAACACCGAAGAATCGGCGCGCGCAATGCCTGCGCTGCGGCGGCGGATGCGCTTTCAGATGGTAAATTCGGCCCGCCTCACACTTTTGCATTCTGCTTAAAAATAGTGCATCGCGCCGGCTAGCGATGCGCAATCCCTTGATGCACGTGGTTTTTTCGCTTTCGTATTTTACACCTGTCGGTAACCAGCGGCTCAATAATGCAGCATGACCCCTGTCTGAAATCCTGTTTCAAATCAGCTGGCTACCGCTCCGAAATGCACGACAACCGCCAGCAAATTGCCATTCCGTATGATGGTATACCATATTTTGACATGGCAATTTCCCCAATGCTATACCACTCACGAAACATTCATTTAGCATTTTGATAACTTTCAGGAGAGGACTATGCATCCCGCCATTCGTAAAACGCTAGTGACCACCGAAACGCTATACGTCGACGGCGGCAAAGCTGCCGCAAAACCGCTGGTAATGATCGCCGCCGCCGCCGTAGTGAAAAACCCCTGGGCCGATCAGGGCTACGTTGAGGATCTTGCGCCGCAGATCCGTGAGTTTGCGCCGGTGCTGGGCGAACTACTTACCCGGCTGATCCTGAAAGAGGCGGGCAGCGGCGAAAACGTCGAAGCCTTTGGCAAAAGCGCCGTAGTCGGGCTCGATGGCGAACTGGAACACGCTTCCGCACTGATCCACACGCTGCACTTTGGCAACCACTATCGCAGCGCGGTGCAGAGCAAAAGCTATCTGGCGTTTAACAACACGCGCGGTCCGGCCAACACGCCAGTACTGATCCCGATGATGCATAAAAACGACGAAGGCAGTCGCGAACACTACCTGACTATGCAATTCAATATCGGCGACGCGCCGCGCTACGACGAGATCGTCATCGCGCTGGGCGCGGCGCTGGGCGGCCGTCCGCATCACCGCATCGGCAACCGTTACTCCGACCTGAAAGAGTTAGGCCATGATGCGAAAAACCCAGCGGCTCTCTGACAGCCAGATGCGCGTCAGCTATCTCGAGGCCGGGCAAGGCGCGCCGCTGGTGCTGATCCACGGCGTCGGAATGAACGCCGAGGCCTGGTACCCACAGATTGAGGCGCTGAGCGCGCGCTTCCGCGTGATCGCGGTGGATATGCCGGGGCACGGCGAGAGCGACGCCTTTAGTCGGCCGGTCTCGCTGCCGGATTATGTCGCCTGGCTGGCAGCGTTTCTTGACCAGCGGCCGGAGTCACGCTTTGCCGTAGCAGGGCACTCAATGGGCGCGCTGATCGCCGCCGGGCTGGCGATCGACTACCCAGAGCGTGTCAGCCACGCCATCGTGATGAGCGGCGTCTACCGCCGCAGCGACGCGGCGCGTGAGGCGGTACTGCGGCGCGCTCAGGAGCTGGCGGCCGGCAGCGCCGATCTCGATTCACCGCTGGCGCGCTGGTTTGGCGACGACGAACGCGAGGAGGCGCTGCGTGAGCGAGTTGGCGGCTGGCTGCAGCAGGTCAACCTTCAGGGCTACGCCGACGCCTATCAGGCGTTCGCCAGCGGCGACGAAGTCTACGCCGATCGCTGGGACGAAATGGCCTGTCCGGTGCTGGTGCTGACCGGCGAGCTGGACGCCAATTCGAATCCGCAGATGGCGCGCGCGATGGCCGCTGCGGCGCCGCAGGGCCAGGCGGTGGTTATCGCCAACGCGCGGCATATGGTGAGCCTGACGGACGCGGAGCGCGTCAGTCAGGAGATGATGACCTTCTTAACCGCGCCCGTCGCGGCGGAAAAACAGATCAACGCACTGGCAGGAGTTTCTCATGCAGACAGATAAACGCAGACAGCTGCGCGACGCGTTCGGCGCCTTTATGACCGGCGTCACCGTAGTGACCAGCCGCGACAAAGCGGGCCAGCCGATAGGCTTTACCGCCAACTCTTTTACCTCGGTATCGCTCGATCCGGCGCTGCTGCTGGTCAGCATCGATAAGCGTTCGGCTAACTTCGCCAACTTTACCGAGTGCGCGCACTTCGCGGTGAATATCCTGGCGGAGCAGCAGAAAGAGACGTCGAATATCTTCGCCTCGAAGGTAGAGGATCGCTTCGCGCTGGTGGAATGGCGCGCCAGCGAAAACGGCACGCCGCTGCTGGAGGGGAGCTCCGCCTGGTTCGACTGTGCGCTGCATCAGGTAGTGGACGCGGGTGACCATGCGATTCTGATCGGCAGCGTCGAGGGCTTCGACTCCCAGGCGACCGCCGGCCTGGGCTACTACCGCGGCGCCTATTTCACGCCGTACCAGAATGCGCAAACCCTGATCAACCGCCTGAGCGTCGAGGTCAGCGCGCTGATCGAATGCAACGGCCACGCCATCATGGTGCAGAAAGAGGGCGCGGCCAGTCTGCCTTCGCGCCACGTTGCCGACGGCAGCGTCAGCGAAACCCTTAATGCGCTGATGGCCGATCTGGGCGTCAACGCCAGTCCCGGCTTTGTCTATTCGGTTTACGAAGATCGCCAGAGCAACAAGCAGCACATCGTCTTTCTCTGCGCGCTGCCGACCGACAGCACGCCAGCGGCGCTCAGCCAGGGCGAATGGCTCGATCTGGAAAAAATTTCTGCGCTGTCCATCAAAGATTCGGCGCTGAAATCGCTGATGAATCGCTTCGTCAGAGAAAATAGCGTCGGCAATTACAGCATCTATTACGGCGATGAAATCAACGGTTCAATAAAACAATTCGCCAGCTGAAACTCGTACCGGGGTACCCTATGAAACTGTCACTCTTTATCCATATGGAACGCATCTCGCCCGATGAGCCGCAGGACAGGCTCTACCAGGAAATGATGGCGCTGTGCGAAATGGCGGATAAGGCCAATATGCACGCCATCTGGACCGGCGAGCATCACGGCATGAACTTCACCATCGCGCCGAACCCGCTGATCAATATTGCCGATCTGGCTAACCGAACCAAAAACGTACGGCTCGGCACCGGCACCATTATCGCGCCCTTTAGCCATCCGCTGCGCCTGGCGGGCGAGGCGGCGATGACCGATATCATTACCGGCGGTCGCCTGGAGCTGGGCATCGCGCGCGGCGCGTACAGCTACGAATATGAGCGTATGATGCCGGGCCTGACCGCCTGGGATGCCGGCCAGCGCATGCGCGAGCTGGTGCCCGCGGTGAAAAAACTGTGGGAAGGGGACTATGCCCACGACGGCGAGTTCTGGCAGTTTCCGCTCTCTACCTCGTCGCCGAAGCCGAAACAGCAGCCCCACCCGCCCATCTGGATCGCCGCGCGCGATCCTAACAGCCACGAGTTCGCCGTGACTAACGGCTGCAACGTCCAGGTGACGCCGCTGCATCAGGGCGATGAAGAGATCGTGCGCCTGGCGCAGTGCTTCCACGAAACGCGCCAGCGCCTCGCGCCGGAGAAGCCGCTGAAGATCATGCTGCTGCAGCATGGCTACGTGGCGGAGGACGAAGCGGACGCGCAACAGGCGGCGGAAGAGCTTAACCGCTTCTACAACTACTTCGGCGCCTGGTTCAAAAACGAACGTCCGGTCAGTCAGGGGCTGATTCAGCCGCTGAGCGACGCCGATATCGCCGCCAATACCTACTACTCCACGGCAGCGATGCGCAAGAACCTGGCTATCGGCAGCGCCAACGAGGTGATCACCCGCCTTAAGCACTACGAAGCGTTGGGCTATGACGAATTTGCGCTCTGGATAGACAGCGGCATGACGTTCGAACGTAAAAAAGCGTCTCTGACCCGCTTTATCAACCAGGTGATGCCCGAATTTCACTAACAGGTGCCGAGATGGAATCGTTCAAACTCTTTATCAACGGCCAGTTTGAGTCAGGCGCCGCAACGTTCGACTCGCTGAATCCCGCCACCGGTCAGCCGTGGGCGACCATTGCCGAAGCGCGCGCGGAAGAGGTCAACCGCGCCGTCGCGGCGGCGCATCAGGCCTTTAACGCGCCGGAATGGCGCGACCTGAACGCTTCAATGCGCGGCAAGCTGCTGATGCGGCTGGCGGATTTGGTCGAACAGAACGCTGACGAGCTGGCGCGGCTGGAAACGCTCGACACCGGCAAAATCATCCGCGAAACCCGGGCGCAGATCGCCTATGTCGCCGACTATTACCGCTACTACGCCGGGCTGGCCGACAAGATGGAAGGGCGCGTGCTCAGCATCGACAAGGCCGACACCGAAACCTGGACGCGGCGCGAGCCGGTAGGCGTCGTGGCGGCGATCATTCCCTGGAACAGCCAGCTTTTTCTCTCCGCGGTGAAGATCGGCCCGGCGCTGGCGGCGGGCTGTACGCTGGTAGTGAAGGCGGCCGAAAGCGCGCCGACGCCGCTGCTCGCCTTTGCTCGCCTGATTGCCGAGGCGGGTTTCCCGGCGGGCGTCTGCAACGTTATTACCGGCTTCGGCGAGAGCTGCGGCACGGTGCTGACCACCCATCCCGACGTAGCGCATATCGCCTTCACCGGCGGTCCGGAAACTGCGCGCCACATCGTGCGTAACAGCGCGGAGAACCTCAGCAAAACCACGCTGGAGCTGGGCGGTAAATCGCCATTTATCGTGTTTGACGACGCCGATCTGGAGAGCGCGGCCAATGCGCAGGTGGCGGCGATCTTTGCCGCGTCGGGCCAGAGTTGCGTCGCCGGTTCGCGCCTGCTGGTGGCGGAAAGCATCAAAGAACGCTTTCTGGCGACGCTGGTGGCGCGCGTCGAGCGCATCGTCATCGGCGCGCCGCAGGAGATGGCGACGCAGTTCGGGCCGCTCTGCACGCAACAGCAGAAAACCCGCATCCAGTCGCTGGTCGCCCGCTCGCTGGATCAGGGGGCGAGACTGCTGACCGGCCACTACGTTATCGACCGGCCCGGCTTCTACTATCCGCCGACCATTCTCGATTGCACGGCCGCGCCGCGGGCTGAAACTGTGGTGAACGAACTGTTCGGTCCGGTGCTATCGGTGGTGAGCTTTCGCGACGAGGCGGAGGCCATTCGCCTCGCTAACGATACCGCCTATGGGCTGGCCGCGGGCGTCTTTACGCAGAACCTGGCGCGCGCCCATCGCGTGACGAAGGCGCTGCGCAGCGGCGTGGTCTGGATCAATACCTACCGCATGGTGTCGCCGCTGGCGCCGTTTGGCGGCTACGGCCTCTCGGGTCATGGCCGCGAAGGCGGCATGGAGGCGGCGCTGGAGTTCACCACCACCAAAACGGTGTGGCTGCGTACCAGCGATGAGCCCATCGGCGATCCCTTTGTCATGCGTTAATTGCGTTTCCACACCAGGAAAAAACCTCACGGACGAGGTTACCCGCAGGCGCGCGCCGCACGGATACCGGCGCCGCGTCTGACGTAAAGGATGAATCCAGAAGCCCGATGTTGTCGGGGCCACGACGGCCTCCGGTCAGGCTTTGCCGCAGTTCAGCTAATCAACCCTACACATCACAAAATAAAAATCCCCAGTGCGGAGGATAAAATGTCTCAAAACAACGTGATAGAAAACAAATCGGTGGACTACGTGCCGGAAAACGAGCGGCACGGCCAGGCGCGCAGCCTGTTCACTCTGTGGTTCTGCACCAATATCGCGCCGCTGGCGGTGGTGACCGGCGCCATCTCGACCCAGACTTACCATCTCAATATCCTCTCGGCGATCTCGGCGATTATCGCTGGTCATCTGTTTGGCGGGCTTTTTCTGGCGCTGACTTCGGCGCAGGGGCCGCGTGTCGGCATTCCGCAAATGGTGCAGAGCCGCGCGCAGTTCGGCCGCTACGGCTCGCTACTGGTGATCTGCTTTACCACAGCGATCTATCTCGGCTTTTTTATCTCCAACGTGACGCTCTCCGGCAAGGTGATCAATAACGTGATCCCGGCGCTGCCGGTACACAGCGCCACCATCCTCGGCGCGGTCGCGGCGACGCTGATTGGTATCGTCGGCTATCGTTTCATTCACCATATCAACAAGGTCGGCGCCTGGGTGATGGGCATTGCGCTGGTGGTGGGGTTGATCGTGATGCTCGACCGTCCGCTACCGGTGGATTTCTGGCAGCGCGGCAGCTTTAGCCTGAACGGCTGGTTCGCCACCTTCTGTATCTGCGCGGTATGGCAGATCAGCTTCTCACCCTATACCTCTGACTATTCCCGCTATCTGCCCGCCAATATCGGGGTGTTCAAACCCTTTATCTGCACCTGGCTCGGCGCATGCTGCGGCACCATTCTGGCGTTTTTTTTCGGCGTGGTGGCGGTGAATTTAGTCGGCGGCGAAGGGGATGCAATGGCGGCGGTGCGGCAGGCGACCGGTTGGCTCGGGCCGATTCTGATGGTGCTGTTCCTGCTGAATATCATCTGCCATAACTCAATGAATCTTTATGGTTCGGTGCTTTCGCTGATTACCGCCGTGCAGACCTTTCGCCCGGCCTGGCTGCCGGCGGCGCGCGTGCGCGTGATATTTTCAGCGGTGGTGCTGGTAGGCGGTGTGCTGGTGTCGCTGGCGGCATCGGCCAACTTTGTCTCTTTCTTCCTGAATCTGATCTGGGCGCTGATTGGGGTGCTGATCCCCTGGAGCGTCATCAACCTGCTCGACTTTTATGTGGTGAAGCAGCAGCGCTATGACATCCCTTCGATTTTCCGCGCCGACGGGGGGCGCTACGGGCTGGTGAACGCCAACGCGCTGCTGATCTATTTCGGCGGCGTGGTGGTGCAGATTCCGTTCGTTGAGAACGCTTTCTTTACCGGACCCTACGCGCATCTGATCCCTGGCGCCGATATCTCCTGGGTGATCAGCCTGGTGGTGACCAGCGCCGCCTATCTGCTGTTCCATAAAAAAGGCGCATCGCTGACGGCGCCCCAGCAGCAGCGCGCGCAATAGGTAAAGCGACGCCGGAGGCGTTCCCGCTTGCTGATGGCAAAAGTGTGAGCTAGATCTTAAACCTGGGTTTTATTCAGGACAGGGAGAGGTTTTATGCTCAAAGCACCATTAGCGCTACTGATGATGGCGGTTTCCGCTGCGGCTGCGGAACCGCCAACGCCGCACGTGCGGCCGCTGCAGGTGGGCAATCTTACTATTCAGCAGGGCAAACCCGCCATTATCGTCTCGACCACGGGCGACGACGCGGAAAGTGCCCTAGAGCTGGCGCGCCAGGCGGCGCAAACGCCGCAGGTGCAGATGGTAGAGCTGCGCGTCGATAAGCTCGGTTTCGCCACTAACGTCGACAAGGTCGCGCAGCTTGGGCGAGAGATGCGCCGTGAACTCCAGGGTAAACCGCTGCTGCTGACGCTGCGCACGAAAAATGAAGGCGGCAGCCTGTCGCCGAACGACGCCAGCTATATCGCCCTTTATCAGCAGTGGATCGAGGCAGGCTTCGCCGATCTGATCGATATTGAAATGCGCATCGGCGCGCAGGCGGTGGATCGGCTGGTGGCGCAGGCGCACCGCCGTCACGTTGCGGTGATCCTCTCTTATCACGACTTCGAGGCGACGCCGGATAACGCCGACATGCTGCAGCGGCTGACGTGGCAGGAGGCGCACGGCGCGGACATTCTGAAAATCGCGGTAATGCCGAACACGCCGCACGACGTCAGTCGTCTGACCGACGTGACCTGGCAGATGCGCCAGCGCAGCGACAGGCCGCTGCTGACCATGGCGATGGGGGGACTCGGCGCGGTAACGCGCCTGTCGGGCGAGGTTTTCGGCAGCAATTTGACCTTCGGCACTTTGGACGACGCCTCCGCGCCGGGACAGCTTGAGGTGCAGGCGCTGGATCAGGCGATGAGCACGCTGCATAAGGCGAATGGGTCGTAATGTTGAAAAAAGAAAGTGCCCCTAAAGATGACTTTCATGGCGCACAGGATCGAGCATCGTGAATGACGATGCTCGATCCTCCTCTCTCTTTTCGGCGCCGGTCAGCGCTGATAAAAGCGGTCGCAAAATCCTTTGCTGGCGCCCAGCCGCGTCGACAGGCGGTAGGCGCTATCCTGCATCGCGCGGGCAACGTCGCTGTCGGTGCGTTCCGGCGTCAGACGAGAGGAGGGGCCGGTGATAGCCAGCGCGGCGGCCAGCGTATCGCCCTCGCCGAAGACCGGCAGCGAAAACGCGGCGATATGCGGATCGCGGATGCCGGACGTATAAAGCGGCAGCGCAGGCGTCTGGCTAAACAGCGGTTCGCGCAGGCCCCAGTAGCGCAGCACCTGGCCGATAGCCGAGTTGTCCAGCGGCAGCGAGCTGCCCGCCAGCCGCGTTTCACGCAGCCCTTCCGACGACTCGGCCCGGAACAGGCAGAGCCGCTCTCCCCCTTCAATTACGTACCAGGAGGCGCTTTCGCCGGTTGCGGCCGCCAGCGCGTGCAGTTCCGGCTGGACGATATTCGCCAGATGAAACGATTGTTCATAAAGCTTGCCGAGATAGAGCAGACGCGGCCCAAGCGAGTAGCTGCCGTTTTCACGGCGGATGACATAATGCATTCGCTCCAGCGAATTCATCAGGCGATAAACCGTGGTTTTATGCTGGCCAGAAGCCTGCGCCAGTGCGGTCAGCGTTAGAGACTCCTCACCCGGTTTAAAACAGTCGAGCAGCGCCAGCGCTTTCTCTACGGCCACTACGCCTTCATTTCCCATCCTGATCCTCCTGATTTTGGCGCTACGGATTGTAACCTGCAATTTGTGATTTACATCGTGTTTACATCACAAATGGATCGTTAACAGTGGCTTTGCCAACGGCGGGCTGGCTATAGTTGTTGTATATAGTAAAACACAGTTTTACAGAGTAAAACAACAGGAGCGACAGCCATGACCGATAACTCAGCCTCTTTATTAAAACGTACTATCACGCGCGTTGAACCCGAGCTTGTTAAGCGTGCTGCAGAATTTCAGGCAGCTATCCTGGCGGATGTTGCGGGACGGCGCGGCACGCTGCACGGGCGAATCAAACCGCTCAACCCAGCCATGAAGGTTGCCGGTCCGGCAGTAACCGTGGAGGTGCGTCCCGGCGATAACCTGGCTATTCATGCGGCGCTGGCGATAGCACAGCCTGGCGACGTTATCGTCGTCGACGGCAAGGGCGATCTCAGCTGCGCCCTGATTGGGGAGATCATGTGTAGCCAGGCGCAGGCCGCGGGTATCGCCGGGATTATTATCGACGGCGCGGTACGCGATGCCGATGCGCTGGCACAGGGCGCCTTTCCAGTCTTCTCCGCCGGGCTTAATCCCTGCGGCCCGACCAAGGCCATCGCCGGACGCGTTAATCATCCGGTATCGGTAGCGAGCGCGGCCATCCAGCCTGGCGATCTGATTATTGGCGACGCTGACGGCGTGGTGGTGCTGCCGCGCGAAGAGGTCGCGGCGCTGCTGGAGCTGGCACAGAAGAAGCTGGATGGCGAGAAACGTCGACTTCAGGCTATTCGGCAGGGCGATATTCGCGCGCCCTGGCTAGAGGAGGCGCTGCGCGCGGCGGGCATGCTGAATAACGGAGGGACACTGTAATGAGTCACCAGCCGACTATTATCGTCACCGGCAGCGACCTGGCGCAGGAGGCGGTCGATCTGCTGCACGCCTATCAGCTGGTCTATGCTGGCCGCCAGCCTGACGAAGCGAGTCTGATCGCCCTGTGCCAGCAGCATAATCCGCTGGCCATCATTGTGCGCTACGGCAAGATTAGCGAGCGCATTATGGCGGCCGCGCCCGCGCTGCGGGTGATCGCCAAACACGGCAGCGGTATTGACGTGATCGACCAGGCTGCGGCGGCGAAGCGTGGGATTCGCGTGCTGGCCGCGGCGGGCGCTAACGCCGCCGCCGTCGCTGAGCACACCTGGGCGCTGCTCCTTGCCTGCGCCAAATCGGTTATCACGCTGGATCGGCGCCTGCGCGACGGGCACTGGGATAAAGCGCGGCATAAATCGCTGGAGCTTGAAGGACGCACGCTGGGGCTGATCGGGCTTGGCGCGATTGGCGGCCGCGTGGCGAAAGCGGGCGCGGCCTTCGGCATGCAGGTCATCGCTTACGATCCCTGGGCGAAACGGCTGCCTGAGGGATGCGAAGCGGTCGAGCTGGCGGCG
>Ga0153961_1000070_pt1 | contig 44201 bp, 40 predicted proteins | sample TSFL045MetaG_FD_104748 | JGI IMG/M metagenome (GOLD analysis project Ga0153961, IMG submission 104748) | Attine ant fungus gardens microbial communities from Florida, USA - TSFL045 MetaG | ecosystem: Host-associated > Fungi > Mycelium > Unclassified | place: USA: Florida, Withalacochee...
ACCATCTTTAGTGATGGTCGGTGCACCAAAAGATTTATCCAGAACCACGTTACGGCCTTTCGGGCCCAGGGTAACTTTTACTGCATCTGCCAGTACGTTCACGCCACGCAGCATTTTTACGCGAGCGTCATTACCGAATTTTACGTCTTTAGCTGCCATTTCAATTGTCCCTTAAATTCGTTTCGTTCAGTGAGTTACGCGAAAAAATTACGCTTCAACAATCGCCAGAATGTCGCTTTCAGAGATGATCAGCACTTCTTCGTTGTCGATCTTTTCGGTTTTAGCACCGTAACCTTCATTGAAGATCACGACATCACCAACCTTCACGTCCAGCGGCTTAACGTCGCCACTCTCAAGGATGCGGCCATTGCCGACAGCCAGAACTTCACCACGGGTGGATTTACCGGCTGCAGAACCGGTCAGCACGATGCCGCCAGCTGATTTAGCTTCAACTTCTTTACGCTTGACGATGACGCGATCGTGCAATGGACGAATTTTCATTTGATAGCTCTCCTTTGAGAAGTCCAATCATTCAGTTTTGGGGTTGAACACCGGGCTGCATGGCTTCCGGCCTCGTGACCAGAGAGATAAGGCCATACCCACCTGCTTTCAAGGGGGCGGACAACAAATTTTTTACCCGAACGTGATAAGTGGCGGTTTTTTGAACAGAAGGCGCGACAAATAAAAAACGCAGCCCGAAGGCTGCGCTTTCAAAGGTGACCGCTGTGATTAACGATCCTTGTGATCGTCATGGTGCTCAAGGCGATCGCTGTTTTTACGCTCGAACTCGCCATCCATGGTGTAACCGCTGTCAGGACCGGCTCCCGGCCCGCGCCAGACACGCAGATGGGGCATCAGCTTCAGCGTCAGATGCTTCTGCACCGGTGGCAACAGTAGCAGCAGACCCAGCAGGTCAGTAAAGAAGCCCGGCAACAGCAGCAGGAAACCCGCGATGATCAGCGATACGCTTTTGATCATCTCACTGGCAGGACTTTCATTACGCGCCAGCTTCTCCTGCATCAGCATGAAGTTCTTCATGCCCTGATTTTTAACCAGCGACACCCCGATGCACGAGGTAAAGACCACCAGCAACATGGTCAGCAGCACGCCCATGACGTGTGCAACCTGAATGAAGAGCGAAATCTCGATCCAGGCCAGAACAAAAAAGACTAATAACGGTATCCAGCGCACCGTACTCTCCTGTAAGTAGGGGCTGAACGGCAGCGTGCCGGTCAGCAGAAAGCGTTCATCCTGAGGAGGATAAAAAAAGAGATGGGCACCCGCGCCGCCATTTTCAACCGATCCTGTCAAATTTATCCTGCGGGGTTAATTTTGTAACCAACTTCACATATCGTTAACCAGACGGCAGCATGAAGTAATCTGCATGCGTGCTTTTCTTATGCATCAGAATATGATCGCACATGCCACCGTGAAGACGGATAATGTGTCGGCACGGGCACACCACAACAAAATAAACACATCCTTTGTGATGGTTAGCGGCAACAACAAGAAGGTTATCATGGCGAACAACATTCGTATCGAAGAAGACCTGTTAGGTATGCGCGAAGTTCCGGCGGATGCCTATTATGGCGTTCATACTCTGCGTGCGATTGAAAATTTTTATATCAGTAACAGCAAAATCAGCGACATACCTGAATTTGTCCGCGGTATGGTGATGGTAAAAAAAGCGGCAGCGATGGCCAATAAAGAGCTGCAGACCATCCCGCGTAACATTGCCGATACCATCATTAAAGCCTGCGACGAAGTGCTGAACAACGGCCGCTGTATGGACCAGTTCCCCGTGGATGTCTATCAGGGCGGTGCCGGAACCTCGGTCAACATGAACACCAATGAGGTGCTGGCAAACATCGGTCTGGAGCTGATGGGCCACCAGAAAGGGGAATATCAGTACCTTAACCCCAACGATCATGTGAACAAATGCCAGTCCACTAACGACGCCTACCCGACTGGTTTTCGCATCGCAGTTTACAGCTCGCTGCTAAAGCTGCTTGATGGCATCAGCCAGCTGGCCGAAGGCTTCCAGCACAAAGCGGATGAATTCCAGACCATCCTGAAAATGGGCCGCACCCAGCTGCAGGATGCGGTGCCAATGACCCTGGGTCAGGAGTTTCACGCCTTTAGCGTGCTGCTGAATGAAGAGACCAAAAGCATTCTGCGCACTGCTGAACTGCTGCTGGAAGTGAACCTGGGTGCGACCGCCATCGGCACCCGCCTCAATACCCCGGAAGGCTACCAGCACCTGGCGGTTCAGCGTCTGGCGGAAGTCAGCAATCTGCCGGTGGTGCCAGCGGAAGATCTGATTGAAGCGACCTCTGACTGCGGTGCCTATGTGATGGTCCATTCATCGCTGAAACGTCTGGCGGTGAAGCTCTCCAAAATCTGTAACGATCTGCGCCTGCTCTCCTCCGGTCCGCGTGCTGGCCTGAACGAAATCAACCTGCCAGAGCTGCAGGCGGGTTCCTCTATCATGCCGGCCAAGGTCAATCCGGTCGTGCCAGAGGTCGTTAACCAGGTCTGCTTCAAAGTGATTGGCAACGACATTACCGTGACGATGGCCTCTGAAGCAGGCCAGTTGCAGCTTAACGTGATGGAGCCGGTAATTGGCCAGGCGCTGTTTGAGTCGATCAGCATCCTGACTAACGCCTGCTACAACCTGCTGGAGAAGTGCGTTAACGGCATCACCGCCAACCGCGCGGTGTGTGAAGCCTACGTCTTCAACTCGATTGGTATCGTCACTTATCTCAACCCGTACATCGGGCACCACAACGGCGACATCGTTGGCAAAATCTGTGCGGAAACCGGTAAAAGCGTGCGTGAGGTGGTGCTGGAGCGTGGCCTGCTGACGGAAAGTGAGCTGGACGATATCTTCTCAGTACAGAACCTGATGTACCCGGTTTATAAAGCCAAACGTTATACCGATGAAAACGAACAGTAAGGCTTAACCGACGCTGGTTAACCAAAGGCACATCGCGATCAACACGGTGTGCCTTTTTTTTTGTTACACAGCACACCCTGGTTTTACCGGTTTACTTTTCAGGAGTGATTCATGTTTGTGGTTGAGCTGCTTATCGTCTTAATGGCGATCTGGTTGGGCGCACGTCTTGGCGGCATTGGCATCGGGTTCGCCGGCGGCATGGGCGTGCTGGTCCTGACGCTGGGATTTGGCATGGCACCCGGTGCTATCCCGTTCGATGTGATCGAAATCATCATGGCGGTGATCGCCGCAATAGCCGCCATGCAGGTGGCGGGCGGCATGGATTATCTGGTGAGCCTGGCGGAACGCCTGCTGCGCCGCCATCCACGCCATGTCACGCTGCTGGCCCCGCTGGTGACCTATCTGATGACGCTGCTGGCCGGGACCGGACACACCGCCTTCTCGACGTTGCCGGTAATTGCCGAAGTCGCGAAGGAGCAAGACGTTCGCCCTTCCCGACCGCTGTCGATTGCGGTGGTGGCTTCGCAAATCGCGATTACCGCGTCACCCATTTCAGCCGCGGTGGTCTTCTTCGCCACCCTGCTTGAACCGCGCGGCGTCAGCTACATCACGCTGCTGGCGATTGCTATCCCCTCAACCATGGTGGGTCTCTTCCTGGCGGCACTGGTGACAAACTTCCTGGGCAAAGAGCTGAAAGATGATGAGGTCTATCAGGCGCGTCTCGCCAAAGGCGAAGTCACGCTGCGCGGTGCCAGCGTCTTCCAGGCAAAACCGGGCGCGAAAAAATCGGTGCTACTGTTTCTGACAGGGATTGTGGCCGTGGTGCTCTATGCCACCGCGACCAGCGCCAGCGTCGGCCTGATCGCCAATCCGCCGCTACCACGTAACGAAGCGATTGTGGTATTTATGCTGACCATCGCCACGCTGATCAGCCTGACCTGCAAACTCGACACCAGCGAGATCCTCAGCGCCAGCACCTTTAAATCCGGCATGAGCGCCTGTATCTGCGTGATGGGCGTCGCCTGGCTGGGCGATACCTTTGTCAAAGCGCATCTGGCGGAGATCCAGATGCTGGCGGGCGACGCGCTGAAAACCTATCCGTGGATGCTGGCGCTGGTGCTGTTTTTCGCCTCCATGCTGCTCTATTCGCAGGCCGCCACCACCAAAGCACTGATGCCCGCCGCGCTACTGCTGGGCGTGACGCCGCTGACGGCCATCGCTTCCTTCGCGGCGGTTTCGGCGCTGTTTGTGCTGCCGACCTACCCGACCCTGCTGGCCGCCGTGGAGATGGATGACACCGGCTCAACCCGGATTGGCAAGTTTGTCTTTAACCATGCCTTTATTATTCCCGGCGTGATCGCCATTGCGCTGTCGGTGCTATCCGGCTTCGTCTTTGGCGGGTTGCTGGTGTAACGCCGTCATCGTGTTACAGAGGGAGCGTGCTATCATCGGCGCTCTTTTCAACAGGAGCCACAGCATGAATGCGATCGTTATCCTCTGCACCGTGCCCGATCAGGCCACTGCAGAAAAACTTGCTGCCCTGGCGCTGGAAGCCCGACTGGCGGCCTGCGTCACCCTGCTGCCGGGCGCGACCTCCTGGTATCTCTGGCAGGGCAAAATGGAGCAGAGCAGCGAAGTCCAGATGCTGCTGAAGTGCGACAGCGATCATCAACAGGCGTTGTGCGACCTGCTCAAAAAGGCGCATCCTTACGATGTGCCTGAACTGCTGGCGCTGCCGGTTCAATATGGAGACAGTGAATACTTGTCATGGCTGCACGCATCTCTCGCTTAATTACGCTTCTGCTGACGCTGTTTATCTGTCTGCAGGCGCACGCATCCCTCTTTTCAAATCCGGCGACCAGCCGCTTTGTGCCGGTCGATCAGGCGTTTACGTTTGACTTTGACCAGCAGGGCACGCAGCTCAACCTGCACTGGAAAGTGAAATCGGGTTACTACCTTTATCGCCAGCAGATCCACCTCACGCCCCAGAACGCGACCATCGCGCCGCTGACGCTGCCTGCCGGTCAGCCGCATGAAGATGAATTCTTCGGCAAAAGTGAGATTTATCCGCAGGACCTGACGCTGCCAGTGACGCTGAAACAGGCAGGCCCTGATGCCACGCTCAGCGTTACGTATCAGGGCTGTGCCGCCGCCGGATTCTGTTATCCGCCGGAGACACGCAGCGTGCCGGTGAGCGCTGTCGCAGCCAGCAGCGCGCCAGCGCCGGTCAGTGCTCAGCCCGCGCCCGCCAGTCCGCTGCCCTTTTCTCCGCTCTGGGCGTTATTAATCGGCATCGGCGTGGCGTTTACGCCCTGCGTACTGCCGATGTATCCACTGATCTCCGGCATCATCCTTGGCGGCAAGCGCCACTATTCGCTGGGCAGACTATTTGCGCTGGCAATGGTCTATGTCCAGGGGATGGCGCTGACCTATACGCTGCTGGGACTGGTGGTCGCGGCCGCGGGTCTGCGCTTCCAGGCCGCGTTGCAGCATCCTTACGTGCTGTTCACGCTCTCCCTGCTGTTCATCGTGCTGGCACTGTCAATGTTCGGCCTGTTTACACTGCAACTGCCCGCCAGCCTGCAAACCCGTCTGACCCTGTGGAGCAATCGCCAGCAGGGAGGATCGCTGCCCGGCGTCTTCCTGATGGGCGCGCTGGCAGGTTTGATCTGTTCGCCCTGCACCACAGCCCCGCTCAGTGCCATTCTGCTTTACATCGCGCAGAGCGGAAATCTGTGGGCCGGTGCCGGAACGCTGTGGCTCTATGCGGTCGGCATGGGATTACCGCTGATTGCCGTGACCCTGTCTGGTAACCGGCTGCTGCCGAAAAGCGGTCCGTGGATGCAGACGGTTAAAGAGGGCTTTGGCTTTGTCATCCTGGCGCTGCCGGTGTTTCTGCTGGAGCGGGTGCTGGGCGACGCGTGGGGAGTGCGGCTCTGGAGCCTGCTTGGTGTAGCATTCTTTGGCTGGGCATTCAGCGTCAGCCTGCGCGCCAGCAGCGGTAAGTGGCGCGTGGTGCAGATTATCATGCTGGCCGCTGCGCTGATCAGTGCACGTCCGTTGCAGGACTGGGCCTTTGGCGGTCAGGCCGCGCAGCATGCTGTGACACCGCTACCGTTCCAGACGCTTCAGACACCGCAGCAGCTCAATAGCGTGCTGCAGCAGGCCCGTGGCCGCATCACTATGGTCGATCTCTACGCCGACTGGTGCGTCGCCTGCAAAGAGTTTGAAAAATATACCTTTAGTGATAGCGCCGTGCGCGATAGCCTGAGTCAGGTACAGCTGCTTCAGGCCAACGTCACCGCCAACAGCGCCAGCGATAACATGCTGTTGCAGCATCTTCAGGTGCTGGGCTTACCGACGATTTTGTTCTTCGATGCGCAGGGCCGTGAAATCCCCGGTTCGCGCATCACCGGGTTTCTCAATGCTGCCGACTTCAGAGCGCATTTGCAGAAATTTACCCCGTAAACAACACTGGAGTCAGGTCATTGCCCGGTGAATGACCGGGCCTGCATACCAGAGGAGAGTCACTTGCAGCGTGAACAGATACTCGAGCATGCATTGAATGTGCTTGAACAGAACGGCCTCGCCGCCACCCTCTCATTGGAAACCCTGGCGGGACAGCCTGAATTAACCCTTGAGCAGCTTCAGCTGTTCTGGCCCGATCGTGACGCTCTGCTTTATGATGCGCTGCGCTATCACGGCCAGCAGATCGAAACCTGGCGCCGCCAGATCCTGCTGGACGAATCGCTGTCACCTGATCAGAAGCTGATGGCGCGCTATGAAGTACTGAGTGAGCAGGTCAGTAAGGGACGCTTTCCGGGCTGCCTGTTTATCGCCGCCTGCAGTTTCTACCCGCAGCCCGATCAGCCCATTCATCAGCTGGCTGAGCAGCAGAAACGCGGCTCCTGGCAGTTCACCCATGAGATTCTGGTAGAGCAGGCGCTGGATAATCCCAGCATGGTCGCCGATCAGATGGAGCTGATCCTTGAAGGCTGCCTGAGCAAGCTGCTGGTGAAGCGTAATGTGCAGGATGTCGCCACCGCGCAGCGACTGGCGGAAGATGTTTACAGCATCGCGCTGTGCCGTAAAAATGGCGCGCTGGCCTGAGTTTTTGCCCGCTTTGACTGAAAATCAGGCAATCAGTCACGTTTCCAGGGGTTTTTTAGTGAAAGCCGTTGACGACCCGCGGCCTTTACGGTTTAATGCGCCCCGTTGCCCGAATAGCTCAGTCGGTAGAGCAGGGGATTGAAAATCCCCGTGTCCCTGGTTCGATTCCGGGTTCGGGCACCACTCTTCATAATATGCTGGTCAGGCAATGACGGGCGTTAAACGGGAAAAACCTTATCGGTGTTACTCCCGCCTCAGAAAGACCTCCTTTATACCGTTCCCTGTTAATCGCGACAAAAATTTTCCTGAATAATGGCATCACGTCTCTTCTGCGCTTCGTTTCCAGCGCCTGACGGACCATCATTGCGCATCCGGTCCTTCCGCTTTACGCGCCATAAGAATATCTTTCATGCCCCGAATCAGAGAATCCCGGCTACGACCCCGGCGGTAAGACAGGGAAAACTGCGCGCGAAAACTGAAATGGTCGGGCCGCAGCCGTTTCAGTACACCCTGCGATTCCCAGCGATGGGCATAGTGCGCAGGCAGATAACCGATATACCGGCCAGAGAGGATGAGCGTCAGCTGAGCTTCAATACTTTCAACTGAGGCCGTGCTCTGGCGAAATCCCCGCTTATTAAACTCCGCCTGATTCCAGTACCGGCGGGTGACCATGCCTGTCTGCTGTATCTCTGTTACCTCAGCCACGCGCTGGGATAACGGGTGTGCCAGGCTGCAATAGAGCCAGTGCTGCTCCTCATACAACGGCACCATCACTAAGTTATTCATCCGCAGTGGAAAATGGCCTACCGTGAGGTCAAGTCTGTCCTCCAGTAATTGCTGCTGCAGCGAATTGGGATCGCTCACGCCCAGGTTGAAAAAAACCGCAGGAAAGCGCTGATTGAATCTGTTAATTGCGTCCGGTAAATCGAGCATCCGGTCGGTCACCGTGGCGTCGACCACGCCTAAAGAAAATTGCCCGCCGGGTTCACTTTTCAGGGTTTCCACCTGTTCCTGCCAGTGCCCCAGACTTTGCAGCATTTCCTGGCTGTAAGCGAAAAACTGCTCGCCTTTGCGTGTTAGCGCAAACCCGCCACGACCGCGATGGCACAGAACAAAGCCGAGCTGGCTCTCCAGCTCGCTCATATACCCACTGATGGCAGACGTCGACATGTTGAGCACTTGCTGCGCCCGCGAAAAGCCCTGACACAGAACAACCGTGGTGAAAACCTGTAAACCTCTCAGATTGGGTAACCCCTGCATCGGCTTTCCTTCATTTTTTCCCCGGATAAGTTAAGTAATCACTGAACTGATTATCTGCCGTCAAGTATTTTTTCTTCCGCTTTTCCAGGCGAGGATAAAACACCAGTCAACGTGAGGAACAGAATGATGACCAGTGATAGTCTGCCAGCTTTTCCGCAACCACAAAGTGGAAACGATATGCCCCGGTTCGCCGGACGCGGCACCATGATGCGTCTGCCTGCGGCCGAAACACCCAGCGAACTCGACGCGGCCTTCATCGGCATTCCGCTCGATATCGGTACTTCGCAGCGCAGTGGTACACGTTATGGTCCCCGCGCTATTCGCGCAGACTCCGTTATGATCCGCCCCTATAACATGGCGACCGGTGCGGCACCCTTTGAGTCTCTGCGCGTGGGCGATCTGGGTGATGTGCCTGTTAACACCTATAACCTGCAGAAATCTGTGTCGATCATTGAGGAATTTTACAGTGCGCTGAATGCCTGGCCTGTGATCCCTCTGACGCTGGGTGGCGACCACACGCTGACACTGCCTGTGCTGCGTGCGCTTGTGAAAAAGCACGGTCCGGTGGGATTAATCCACATTGATGCGCACACCGATACCAATGACGAGATGTTCGGCGAGAAGATTGCCCATGGCACAACATTCCGCCGCGCGGTGGAAGAGGGTCTGCTGGACTGTAAACGTGTGGTGCAGATTGGCCAGCGCGCGCAGGGGTATGCGGCAGGTGACTTCCAGTGGGGAATTGATCAGGGATTCCATCTGGTGCCTGCCGGGCAATGCTGGTATCGCTCAATGGCCCCTCTTATGGAAGAGGTACGCGCACGTATGGGCGATGGCCCGGTTTATCTCTCCTACGACATCGACAGTTTCGACCCGGCCTGGGCGCCGGGCACAGGTACACCGGAAGTTGGCGGCCTGACGAGTATGCAGGGGCTGGAAATTGTTCGCGGCTGTCGCGGACTCAATCTGGTAGGTTGCGATCTGGTGGAAGTTTCTCCCCCCTATGATATCTCCGGCACCACGTCGCAACTGGCGGCAAATATTCTCTACGAGATGCTGTGCGTACTGCCCGGCGTCCGCTATGACGGAAAATCGACATGAACGAACTGAATCTGGTATTCCCGGCGCGCGTGCTGCGTGGCGCAGGCGTGTTAAATCAACTGGGTGCCGCGTGCGCGCTGCTCGGCCAGCGTGCGTTATTGATTGGCGGCCACAAGGCCCTGAAAGCGGTGGAGCAAACGGTGCAGGACCAGCTGCGGCTGGCTGGCGTTAACCTGGTGGCACAGACATGGTTTGGCGGTGAAACCTCGCTGACCCAGATTGATCGCCTGGCCACCATGGCAAAAGAGCTTGAGGCAGATTTGATTATCGGTGCGGGCGGCGGCAAGTCATTGGATACCTGTAAAGCCGTGGCGGCACAGCTGGGGTTACCGGTAGTGACACTGCCCACCATTCCGGCCACCTGCTCTGCCGTAACACCCCTGACAATTCGCTACGATGACGACGGTAATTTCTACGATATTTATCCGCTTCCACAGGCGCCTGCCGCCGTCTTTATCGATAGCGAATTACTGACGAAAGCGCCGGCTCGCTGGCTCGCAGCCGGTCTGGGCGACACGCTAGCCAAGTGGTATGAATTCCGCGCCGTCAGCGTGCGCCATCCGGCACAAGAAGGAAATGCATTGTCATCACTGGCGCACAGCAGGATTTGTTACGACATCATCGCCGGCTATGGCCCTCAGGCGTATCAGTCTGTTCTCCGTCACGAAAACAGTGCGGCTCTGGATCAGGTACTGGACGCCATATTTACGTGGGCAGGTCTGACATCTTTAATGAGCAATGGCGCGCACGCTGCGGCTGCTCATGCCCTTTATGAAGGGTTCACCTTCTGTGACAAGACGCGTGAATTCGGCCATGGCCTGCTGGTCGGCTTTGGCAATCTTTGTCTGCTGGCGCTGGAAAATCGCCCTGATGACGAGCTGATCAAAGAGATTAAGCTGGCACAGCAGTGTGGCATTCCCCTGACGCTGGCCGATATTGCGGCCCTGAATCAGGATGAACTGGCGCTTATTGTCAAAGAGTCCGTGTGCGCGCCCGATATGGCGTCAATGGCAGCACAGGTTACTGAAGCAGATTTGTACAAAGCTATCGGGCATGTTGAGCAACTGGTCTCCCGATTGTAACGATTTACCTGCTCCTGCGGGGGCAGTCTCTCTGCACCAGCGCAGTGCAATACAGGCGTACCTTCCTTTATTCCACTCCCAGTTCGTTCATAAATAATTTAATAACCTTATTTAATTTTCTTCCTCTCTTAATCATAAAACAGAACCGTGCTGTAACATTGAGTTCATCATTGCCGATTGCGCGCATTTTTCCCTCTGCCACGAAGCGTTCAGCATAGTGCTTTGGCAGGTAGCCAATAAAGCATCCTGTCAGGATCAGCATCGCAACCGCTTCAACCTGCGTAGCCTGGATCCGGCTGCTGCTGAAGTTGAACTTACTGTTTTTGTGGTGGGCGCTGGCGTAGGTGTGATTAATGACGGGCGTTTTTTGCAAAACCTCTGGGGTAATATGCTGAAGATCAACAGAATATAATGGGTGTCCGGCACCGCAATATAATTCCGAATATTCAGTATAAAGATTGCTGTAAATATAATCTTCCTTTTCTGAATAGACCGGTGCAATTGCACAATCCAGACGGCCTTCCATTAAACCTCGTTCTATTTCCTCAAGATGCAAAGTCTGTAATCGCATGTTCACTTTTGGTGCATTAATATGAAAATTACGCACTACTGTGGTGAGCGAAAATTGCGAATCGGTAATCGTGTTATCCACAACACCGATATTTAAATCACCCAGAACTTCATTACGAGTGCTGTATAATTTATCACGAAACTGATCGATGGAAGTAAACAGCTCCAGGCTGGCATTATAAAGGTTAATACCATGTTCCGTAAGGAGAAAACCATCCCTCCCACGTGTGCAAAGTGTCATACCGAGTCGAATTTCCAGGTCCGATATTTGCTTACTAATCGCTGCAAGACCTATATTCAGCTCGTTGCTTGCAGAGGTAAAACCTCCGGATTCAACCACGCATTTGAAAACTCTAAGTAATTTCAAATCGACATTATTAATCGATAACGATTTACTGTCGTTCTTTTGAATTTCGTTATTGTTTCCCTGTTGGGAAAGTTTAGTTTCCATAATTTATATTTCGTTCCCGGCTTATTTTCGACAACTATAAGACCTCTTAATAAATTCGAAACCCTGCTGCAAACCAAAAATACCGGCTTTAATTTCCATCAAGTTAACACTAAATCACTGAGCTAAATCAATCAGCAATCCAAGACGAATGAGGTTTCTATGACAGGTAGTACCAACGCCGCCCTGTGGGGAGCACGTTTCAAAAGCGCACCTGATGCATCCCTGACTACGTTATCACGGAGCCCGGAGTACTACTTTTCTCTGGCCCCTTACGATCTGGCCGGTTGCCGTGCGCATGCTCATGAACTCGAACGTGCAGGGCTGTTGTCAGCCGATGAGACCGTGAAGATGGTTGCTGCTATTGATCAGTTAGACAGTGATTTTCGTGAAGGCCGCGTTGCACCATCGCATGCTGATGAAGACGTACACACGTTCATCGAACGCGAATTATTAGCGCGCCTTGGCGCTCTGGGCGGCAAACTTCGCGCCGGACGCTCACGTAACGATCAGACCGCGAATGATCTGCGTCTCTACCTGCGTGACAACGCAAGAAAGATTGTCGCGCAATTGCTTCAGCTCCAGCAAAGTCTGGTCAGCCAGGCTGAACAGCATACCAATACTATTGCACCGGGCTTTACGCATCTGCAGCAGGCGCAGCCGATTGTCTTTGCTCACCAGTTGCTCGCACATGCCCAGGCATTTTCCCGCGACATCCAGCGCATGCAGGACTGGGATGTTCGCTGTGGCCTGTCTCCGCTCGGTGCAGCAGCGATGGCCGGCTCTGCAATTGCTATGCACCCGGAACATTCTGCGCAGGAGTTAGGTTACAGCGCCCCGTGCGAAAACTCTATTGACGCCGTCGCCAGCCGCGATCACGTTGCAGAGTTTCTTTTCATCGCCGGGATGATTGGCATTAACCTGTCGCGTCTTGGCGAAGAAGTGTGTCTGTGGGCATCCCGCCAGTTTGCCTGGGTGGATATTCATGATAGCTATGCCACTGGCAGCTCCATCATGCCGCAAAAGAAAAACCCGGACATTGCCGAGCTGACCCGCGGGCGCAGTGGACGTCTGCTGGGGAACATTACGGCCATGATGGCGACCATGAAAGGACTGCCGCTTTCCTATAACCGCGATCTGAGCGAAGACAAACGTAACGCGCTGGATTCCGTTGATACATTGCTGGTCGTGCTGCCTGCGATGTCAGGCATGATGGCGACCATGACCGTCGATACAGACGCGTTGCTGCGCCAGGCGCCGGACGGTTTCACACTGGCCACCGAAGTTGCAGACTGGCTGGCTAAACGCGGCGTACCGTTCAACGAAGCGCATGAAATCACCGGTAAGCTGGTACGTTTCTGTGAAGCCTGCGATTTCGGACTCAGTGACGTCAACGACGAACAGTTACGCGAAATCGACCCGCGTCTGACACCGGATGTGCGTAACGCTCTGACGCTGGAAGCCGCTATCGCCGCACGCAGCGGATTTGGTGGCACAGCCCCCAGCCGTGTTGAAGAACAGATTTCTCGTCTGAAACACACTCTTGCAACGCAGTCTGAATGGGTCAGTAACTACAAGGGCCTTGTCCTTTAATCTGTCCATTCCTTCAGACTTATTATGGAAGCACTGTATGACTATCTCGCAGAACGCTGATAAACACAGCATAACGCAGCAGAGCATGAAGCATACCGATCTCAGTCAGTACGAGTATGTTCCTCGTCGTTATTATGGTCGCTACACCGCGACCGTCATCATTGTGTCGCTGATCGGTGCGTTAATTCACGCATTCTCACAGGGTAATATCGAATGGTCCTACGTGGGTCAGTTCTTTACCGCGAAGGCCATCATCGATGGTGTGATTAATACCCTGATCATGTCGATTCTGGCCATGGCGCTAGGCATTATCTTCGGGGTAGTGGCGGCGATAATGCACATGTCGCCGAATCCGGTTTTACACTATGTTGCTGTAGGCTATGCCTGGATTTTTCGTGGTACGCCTTTGATTCTGCAACTGTTATTATGGTTTAACCTGGCGCTGGTTTTCCCGACGATTTCCATTCCGGGTGTGTTTCATGTTGAAACCGTCAGCATTATGACGCCATTCGTCGCCGCGTTACTGGGTCTCAGTATCAACCAGGGCGCTTATACGTCGGAAGTTGTGCGTGCCGGCCTGCTGTCCGTAGATACCGGACAATATGAAGCGGCGAAAGCTATTGGCATGCCCCATCTTCAGGCATTGCGCCGTATTATTCTGCCGCAGGCAATGCGCGTGATTATACCTCCTGTGGGCAATGAATTTATTGGTATGATCAAAACCACCAGCCTTGCCAGTATGATCCAGTATTCAGAACTGCTGTATAACACGCAGAATATTTATTATGCAAATGCAAGGGTCATGGAACTTCTGTTCGTCGCGGGTATCTGGTATCTGATTATCGTTACCATACTTTCATTCCTGCAAAGCCGGCTTGAACGTTATTTCTCACGCGGAAGCCGCCTCAGAAACTAACTTTTAACCTGGGAATGAAAAATGAGAAACATTGTTAAAGCGGTTAAAGTCAATAAATTCTTTGATAAGTTTCATGCATTAAAAGACATTGATATTGATGTCGAATATGGTGAGGTAATGTGTATTTTAGGGCCATCAGGCTCTGGAAAAAGTACCTTTCTTCGCTGTATTAATCAGCTGGAGAAAATTGATAACGGTGGCATTTGGGTAGATAACGAAATGCTTGGCTACCGCGTATCGGGAAATAAATTATACCCATTGAGCGATTTGCAGATTGCTCGCCAGCGCCAGCAGACGGGCATGGTTTTTCAGCGTTTCAACCTGTTTCCACACAAAACGGCCCTGGAGAACATTACTGAAGGTCCCTGCCAGGTTCTGATGCGTCCTGCCAATGAAGCGCGGGAAGAGGCCATGGACTTACTAAATCGCGTGGGACTGGCCCATAAAGCGGATGCTTATCCTCAGGCGCTTTCCGGCGGGCAACAACAACGCGTAGCGATTGCCCGGGCGCTGGCGATGAAGCCAAAACTTATGCTATTTGATGAACCCACATCAGCACTGGATCCGGAAATGGTCGGTGAAGTGCTGGCAGTGATGCGTCAACTGGCAAAAGATGGAACGACCATGGTTGTGGTAACTCATGAAATGGGGTTTGCGCGTGAAGTGGCAAATCAGGTCGTGTTTATGGACGAAGGAAGCATTATTGAACGGGGAACGCCGGAAGATATTTTATTGAATCCGCAGAACCCAAGAATGAAAAACTTTATTTCAGCCATTCTTCTCTAATCGTCTCACAGGAACTAACTATGAAAAAGCCTGTATTATCGCTGCTGTCCGCCACCTTATTCATGACGCTTTCTGCAGCCAGCATGGCAGTTCCCGTTTTGCCAGAACCGATTAAATCACGCGGTGAGTTGGTCGCGGCTATTATGCCAAACTACCCACCGATGGAGTTTAAAGACCCGGCCACCAATCAATTAACCGGTGTTGACTACGATCTTGGCAACGCTATCGCTAAAAAGCTGGGCGTTACGATTAAATGGCAGGAAATCAGCTTCGAACAGATGATTAACGCCGTCAAAACGAAACGTGTTGATTTAATTATGTCGGGTATGAGTGATACGGCAGAGCGTCAGAAAGTGATCAGTTTTATCGATTATCTGACGTCCGGCCCACAGTTTTATACGCTCGTCAGCCGTAACGACATCAGTGCTCAGGCCGATCTCTGTGGTAAGAAAGTCGGTTCAAGCCGGCGCACCGATTTCCCGGCAAAAATCACGGAATGGAGCCAGAAAAATTGCGTGGCGGCCGGTAAACCCGCGATTAACGTGGTAGGCACCGAAGGCACTGCCGATGCGCGTGCGCAGCTGCGCCAGCGTCGCCTGGATGCTGTAGTGCAGGGCAGCGAAACGTTGCCTTACATCATGCAACTGGAAAAAAATACCTACAAACCGCTGGGTACCGCTTTCACGCAACAATACACCGGCCTGGGCTTACCGAAAGATAATCCTCAACTGATTGCCGCTATCCAGGGCGCTCTGGATGAACTGATCGCAGACGGCAGCTATCAGGCTATCCTGAAAAAATGGGGGCTGAATGATGGCGCAGTAGAAAAAGCCGCCGTTAATCAGGGTAAATAATATGATGACCACTCTGCAGCAGCACGGATCTCGCCCCCGCTGGCCTGACGGTAAACAGGCCTGCATGGCGCTGGCTTTCGACCTCGATGGGCCTACCGGCGATGCCATGCTGAATAACACCATCTGGCAGAATCCGGAATACTTTACCTTCGGGGGTTACGGCCCTTTCCGGGCGCTGGGCAGAATACTGGGCTTGCTGGAGCAATTTTCCATCCCGGCAACATTTTTTGTGCCTGCATGGGTGGTCGAAAACTGGCCACAACAGTGTGCCGCTATCATCGAACAGGGACACGAGGTTGCCTTTCATGGCTATCGGCATGAGTCGTTCTGGGCGCTGACGGCTGATGAACAGCGACAGGTCATGCAGAAATCCCGTGATATTTTCTGGCAGTATCTGGGCATTCGTGCCGAGGGTTTTCGCACACCCTCCGGCGACTGGCACGCCGACACCACGTCGGTGCTGGTTGAAGCGGGCGTCACCTACTCCAGCAGCATGCGCGGCGACGATCGCCCGTATTTCATTCCTGTCGCGGGCGACCCGCAGGGATTAGTCGAAATCCCAGGCCGCTGGGAACTGGATGACTATGCCTCGCTCGCTTACACCCGCGCGCCCGATTTCCCGTCAGGGCTTGACCGGACCGCGAGCTATTCGCTGACGCTGGAAAACTGGTGTCAGGAATTCGATGGCGCAATGAATGAAGGACTCTGCCTGACGACGCTTTTCCACCCAAAAATCAGCGGAAAACCGGGGCGAATCCTGTTACTTGAACAATTTATGGATCACATGAAGCAGCGCGATGACGTCTGGTTTGCGCGCTGCCGCGATGTGGCCCATTGGGTACGCCAGGAGGCTAACCATGGTTAATGCTCACCCCTGGCCTGACGGGCAGCGTTGCGCCGTCATTCTGACAATTGATTATAACGATATTCACGGCATTCTGACGCAAACCCCCGCTGTGGCTGGCCGCGAGAAGACGCTCTCCGTCTGGCGTTACGGGACCCAGCGCGGCGTTGATCGTATCCTTCAGGTGCTGGCGGAGCAGCAGGTTCAGGCGACATGGTGTCTCCCCGCGATAGTGGCACAGGAGAATCCGTCGACATTTTCGCGCATTGTTCAGGCGGGTCATGAGATCGCCTGTTCAGGCTACCGGCACCAGAATTTCAGCCAGTTAACGCTGGACGAACAGATTGCCAGCGTTGAGCAGGGCTGTGATGTGCTTGAAGCCGCGTCGGGCCAGCGTCCGCGTGGATTCCGTACGCCTGCGGGACAATGGGCACCGGGTCTTGCAAGGGCGTTAGCAGAAAAAGGGATGGTGTGGTCCTCCTCCTGGCGGGGTGATGACCTGCCCTATTTTCATCCGGATGCGCCTTTAGTTGAACTGCCGTTGCACTATGAATCTGAGGATGAACCCTATTTCGCGTTCAACCTGAGCCCGGCCGTTCCGCCGGGACAGTCTCGCATTGCGTCCTACAGCCATACGCTGAACAATATGAAAATGGATTTCAGCGGCTTCTATCAGTTTGGCCTCTGCTATGTCCTGCGGCTTCATCCTGAAATCATCGGCACTGCCGGACGTGTCGGCCTGCTGACCGACCTGCTGGCGTTTATTCGCAGCCACGCGGGCGTTTGGATCGCCACCGCCAGCGACGTGGCGCACTGGTGGCAGCAGCAGCCGCCTAATTGCTCCAGCCATCCGGCGGAACTCTTCCATCACCATACAGGGCGCGCGAAATGAGTGATTACCAGCAGCAGCTTGCCAGCTTTGTTCACCAGATGGACTTTGACGATATCCCCCCTGCCCTCGTTGAGCGTTGCAAGCGCCATATTCTGGATACATTGGGTGCTGCGCTGGCCGGTACAGACAGCGAGGTTTATCGTGCCGTCGCGGCGACTGTGCTGACCGACGGTGCCGCGCCGCAGGCCGTCTTATGGGGAACCCCGCACGCCAGCAGCGTAAAAAATGCCGCGCTGCTCAATGGCGTGGCAGCGCATATGTACGAGCTGGATGATACGGGCGGCTGCGATCACTCCGGCGCGGTTGTACTGCCAGCGGTGCTGGCGGCAATGCCATTATGTAAGGCACCGCCCACAGGTAAGGCACTGATCACCGCCGTGATGATGGGTTATGACGTGGGGCGTCGCGTGCTTGAAGCCTGCGGGGGTTACTCTCCGCACAATGGCGCTGGCTGGCACTCCACGGCAACCTGTGGCGTTTTCGGCGCGGCGGCTGCCGTTGCGAAGCTTCTTGGGTTGTCAGCCGCGCAGATTTCTTCAGCGCTGGGGATTGCCGGCAGCTTCAGCGGCGGGCTGTGGGCGTTTATTCATGACGGATCTCAGACCAAAAAGCTGCATGCGGGACGCGCGGCGGAAGGCGGTCTCTTTGCCGCTCAGCTGGCGGCCGGCACGATCATCGGGCCGGAAAAACTGTTCGATAATGTCTGGGGCGGGTTTCTCTCCACGCTGGCGCCATCGAGTCAGCAGCCTGACGCACTGACCGCCGATCTGGGTAACGTGTGGAAACTGGAACGCTGCTCAATCAAGCCTTATGCCTCCTGTCGCGGCGTCCACTCCGCAATTGATGCGATGATATCACTCCGCCAGCGCACTCAGGCCAGCCGGGAAACGATTGAACGTATCGATGTTCATCTCTGCGGCTTCTTAAACGGGATGTGCGGTGGCCGGGACCTCAGCAGTCTGGCAGCCGCGCAGATGAGCCTGCCTTATGCGCTGGCGGCCTGCATTGTTTACGGCAGCGCAGGCCTGGAGGTTTATGACGACGAGAAGCGTTTTGCCGCGCCGGTCACGGAGATGATGAAACGTATTCATCTGCAGATCGATCCCCGGCAGAACGATAATGATGAGCCACAGGTTGTGCTCACGCTGACAGATGGAAGCCAGCAACAGCAGCGTGTGGATATTGCCCTGGGCGCGCCGGGCAATCCTCTCAGCGATGAACAGCTGCTGCAAAAATTTCGTTCACTGGCGACGCGCATCCTGCCGCCTGAGCAGGCCAGCGAGCTGGCAACACACTGTCTGACCCTTGAACAGGCGGATGACTGTCGCGTATTACTGCCCCTGCTGTCACAGTAGCGCCATCGTCGCGCGTATTCATGTCTGAATACGCGCGGTGTTTGCTAACACTCAACCCACACCGCCCCGGCATCTGCGGATTTCACGCACTGCGCCACCCAGCGCACGCCCGCTAATCCGGCATGCACATCGGGATACCAGAAATCCGCCAGGAAGGCGGTGTCACGGCGATCGGTCGCATCCATCGCCAGCGCGAAGCGGCGATAGAGATTCGACCAGGCTTCAAATAACCCTTCCGGGTGCCCGCCGCCAATGCGATCCTCTTCCAGCGCGCGCGGGTTAAGGTAGCCCATGCCGCGCTCCAGAGTGCGAACCGGCTCGCCCTGCACTTCGTAACGCAGCTGGTTTGGCTGCTCATCCCACCACTCCAGACTGGCTTTCGATCCGACCACGCGAATCTTCTGACCGTGCATTGAACCCGCATTCACCGCCGAGGTCCAGAGCGTACCCACCGCGCCGTTGTCATACTCCATCATCACAAAGGCGTTATCCTCCAGCGGCGCACGCGAGGCGACAAAGCTCTGGCGCGAACAGAGCAGACGCGTCACCTTCAACTGCGGCAACATCGTTTCGGCGATAAACAGCGGATGCGTTGCCAGATCGCCTAACACGTAGCTTGGGCCGACAAAGCGCGGATCTACCCGCCAGCGGGTGCTTTCACTCTGCAACTCCACCGCCTCATTATGGAAGCCGTGAGCAAACTGCATATTTACAATGCGGATCTCACCCAGTATGCCTTCAGCGATCATCTCTCTGGCCTGATGAATCAGCTGATGCCCGGCATAGCCGTAAGTGACGCCGAGAATCTTCTGCTTCTCCCGGCTAAGCTGCTCCAGCTCATCGGCCTCTTCGACCGTAAAACAGAGCGGCTTCTCGCACACCACATGCAGCCCGGCATTCAGCGCCGCGCGGCAAATGGCGAAATGGGTATTGTTTGGCGTGGCGATCGACACCGCTTCAATGCCATCTTCGCGCGCCGCTTCTCCGGCGAACAGGCTGGCGTAGTCGGGATAGCAGCGTTCGGGTGCCACACCCAGCGCCTGACCAAACTCGCGGCCGCGCGTCGCGTCGATATCGAACGCCCCCGCCAGCAATGCAAAATTGCCGTCACGCTGCGCCGCCGAACGATGGATATAACCAATCTGGCTGGTGCCGCCGCCGCCGATCATGCCCCAGCGCAGCGAGCGGTTAACTGCTTTTTTACCGTTAATCATGCTGTTGTCCTCAGAATCCTGTTGAGCGGAGATAATCCAGGCTGGCTTTCACATCCTGCAGGCTGGTGTCGGCATGACGCGGATCGCGCTCCTGTTCGATGGTGATCCAGCCCTGATAATGACGTTCAGTCAGCAAGCTGCGCACCGCCGGATAGTCGATCGCGCCCTGCCCCAGCGGACACATCACCCCCTGCGCGCAGGCAGTGAAAAAGTCGAGTCCCTTCGAGAGGGCATCACGCCAGACCGGCTGATTAACGTCTTTGAAATGGAGGTAGTCGATACGGTCCCAGTATTGTTCCAGCGAAGCGACCGGATCCATGCCAGCGTAATAGAGATGACCAGTGTCCAGGCACAAACCGGCGACCTGATGCGGAATGTCAGAGACCAGCTGCGCCAGCTCATCGGCAAACTCAATACAGCCACCCGCATGCGGATGAATAACCGGCCGCACGCCATACTCCTGCCAGGCGATTTCACTCAGAAGGGTGATGTGCTGCATCATGCGCTGCCAGTCGTCAGCGGAAAGCCGTGGCGCCTTTTCAGACTGACCGGCATATTTCGCCCGTGCCGGATTGCCGAAATCAATAATCACAAGATAAGGCGCGCTGGCACCGGGCGTTTTAGTCGCAACAGGTACGCTGGACAGCGTGCGACACAGATTGTGGGTCAGCGTCACCAGCGTCGGAAAATGCGCTTCACTGACTAAATCATCGAAAATTGTGCCTGCCACCAGCGAAAGCTGATGCGCATTAAGCTGCCGGGTGAGTTCGGCAGCATCGGTTGGCAGATAGCCCCAGGGGCCGAGTTCAATACTGGGATAGTCGGCCTGCGCGGCTTCGGTCAGAACTTTCTGCCACGGCGGCAGAAAGGGATTAGCGGGATCATCCACGCCCCAGCTACAGGGCGCATTCGCAATATGAAAGGTCATGATGTCTGCCTGTGCAATGAAAACTGCAGGCAGTATCAAATAAAAATTTCATCTCACACAACAATGAAAGTTTCATTTTTTGATAGAGATCGCGTTTAAAAACCCCATTAAATGATAGATTACTATCAAAAACTGGCTAACCTGTTCTTTCTACAGATTTTCACGCGTTACGATATCAAATGGCACGGTCACCTGTGCAAAATGGTCAGGCTGATCCATCCGGCTGCTGAGACAGGTAGCGATGACCGCCTCCGCCATCGCATCAATACGGTGGCGCACCATCAGCGTGATGGTACCGTCAATCAGCGCCAGTTCATCGCCGGGCAGCGGGCCGTGGCACAGAAAATCAATCTGCGTGCGACCGCTCTCACGCAGCGCCTGTATCACGCCCTCTATGCCGCCGCAGGGCGCATAAATCATGACCAGATCGTCGTGGGCTTCCAGCAGTTGCCGGGTCGCCTGATAGCCTCCTTCACCCGACTCATGCGTTTTTAACGGTTCCAGTACCCGCTGACTGATGCCTGACTCGCGCAGGTAGGAGCGGAAACTGATTTCGCTGCTCTCCTGGCAGGTGAAACGGTGGTCGCCCAGCAGCACACCCACACATCCCGGCTCACGCAGGAGATGCTGCGCCATCCAGGCCGCAGTGCGTCCTGCTTTCTGATTATCGATGCCAATAAATCCGGCATGGTCACAGGGCGAGAAATCGGAGAACAGCGCGTAAACCCGCACACCCAGCCGTGAAATATCCTGGATTGCGTGACGGATCAGCGGGTGATCCAGCGCCACCAGAGCAATCACATCGCAGCGCTGTGCCAGCTGACGCAAGGAATGCACGACGGCTTCAACCTCGTGAATATCATGCCAGCAGAATTCAGGTTCGCTGCCCTGTGGCTGCTGCGCCCTGAGCTGCTGTTTCAGCGCCTCGCCCAGCTGCTGATAAAACGAATAGCGGGCAGGCAGCAGGATAAAGCTTACGCGGAGTGCGGCTGCAGCCAGTGGCGCGGTGGTCTGGCTGTGCGCCTGGGTCAGGCGATAACCCAGTTCGCGGGCCGCAGCCAGCACTTTCTGCTCGGTCACACTGCGTACCGGCGCACGGCGGTTCAGCACCCTGTCTACCGTCGCCACACCCACGCCCGCGGCCTGCGCAATGGCCGTCATCGTCACTTTTGACATCACTCTTCTCCTGCTTTTTCCTGGTCGCGTTAGCTGACGGCTGCGTCTTTATGCTCTGTTGTTAAAACAGCTCTATTTTATCGCGACATGGCCATTTCCTCTCATTTATTTGATAGAAAATAAAAGCTAATTTTGATCTTCCTCTCAAAATGAAACATCCATTTCTTTCAATGTTCTCTTTAAAACGTCTATTTGCTAAAACGGGTAAAAATCCCGCGTCGATCCGGTTGATGGGATCCCATCATCAAAAGGTTAGAGCGGTGACGGTGTGCTTTTTATAGTGGAGTCCTGAGCACCCCCAGCCTGCACGTAAAAAAGGACAAGTAATGTTCCCATCAACGCTTCCGGCTCCACGCATAACCGATGCCCGCCAGGTTCCGCGACTGCGCTGGGGCATTATCGGGCCAGGCTGGATCGCCGACCATTTTGCCCATGCGCTGTGCCAGCATACCCACCAGCAGATCACGGCGGTGGCTGCGCGCGACACGGCAAAAGCACAGGCCTTTGCTGACAAATGGTCAATCAGCCATGCCACAGGCGATCTCAATGCGATGCTGGCGCGGGATGATGTGGATGCGATCTATATCGCGACACCCCACAACCACCATTTTCCCGATGGCCTGCGCGCGATTGCCGCCGGAAAGCATCTGCTGATCGAAAAACCGCTGGCGCTGAATGCGCAGCAGGCGGCTCAGCTTAAACAGGCCGCCGCTGCCGGGAACCGGCTCTGCATGGAGGCGATGTGGTGCAACTTTGCGCCGAAGTATGACGTTATCCGTCAGCTTCTGGAGGATGGCGTACTCGGGGACGTCCACACCCTGATTGCCGATCACGGTGAGTTTTTCACCCCGGATCACCGCATCTTCAATGCCGGGCTGGCGGGCGGTCCGATGCTCGATCTCGGCAGTTATCTGGTGGCGCTTAGCGTATTTGTTGGCGGCGGTGCGCCTGACACGATCGTCGCCCGTGGTCAGCCCGTCCCGGATGGACGTGTCAACGGTCAGACGTCGATGCTGTTTACCCATCAGCACGGCATGCAGTCGGTGCTGAATACTACCCTGTTCAGCAACACGCCCGGCTGCGCGGTGATTGCCGGTCGCGACGCCACGCTGGAGCTGGCGGGCCAGTTCTATGCACCCGGTAACTTCACGCTTACTTCCAGCGATCGGCGTCACCGTCTGCAGTGGCAGGAACCCACTAACCGCTATGAACAACTCTGTCATGAAATTAACCACTTCGCCTGGTGTGTCGGCCAGAACCTGATCGATTCGCCTGTCCACTCGCTTGACCAGACGATCATCACCCTGGCCGCAATGGACAACGTCAGGCAGCAGACTGGCGTGACCTTCAACGAAGAACAGCAACCTTAATGTGCCCGGAGCAGAAAGATGAAAATCGCTTTTGATGTGGATGTGATTAAAGACTTAGGCATTACCCGAATGGTTAATCAGGTGGCCGACTGGGGCTACAAATATATCGAGCAGTCGCCGCATCCGCAGATCAACCCGTTTTATAAACATCCCAAAGCCAGCCGTGAGATCATCACCGAGTATAAGAATGCATTGAGCGCCACCGGGCTGGAAATCTCTTCTTTTATCGTGGTCTATCGCTGGTCTGGCCCGGATGAGCTGCGTCGTCAGGCGGCGGTTAAGAACTGGAAGCGGATGATTGAGATTGCGGTTGAGATGGGTGTGCAGGTCATTAACACCGAACTCTCCGGCACGCCTAACGAGCCGGAAATCTGTGAAGAGATGTTCTATCGCTCGATGGAAGAGTTGCTGCCGATTATCGAACGTGAAGGTATCCGCGTCGAAATTCAGGCGCATCCGTGGGATTTCTGTGAAGAGAACAATGAAACCGTGGATATCGTGAAGTCGTTCCGCAGTGATAACGTGAAATATATCTACAGCGCGCCGCACACCTTCTTCTATGACAAAGGCAAAGGCGATGTGAAACCGATGCTGGAGTATGCGGGTGACGATCTGTCGCACATGCTGATCGCCGACACCATGAACCATACGAAGCACTGTCGCTATATCGTTAACCCGCCGGGCGTGGATGCCACTATTCACCAGCATGTTGGCGTTGGCGAAGGTGAAGTCGACTTCGATACCCTGTTTAAAACCCTGCGCGACACCGGCTTTGCTACCCGCACGCATAAAGTTGGCGGTGAACCGATTATCGCGGCGTCACTGTTTGGCTACCCGGAAAAGATGAAGGTGCAGGCGATTGAAACCCGCGAACTGATTGAGCGCGAACTGCTGTAACCCTGCCTGCCGTGCAGTCGTTGCTGGCTGCACGGTTATATCCGCGCAGGATAGACATCGTCCCGTCTGACACACTTTCAAGCACTTTTCACCTGAGCCGCTCTCCGCCTGACATCAGCCTGTTACAGCACGCGCTCGCGCAGCCAGCAGGGTTAAACCGCCTTCGCAGCACCTGCTACACTCCAGACAAATACCACACTACAAGGCGAACTTTCATTATGTCGGAAAATGCATATCAGCCCGCAAAAGTCTGGACCTGGGACCCTGAAGCTAAAGGTAACGGCGCTAAAACGAATCGTCCGTTCGCGGGTCCCACCCATGAGAAAGCATTGCCGGTCGGCAAACACTCTCTGCAGCTCTATTCGCTCGGCACGCCTAACGGCCAGAAAGTCACCATCCTGCTGGAAGAGCTGCTGGCGCTTAACGTCAAAGATGCCGAGTATGATGCGTGGCTGATTCGTATTGGCGACGGCGATCAGTTCTCGAGTGGTTTTGTCGACGTGAACCCGAACTCAAAAATCCCGGCGCTGAGCGACCACTCGGCAACACCGCCGATTCGGGTATTTGAATCAGGCAATATCCTGCTCTATCTGGCGGAAAAATATGGTTACTTCCTGCCGAAAGATATCGCTGGCCGCACTGAAACGCTGAACTGGCTGTTCTGGCTGCAGGGCTCAGCGCCTTACCTTGGTGGTGGTTTTGGCCATTTCTATCACTACGCGCCAGAAAAAATTGAGTACGCCATCAACCGCTTCACGCTGGAAGCGAAGCGTCAGTTTGACGTGCTGGATCGCCAGCTGGCCGATAACCGCTATCTGGCCGGTGATGACTACACTATCGCCGACATCGCCACCTGGCCGTGGTACGGCAACATGGTGCTTAACGATCAGTATGGCGCTGCCGAATTCCTGGATGTGCGGTCCTATAAAAACGTGGTGCGCTGGGCGAAAGAGATCGCACAGCGCCCTGCCGTCATCCGTGGCCGCAAGGTTAACCGCATTATGGGTGACCCGGCCGATCAGCTGCATGAGCGTCATGATGCAGCCGATTTTGACATTAACACTGAAGATAAACGCCAGGCGTAAAGGAGCCCACAATGAGCGCATATGTCATCTTTATTCGCGACAAAATTACTGACCCTGAGGAATTCGCTATTTATGGCGAGAAAGCGGGCAAAGCGCGCGGCGACCATCCCATTACGCCGCTGGCGTTTTATGGACAGCTTGAGACGCTGGAAGGACCGCAAGCGGACGGCGTTGTCGTGCTGGCGTTTCCGACGGCTGAAGCAGCGCACGGCTGGTATGACAGCCCGGAATATCAGGAAGCGAAACAGCATCGCCTGAAAGGTGCAGAATACCGCGTGGTGCTGGTCCAGGGTGTGGATAAGTAACTAAACAGGCGGCAGCAATGCCGCCTTTTTATTGCAGCGTAATACGCGCCACGCCATCCAGCCCCTGGCTGCTGTGATCGTCATTAAAGCCCTGCTTCAATGTCACGAACAGCGTCTGCCCGTCGGGTGAGACCAGCAGGCTGTTCGGGTGACTGTCAAATGACCAGCTGTTTTTCACTTCATAGGTCGTGCCATCCAGTTGCAGCACCTTCTTCGCGTCGCGCTGGCTGATATAAATCTCATTGCGCTTGCCGTTAAACTTAATCCCCATCGAATCACCCGCATTAAGACGCTTAATCACCTTGCCGCTGCGCTCATCAAACACCAGGGTGTTTTTCACCTTAGAATTATCCGTGACAAACAGGCGCCCCGTGGCCGGATCTTCGGCCATATTCAGGAACAGAGTGTCATGCCCGTCACCGGCTGTCAGACGCTGCTCGATCTTGTGATTACGTGGATTGATCACCAGGATTTCACCGCTGCCGTTCGCCGCGTATATCCGGTCGCTGACCGGTGAGAAGATAATGCCTGTGACCCACTTCCCGGCATTTTTAATCCGGGTTTTCAGGGTCAGCGTTTTGGCATCGACCACCCAGATCACACCCGGATCGCCTGTGCCACCCACATAGAGCAGCCCGTCATGCAGAAAAATTTCACGCGTGCCAACCGGCAATCCTTTCTCGTTTTTGTCGTCAAACATCAGGCGCTTCAGCACCTTTCCGTTCTCCGGATCGATCTTAGAGATACCGCCGTCCAGTGAGTTGGTGGCGTAGAGTGCACTGCCGTCCGGCTCGCTAATCAGCGCAAAGTTTTTCAGATCGAAGTGGCCTGCGCCAGTGCTCTGCAGCGTGGTGGCATCAAGACGATAGATCATCCCGCCGCTGACATCGTTGAAGCCCTGGGCGCTGGCGACATAGAGCGCGTTTTTCGCAGGCAGATAAGCCATCTCATACAAACCTTCGCCCAGCTCGCGCTCAATCAGATTATCGGGGCTGGAGGGCTGCATCACTACGGCGCCGCCATCCACTTTTTTCACCGCGGTCTGGCATGCCGTCAGGCTGAAGGTGATGACCACCGCCAGTGCGAGTGCCGTTTTACGCGAGCTGAACAACGCTTTCATGCTTAACTCCTTCTGCGACCTGCTGCTCCCGGCTGGCCGCAGGACGGTGGCAGGCCCGGAATAAAAAGAATGAGAATCATACGCATCAGCAAAAAAGCTGTAAACGCAGCTGCGGCCTGAAAAGACCGAATCAGTTTAGTCCGGTATATTTATTACCCACAGGCATTCGTCTGTCACGGACTCGCCGCACAATGTAACTATTCAGCCGATTGCAGCGTACTCTGCAAAAACGCCACAAACGCGGTAATGCGCGCCGGCAGCTGACGCTGTGCCTGCCAGACCGCAAAAATATCGCCATCAGGTGCCTGCCAGTCGGGTAAGACAGGCAGCAGCTCGCCTGTTGCCAGGCTGTGCTGCGCGTCCCACCAGGAACGCAGCAGAATGCCATGCCCATCTATTGCCAGCCGCATCGCTACTTCACCGTCGTTGGTAATCAGGCTGCCGCGCACTTTCTGGCTGATGCTCTGTTCGCCGCTGGTCAGCCGCCACAGGGTAAAATCGCTGTCGTGCTGTCGCAGCAGAATACAGTTGTGCTGCGCCAGATCGCGCACCGTAACGGGCAGGCCGTGGCGGGCAGCATAGGCGGGTGAGCAGCAGAGGATGCGTGGATTCGTGCGCAGTTTACGCGCCACCAGCCGCGAGTCCGGCGGTTCGCCGACACGGATATCAATGTCCATGTGCGCATCCAGAAAATTAAGCGGCTGGCTGCTGAGCGACAGCGACAGCGAGAGCTGCGGATGCAGTGCGGCAAAGGCCGAGACGCAGGGCGCAATGTGCCGACGGCCAAAACCAAATGAGGCATTGATGTTAAGTGTGCCGCGCAGCTGAGCCGTTTCACCGCTGACCGCCTCTTCCAGCGCCGCCAGCTGATCCAGCAACGGGCGCGCACCTGCCAGATAACGGCGACCTTCCGGCGTCAGCTCCAGCCGTCGCGTGGTGCGGCGCAGCAGTTGCACGCCAAGGCGCTGTTCCAGCTGGCTCAGACGCTTGCTGACCGCCGCCAGCGACAGGCCCAGTTCGCGCGCCGCCGCAGTCAGACTGTCGAGCGCGGCCAGGCGAACAAAGAAGGCTAAGTCATCGGTGGAGGTGCGGGATTCTCTACTTTGATTCAACAATGGATTGCCTTTAAGGCGCATTATTTCCCCGGAATCGACAGTTATACTGCGTACACAATTCGAACATCAACCGGAAAGGTACCCTGTGTCTGATAAAATTCATTCTATTGCCGTCATCCCTGGCGACGGCATCGGCAAAGAAGTGATGCCGGAAGGCGTCCGCGTAATGAATGCGGCCGCAGAGAAATTTAACATTCCGCTGCGCTGGGAGTGGTTCGATTACGCCAGTGCCGACTACTGGCAGCAGCATGGCAAAATGCTGCCTGATGACTGGTTCCCGCAGCTGAAAGCCTTTGATGCGATCTATTTTGGCGCGGTGGGCTGGCCCGATGTCGTGCCCGACCATGTTTCGCTGTGGGGTTCGCTGCTGCAGTTCCGCCGGGAATTCGACCAATACGTCAATCTGCGTCCGGTGCGGCTGATGCCTGGCGTCAAAGCCCCGCTGGCGAATCGTCAGCCCGGCGATATCGACTTCTATGTGGTACGCGAAAACACCGAGGGTGAATACTCCAGCGTTGGCGGCACCCTGTTCCCCGGCACCAACCGTGAAGTGGTGATTCAGGAGACAGTGATGACGCGCACCGGCGTCGATCGTATCCTGAAGTTTGCGTATCAGCTGGCGCAGAGCCGTCCGAAGAAACACCTGACCTCCGCCACCAAATCCAACGGCATCGCCATTACCATGCCTTACTGGGATAGCCGCGTCGAAGCGATGTCCGGCCAGTTCCCCGAGGTTCGCGTCGACAAATATCACATCGATATTCTCACCGCCAACTTCGTGCTGCACCCGGACTGGTTTGATGTGGTGGTCGCCAGCAACCTGTTTGGCGACATCCTCTCCGACCTCGGCCCGGCCTGTACCGGCACCATCGGCATTGCGCCGTCAGCCAATATTAACCCGGAAGGCCTGTTCCCCAGCCTTTTTGAGCCGGTTCACGGTTCTGCGCCCGACATCGCTGGCAAAGGCGTCGCCAATCCCATCGGTCAGATCTGGTGCGGGGCGATGATGCTGGAGCATCTCGGCTACAAAGCGGCGGGTGATGCAGTGTTAGATGCGATTGAACGCACGCTGGCGGCGGGACAACATCTGACGCGCGATCTCGGCGGCAGCGCCAGCACCGAACAGCTCGGTGCCGCCATCGCCGCCGCGCTGTAAATCAATCCGGCAACTGCACCACGCACTCAGGGTGCCAGCCTGGCGGTAGCGGCTCCGGACGGGTTATCACCAGGCTGTGCAGTTGCAGGTTCTCTACCCCACGCGCGAACAGGCCCGGCAGTCCGCCGGGATAACGCTCGACGCCAAAGGCTTCGCCGGTTTTCGGGTCAAGCTTGTAGGCGTTATCCAGCCCCATGCCGGTTGGCGAGTCCGGATTACAGGGCGGCCGCACATCGTAGTGTCCCTGTGTCATCGGCGACACGCTCTGCCGCATCTGCAGCTGGCTGATCACCACATCGCGTATCCAGCCCGGTTCTGCCGCATGCAGGTTAATCGCCCCTTCTGCTACGCCCGTCAGGTTACTGACCTGCACCTGCTCCACGATGCCGGGCGTGATGGCGGGATCGCGGCGGCGTACCGAAATGTGCAGCGGATCGGCTTTACCCCAGTGACAGGACGGCGCGTGGTGACAGGCAAAGGTCAGATTACTGAACAGCAGACGCCGCATCGCGCCACCATCACGCGACAGAATGCCGATGCCGCGGTTGGAATCAAAAATGGTGCAGCCGGTTACCGTGACATCTTCGACGTCATCCCAGGTTTCGGTGCCGATCTTAAAGGCGCAGCTGTAGCTGCGCAGCAGGCAGTTGGTGATCATAATCTGCCGCGCCGGACGCCGCAGCGCGGCAGGTTTATGGGTGGTTTTAATGCAGATAGCGTCATCGGCGGCGCTGAGGTAGCTGTTGCTGACAAACACGGCTTCGCAGCTGTCGATATCCAGTGCATCGGTATTCGGCATGGTCATGGCGTTGTCGATGGTGAGGTGGTCGATATGTACATGACGACAGCTCACCAGATGCACTGTCCACATCGGTGCCTGCACAAGGGTAAAGGCGGTCAGCGTCACCTGTTCGCAATCCTCAAACACAATAATACGCGGCCGGTCGGCACGCGGCAGACGATAGCCCTGCTCATCCCGCTCAGCGGCAAACCAGGCTTCACCCTCGCCATCGATGCGGCCGGTGCCGCTGATGGTGATATTGCGCTGGCCCAGCGCATAGAGCAGCACGTTGTGGGACTTTTCCGCGCAGCTCAGCGCCTGCACCGCCTGGTAGTCGGCCAGCCGCGGACTGGCGATGAGCACCGCACCCGCTTCAAGGTGCAGCTCAAAATCAGAAGGCAGATTCAGGCAGCCGCTGCGATAACGTCCGGCAGGCAGTGTCAGACGGCCGCCGCCGGCCGCCGCAATCTGATCCATCGCGCGTTGCAACACAGCCGTGTCCGGGGTTTCGCCATCGGCGACAGGGTGAAAATCAGCAAGGGAAAGGTGCATCATGCGTCTCCCGCAGGGTTGAGGAGGAGGAATTGCAGCACGACACGGCGCAGCAAACCTTTATCTGGTCGCCAGTGCGCCGTTTCGTACGGAACTTCACAAATTACTTCACGGCCCCTTCGGTGACGCCGCTGATAAACTTGCGCTGGAAAATCAGGAACACCATGATCAGCGGCATAATCACAATCATCGCGCCTGCCATCAGTACCGGAATATCGATGGTGTTTTTGTTCTGAAAAAACATCATGCCAATCGGCAGCGTGCGCAGCTCATCCTTGTTAACCAGAATCAGCGGGATCAGGAACTCATTCCAGGTCCAGATAAACAGCAGCAGCCCCAGCGTTGACAGGGTCGGCCAGATAGCGGGCACCAGAATGCCCCACAGAATTTTGACGCGTGACGCGCCATCCATCACCGCCGCTTCTGCCAGCTCTTTCGGCACCTGCTGAAACGCGCTGGCGATCATCAGCGTGGTAAAGGGCAGCGACAGGGCGATTTGCGGCAGGATCAACGCCAGGTAGGTGTTGGTCAGCCCCATCCAGCGCAGCTCGTGATAGAGCGGAATGATGAAGGCTTCGCTCGGCAGCACCATCCCCAGCGCCAGCATCGCCCCGATGACTTTTTTGCCGGGGATTTTCAGCCAGGCGAACCCGAACCCGGCCAGAATGCCGAGCAGCACGCTGAACAGCACCACCGGAATGACCACCAGCACGGAGTTCAGGAAGTAAACATTGAAGTGTCCCTGCTGCCAGGCGGTCACGTAATTTTTGAAATTCAGCGAGGCGGGCAGCGTGAAAACACCCTGAAACAGCTCCATCTGGGTTTTAAACGAGGTCATCAGCGCCATCAGAAACGGCAGAATCGTCATCAGCGCCACGATCCAGATCAGCGCGCGTGAAATTACCGGCGTGCTTCGCATCAGTAACGCTCCTTTAAGGCCAGATGGATCAGATAGTTAATCCCTAAAACAATGATCATGCTGAACACCGCCACCGACGAGGCGTAGCCAAAGTAGTGCAGGTCAAAGCCCTGCTTATACATAAAGATGTTGGTGACCATGGTGGAGGTGCCCGGCCCGCCCTGGGTCATCACATAGACCAGATCAAAGGCTTTCAGGCTGGCGATCACCGTTAGCAGCAGGGCAATCCGCAGCTCAGGCCGCAGGCCAGGCAGCGTGATGCGCATAAATTTCTGGCGACGCGATGAGCCATCCAGGTCGGCGGCTTCCAGCAGAGAAGGATCCATGCGCTGCAGGCCCGCCATAAACAGCACCAGACAGAAGCCGAAGAAGTACCAGGTGGCGACCAGCCCCACGGCGGGCAGCGCCCAGGTAAAATCACCCAGCCAGGAGAGCGCCAGCTGTGGCAGGCCGATCGCGCGTAATATCTGGTCGATCGGGCCAAACGCCGGGTTATAGAGCCAGCGCCACACCACGCCCAGTACCGCCATCGGCATAATGTAGGGCAGGAAAAAGAGAATGCGCAGCACGCTGCGTTCGTTATTGTTACGCGTGTCATACAAGAAGCTGCAGAGCAGCAGGCCGACGCTAATTGGCAACAGGGTATAGAACAGCATCAGAATGGCGTTATTGCCCAGCGCAATCCAGAACACCGGATCGCTGAACATCCGCAGATAGTTGCTGACGCCACTCAACACCGGCATCGAGGTGCCGTCCCATTCGGTAAAACTGATGCCCAGCGAGGCCAGCAGCGGGAACAGCAGAAACACCGCATAGACCAGCACCGCAGGCAGAACATAGAGAAAATTACGCCAGCTGCTTAAATTCAACATAACCCTACTCGTGGTTCAGAACGATGCTCAGGCCCGGCTGTACGCCGGGCCTCCGGCTTAATGCTTCAGGGTTTTCAGGTAACGCTGATAGTTGTTATCAAAATTCACCACCATCTGATCGGCGGTCTGACGACCCGCCAGCAGCAGCTGGACGTTCTGATTCAGCTCGGCATTCATGGTCGGCGTGGCCCAGTCTACATAGTGGCCTAGACCGTCATAGTCGTTGAGCGTCAGCCAGACCTGATACGCCTCCGCCAGCAGCGGATTATCCGCTGGCATTTTGGCCGCTTTATTGGTGCTGGCCGGCAGAAAGCCCACTTTCAGCCAGCGGTTCGCCATGGCATCCGAGACCATATAGTTGATGAACTTCGCCGCGCCATCCTGCTGATCTTTGCCTTTGGCGGTGCTGGTAATCGAGAATGCCAGATCGGTTCCGCCCACCATCAGCGGCTGCTTCACGCCTTCACCGGCAGGCATCGCAGCAAAGTGAATATCCTTGTTGTCTTTAAACTGGCCAAGATACCAGGTGCCGCTGACCAGGAACGCCGCCTGGCCGTTCTGGAACAGTGTCGCCGCATCGTCGTGACCAATCCCCTGGAAACCCGGGAAGAAATACCCTTTGTCGGTCCAGCTCTTCATCATGGTGGCGGCATTGACCAGCTTGCTGTCTTTGAAGGTGCCACCCACATCGTAAATCAGATTATCCAGCGTCTTGCGGTCGTGGCTCTCAATCTGCGCCTGCCACAGGGTGCTGAGCAGCTGCTGGCCCATATTGCCATCGAGCAGGCCCAGCATCATCGGTGCGGTGCCCTGCTGTTTCAGCTTCGCCATGGCACTGTCCAGCTCGGCCAGCGTTTTTGGCACCGCGATGCCCGCTTTATCCAGCAGCGCTTTGTTGTAATAGAGGCCGACCATTTCGCCCAGACTGGCGACGCCGTAAAGCTTGCCGCTGCCGAACTCGCTGCTGTCTGACCAGCGGTTACGTTTCAGAATCGAGTCCGGGAAGCGCGTCGTCCAGCCGTAGCTGGCGGCATAGCCGTCGAGTGGCAGCAGCAGCTTATCCTTAACCAGCGAACCCATATCGCCGCCGCCCTGATTGACCTGGGCGATCTGCGGGCCATCACCGGCAGTCAGTGCCAGCTTAAGCGGAATGCGGGTATCTTCAAAGGAGTGAACCGAACGGTTAAGCACGATGCCGGGATTCTGCTGTGAGAATTCTTTAATCCCTTCATCCACCGCAGCAGTCTGCTCCGGGTAGTTGTAGATATCCCACTCATTCAGCGTAATGGCGGCGTGAGCGGCATGAGAAACGCTGCCCGCCAGCAGGCCCGCTGCCAGCAGCCGACCCACATTGCGAATTCGGAACGAACGAACGGAGGAAACAGACATTATGCTCACCTTCTTCAGACCAGGATCGGCATCCTTTCATCTCACCGCCTGACATCCTGCAGGCTGCAGCCACACACAAACGCTCTCATTCATACTTACTTTAATAAAAAAATAAAGTCAAACAGCCTGCATCAGGAATTGCAACGTTGTGAGCACGCGCAAATAAACAGCGACATGGCGTGAAATCCAGCACACTGCGCTGCCTTTCACACGATTAACCGTGGCGACACGTCGCCAGTCACTTTTTCAATAGCAGGAGATACCTGTACGATAATCGCAAAATAACGTCCTGATAAAACATATGAAAATCCTATCACGCTCACACTTTTCCCTTCCGGACGGTCTTAAAACGTCGGCCAGCCGCCGCGCTCCGGGCGTGTTGGCGATCACAGTTGTGCATCCTGACGTCGGTAAAGGTTGCTGAACCGCCTGCATTAGTGCGATAAGGTAATTATTCTATCTTGAAAACTAAGTCCACTTTCATTAACGTAACTTTCAACTGCGGATCTGTTCAATCCCTGACCGGTTCCCTCACTCACGAGAATTCACCATGGCGAATCAAGGTGTCATTCGTCCGGCCACGCCGGCGGACTACCCGGCGCTCTACCGCATCTGCCTGGAAACAGCCGATGCAGGCGGCGATGCCCGCGCGCTCTACTCTGATCCCGACTATCCCGGCCAGCGTTTTGCCGTGCCCTATGCACGCTTCGCGCCTGACTTTGCTTTTGTGCTGGAGCGGGACGGTGAGGTGCAGGGTTATGTCGTTGCGGCGCCCGATACCCGCGCGTTCGAAGCCCAGCTTCAGGCCGGATGGTGGCCGCAGCTGCAGGAAAAATATCGCGACCGCAGCGCCAGCGCCCCGCTCGACAGCAAAGTGCTCGACGCAATCCGCCATCCCGATCAGGCCGCTGACACCCTGGTGACACAGTGGCCTGCGCATCTGCATATCAACCTGCTGCCGGCAGCACAGAAAGGCGGCTGGGGTCGCCGGATGATTGAGCATGAGCTGGCGGCGCTGCGGGCGGCGGGTGTCAGCGGTGTCCATCTTGGCGTAAGCCTGCAGAACGAGCAGGTCTGTGCCTTCTATGCGCGCATGGGATTTACCCCCATCCTGCGCAGCAATGCCATCTACATGGGCCAGTTACTCTGAGTGAGGTAGCCGATGACCAGCCTGCGCTTGCAGAATGTGAAGAAGTCGTATGAACACGTGAATGTCATTCATGGCATCGATTTGACGATTAACAGCGGCGAATTTGTGGTGTTTGTCGGGCCATCCGGCTGCGGCAAATCGACGCTATTGCGGATGATTGCGGGGCTGGAGGAAATCAGCAGCGGACAGTTGCTGATTGAGGAGCAGGACATGACGCAGCAGCCCGCGACCGAGCGCGGCATCGCGATGGTGTTTCAGTCTTATGCGCTCTACCCCAACATGACGGTGCGCGGTAATCTGGCCTATCCGCTGGAGGTGATGAAAAAGCCCAAAGCGGAGATCAACGAGGCGATCACTCAGACGGCAGCCCGTCTGCATCTCACCGAACTGCTCGATCGCCTGCCGCGCGCGCTCTCGGGCGGACAACGGCAGCGCGTGGCGATTGGCCGGGCGATTATCCGTCATCCGCGTATCTTCCTGTTCGATGAACCACTCTCTAACCTTGATGCCGAACTGCGTCTGCAGATGCGGATTGAGATCGCCCGGCTGCACGCCTCTCTCGGTAACACGATGATTTATGTGACCCACGATCAGCTGGAGGCGATGACACTGGCTGACCGCATTGTGGTGCTGCGTCAGGGCCGCATTGAGCAGGTCGGCGCGCCGCTGACGCTCTATCACGACCCGGATAATCTGTTTGTCGCTGGCTTTATCGGCTCGCCAAAGATGAATTTCCTGCGGGCGGAGATCAGCGCCACCGGCGAAGGTGAAGTGCAATTGCGGGTGCCGGAACTGAAGATTGAGGGGCTGGTGCTGAAGATTGCCGCCGACTGCCGCGAGGGCCAGACCGTGACGCTGGGCATTCGCCCTGAGCATTTCCAGCCTGCCGCGCTGACGCCGGAGGCACAGCGCTTTCACGGCGAGCTGGCCTATGGCGAGATGCTGGGTCACACCAACTATCTCTACCTGGATACCGGGCGCGAGCAAATGCTGGTGGTGGAAGAGCGTGAGGCGACCACGCGCGATCTGGGCACGCAGGTTGAACTGGGCTTTTCTGCCGCACACTGCCTGCTGTTTGATGAGCAGGGGCTGCGCCTGCGCTAAGGGACGTGCGTAAATAAAAACGGGCGCCGCAGCGCCCGTTTTTATTTGAGTGTTAACTCAGGTGACCGGCTCTTCGTCGGCCTGCGCCGCAAGCAGATCCAGCAGCCGGTTGACGGCAAAACCCGCTGCGCCCAGCGCCCACATCCGGTTCGATTCCGTCAGAAACTGCAGCGGCGTCATGTGCGGCGTCAGTTTGAGCCGGTAAGCCTGGAAGCTCTGGGTGATGTGATCGAGCAGAATGCGTGAGGCCATGTGCGGCTCCATTGCCAGATAAACCACATCCGGGTCGTAGGCCACCGACAGATTTGCCAGCGAAATCCCCAGCTCGCGCCCTGCCTCTTCCAGCACCGCCAGCACCTCAGGCGTGGGCCGCTGATCCAGCGCCTGCAGCGTGAGGCTCTCCACCGGTTCCTGCTCCGCCAGCTGCTGCAGAATAGCGCGCGATGAGGCGACATCCTCCAGCAGACGCAGCGAGCCGTCGCCCACCAGCCCGTTGCCAATCTCCCCTGCCTTGCCATGACGACCGCGGTAGAGCTGACGATTCAGGATGATACCCGCCCCGATCCCTTTGCCGTAGGTGGCGATCACCGCTGACTGGGCATTACCGAGCTGACCAAACACCAGCGCCGCCATCGCCATGGCGTTGGCGTCGTTCTCGATAAACACCGGCAGCGAGAAACGTTCTTCCAGCAGGCGTGCAATCGGGACATTGTCCCAGTCGAGCACTTTGGAGCGGATACAGTAGCCATTTTCAGCATCGACCAGGCCCGACAGCGCCAGGCCAATCGCCCCGACCCGCTTCTCCTCCACGCCGCGCAGGAACTTCGCCAGCGCATCGCCAAGCTGACGTGGTGTCAGCGTGCCTTTTGGCATCTGCTGTTCGCCCAGCAGATTACCGCTGAGATCGGTCATGACGATCAGGTTACGTTCCGCATTGAGCTGAATGCCAATCACGCTGGCGCGATCGGGATTGAGTCCCAGCAGGGTTTTAGGCCGTCCCATCGATACACGACGCAGCCCCAGCTCCTGCACAATCTCCTGTGCCAGCAGCCGATTAGTGGCCTGCGACACGGTCGACATGCTTAGTCCGCTGCGGACTTTCAGGTCTGACTGGCTGATCGGCGCATTTTCAACAATCAACCGCAGAATGCGCGCGGTTACGTTGGGAGCGGTCATAAATTCCTCGGGTTATCTGGCTGAGAAGGCTCAGCCAGTTTCAGATCGGTAATCGGACAGAGGTCAGCTGCTGCGCCAGTATCAGCGCCCCGCTCAGGGCATCGCCCTGTGGCGTCACCAGCCGGGCCTGAATATCTTTGTCCAGCCAGCGCTGTATTGGCGTCGCCAGGCCACCCATCAGCGCCACCCTTCCGCTACTCAGCGCAATCAGACGGCGCACCATCAGGCCGATATCGGCGGCGGTCTGATGCAGCAGATCCTGTGCGTGACAATCACCCGCGTCGGCGGCTGCGAAAATTTGTGGCACCACGCGCGCCCAGTCAGCAGGCGTCGCTGAACGCGTCCAGAGCAGCATCGTTTCCGGACTGTCACCGAACTGTGCCATCAGCTGCCGGGAAAAGGCGGTCGGCGGGATAATCGCCTCATGGGCCAGCAGCGCCAGACGCAGCGCACGGCGGCCCAGTTCCGCGCCCGATCCCTGATCGGACAGGGCAAAGCCCCAGCCGCCAAGCAGCGTAAAGCGTTCGCCATCCCAGGCCGCGCCCTGACTGCCGGTGCCGATGATAAAGACGGCGCCAGGCGCGCCAGCATGCGCGCCCGCACAGGCGATCTCCACATCACTGACCACCTGTAACGCCGCGCAGGCAGGCTGCCAGCTGGCGAGCCGCACCTGCACTGAAGCGACATTGGCACCCGCTAATCCGGCCACCAGCGCAGTCTGCGCCCGCGCCTCCGGCGCTAATCCCGCGAGTGACAATACCCGGTCAATCAGCTGTCCTACGCAGGTCAGCGCCGCGTCATAGTCTGACCAGACGTTGGCAGGTCCGCCGGTGGCTTCCGCCAGCACGCGGCCCTGCAGGTCGGTTAACCGCGCGCGACACTGTGTACCGCCGCCATCAATGCCAAGAAGATAGTGTGGTTGCACGCGCTTCCTTCCCGATTTTGGGTTATAGCCATAATGAGCGAACGATAGGGTAAAAAAACTTAAATCGCAATAACAAATAAATATGGTAAAAACATATCGACAATTTTTGCTTATTTTACATGACGATAAAAAAATATTCCACACAAAACCTGCAACACGTTATTGACATTAGTTTTTCCATCGTAATAAGTTGGTGGTCAGATTATCAACAGCCCTGCCCGGTCACAGGCGGGCTATGCATTATCCGATTTCAGGAGCAGGGGTTTAACATGAAAGTAGGCATTATCGGTCTCGGCTTTCGTCTGTCCCACGTGATCAAAGAGTTCAGCAACGCCGACGACACCTTCTCAGTGGTGGGTTATTACGATCCGGCTCCGGCCGGACTGCCTAATCTGCACAGCTTTGGTATCGCGCCCGGCCAGGCCTTTTTGTCCATCGACGCGCTGCTGGAACACGGCGGCATGGATGTGGTGCTGGTTGGCTCTCCCAACTTCCTGCATCTGGAGCATGCAGGTCAGGCGCTGGCGGCGGGCTACACCGTATTTACCGAAAAGCCGGTAGTGATCAATGAAGAACAGACCATGGAGATGGCGAAACTGGTGCGCCAGTATGGCGAGGCACGCATTCTGGTCGGCCTGGTGCTGCGCTACTCCCCGCTCTATCACGATCTGCTGGCGGCACGCGATGCCGGTCAGCTGGGTGAGATCACCTCGATTGAGGCGACGGAACATATCAAACCTTACCACGGCGCATTCTTCCAGCGCGACTGGCGGCGTCTGGAGAAGTATGCCGGCCCTTACATTCTGGAGAAGTGCTGTCACGACATCGACCTCTATCAGGGCCTGTTGCAGGAGCGTCCGATCCGCGTCGCCAGCTTTGGTGGCCGCAAATCCTTTACGCCTGCTCATGCGCCGCAGGGGGCCATCACCGCTGAGTCAGAGCTTTATCATGTAAAACCCAGCGGCTGGTCGGGCACCGATGCGGTATTCGATAGCGACGCCGACATTGTCGACTACCAGACTGCCCTGATTGAGTACGAAGGCGGCGCGACACTTGCTTTCCATGCCAACCTCAACGTCCCGGATGAGTTCCGCCGTTTCTGTGTGATGGGCACGGACGGCATGGCGGAAGGCGACTTCGTACGAAATTACTTCCGCGTGCACAACGCGCGCAGCGGTGAGAAAGAGGTCGACACCGCTTACAGCGGCAATGCGTATGATGGCCACTACGGTGCAGATGCGCTGATGGCAGAAGAGATCGTTAAACATATTAAACAGGGAACACCGCTGAAAGTTTCAGTTGTGGACGCGCTGGAAGCGGGCCTCACCGCCATAAAAATCGATGAGGCGCGCAAAACCCGCAGCGTAGTGGACATGCGTGAAAGCTGGCTAACATTTGACGCCAACCTGGGAAAAACCGGGGCCTGATGGTCCCAGCCTGCGGGTCAGACTCCCCCTCTGACTCCGGGTTTTGAATGGCAGTATGACTGGTAACTTTCTGTACTGGCCTTCGGGCCAGTGACATTATTGATGGTGAGCGCCATCATAATAACCTCCCGGACTGCCAATCAGCGTCATTTACCTTTTCTCCAGCTCGAGGCAACTTACGCACTCAAAGCGATGGGAGCATACCTCTAACCAGCCCTAAACCGGATCGCCCTCATTCTCCAGCTTCTGACGCCGCCGCAGATGCGGAAACAGCTTCATCCACAATGCCACTACAATCAGCGTGCCGATGCCGCCAATCGCTGCCGCGGGTGCCGCTCCCATCCAGGCTGCCAGCAATCCCGACTCAAACTCGCCCAGCTGATTCGACGTGTTGATAAAAATTGCGTTAACCGCATTCACCCGTCCGCGCATGGCATCCGGCGTATCCAGCTGCACCAGCGCACCCCGGATCACCATACTCACCATATCAAAGCCGCCCAGCGCACAGAGAGCAATCAGCGACAGCCACAACTGCGTGGACAGCGCGAACACCAGCGTGGCCACGCCAAAGCCCGCTACTGAGCCAAACATAATCATCCCGACATGCTTGTCCAGCTTGTGACGGCTCAGCCAGATGCCCACCAGCAATGCGCCTACCGAGGGCGCACCGCGCAGCATCCCTAACCCCCACGGTCCGGTATGCAGAATATCTTTAGCAAAAATCGGCAGCAGCGCCGTTGCGCCACCGAGCAGTACCGCAAACAGATCGAGCGAAATCACGCCAAGGACATCTTTGCGCTCACGAATGAAGTGAATCCCGGCAAACAGATTCTTCATATTCATCGGCAGACGTGTCTGCACCGGACGCTCATAACGCAGCAGACTCACCAGCGTCAGCGAAATCAGATAAAACAGCCCGGAAACGCCATACACAACATGCGGCCCGGCAACATACAGCAAGCCGCCCATCGTCGGCCCGACAATTACCGCCGCCTGGCCCCCTACCGAGTTCATCGCCATCGCGCGTGCCAGAATCGAGGACGGCACCAGCGACGGCAACATTGAAGACATCGCAGGCCACTCCAGCGCCTTCGCCACCGCAATCATAAACACCAGCCCCCACAGCGCGGTCTTATCGGCGGTATGGAATAAGGTAAGCACCACTAATGCCACTAGTGCAGCAAATTCCACCAGCTGCCCCAGCAGCACAATGCGCCGCCGGTCATATTGATCTGCAAGATGACCTGCAGGTAGCGCCAGCAATACCGATGGCAGAAACTGCATCAGGCCAATCATCCCTAACGCCATTGCGCTGTTGGTCAGCGCATAAATCTGCCAGCTGATCGCTACCGAGAACATCTGAAAACCAAATGATGAGCAGGTACGCGCCAGCCAGAATGCGACAAATGTCCGATGTCGCCACAGCGACTCTTCCGCTGTTGATGCCATAAATCCCATGTCTTATCCCAAATCAGGTGAGGAAGCCCGCATCGTTGCGCGGTGTTATTGGTGTGGTAATTGATAATGTTAAATTAACAGACCGGATGAGACCTGAATGGCTGCGGCTCCAGGCCTGGCTCTCTGCCCAACAAAACGCATACCTGTCCGGCACAGGCACGTCCGACCTCTCCTGACTATTACCAGCCTATTGGTCCCGACTATTGAATATATTCCAGCACATCATCAGACGCCAAAGGAATTATCATCTCTTTGCTAATGGGTTTATTTACTTTCTCAGGCAACAAAAGGATGATTTGGATTAAGCAGATGATCTATATTTATTCACGCGTTTAAAAAAATGCGACTTTTTATATGATTAATTATCAAAAAATCCTTTTTATTGCATTTCATAGAGATAATGAAAAACAGTTTATATAACCCCTATGTTACTGAACCTATCCATCACGTTAAGCGTAATGTCTCTGGCATTTGTTATAGCGTGCCTTATCTTCAGCAAAACCAGGAAAGCAGAAATACACTTAATACAAACAACATTATTTCATTGCACAATCAAATTGCTACTGAAGCAGCATTAATGATTATTCCGATCGATGATATGCGATTACGGGGAATGATTGCTGTACCGGACGCTTATTCACATTTACAGAATGCACGTATCCGGATTGGAATCAATTATTCCAGTCTAGCGGCACACTATGCGCCACTGCTTGAATTAACTGAGAAATTTGATTTCTGGCTTTATGATTTTGCGCCGCCGGGAGCAGACTGGCGACGACTGGAATCCTTTCCTTTTTCAGGAATTGTTTTAAACGAAGCGTTCTTTAATGACAATTATGAAAAATTTACCTTTCCCTTTTTTATGGCGACATTTCGTGAAAAAGGGGCAGAGGTCATCGTGCGAAGTCATACGCCGACTTTAACGGCTGAGCAGTTTGCTGAGATAAATATCAGTGGCTGGCAACAGCAACGCTCGGACGGCGATCTTATTAGCTGCTGATTCACAAATCCTGCCTTCCGGCGTTAAGGGCACACGGCGGTGCGCTTAACGTCCTTTAATCCCTCATAAAATGTCGCATTACTGCATTTGTTAAGCGCTTTAAGCTAAAAAAATCAAATCTCGATCTGATTTTGCTATAACATTTAACACAAAGGGATCGTCTGTCTTAGCGGAAGAGGCACTCAAGAACACCCTTAATCATTTGTACTTGATAACTGGAAGCAACCTATCTGGTTGTTTTCGTGTGTTTTATGGTAACGAAACGAGGTCGATATTATGGGGAAAAACTCCTCATCATTTGGCGTAATTCGTTTTCTGACAGTGCTGTTCGCAGTGCTGACGGGCGCGTTTATGCTGATTGGCGGTGGCTGGTTAGCCGCCATTGGTGGTTCCTGGTATTACGTTTTCGGCGGTGTGGTGATGCTTATCACCGCTTATCTGCTTTCCCGTCGTAAAAGCACCGCGCTGGTTCTCTATGCGCTGCTGCTGATCGCCACCCTGATCTGGGGTGTATGGGAAGTGGGTACGGACTTCTGGGCACTGGCACCGCGCACCGATGTGCTGGTGATCTTTGGTGTCTGGCTGATCCTGCCGTTTGTTTATCGCAGTGTTAACGCGGGCAGTAAAGCCGCGCTGGGTACGATGGCTGTGGCGCTGATTGCCAGTGCTATCGTTCTGGCCTATGCGGTGTTTAACGACCCGCAGGTGATAAACGGTTCAGTGCCAGAAACCGCTGACAACGCCCCGCAGGCTGCGCCGCTGAGCAACATCCCGGATGCTGACTGGCCCGCTTATGCGCGCGATCAGCAGGGCACCCGGTTCTCGCCGCTGAAGCAGATCAATCACCAGAACGTGAAAGAGTTGCAGGTTGCCTGGCAGTTCCAGACGGGCGACATGAAAGGGCCTGACGATCCGGGTGAAATCACCGACGAAGTTACCCCGATTAAAATCCGTGACACGCTTTATCTCTGTTCGCCACACCAGATTCTGTTTGCACTGGATGCGGCCACCGGTAAGCAGAAGTGGAAGTTTGATCCGGGCATGAAGGTTAACCCAACCTTCCAGCATGTGACCTGTCGTGGTGTTTCTTATCACGAAGTGCCGGCAGCCGCCGATGCGGCAAACACGCAGCCTGCGCTTTGCTCACGTCGTATCTATCTGCCTGTCAACGATGGTCGCCTGTTTGCCCTGGACGCAGAGACCGGCGAACGCTGCCCGTCATTTGGCGTCAACGGCGAGCTGGATCTGCAGCACAAACAGCCTGTCACGACGGCGGGTATGTATGAGCCGACCTCGCCACCGATCATCACCAACACCACCATCGTTATGGCGGGTGCGGTTACCGATAACGTCTCAACCCGCGAGCCGTCAGGCGTTATTCGTGGTTTTGATGTGAATACCGGCAAACTGCTGTGGGTGTTTGACCCAGGCGCGAAAGACCCGAATGCCATTCCGGCTGATGAACACACCTTCACCATGAACTCACCGAATTCATGGGCTCCGGCAGTGTACGATCCGAAACTGGATACCGTTTATCTGCCAATGGGCGTGACTACACCGGATATCTGGGGCGGTAACCGCACACCAGAGCAGGAGCGTTATGCGAGCAGCGTGCTGGCCCTGAACGCCACCACCGGTAAGCTGGTCTGGTCTTATCAAACCGTGCATCACGACCTGTGGGATATGGATCTGCCGTCGCAGCCAACGCTGGCTGACATCACCGACAAAGATGGCAACACCGTACCGGTGGTCTACGCGCCAGCGAAAACCGGCAACATCTTTGTCCTGGATCGCCGCACCGGTAAGCCCGTAGTGCCTGCGCCAGAAACGCCAGTGCCACAGGGTGCTGCCAGGGGCGACCACGTTGCTGCCACTCAGCCCTACTCTGAGCTGACCTTCCGTCCGAAGCAGAACCTGACGGACAAGGATATGTGGGGCGCAACGATGTTTGACCAGCTGGTGTGCCGCGTGATCTTCAAGCGCCTGCGCTATGACGGTCCGTTCACCCCGCCTTCTGAGCAGGGTACGCTGGTGTTCCCGGGTAACCTCGGTATGTTCGAATGGGGCGGTATTGCTGTCGATCCACATCGTCAGATTGCGATTGCTAACCCGATGGCGCTGCCATTTGTCTCGAAGCTGGTTCCACGTGGCCCGGGCAACCCGATTGAGCCGCCGAAAGGCGCAGAGGGTGGTTCAGGTACGGAAACCGGTATTCAGCCACAGTATGGCGTGCCGTATGGCGTCGAGCTGAATCCGTTCCTGTCACCGTTTGGTCTGCCATGTAAACAGCCTGCCTGGGGTTACATCTCCGCGGT
>Ga0153961_1000071_pt1 | contig 43433 bp, 36 predicted proteins | sample TSFL045MetaG_FD_104748 | JGI IMG/M metagenome (GOLD analysis project Ga0153961, IMG submission 104748) | Attine ant fungus gardens microbial communities from Florida, USA - TSFL045 MetaG | ecosystem: Host-associated > Fungi > Mycelium > Unclassified | place: USA: Florida, Withalacochee...
AATTAGGACATGAAAAAGTTGAGACTACATTTAGATATTTACAATTATCAATTGATCAAAATAAAAAAATATATGACAAGTTCTATTAATTAGAACTTGTTTTTTTGTTCAATAATGGCCGTTATAAAACCTTAAAAAATAAAAATATAGAGAAACCACAAAGGAGAAAAAATGGAAACAGGGCAAAATAATTTTAGTGGAATTTTAGCTACAAAATTAGAAAATATAAAAAAAGAAAATAATATTTCTTATAATTCTGCATTTAATCATTTTATTTTAAATGAAATTATATCTAGCGAAATAAAAGATGAAGAAATATCAATTACCGAAAAAAATATATTAGACAATCCATATGATGGAGGTTTAGATATAGGTTTGATTGATGAATCCTCTAATAGAATTTATCTAATTCAAAATAAAAATTATAAGATAATTTCACCACAACAAATTGAAGATTCATTAAATAAATTAATCTCTTATATAGAGAAAGTTAAAAATGGAGATATTTATTATTACAATGAAAATGTTAAAAATTTTTCAAATAAACTTAAAGTATTATTAAATAATATTGAAAATGAATTATTATTTAAATTAATTATAAATACATCAGCAAAAATAAATGATTCCTCTCAAGAAAGAATTGAAAATATAACTAGCATAATTAAAGAAAAAATCTTTAGTATTCTAGATAAAAATAAAAAAATATCTATTGATATTGAAGTTAATGGACAAATGGAATTAATGGCAAAATATTCAATGATATATGATGAAGAAGGAATAAATGATGAAACTAAACTACATATTAAACAAACTAACATAACAAGTCGTTCAAGTACATTAACAATAGAAGAACAAGAAACCAAATCAAAAAGTTTTTTAACTGTCATTGATGCAGTTAAATTTAGAGAATTTTTTAGAAAACTAAAAGATAATGGCCAATTAGGTTCTTTATATTCTAAAAATGTTAGAGAATACTTTAAAAATAAAAATGTTGATAACGAAATTAAAAAAACATTAGAATATCATCCAGAAGATTTCTTTATTTTAAATAATGGTTTAACAATCATTGGAAAAGACATTCATATTGATGGTAATGTAATTAAAATAACAAATATGTGCATAATAAATGGAGCACAAACAACTTATTTAATTGGTGAATCAAAAATAAAAGATTCAGAATTATCAAAAGTTTCAATATTTGCAAAAATTATTGATATAAATACCTTTAATAATAAAAATAATTTTAATGAAGACGAATTTATTAATAAAATATCTTATGCTTCTAACAATCAGAAACCAATTAAAAAAGAAGATTTAATAACACAAAATAAAGTTGTTATAAATTTTGTTAAGATTTTTAACGAAATGAGTAAACATACATCAAACAATTATTCGATTCAGCTTAAAAAAAGTGAAATAAGTAAAAAAGAATTAAAAAAGAATAATCAAGAAATTCTAACAATACCATCAATAATAAAAGATTCGTTAAAATTATTATTTTTAAAACCTGGTGCATCAAAAAGTAAATATCAATTATTTATAAATCAAGATTCAATTAGTACAGATACAAGAGATACTAAATCAAATGTCTTATGAATCTTTAAATTCTTAAATCCAAAAAAAGATCAAAATAAATTTGAATATTTATGCGAATTTATAGCAATCAAAAAATCATTAACACTGGCATGTAAACAAAAAATTTTAGATCTTCAAAATGCAATGAATTCAGAATTAAATCAAGAACCTTCTTTAAATTTGTTATTATTAAATGAACTTTATCGTACAGGACAAAGTGTCTTGGAATCTTTATTTATTTATTCTAAAATTGTTTTAATCAAACAAAATTTAAAAAGAATTATAAAAAAAGATATTAAAGATATAAAAACTGAATATGATAATAATGAACTTAATGAAATAATTAAAAAAAGAATCAATTGAGATATATTAAATAATCAAAAAGAAATCCAACAAAATCTTTCAACTATTGCGAATGCTTATTTAAATATTTTAAAAGAAAAATTATCAAATGGTAAAACTATAGCAAATGTTGTAAAAGAAGATAATATTTTTTCTGAATGTGCTTTAACTTTTGCTGACCAATATTTAACAGATAAAAATAATATTTATGGAAAAGATGATAAAATAAAAAGCTTTTTTTATAAACTATTTAATATTTAATATTTAATATAAAAAAAGAGATATTAATATCTCTTTTTTAGCCTCATGGGTTCTGCGCTTACATCGCAGTTAGATTCCGAAAGCTGTCATCAACTTGCACAAGGTCTTACTTAATTATTTTATCATCTTCTTCAAAAAAGACAAGATTTTTAAGTAAATTTTGCTTATTTTCATACGGAAAAAATGATTGATATTCAACTAAATTTATTTTTTTTATTTTAAGCAAATTTATCAATATATCATTAATAAGATAACCACCAATACCAAAATATCTTTCATTTTTTAAATGCATACCACTTAATTCATCTATAACAAGGTAAATTGTTTTATTACTTAATACCCCAGAATTATTCATATCGATACTCTTTCTATGATTATTCTGGTTATATTATAAAACAAATAAAGGTCTAAAAATATGTTTTTAGACCTTTATATTTTTTTAATCAATCAACTTCAACAATTCTAATAAACGATTTAAATCTTGATTATTATGATAACTAATAATCATTTTTTTATCTTTAATCTTTACTTTCGTACTTAACTTACGACTTAAATTATTTTCTAAATCATTTAAATAAATATCATTTGGTTTTAAATTAGGTTTCTTTTTTGAATTTAATAATTGCTGAGATTTAATCATATCTTCAACTTTACGAACAGTTCATTTTTCTTCAAAAGCACGATGAGCTAAATTAACAATTAAAATACTATTTGGTGTTAATTGTAATAAAGGTTTCACATGACCCATGGTTAACTTATCATCTTTAACCATTTTTAATACTTCAGCTGGCAAATCTAAAATTCTCATTGTATTAGTAACATGAGATCGTGATTTGTTAACTTTTTTCGCTAACTCTTCATGAGTTCATTTCATTTTATCAATTAAAGTTCGATAAGCTTGTGCTTCTTCAAAAGTATTTAAATCAACTCTTTGGATATTTTCAATTAAAGCAAATTCCATAATTTGTTGATCTGTTGCTTCAATAACAACCGCTTTAATTGTTTTTAATCCTGCAAGTTCTGAAGCTTTCTTTCTTCGTTCACCAGCAATTAATTGATAAAATTCACTATCTTTAATTTTTGCAATAATAACAGGTTGAATTAAACCATGAGTTTTAATTGATTGACTCAATTCTTCTAATTCTTGAGAATTAAAATGCTTTCTTGGTTGATGAGGGTTCGGAATAATTTTATTTAAAGCAACTTCTTGAGATAAACTTTCTTGAACTTCAGGTGACTTTTCAATATTATCAACTAAATCGTTAAGACCATCACCAAAAATTGTTTCTAATCCTTTAATTCCTAATCTACTTTTCTTATTATTAGCCATTATTTAAAACCTCACTAACTAAATTACGATAAGCAACGGCGCCACGACATTTTGGCCGGTAATCAAAAATATTTTTTCCGTGTGATGGAGCTTCACTTAAAGTAATATTTCGCGGAATATAATTGCGATAAACTCTTTCCTTGAAATTTTTCTTAATTTCTTTAATTACTTCAACTGAAGCATTAGTATGAATATTAACCATTGTTAATAAAATGCCTTCAATTTTTAAATTTGGATTAAATAATTGTTGAATTCACCGAATTGTTGATAATAATTGCACTAATCCACCCAAAGCATAAAATTCAGCTTGTAAAGGAATAATTACTGAATCAGAAGCAGATAAAGCATTACGATTAATTAAACCTAAACTTGGTGGACAATCAATAATAATATAATCATACTTATTACGAACTGGAGCAAGTTTTTCTAATAAAACATTTTTTTTCGTTTTTGAATGTTCTAAAAGGAAAATTTCAGCACCTGCTAAAGAAATTGTTGCTGGTACTAAATCAACACCTTTGCAAACATTAGGTTTAATTACTTCTTCAATCGTTGTTTCATTAACAATAACATCATAAATATCTTTATTAAGATTATTAAAATTAAATCCCATCGAAATTGTCGCACTTCCTTGAGCATCCAAATCAATTAGTAAGACCTTTTTATTTTCCAAGCCAAGTCCGGCTGCTAAATTTGTGGCAGTAGTGGTTTTACCAACTCCACCTTTTTGATTGGCAATGGCAATTATTTTACTCATATTTTTTCACCTTAATCATTTTCTATCATACATTACATTTTAAATTTTAGCAAATTAAAATTATAAAGGTTTATTCTTGATTTGTTGGTACGGTCTAGGATATTTTAATGGTGTTAATTTTTGCTTTTGAAAAATTAATAAATTTCTTGTTCCATAATTATTTGGTAATTGATAAGAATTCTGATTAATTAAAGTTGCACCTAATAATGATAAACCAGAATTGATATTATTTAATTCAGAATTAACATTCAAAGCTTTATAAGCAATAAACTTTCCAGAAATTCTTACTAATGGCAAACAAATTTCATTAAGAATATTTAATGGTGCAACTGCTCTTGCAACAACTAAATCAAAAATTTCTCGGTATTCATGAGCAAATACTTCCACTCTTTGATTAATAATGTGAACATCTTGTAATTTTAAATTATCAGTAACTACTTTTAAAAATTGACATTTCTTTTGATTAGCTTCAACAATTGATAATTTTAAGTTTGGAAAACAAATTTTTAAAACAATTCCAGGTACACCAAGGCCAGAACCAACATCACAAAGACTTTGATCATTAAGTTTAATCACATTTGTCATTAATAAAGCATCATAAAAATGTTTATTATAAACTTCATCTTCTTCAGTAATTGTTGTTAAGTTAAACTTTTGATTATATTCAATAATTAATTGATAATATCTTTGTAAATTTGCTTCAATTTCTTTAGTTAATTGAAAATCTTTTAAACCTACTATTCATTTAGAATTCATAAATTATTCCTTTATTTAAAATTGATGGATTAAAGTAAATTATATTATATAACGATATTATGATACTAATCATTAAATGCCCTTTTAAGGAGTTACATTTTGTAAATTTGATTAGTTTACTCTGAAAAGAGCTATCTACATTAGCATTTAAATGTAGTGCAAAAGATTTAAAGTTGTTTTTTAAAAACAACTTTTTTTTAATCAAAAACTATATCTTACTAATTCATTTTTCAAATAAATCAATTGAAAATAAATTTTCAATTTGATCAAAGGCTGTTTTTAAACTTGATTTAGTACTATTCCATCCTGCTCCATCAGTAACCCAAATAAAATTAAGATTTTGTGCTTTTAAATCATCATTAATTTTAATATATGAATTGGCAACTTCATTCAATTTCGAACCAGAAGCACTGTAAAAATTACATTCTAAATAATATTCTTTATTATTTTTAATAAACTTAAAATCAAATTTTTTATTTTTACTAATACTCTTTAATGGCAAAGACCATCCTTTTTCATACTCAATATTATTTTTTTCTAAAATATTAGCAATAATATTCTCCATAACTTTTCCAGAGCGATTTTTTCTAGCATTACTATCTAAACCAACTTCAATTCCATATATATAAGTATTAAAGTCAATATTTTTATTACCAATAAACAATTGAATTAAGTTAGAATCTTTCAAAAATTTAATAACATCATCTGCATTTTTAAAATTTAAACCATCAAAATTTTTACTTTCTTTATTATCTAAAAAAACATTATTTCCTCTGGCTGCTAATAAAATATAAAATTTATTAAATGAACTTAAATGATGAAATCAATATTTATGAATTTTTTCCTTTAAATTCATTTCATCTTTTGAATGTAAAAGATTAAAAACTGAAAGATCATTTTTATAACTTTTAACTCTTTCTTCAACTTTATTTCAATCAACAAAACTATTTAATTTATTATTTGTTTTAATAAAAGTTTTGCAAAATTTACTAAATTCCAAATCTCTTTGACTTTCTTTAGGTATCATTTTTTCGCCCTCACTAGATATCTCATAATTTAAAATAAAAATTTCTTCAGCTGCATTTATTCGATTTTGACCATCACAATTAATAAAACGATTAGTTTTTTTTGAAAAATAAAAATAATCTTTATACAAATTACGAATAAATTGATGATTATTGTTAGTTAATAATCACTTTGCGCCTTTTTTTTCAGCAGCTTTTAAAAATTTAAAAAGTTTTATTTGGTCTTCAGCAGTAAATTTATTAGCATTATAAGAATTAAAACCTTTATTATCTGGATAATAATATGGTGGATCAACGAATAAAAAATCCTCAGGTTCAATATATCTTAATAATTTTTGATAATTATTATTTAAAATTTTAATTTTATTATTTTTTAAATATTTATTAATATTGCTTATATTTGTTAAATCATATAAATTTGTCTTATTTTTATTTGCAAATGGCACATTGAATTCACCTTTAGAATTTACTCGATAAATTCCATTAAAACCATATTTATTTAAAAAAATTAATCGTGCCGCTATTTTTTCTTTAGTCAAAAAATTAATATCTTCACTTTTTAATTGCTGATAAAATTCTTTTAAATTTTCATTATTATTTCAATTATCTAAAATACTAATCATTGTTTTATATTTACTTTTAATTACTTTATAACTTGTAATAAGTTCCTTATTAATGTCATTAATAACTGCCTTATCATGTGCAAAATTAAAAAATACTGCACCACCACCAACAAAAGGTTCAATAAATTTATTAATTTTTTCAGGTTTTAAAACATTAATAATATCAAGAACTTGTGTTTTTCCTCCAACTCACTTAACAAAGGGTTTTAATTTAATATTATCTTCGTCCATTAGTTACCTACCTAAAAAATTAATATAATTTTATTATATAATAACAACTGAATTAAAAAAATGCTAATTAAAGATCTAATTAGCATTCAAGTATGGGTATTTATTTTTCAAAAAGAACAATAACATTTGAATATCAGAGGGGCTAATCCCTGGAATTCTTGTTGCGTGAGCAATTGTTAAAGGTCTAATTAATTGTAGTTTTTCTTTTGCTGCCAAAGTAATGTTTTCAACTAAATCATAATTAATATCTTTTGGAATTTGTTTTGCTTCTCAACTTAACATTTGTTGGGCATTTTTTTCTTGTTGTTTAATGTAACCAGCAAACTTAATTGAAATTTCTAATTCTAATAATTGATGATAGTCTAAATCATTAATTTCTGAAATTACTGTTTTAAAATATTCTAATTTAATTTCTGGTCGTTTTAATAACTCATAACAACTAATACTATTATCAGGAATAAATGATTGATATTTTTCTGTTAAAAGTTGTCCAAAATCACTATTTCTAGTAATTTTAATTGTTTGTAATTTTTCTCCAATAACTTTACTTAATGCTTGTTGTTGCTGAAATTGCTTTCATTGATTTTCAGTAACTAAATTGGCATCATAACCATATTTAATTAAACGAGTTTGAGCATTATCATTTCGTAATAATAAACGATGTTCTGCTAATGAAGTTAATAAACGATAAGGTTCATAACCATTACCTTTGGTTGTTAAATCATCAATTAAAACGCCAATATATCCTTCATCACGTTTTAAAATTAATGGTTCTCTATTAGTTAATTTTAGATGAGCATTAATCGCTGCCATTAATCCCTGACAAGCGGCTTCTTCATAACCACTTGTACCATTAATTTGACCAGCAGTAAAAAAGTTTTTAATAAGTTTCGTTTCTAAACTTGGTCATAATTGTCGTGGATCAATTGCATCATATTCAATCGCATAAGCTCATTTTAATACTTGACAATTTTCTAAACCTGGTAAAGTTCTTAAAATTTGATCTTGTTGTTCAATTGCTAAAGAAGTTGATAATCCTTGCACATAAATACTTGATAATTGTTTTGATTCTGGTTCTAAAAAGATTTGATGTCTTGGTTTATCAGCAAAACGAACAACCTTATCTTCAATACTTGGACAATATCTTGGTCCATTAGCAGTAATTGTGCCATTATACATTGGTGATTTATCTAAATTATTATTAATAATTTCATGAGTTTTATCATTAGTATAAATTAAATAACAAGGTAATTGTTCGGCAATTGGTAAAAATTTCTTTGTTTGATGACTAAATGCCAATGGTAAATCACTACCCAATTCAACTTTTGTTTGTGAAAAATCAATACTACTACGAAGCAATCTTGGTGGGGTTCCTGTTTTTAAACGAACTAATTGAAATCCAAGATTTGCTAATTGATCAGAAATACCATTACTTGTTCTTTGTTGATCTGGACCTTCATTTTTTTTGTCAAAACCTCTTAAAGTTACAGATTTCATATAAGTTCCTGTTGTTAAAATCACAATTTTGCTGAAGAAAGTTTTTCCTGATTCTGTTTTAACACCATAAACTTCGTTATTAGCATTAATTAATAATGATTCAATCATTGTTTCAATAATTGTTAAATTTTCTTGTTGCTCAAGCACATTTTTCATATATTGTGAATAAGCAATTTTATCTGATTGTGCTCGCATTGCTCAGACAGCAGGACCACGAGAATTATTTAATAATTTCATTTGTAGTGCTGTAGCATCAGCAGCTTTCGCCATTTCACCACCTAAAGCATCAATTTCGCGAACAACAATTCCTTTTGCTGAACCACCAATTGAAGGATTACATGGCATTAAAGCGATTTTATTTTTATCTAGGGTTATAATTGCAGTTTTGTGGCCAGTTCGTGCTGAAGCAAGAGCGGCTTCAACACCGGCATGACCGGCACCGATGACAATAATATCAAAATCATATTTAATTTGCTTCATTTTCTGGCCTCCTAACTAGTTAATAATTTTTTTAGCATTAACAATTGTATCATAAAAATTGCAAATAAAAAGTTCATAATCTAATATGAACCTTAATTTTCGTTATTTTTAACCAATTTTTGTCTTTGTTTCAGGATTAGCAGCTAAAATTGTATCTAAAATTTCTCTTTCGCCACGAACTTGCATTTGATTTGGATCAATACTATGTAACATAATAATTACTTGATGAGCAATATTGATTGTCATACGATTAAACATTTTTGAAGCTTCTTCAATATAAGCTTGGAGTGGATTTAACTGAGCATAACCTCGTAAATGAATTCCTGCTCTTAATTTACTTAAAGCATCAATATGTTCTGTTCAGTATTTATCAAAAACTTGTAATAAAGTTGAGTATTCAATTTGTTCAGCAATTACTTCATTTAAGTTTGCTCGTTTTTCTAAATAAAATTCATAAGATTTGGCACTAATTAAATTAATTACTGCTTCAGATTCCATTTTTTTTAATACTTTTAATTCTAAAGTTTCTGGTTTAAGAATTTTATTTTCAATTGCTTTAATTAAATCTTGATAATCAATATATTGTTCTCTTCCTTGAATTTTAGTAAAAATTCTTAATAAATCACGAGCAACTGTTTTATGCATTGTTTCTAAAATTGGTAAAACATTTGTTGATTGTAAAATTTTATCTCTTTGACGATACATTGCTTCTCGATGTTGTGCAATAACATTATCATAATCTAATAAATTTTTTCGAGCATCAAAGTTTAAACCTTCAATTTTTTGTTGCGCTCTCGTAATTGCTCTTGTTAGCATTTTTGATTTAATATAATCTTCACCTAAACTAGCAAAAGCTCTTTTTAATTTTTCGCCACCAAAACGCATAATTAATTCATCTTCAATTGAAACATAAAATCGTGAAAATCCAGGGTCACCTTGTCGACCTGCTCTTCCTCTTAATTGGTTATCAATTCTTCTGGCTTCGTTTCTTTCGGTTCCTAAAACAGCTAAACCACCTAATTCTCTAACACCTTTTGCTAATTTAATATCAGTACCACGACCTGCCATATTAGTTGCCAAAGTAACAGCATGCAACTCTCCTGCTTTAGCAATAATTTCAGCTTCACGAGCATGGTTTTTCGCATTTAAAATCTCGTGTCTAATACCTTCTAATCGCAACATATTAGATATTCGTTCTGAAACATCAACATTAGCAGTTCCAATTAAAATTGGTTGACCTTTAGCATTTCGTTCTTTTACTTCTTTAAGCAATGATTTAAACTTGGCATTTAAAGTAGCAAAAACAAAATCAGGTTTATCTTCTCGAATGATTGGCTTATTAGTTGGAATTGAAATAACTCGCATATTATAAATCTTAACAAATTCTTCTTCTTCAGTTTTTGCAGTTCCTGTCATACCACTTAATTTATTATATAATCGAAAGAAATTTTGATAAGTAATTGTGGCAACAGTTGTTGTTTCTTGTTGAATATTTACTTTTTCTTTTGCTTGAATTGCTTGATGTAAACCATCACTATAAACTCTTCCTGCCATTAAACGACCAGTAAATTGATCAACTAAAACAATTTCGCCATCTCGAACAACATATTCAACATCTAATTTAAAAATATAATTTGCTCTTAAAGCATTCGAAATATGATGAAATAACTCTGAATTTTCAATGTCAAAGAGATTTTTTAATTTAAAATAATTTTGTGCTTTTCTAACACCAGATGCAGTTAAAGCAATTTGTTTACTTTCTCAATCAATCTTATAATCATTTGGAACTAAAGATTTAGCAAAGGCATCAGTTGCTTGATATAATGGTGTTCGATTTTTTGCGCCACCAGAAATAATTAATGGTGTTCTTGCTTCATCAATTAAAACTGAATCAGCTTCATCAATAATGGCAAAGTTTAATGGTCTTTGTACTTTATCAGCAAAACTACGAACCATATTATCACGAAGGTAATCAAAACCTAATTCAGCATTAGTTGTATAAGTAATATCTTTATTATAAGCTTCTCGTTTTAAATAAGGTGTATACTCTCTTAAATTAACACCGATTGTAATTCCTAAAAAATCAAAAATTGGTTGATTTGACTCAGCATCTCTTTGTGCTAAATATTCATTAACGGTAATAATATGAACCCCTTTACCACTTAAAGCATTTAAGTAAATTGGCATTACAGCTGTTAAAGTTTTCCCTTCACCTGTTTTCATTTCGGCAACATCACCATTATGTAAAACAATACCACCAATTAATTGTACTGGGTAAGGATGTAAACCTGTTACTCTTCGTGATGCTTCTCGGGCAACAGCAAAAGCCTCAACTAATATATCATCTAAAGTTTCATCTTTCATTAATCTTTGACGAAATTCTTCAGTTTTAGCTGTTAGTTGAGAATCTGATAAGTGTTTCATTTCTGATTCTAAAGCAATTATTTCTTTTACTTGTTTTCTAATTTTGCGTAGAATTTTACTATCTCACATTAATTAAATCACCATCAATTGTTTCCTAATTGATTATTTCTTCGTTCTAAATTAAAGAAAAAAAATAACCTTTCAGCATAATTATATATTTAATTATTTTTTTTGTAAACTTTAATTTATTACTCTAATTAAAAGAAAAATAAAAAAAGGCTTTTAGTAATAAAAGCCTTTTCAGATTAATTAAACTTTTCAAATTGCTGCTAAATCATTTTTAATATTCGGAACATCAAGACCATAAATTACTTGGACAGCAGTTCCTTTTTTAACAACAGCAATTGCACCTGTTGATTTAAGAATATCATCATTAACTTTTGTTAGATCAATAACAGTAACTCGTAAACGAGTAGCACAATTATCTAAGACAGTAATATTATCACGACCACCCAAACCTTCAAAAATTGCTTCTAAACGATTAAGATCAGTTTTCATTTTTTTATTAGTTGGGTTATTTTGATTAGATACTGGCGCTTGTTGAATTTTTGCTTGTAATTGATTAACTACTGATTGGGCACCATTAAGATAAGTAATTAATACTTTTTTATCTTCAATTTTAATAGTTTTTGTATCACTTAAACGAATTGCTGCTTTTGAAATTTTAGTTACATCAACTAATGTTGCTTGTAAAATTTGATCTTCAGCAATGACATCAAGAATATTATCTTTGCCACCTAAACCGTTAAGTAAATTAGTAATTTTATCAACAGCATCTTTAGTATTCTTTTCTAAAGATGATTTTGTTGCTTGCATTGCTAAATTAGTAGCTTCTTGACTATTTTCACGGCCAAGTGTTTGATATTTCTTTCATTTAATAATGTAGTAGAATCCAAAGTAATAACTAGGCATCATTAAGGCACCAGCAACAAATATTCAATAGAATCCTGTTTTCATTCCCATTACATGTGGCACAATTCCAAAGAATGTAAAGTCAATAAATCCGGCTGCAAAACCTTGTCCAACAACGACATTAAATAAATATGCCATCATAAAACTAATTCCCGCCATAAATGCATCAAAGACATAAGCTCAAGGAGCAACAAATAAGAATGAGAATAAAATTGGTTCAGTAATTCCTGTTAAGAATGAAGTTAACGCTGCAGAACCTAATACTCCAGCAACCATTTTACGATTTTCTGGTCGTGAAAGTTTTCACATTGCTAAAGCAGCAAATGGATAACCATATTGCATAAAAGCAAATCGACCTGACATAAACATTGTTCCCGGTGTTTGATCTAAATGACCTGGTAAACCTGAACCAAATTGACCAAAGAAGATTGAATAAGCACCACTAAAAGCAGCACCATCAGCATTAGCTCAATGCCCACCAACATCAGTAAATCAAAATGGTGTATATTGCACATGGTGTAATCCTGTTGGAATTAATAATCTTTCAGTAATTCCAAAGAACATAGCAATAAATGCTCCTCCTGCAGTTGGTTTAAAAGCAGCACCATTTAATACTCCATCTTCTAGAGTGTTTAAATTCATACCTTTACCCATACCAGTACCGATTGCTTGGAATGCTTTAATTAATGCTGGTCAGGCAAAAAACATCACAGCACCCATACCAATTCCTAAAAATACTGCAACAATTGGGACAAAACGTTCTCCAGCAAAGAATGCTAGAACTTTTGGCATTTTAATGTTATAACAACGATTATGAACAACTGCTACTAATCATCCAACTAACATTCCACCTAATACTGATGCATCAAGAGTGTTAGGAATTCCTAAAACATTTTTAAAAATCCCAGAATTAGCAACTGTGTCATCATCAAATGGTTTATGATTTGTTAAATTTCAAGGATCAAAAAGAGCCTTACCATTGTGTGGCACAAATAAAGCCGCAATAACTGATGACATAACTGCAAAGGTAATAAAACCAGATAATGCTGCGACACCTTTACTTTGTTTAGCAAATCCAAAAGCAATTGATACGGCAAATATGACACCAAGATTAGCGAAAACAACATCACCAGATGCTTTAAGAACATGAAAAAAACCAATAGCACCAACGGCATTAGGATGTTGAATCGTAAGTACACCTTCAATACCACCACCAATACCAAGTAACAATCCGGCAATAGGTAAAACAGCAATTGGAAAAACAATTGCTCGAGCTAAATTTTGGGTTTTACCAAATAATTTGCTACCAAAATTACTAAAACGCAATTTGAAATTGATTTTTTCATTTTCTTGGTTTTGTGAATTATCAACTTTTTTGTGAAAAAGTTTATTCATTGTATTCCCACCTTTCCTTTCAATTATTTTATTATTAATAACAACTCAATTATAACCGATTATTTTTCCAAAACTATAAAAAAATTAGAAAAAATTTTACTTTTTATCAAAAAATGAAAATAGTAGTCATATTGCTATAACTACTATCATTTATATTTTATTTTCATTTAAAGTTTAACGACCAAATTTTATACATAAATATAATATAATAAACCCTTTTTGCTCTGTACTCTTGTATCACAATAGTATGAATAATTTATATTAATTAAACTCATAAACAAAAATAATTAAATTAATAAAATTTAATAATTTTAATAAATCTATACCATTTTTATTATACATCAATAAAAATCAAAGATTATATTTATTAAGAATAAATTTTAAAAAATATTCAACTATTTACTAGGAAATCAAATATCTAAACCAATAAAATTAGTAATTAAACCACCAATACAAAAAGTAAACACTAATACTGTTAAAATATACAAAATTCAAGCTTCTTTAACTTTACTATGATCTAAAAATTTATGAAACGGAATTGCTTTAATTGCAACTGCACTAATAATAAAACTAAATATATAAACGCTAATTTCAATTATATATTTTAAAATACTATTATCCATAATTACCTCGACTAATCTTCAGTTCCTAATCGTTTCTTGATTTCAGGATCATTTCTTTCAAGTTCTTTAGTACCTGGCCGATTTTGAATTGTATCACTAATAACTCTTACTTCATGAAGGGTACTAATTAAAATCCCTCCAGCAATACTTAAATAATGAGGATGTCCATTAATACGATACATCATTGGTGCAATGGCAATATTAGCAATCAATGGTGTTCGTCATTCTAAAAGTGTAATATAACCTTCAGTTGTTTTAATATTAACACTATCAACAGGACCATTAAAAAATATTCCATCTGGTGTAATAATTTTTAAATTTAAAGCCATATAATCACCAACTTATAATTTTAATAATTTATTTTAATGTTTTTGCCTTTTGTCTTGCTTCATCAATTGAGCCAACATATAAAAATGCTTGTTCTGGTAAATCATCACAACTACCATTTAAAATTGCTTTAAAACTAGCAATTGTTGTTGCAACAGGAACATAAATTCCTTTCACTCCAGAAAACTTTTCGGCAACATGGAATGGTTGTGAAAAGAAATTACGAATTCGTCTTGCACGAGAAACTATCTTTTTGTCTTCTTCACTTAATTCATCCATTCCCAAAATCGCAATAATTGGTTCTAATTCAGAAAATCGTTGTAATATTTGTTGTACTTTTCTCGCAACATCATAATGTTCTTGACCAACAATTTCTGGATCTAACATTCTTGAAGCAGAAGCCAATGGATCAACAGCAGGATAAATTCCCAAAGCCGCAATATTTCGTTCTAAAACAGTTTTAGAATCTAAGTGAGCAAATGTTGTTGCTGGAGCAGGGTCAGTTAAATCATCGGCTGGAACATAAACAGCTTGAATTGAAGTAATTGAACCTTTTTTTGTTGAAACAATTCGTTCTTGTAATGCTCCCATTTCTGTTGCCAATGTTGGTTGATAACCAACAGCAGAAGGCATTCGACCTAATAAAGCAGACACTTCACTACCAGCTTGAGTAAATCGGAAAATATTATCAATAAATAATAAAACATCTTGTTGTTTTTCATCACGGAAATATTCAGCAATTGTTAAACCTGTTAAAGCAACACGCATTCTAGCACCTGGCGGTTCAGACATTTGACCAAAAACTAAAGCAGTTTTATCAATAACTCCTGCTTCAATCATTTCGTAGTATAAATCATTTCCTTCTCTCGTTCTTTCACCAACGCCAGTGAACACAGAAATACCACCATGTTCAATCGCAACATTATTAATTAATTCTTGAACTAAAACTGTTTTACCAACACCAGCACCACCAAATAAACCAATTTTCCCACCTCTAGGATAAGGAACTAACAAATCAATAACTTTAATTCCAGTTTCTAAAATTTCAGACTTAGTTTGTAATTCTTCAAAAGTTGGAGCTAAACGATGAATTGGTAAAGTAACACTAGCTTTAACTGGACCTTTCTCATCAATTGGTTGACCTAAAACATTAAAAATTCTTCCTAGTGTTACTTCTCCAACAGGAACAGTAATTGGATGTCCTAAATCAGTTGCTGGTAAACCTCGCGTTAAACCTTCAGTTGGTCCCATTGAAATACAACGAACAACATCATCACCAATATGTTGTGAAGCTTCAACAATTAGTTCTTGTTTATCGTTAGTAATTTTAATCGCATTATACAAATTGGGTAAATGACCATCACTAAATCTAATATCAATTACCGGTCCAGCAATTTGTAAAATCTTACCAATGTGGTTTGCTTGTGATTTTTTTGCTGGTTCTTTTTTAATTGCTGATTGTTTTACTTGGGTTTTTTCAGGTTTACTTGTTTTAGTTTTTGTTGTTGCCATTTTTTTCTCCTTATTACTTCTTATCAGTTTATTGTTGTGCTTCTGCTCCACCAATAATTTCTGAAATTTCTTGCGTAATTGCTCCTTGTCTTGCTCTGTTATAACTAATTAATAAACTATTTTTCATATCACTAGCATTATTTGAAGCATTTTCCATTGCTAATCTTCTTGAAGCTTGCTCTGCTACTTGTGATTCAATTAAAGCACCATAAATAATTGCTCCAACATATAAAGGAATTGCTGACTCAATTACAGTTTTAACATCTGGTTCAAAATCAGTTAGAACCATACTTTCACTTTTAGCATTTTTATTACTAGTAATAATTGGTAATAAATCAATTACTGTTGGTTCAAATGTTACGGTATTGATATATTTTGTATAAGCAACTTTAATACTATCAATACTTTTATTGTTAAATTTAGAAACTAGGTTTAAAGTTAATGCTTGAGAATCAGGATAATTAACATTAATATCGAAACTATTATATTCTTCAATTACTTTTTTGTGATGATTTTTAAAAAATGCGGCACCTTTACTACCAACGGCAATAATTTCATCTTCTTCATGCATTTGTTCTAAAGCTAATTTACTAATATTAGTATTAAAACCACCACACAAACCTAAATTAGAAGTAAAAACTACTCATAATGTTTTCTTTGCGACAATTGGTTCATTTCTAAGATAAAACGAATTTTCTAATTTCGGTAATAATTGATGAAATGCATCATAAATTTCAGAATAATAAGGTTGAATGTGTTCAATTCTTTTCCCAATTCGTTTTAATTTTGCTGTTGCGACTAATTGTGTCGCTTTTGTTACTTTATGACTAACATCAACAACTTTAAATCTTTGACGAATATGTTCAATTCCTTGTGCCATCAATTTTACCTCCTTAAACTTAATTTTTTAGATAAATAATACTAGTAAACTAAAAGATTCTAGTCTCTAACAGAACTAGTTAGTGCTTTTCAATCTTCTAAATTACCATAGCTTTTAGCATCATAACTAGAAATTTTCTTAGTTAAATTAATAACAACTTTATCAATACCATGACTAATGTGTTTCATTAGTTCATCATCAAAAGCTAAATTAGTTTCTAATTTTTGATAATCTTTTCTTTGATTTTTAGGAAAATAAGCAATTAATTCTTTTTTCAATTCTTCCATCATTTCCACAGGTAATCATTTAATAGTTTTATTTTTAATTGCTAATAAAATAATTGCTTGATCAATTTGATTTAAAGGATTATTTTGTTTTTGCTTTAATAATTCAATTACTCGTTTCCCATGTTCAATTACGGTTTTAGTAGCATCATCTAAGTCTGAACCAAATTGAGCAAAAGATTGTAATTCACGAAACTGTGCTAATTCTAATTTCAAACTACCTGATACTTGTTTAATTGCTTTAATTTGAGCGGCTGAACCAACTCGAGAAACTGACAACCCAACATCAACAGCTGGTCTTACTCCTGAATTAAATAATTCACTCATTAAGAAAATTTGTCCATCAGTAATTGAAATAACATTTGTTGGAATATAAGCTGAAATATCACCCGCTTGTGTTTCAACAATTGGTAAAGCAGTAATACTTCCACCATGATATTTTTCATTTAATTTAGCAGCTCGCTCTAATAAACGAGAATGTAAATAAAAAACATCACCTGGATAAGCTTCTCTTCCCGGAGGTCTTCTTAAAAGTAAAGAAATTGAACGATAAGCAACAGCATGTTTACTTAAATCATCATAAATAATTAAAACATCTTTACCTTGTTCCATTCATTCTTCAGCAATTGTTACACCTGTATATGGTGCTAAGTACTGTAATGGTGCTAATTCACTTGCTGTTGCACTAACAATTGTTGTGTATTGAATTGCCCCTAATTGCGTTAATTTTTCAACAATTTGAGCAACTGTTGAAGTCTTTTGACCAATAGCAACATAAACACAATAAACATTTTTATTCTTTTGATTAATAATTGTATCAATCGCAATCGTTGTTTTTCCAGTTTGACGGTCACCAATAATTAACTCTCTTTGACCTTTACCAATTGGAATCATCGCATCAATTGCTAATAAACCAGTACTTAATGACTCAGAAACTGACTTTCTTGTCATAACTCCTAAAGCAATTCTTTCAACTGGTCGAGTTTTATTACTTTTAATTGGTCCCTTACCATCAATCGGTTGCCCTAGAGCATTAACAACTCTTCCCAAAAGTGGATTACCAACAACAGTTTCAACAACATTACCTGTTCTTTCAACAATATCATTTTCTTTTACTGAAGCATCACTGCCCATTAAAACAACACCAACAGCATTTTCTTCTAAATTTAGTACCATACCGTAAGTATTAGATTTAGGAAAAAAAACTAATTCACCATTCATTGCTTTATCTAAACCATTAATTAAAGCAATTCCATCTCCAACTGTCAGAACAGTTCCTTCTTCATTAGAAACAATTTTTTCGCCATAATTTTTAATTTGGGCTTTAATAATTTTTGCAATTTCGTCAATATTTAAGGGCACCTTATTACCTCTATTCTTGATTATTTTTTAATAATTTAGATTTAAATTGATCCATTTGTCCTTTAACTGAACCATCAAAGACTTGATTTTTAACTTTGACTCTAACACCAGCTATTAAACTTTTATCAATTTTATTTACTAGTTCAACATTGTTATTAACAATATCACTAATTTTATGCTCTAATTTTTTAAGTTGTTTTGGTGATAACTCAACAACTGAGTAAGCAACACCATATTCAATACCTTCATAAGTATTACATAGTTTACGAAATTCTTTTAAGATTAATAATGAATAACGAAAATAACCTTCTTGTGCTAGTAATAAAAAGAAATTAACCATATAACGAGAAAACTTACTAAATGTTGTTTTAATAATTGTACTCTTTTCCGTAAATGGTAAAACAGAACTACTAACAACATCGAGGAATTCAGGATATTTAGTGAATAAATCAATTAAAATTCCTGCTTCACTACGATATTGTTTAACTTCTTTATCTTCAACTGCTAACTGAAAAAAAGCATTACTTCAGTGGCTAACTATTGTATCATCAATCATAATTTCCACAACCTTTAACTTTTAACTTAAATTTTATCAATAAAATCGTCAATAAATTTTTGATGTTTTTTTGCATCAATTTCAGAATTCAAAATTACTTTTGCCAATTCCAAAGAAACTGCCTCAATTTCAGCTTTAATTTCCTTTTCAGCTGCTTTTTTTTGCTTAGCAATATCATGTTTTGATTGGTTAGTAATTCGCATTGCTTCAACATGAGCTTGATCAAGAATTTCTTTTCTTTCATCATAAGCTTTAGTTTTAGCATCATTAACGATAACATCAGCTTCAACTTTAGCACTATTTAGCATTTCTAAAGCGTGACTACGATCTTGATTTGCTAGTGCTTGTTTAACTGCTGCATCATCTAACTTACCTTTAATATTTAAATGACGATTATGCAATAATGTTCGAAATGGCTTATAAACTCATCTTCAAAGTACCAGCAACAAAATTAGTGTTGCAAATACATGGGCAATTAACATTGGAATATTTGGAAATAATTGGTTAATAATATCATCACCATTAATTGCTTTGCCTGCTAATATATTTCAATTCATAAATTTCACAACCTTTAATATTTCTTTTATTTTTGTTTACCTAAGCAACAAAAATTAAAATTAAAGAAATAACCAAACCATAAATCGCACCAGATTCAGAGATGGCAGCACCAATAATAAACATTGTTCGAACCTTAGATTCAACTTCTGGATTTCTAGCAATGGCTTCAACGGCTTTTCCAGCAGCGTAACCTTGACCAATTCCGGCTCCAAAACAAGTAATTGTGGCAACACCGGCTCCTAAAAATTTTAATCCATCAGAAATGCTACCAGTCATTGCTAAAAGATTTCAAATGTGACTGAAAAATGTTGTCATAACATTTAGATGAGTAGTATCAGCAAAAATGCTCATAATTTATATTCTCCTTTTGATTGCTTTATTTTTTTATTAATATCATTTTATTAAAAAATTTAAAATAGCAAAAGATATTTAATTTATTTTATCTTATTTTCTTTTTAAACGACGATCTAATAATAATCGTTCTTGATGAGTAATATCATCAATATTTTGTTCTTGTTCTTGTCTTTTTTTAATCTTCTTCGGTATTTTAAGTTCTTTTTCTGGTTTAGAATCTCCTTCCATTTGTAATTTTCAGTATACCATAGTTAACATACCGAAAATTAATGCTTGAATCGAGCCAGCAAATAAATCAAAATACATATGCAAGAACGGTGCAACAGTACCGATTAAAAAGTTAACTTGACCAACTACAGGAATTTTTCCTCAAATATTTCCAGTAAGCAAATAAAGTAACGACATAATAATTGAACCACCAATAATATTACCAAATAGACGGAAAGATAAAGAAATCAATGGTGCAAATTGTGTAATTAATTCCAAAGGATTAGTAAGAAACTTTTTAAAGAATAATAATTTTTGAAATTTAATTCCAAGATAATAAATTCCAATAAAAGTTACTAAAGCTAATGATAAGGTTACTGTATAAACTGATGCTTGAGAATCAATTCCAATGATTGATAATCAGTTACCAATTAAAATATAAAGCATTAAATATAATAAATAAACTGTAACATTTTTATATTTTGCTCCTAAAACATCAACAACAATCCCTTCAACATAGGTTATAACTAATTCAACAGCAAGAACGATACCACGAGGATCATCATCAGCCGCCATTTTTTTAACTTTTCTTTGATAAATGAAACTAATACTAACAATAATAATTGTCGTAATTGCAATTGTTATTAATTGCGGCATAATTGCTCAATAATTTCAATTTTTTAAACTTGCTGAAATTAACATTGCTCTGTATCCTTCATATTATTTTTTCTTTTCTTTAATCCTAAAAATTCATTAGTGAAAACTGCAATTAATAATAATGAGAAGCCAGCAATTAAACTAAATAAATTTGAAAATTTAAAGTAAATTACTAAGCCAATAACCGTACCATATAATAAAACACGAAATAAAAAAATTAAAAAGGCTAAAGCTTGTTTATAAGCGACTTTACTAAAAAACCAATCACTTGTTTTTGCTAAAATAAAAAAACCTAATAAACTACTAAAAAAACCTAAATTAAAACCAATAATAATTTTCCAATCATAATTAAATAAATTAATTAAACTTAATAAAATTGGATTAATTAGTAATCAATAACCAATCATAACAATAATAATTCGTAAATTATTATTATTCTTAACTTTAATCAACCAAGAAGATTTATTTTGTGCCGAAAATTCGATCACCAGCATCTCCTAATCCAGGAATAATAAAACCATTTTCATTTAACTTTTCATCTAAAGCAGCTAAATAAATTTTAACATCTTTATGTTCTTTATGAATTTTATTAATTGCTGCTTGAACACCAACAATACCAATAAAAGTAATATTTTTAACACCAACCGCTTTTAATTTATTAATTGCCGCTAAAGTACTACCACCAGTAGCTAACATTGGATCTAAAATATAAACTAAATTTTCTTCATGATTTTCAACATTAGGATATTTGAAAAAATATTCTTGTGGTTGTAATGTTGATTCATCACGATATAAACCAATATGACTAACAATTGCATTAGGTAATAAATGTTCAAGACCACTAACCATACCCAGACCTGCTCTTAAAATCGGACAAATAATAATTGTTTTTGTTAAATTTTTCCCTTTGGTTTTTCCAATTGGTGTTTCAATTGTAATATCATCTAAAGGAATATCTTTAAAAACTTCATAAGCCATTAAACTAACAATTTCTGTTAAATTTTCTTGAAAGTCTTTTTTTTCTGTTTTTTTATTTCTAATTCTTGTTAACTTATCTAAAATCAACGGATGATTAATAATAAAAACATTTTCTTTAGCCATCTTTTTATCTATGATATCTGTCATTAATAAAACTGCTCCTTTAAGTTATTTGACTTTTTATTAAGTTTTTATAATTATACTAATAAAAAATTTTACGCCCTTTATTTAGATAATTCAACTATAAAATCAAAAGATTAAAAAATTAAAAATTCATAACCTTATTTACGAATAATCTCTTTTGTCAAACTGTTATAAACTGCAGACGCTTTACCATTAATTATTTTGCCATTAACAATATAATCTAAATTTGCTAAATTAATTTTACTTGCTTCATTAATTGGTGCTTTTTCAGCAATATTACAACTACTTGCAGCTAATGGACCAACAATATTAATAATTTTTTGAATAAATGGTGAAGCGCTAACTCTAATTGCAATATTATCTCATTGTTTTCAATAATCATTTTGACTTATTATTGCCATTGGTTTAACAATTACTGTAACTTTCCCTGGAGCAAATTTTTTTTCTAAATCATTAATTAATTGATTATCAATGACTGCCAATTTTTTAGCTTGTTTTCAATCTGCTACTAAAATTTGTAATGGTTTTGCTTCAGGTCGTTGTTTAATTTGATAAATTTTTTTAACTGCCGTTATTTGATCAAATTTACAAACAAGGCCATAAACAGTATCAGTTGGCAAAGCAATAACATTACCATTTTCAATGATTTTAATAATTTCTGTTAATTGTGTTGGTTCAAACATAACCATTTTAAACTCCTATAATTACAGTAAAATCTGAAAAAAATTATATCATTTGTAATAAAAAAATTAAACTCTTATAAGTTTTTCAGACTGTAATCAATTAAAAGTAAAAACCTAAAGTCAAGGCTTACTTTAGGTTTTTATATTATTATTTATTATTTGATATAAGCCCTTAATACTATGAACTGGGGGAGTAAAGTTCGTTTTTGCAATATCAATATAAGAAACTAGTCCTTGATATTTATATAAAGTATCAGAGCTATTGATTGAAATGAAGATAAAATTAATTGAGAACTTTTTATGAAATGTTAATGGATGTTTTAAATAAATTAAGATAATAGGTAAGACAACATTAGTTTTTGTTACTAGTTTATGAATAATTAAAATTTTATTTAACAAATAATTGCTATTAATAAAACCATCTTTTAATTGTAAATTAATTGAGTTTAATTTAAATTTTCTAATTAACGCTTCTTGTAAATAGGCTAAACAATTTTTTATGCCCGAAAATCTTTGTCTAAAAAAGAATTGAAAAACTAAAATCGAACTACGAATCTTATCAATCAACATATTTTTTAAAACAAAATCAAGATTTTGTCTTAATTGCTGATTTGATTGACTATTATTAATAAGAACTAATTTTCGACTTGGCAATAAAATATTATCAAACTGATGATCAACTAAAATTGCATAATTTTTATTTAAAAAATTCTTTTTATAATAAATATTATCTATATTTATGGATTTTGAAATAATATTCTTATAATTATTTTCAATAAACAAAATTACTTTTTTATTTTGCTGAGAAAACTTATTATCAAATTGATAATAAAGAGAAACTACTCAGTTTTTATTATTACTTTCCAAGTAAAAATTATTAAAGATCATTAAAAAGTAGTCATCAACTAAGAAACGAAATTTAATATTAATATCAAATTTTTTTAAAACAAAAACAATTATATTAAGGATTTCTCAACCATATCAATAAGAAGCATTTAATAGGTAGTAATGATTATTAACATTTTCTAATTTGAAATCTTGATAGAAGTTGAATAATAACTTTAAAAGATTTTCTTTTAAAAATTCACTAAGGGTCATTTTGAATTCTTTAATAGTTAATAAAAGCTGATATTCTTTAATTAATAAACGACTAACAAAATTATTAATTGATAAAATTAAATTTGCTAAAAAATCATTACTAAAGTTCTTTTGATTGAGCAACATTACATATTTTAAATAAACTGTTTCATAATAATCAAATTTCAAACTAAATTGTGCTTCCAAAATACTAGATAACTTAATAAAGTTATTTGTAATAACACGATCATTAAGTAACATTTCTAAAAGCAAAGGTTGTAATGAACTATTTAATAATCGATTAAGTTTTATTCTTTTAATTATAATAACTAAAAATCATAGTATTTCTTTTGTGAAAGAATTGTAAAACTGATTATTAAGTAAAATTGTTGCTACTTGATTTTGTAGATGTACTAAACTAGTATCTAAATAGTTGTTAGGATGTAATGGGCTGTTCACTTCACTAATTAAGACTTTTGTCGCAAGTAACCTTAAATCTGACTCTGAACCTTCTAAAACCCAACCTTGTTTTGTTTTAAATTTTAACTTAAGATTTAAATCATAATAATTAAGACAATTATTAATTGAATTTACTTCTTGCTTTAAATCATAAAATACACCGTTAGTGAAATTAAATAATTTATTGTTCGTTAAAGGTTGGTCTTCTCAAATTTGATAGAAGATTAATTGATATCATTTTACACTAGGATTGTAATCAGATACTTTTAATATCTTTCTTAACAATTTATCAATTGCAATTTTTGGTTCACTTCCAACAATTACTAGCTTATCTTTACTTTTAATAATCTTACAATTACTAACTGATGCTAATAAGCGATTAATTCTTGCAATGTCCCTTTGTAAAGTTCTAATAGTTAGAGAAAACTTCTTTACTAAATAAGTTAGTGAAACAAATTTTGGATTATTTTGAAACATTTTTAATATTTCAATAATTCGCCTCATTAAAGTATTGCCCTCCATTATCCTAATTTAGAGAATATGGGGCAATTTCCTTTTTAAAAATAAAAAATATCATTACTTTAATGAAAAAAATAATGATATTTAAATTCAAATTTATGTTATAATTGGCGACTACTAATAAATAAAAATCTTCAATGATTACTATAATCTTTTTCAAATCAATAAAAATAATTTTGAAAATTCTCAGTTAAGATTGATTCTAATTCTGACTTTTGATCAAAACCAATTTCGAAAGAAATTAAAAAATCTTTATTCGTAAAATTTAAAATTGACTTTAGAATTCTTTGATAATATCCTAAGCCGAAATTATCGGCAAATAAAGCTAATTCTGGTTCATATTTTAAATTATTAACTTGATAATTTTTTTTACTTTTATCAATATAAGGCGGATTACTAATAACAATATCAAATTTTTCGTCCACCAAATTACTAAATAAATCGCTTTTTACTAAATTAAGCCGATCTAAGTGATAAAACTCTTTATTTAATTTTGCAATTTTTAACGCTTTATCACTAATATCACTAGCAAAAACTTCTCATTCTGGATTTTTTAAGGCTAAACTAATAGCAATACATCCACTGCCTGTTCCTAAATCTAATACTTTTAATGGTACAAGATTAAATAGTTTTTGGCTTCAATATAAAGTACGAGAAACCAAAAGTTCTGTTTCATTTCGCGGAATTAAGACATTTTTATTAATAAAAATTTTGTAATTATAGAAAAAAACATGACCTGAAAGATAAGCAAAAGGAAAACCACTAGCATATTTTTTTACTAAAGATAAATACTTTCGTAAAAAATTTTTGTCAGTATTAACCATATTTAAATTAGCATAAATTCAAGTTAAATCCTTTTTTAATAAATTAGCTAAAATTAATTTATTAATGTTATCGTTTTGATTAATTTTTCTAGCAAGGCTTAAAAATTGATAATATTTCATATTTAATAACTTTAAAATTGACCGCTATTAAATGAACCGTCGTCATTTCCCATGTTGTCATCAGAAGATCCGTTAGAATCATCATCTTTTTTCTTAGCCGGCTTTTTACTTTTTTTCTTAGCAGCAAAAAATACATTAGATAATGCATCAGCTAGTTTTGAAGACATAAGACCATCTGTTAGGAAAAATAACATATTAATACGTTGATTTAAAGAAATAAAATTCATAAAACACCTCCTCTATTTCCTTACTTTAAATTATAAAGAAATTTTTAAATTAAACTGGAAATATCATTTTCAAGGGTTTCCAATTTCTTTCTTTGTTCATCACTTATTAATGCTAGAATAATTTCATCTAAATTACCTTCCATAATTTGGTCTAATTTATTTAAAGATAAACCAATTCGATGATCAGTAACTCGATTTTGTGGATAATTGTAAGTGCGAATTTTTTCAGATCTTTCTCCTGAACCAACAGCACTTTTTCTTAAACTACCAATTTCACCTTGTTGTTGTGACAATTGAAATTCATATATTTTTGCTCGCAATACTTGCATTGCCTTATCTTTATTATCATGTTGACTACGACCATCTTGTGAAGTAACAACAATTCCTGATGGTAAATGAGTAATTCTTACAGCTGAATCAGTTGTATTAACATGCTGTCCACCAGCACCACTAGAACGATAAGTATCAATTTTTAAATCAGTTGGATTAATATTAACTTCAATATCATTAACTTCTGGTAAAACAGCAACTGTAGCAATTGAAGTATGAACGCGACCTTGTGATTCAGTTTTTGGTACTCTTTGAACACGATGAGCACCAGCTTCAAATTTTAATTTAGCAAAAACTTGTTTACCTTTAATAATGAAACTAATATAAGTAAAACCACCACTTGTTGACTCTTTAGCTTCAATCATTTCTACTTTTCAATTTTGATTTTCACAATACTTTAAATACATTCGGTATAAATCACCAGCAAAAATATTGGCTTCTTCACCACCAACTGCTCCGCGAATTTCAAAAATAACATTTTTACTATCATTAACATCTTTAGGAATTAAAATTAATTTTAATTTTTCTTCAACATCAACTAACTTTTGTTCATCACTTTTAATTTCAGATTTTAACATTTCAATCATTTCTGAATCTTTTTCAGTTTCTAAATAATGTTTTGCTTCATTAATTGTTTTAATTAATTTTTGATAAACTAAAAATTGATTAATAATTGGTTCTAATCTTTTTTGCTCTTTAGTTAATTCAGTATATTTTTCTCGTTGTTTTTTAACATCTAAAGCTAACAATTGCTCTTCAATCTTTTGATATTTTTGATAAAGTAATGTTAATTGTTGTAATATTTTTTCATTAACCATTTAAATAAGGACCTAACTTTTATTTTAAAACTTTATGATGTTTACGACATCTTGCTTCATATTTTTCTTGTGCACCAATTTCAATAATTGGATCATTATATCGCGCTTCTTTACCATTAATAATTCTTTGTGTTCTTGTTGCAGCAGCACCGCATATCACACAAATTGCATCTAATTTTGTTACAAACTCTGCTCTTGGTAAAATTTCTGACATAATCGGAAAAGGTTCAGCACGAAAGTCTTGATCTAAGCCAGCAACAATTACTTGCTTATTATTATTCGCTAATTCTGTTAAAATTTCAACAATTTTTTTATTAAAAAATTGCACTTCATCAACTGCGACAGCAACAACATCTTCATTTTCTTTTGCTTTCAAAATTTTCAAAATTTCTTCTGGTTTATTAACATCAATCAAAATTGCCTGAATTGATATTCCTTTATGTGTCACAACTTTAGTAGCACTATAACGAACATCAATACTTGGTTTAAAAACTAAAACTTTCCGTTTAGCATATTGCAGACGAATGATTCTGCGAATAAATTCTTCAGTCTTTCCGGCAAACATACATCCTGTTATTACTTCAATTCAACCATCATTATAGCGGTTATACATTATTATTTTCCTCTTTTCTTTTTATTTATTATTTAATATTTGGTGCTAAACTTGCTAAATTATCTAAATCATGTAATAAATTTTCAACAATTTTTAAACTTTTAACTTTTGCTCCAGCGGCATTTTTATGACCACCACCACCAAATTTTGCAACTAATTCATTAATTACTCAGCGTGAACTACGAACACTAATTTTGAATTCATCATCAGAATCATTTTGACAGGCAATGAATCAAATTTTAATTGTTGCCAAATTAGACATTAAATTAACTTGACTAGTAATATCTTCACGATCAATTGTTATTTTTGTTTTTTGATTTAATTGTTGACTAATTTGTGTTTCTAACTTTGTAACATCTTCTTTAGTAAGAATAATATAACCAACACCATTTTTACTAATCTGAAAATTATTTAAAATATAACCTTTAATTCGTGCTGTTTTTACATCTTGTAAATATAATTTTTCATATAAATCTAAAAGACTAAAGTTAGTTGCACTTAAATAACTAGCAACATCAAATGTTTCATTATTAACTGAACGATATAAAAATCGTCCTGAATCAGTAACTAAGCCAAAAAATAAATATTGCGCTGCAGCTTTTGATAATCTTAATTTCATAGTTTTTGCTCATTTAGCAACTACTTGACAAGCAGCAGAAGCAGAACTATTAACTAAACTAACCGTACCATAATTATCAACTTCAGGATGATGATCAATTTTAATAATATTTTTTGCTTCTTGCCAAAATTGACCACTAATTCTTTCACGATTTGCTGTATCAGTAATAATAACTAAAGCATTTTGATAATCTTTACTATTAACTATCATTGCTGGTGGAAAAAATTTAATCATATATTCAGTCATATCACCAGGTACTAAAACCTTTTTATTAGGAAAATTTTCTTCAATAATTGTTTTTAACCCTCATTGTGAACCTAATGCATCACCATCAGGATTAATATGACGATGAATAATGATTGGATTGCTTTTTTTAATTAAATTAAAAATTTCTTTTGCATTTTTTAAAAAAACTTTTTCTTGTTTGATTTCTTTCATTAAAATTTAACTCTTTCTATCAAGTACCAATTAAATGGTTTGTTTTAGGATCAAAAATATAAATTGTATTTTTAACAATTGATAATCAACCTTTTGTTCCAATTTTAAAAGCATTATTATCAACAAAAACTTGAAATAAAGCATTATCAAAAGCTTGAAAACTTAAAATTGAATACTTATCATTAAACTTTGTAATATTTTTAACTTCACCATTAATAGTAATTAATTTACGAAATGCAGTAAAAAATGGTTTTTTATAACTAAAAGCTACATCATTAAATTTTAAAGCAATAATTGGAGTTTCAAGCAAGTTAGGAAAAGAACCAATTTTTCGATCATAAAAAAATAACTCTGGTTTTTCTCAATGACCTTTAAAAACATTTACTTGTTGTTTATTCATTTCTTTTAATAAGTTTAAAGATAATGGTTTTGATGCCATTTCTTTAGTTTTACCTTGCTGAATAACAACTTGATTTTCAATAACACAAATCTTAGAAGCTAATAAATTAATATCTTGATTTTCTTTTGATGAAAAAATAATAACAATTCTTAACTTTAAAGATAATACTTTTAATCACATTGCTAATTTCTTTTTATCTTCTTGTTCTAACAATTGAAAAGGATTTTCTAAAAGTAAAATTTTAGTAGGAACAACTAGTTTTTGAGCAATATTAGCAAATCTTCGTTCTAAAAAAGAAAGTTGTGTAAATCCTCTTGTTAAAACTTCTGTTTCATTTATTGTTTGAAAAATTTTTAAAATATTATCATTAATTAAATCGTTAGCATCAATTAAGCTATCTTCTAATGCTTTTAATTTTTGATCATAAACTTCTTGACTTGAAAATTTCTGATCTGTTAAAAGTTTATTATGATAAATTTTAATTTGTTCTTGAATTCGTTGTAATAATAATTGCATCTCATCAGGTAATAATTGCATTGCAATAAAATCTTGTTTCATATTAAATTGAACTCGTTGCGTTTCTGCTAAATCAACTCATGCATCAATAATTTGATCAATTTCTGCTCGTGAAATTTTAATTGTTTTAAAGAGTAATGCTTGATTTAATTCATTACTAAAAATTTGATTATGATTATTACAACTTTTTAATGTTGTACGAATTGCTTTTCTTGTTTCAAAAATCTTTTCGTCTAAATAATTATTAATTTCAGCAATAATATAAGGAATTTCTTTTAATCGAAATTCTTTTTTTCGCATTTTCGGAGGTTTGCACCCACAAAAACATTCACCAGTTAAACTTTCTAAACTAGAAATTCGATCTTGTAAAGACTGATAAAATATTAAATCATTATTAACAATAATATTTTCTTCTTCAGCATTAAACTTTCTAACTAAAATGGCTGCTAGTTCACTAGAACCAGGAAAATTAAAATTTTCTTTTGCATATTCTTGATGAAAATGATTAGTCGTTGTTTCATATTCTTTAATTAATGAATTTCTTGATTTTTGTGTTTCATTAATAAATTCTTTAATTAATGTAATTATCTTATTTTTAAATTCTTCAGTATTTAAATTTAAACCAGTATTTTTTAAATTAGCAATTGTTGTTTTAATTTTAATATTATGATTACTAATTGCTTGTAAATAAGATTTAGTTTTCTTAGCAATTTTAAATAAATTATATTTTAAAGAAAAAAGTTTATTCCAATTTTGTTGTTGATTAGGCAAATATGAAATTTGTCTTTCTCAGCCCAAAATATTATAAGTAGCATCTTCATTATTTAAAATAATATTTCCTGAAAAAATATTATCAATTCCAGCAATAGCTTTTAAAATATTATTTAAATTATCTTCTTCATTACTAAATAATGCCAAAATTTCGGGAGAAGTACAAGCAAAATTTCAATTTTTAACACCATTTTTAATCGTTAATCCTTTAATTTCTAACTTTAACTGATAATCATTAGAATCATTATATTTAAGATTTTGATTAAGATTTCAATCAAGTAATTGTTCTTTCATATACTCACCTAACTTTCCAATTGTCAAAATAAAGTGTTTTTTATATAAGTAATTTTAACTGAAATTTTTAAAAAAATACCTTTGATAAAATAAAAAATAATTTATTAAAAAAATGGAAAATACACTTTTTATGAAGCGATTTTCCACTTTAAATTAACTTCTTTTTAATTATTTTGCTTTCTTATCAGAATTATTAGTTTTTTCTGATTTTTTTTCTACTCTAAAATTATCTAAACTAATTACTTTAGAACTTTGATGTTCTACTTTTGGTTTAGTTTTCTTTTCAATTTTAGTTTCAGTTTTCTTACTTGCTTTATTTAAGAAGCGTTCAACTCTTCCCTTAGCTGCAACAAATGTTTGCTTTCCAGTATAAAAAGGATGACATTTATAACAACTATCAACACGAATCTCTGGACCTTTTGTTGAACCACTTTTAAAGTGATTATTACATGTTATGCAAGTAATTTCAGTCACAAAATATTTAGGATGAATGTTAGCTTGAGCCATAATAGGCACCTCACTTTAAATTTACTAAATTTATTTATTAATCTTATTTTTTTATATTTTCAAAAATAAAAATCACTTATAAATATTACCATTATCAAAGTAAAAAAGCAAATTTTTCTGAATAAAAGATTGAGTAAAATTAAGATACTAAAGGATTTTCTTTTAAAAAAGTAAGACAATTTGCAACTTCATTTTCACTCAAAGGGCAAGTACTAAAATCAACAACCTTATCTAAATATTTTTCATCTAATTTATTATCTTTAATATCTGCCCATATTTCATTAGGATTTTCAATTGTTAAATATTTACCTTGTGAAATATTACAATAAGTACAAATATTAACAACAAAAGTTTGATTAAGATTTTCACTGTAACGATCAACAACTGTTTGATAATTATGCTTTAAATACTGATCAAGGGTTGGAAATAATCCTGGTCCACCAAAATGAAAATTGAAGTCTTTTAAAACTTGTCTTAATTGATAACTAGGAAAATAACCATAAACATGAATTGGTTTTTCACATTTTCAACATAATTGTGTTCATTGATAAATTTTAATACCATTTTCTTGAAAAAAATTAAAAATAAAATTTGTTAACGGCATAAAATATTGACATTCTGAATAATTACATTTTACTACCATCATATCTGCGTCATGCTTAATTTCTAAGAACCCATTTTGACATAAGTGACATTTAACTAATGGTACTATTTCATTTATTTTTTGATAACCTCAGCGATTTTCATTTCTCAATAAACGAACAATACCTCGTTTTAATAAAATTATTAGTAGAATCGTTGCGGCAATAAATCAAATTAAATAAAGCGCTATTGCAATAAAATTACCCATTTTAATAAAAAGCATTGCTAATCAATAAGGGCTAGTAACAAAGTCAAAGATGGGAACCAAAGTCATAATAATTAAATATCCCGGTGTTTCAAGACTTTTGAAATTATCCAACATTTTTAAACTTGAACCTAACATCATTAATAACAATCCTGCTAACATTAAAGTTTCAATAATTAAATAATAAGTATATTTAGTTATTCATTTATCATGATTAAAAATTACTTTAATAAAATGAATATTAAAATAAAATCAAAAAATTAAATAAAAACTACAAATAATTCAAAATGTTCCTATAATTCATAAATTAATATCAGAATTAAGATAATTAAATAAAACCGGAAAAATTTTTGCAAAAGCAAATAAGTTTAATGATTTATTAACAAATAAAACACTAGATACATCAACCAAAAATGGTAAAATCAAAATAAAAAATAAAGATATTAAAATCAAATCAATTATTGTATAAATTGAAACATGCAATTTCTTTGACATTTTATACTCCCTATCAATAACCCTTATGTTTTTATTATACAAAAAAAAGTACTTTTTATACATAGAATAAATAAAAAAATCATTGCTTAAAACAATGATTAATTATTTATCTTTTTTAATTGTGGGAAAAATAAAACATCTTTAATACTATCCTGACCTGTAATTAACATTACTAAACGATCAATACCAATTCCTAAACCAGCCGTTGGCGGCATCCCATATTCTAAAGCAGTAACATAATCGATATCAATTTCTGAAGCAGCTTCATCATTACCTTGTTCTTTTTCAGCAACTTGTTCTTGAAATCGTTGATATTGTTGAATTGGATTATTTAATTCAGAATAAGCATTAGCATATTCACGACCATTAATAAAAAGTTCTAAACGATCAGTAAAATTAACACTATCTTTACTTAATTTTGCTAAAGGTGAAATTTCAACTGGATAATGATAAATAAAAGTTGGTTCAACTAAAGTTTCTTCAACAAAATGTTCAAAAAATAAATTAATAATATGCCCAACACCAGTATGATGTTTATCAACTTTAATTTGATATTTTTTTGCTAAAGCAACTGCTAATTTATAAGCATGTGCTTTTTGTTTTACAACTAATTTTTCATTGTCATTCTTATCATATTGTTCAATTAAGTGAACAATCTTATTAAATTCTTGAGTAAATTTTTTATCATCAACTTGTTTAATAGCATCAATCATTTTAATTCTTTTTCACGGTTTAGAAAAATCTAACGATACTTCTTCAATTGCATCATTAGTAACTTTTTTTGCCGTAATTGTTAAATTTTTATTAACTTTATTAATAATATATTTAATCGTATTTTCAATTAAAGGAAAGAGAAAATTAATATCTTGATAAGCAATATAAGCTTCAACAGTAGTAAATTCTGGATTATGTTTTGGACTAATTCCTTCATTTCTAAATAAACGACCAATTTCATAAACACCTTCAAAACCACCAACAATTAAACGCTTTAAATGTAACTCAGTAGCAATTCTTAAGTAAAAATTAGTATTTAAAGCATTATGGAAAGTAACAAAAGGTTTTGCTGTTGCACCACCATAAATATCTTGTAAAATTGGTGTTTCTACTTCTAAATACCCTTGTTGATTAAAATATTCTCGTAAAGCATTAATAATTGCTGTTCGCTTAATAAAAACATCTTTAACTTCATGATTAATAATTAAATCAAGATAACGATGACGATAACGGTCTTCAATATTTTTAATCCCATGTCATTTATCAGGTAATGGTCGCAGTGCTTTAGCCAACATTACTAACTTCAATACTTTAACAGTTAACTCACCTGTTTTGGTACGCATAATTTGCCCTTCAATACCAAAAAAATCACCAATATCACCATAATCAGCAAATAAATTAAATTCTTTATGATTTAGATTATTCGTATTTAAGTAAATTTGAAAACGACCATATTGATCTTGTAAATCAGCAAAAATTGAATTCTTACCCATTGCTCTTTTTGTCATTAATCTTCCAGCAATTTTAATTTGATCAGTTTTAGCTTTATGAGCAATCTTTTCTAATTGTTCTTTGTCTTTATTATTGAATTCTTGATTTAAAGTTGAACTATTATAGTTTCTCTGTCAATTACGACCATAAACATCGTAATGTTCTTTTTCTAATTCTAACAATTTTTGATAACGATTTTCTTCTTGTTCTTTGAAAACTCGACCGTTAATTAATTGTTCTTGTTTTTGTTCCATTAATTCAATCCTCTTATTTCTATTTAATTAAAACCTTTAACTAAATAAGTAATTTTTTGTAAAAATAATTCATAATTATTTAAAATAAGAGAATCATCAAAATCAATTGTACTTAAATTATATGTTTTAACTTTTAAATTATTTTTATTATTATTTTCAATATAAAAATTTTCATATTCTTTTTTATTAATTTTTATTTTGCTAAAACTTGGAAAATAATCAACTATAATTAATAAAGTTTTAATTGGTGTATGAAAAAATGACAAACTATCATCTTCAGATAATTTTTTATATAAAAATAATTTATTTTCATCTAAAATAGTATAACTTTTAATCTGATTATCAGTTGTAAAATCAGGACTCATAAAAGGTAAAATAACTATTTGAAAATATGGAATATTATTACTTCTAATATTAGCCGTTTCGCCTAGCATATTTTCAAAATAATTATTTTTATTTTTACCATAACTACTTATAATTGATTTTACTCCAATACCTGCTAAAGGTTTATTATCAAAAACTCTCTCAACCAAAATATCAACTCTTTTATCAAAATATCTTCCTTTTATTTTTTCTTCTTTTCCAGTTTTTAATTTAGTTTTTACAATATATTCATCGCCAAGAAGTTCTTGCAAATGATTAGCTACCAAATTATGAATTTCATCTATTTTTTTACTACTTCTATTACCATTTTTATTTTTTAAAACAAAAATAAAACTTTTTTTTATTTCCTCTAAAAAATTATCTTTTTTATTAAAATCATTAATATTATCCATTCTTTCTTCTCTTTTCACTTATTTTAAAAGATAAATATCTTCTTAAATCTAATGAAGAATAAAAATAGTATTTTCCATTTTTATCTTTTCCTAAAATTTTTAAAAATTCTAAAAAATCTGGGTGTTTAATATAATTTATTATGTCAATATAAGAATAAACATCAGAAACTATATAATAACCACTATATACAACTATTTCTGGTTCTACAATACTAATTTTCATTGTTTCAATATCTCTAATTATATTACTAATTACTATCTTTTTTTTAAAAACATCCAATAAACCTTGAGTTCTTGCAAACGCATATCATTCTTGTTCTTGCAAATCTCTTTTTAGCAATTGTTTCTTATTTTTTAAAAACATTTTATACAATTTAAAATCATTATTTTTTATTTCTTCTAAAGGAATTACTTTACCGTTCTTATTATATGGAAAAATAACCTTTGTTCTTTCTAATCTAGATATCTTTAATCCATCTTTAATATATTCTCCTTCATAATTTTTATTAAAAAAAAATGAATCTAAATTTGAAGAAACACCATTTTTAATGGAAAAACTATTATTAATAGGAGTAGTAATAATTTTTTTAAATTTTGATAAATTAGTTTTTTTACCAAAATAAAATTGATTATTTATATAAAAATCTTTATAAGTTAATTTAGTAACAAATATAGGTTTTTTTCGAAATTGATCATATTCAAAATAATCAACTTTATCATTTTCTTCGTTAGACAAAATTGTTATTGCCGTATATGTAGTAACATTTCCAAATGGATTAAAATGCTTTAAATTTAAAACTGTTTTTAATTTATTTGTAGAACAAACATAATTGCGTAATTCATTACCAGCCACACTAGTAAAATAAGAATTAGGAGTGATATAAATTAACTTTCCTTTATCAGCTAACATATTAAGTCCTATTTCATAAAAAATAATATATAAATCAGTCATTCCTTTTTTAGAAAAATTAAACATCTTATAATCAAAATTTAAATCATGAATTCTAATATACGGAGGATTACCAATTACAAAATCCATTTTCTTATTATATTTTTTAACTTTTAAAGCATCATCACAAATAATATCTCATTTTACTTTTAAAAAAATATTATTATTATTTAATAATAAATTTAATTTATTCAAGCACTTAATATGAGAATCTTTATCAATTTCTACTCCATGAATATATTTAGATAATAAATTAATAATTTTTATTTCTGAAAAATTATTTTTAATGCATTCATTAATGTATCTTTGCACAATTTGAACCAAAAATGATCCATCACCACAACTATTATCAATAATATGTTTATCTAAAATATCAGTTCCTTTATATTTAACTAAATCCAACATATTAGTGACAATAAAATCTGGAGTATACACCACACCTTTTTTCAAATTAATATTTTTTGAAATATTATAATTTAAGTTAAGCATAAAATGACTCCAAATTTTATAAAAAATAATACAATAAAATTATAGCATTCATTCATTATTAATATATTAATATTGTAATTTTTATTTTATAAAAAGAATATTTCTCGTACCTTATTTTTATTATATAAATCACTTTCATTAAAATATTTAGAAAAAATATTTTCAATAAGTTTTAAATACTGCTCTTGATTATATGAAAAAGACAATAAATTTTTAGATTTTTTATTTCTAGTATCTTGTTTATATTCAGTTCAAACTTTTTCAACTTCATCAACAAATATTTGAATAAAATATTTCAAATTATTTTCAGCATTTAAACTATTTAGTATTTCTTTTATTTCTTCATTCTGAAGTTCAAAATTATTTTCTTTTCAAGAATTAAAAAAACTTTGACCAGAATAATCAATATATTTATTATTACTAAATATAGATAATAAAGTAATATAAGCATAAATTCACATTTTTAATCTTTTAACAATATCTTCTTTAACTTCATTATTATAATTTTTACTAATATCTTTAATTAAATTCAGAATTTGATAATAATTATAAATTATAATTTTAGAAGCATTAATTTGAAATTTCTCTTGTTTAAAAATACGATCATAAATCTTATTTTGACTAAAAATCTTGGTTTTTAATTGAATAGCTTTATGTGGTTCTTGCAATAACATAGCTAAAAAAATTTGACCATATATTTCATTACTTACATATTGTCAATAATAATTCTCATTATTATTAGAAGGTTTAGGTTTCGTAGTATATCTTTCTCCTCTTTTAATATTCAAAATAATATTATATTTTTCGTCTAATTCTTTTTGAAGTTTTGTCATTTCTAATTTATTAGATTTTAAATCTCGTGATTTAATAGGTTTTTGATTATTAGTAAATTGAACAATTTTTTCTGTAAATAACTCACTTAAATTTTTATTAAAATACTCGTTAGAACCATATTTTATTATTTTAGTTAAAACATACATTTTTGGTTTATCCTTAGAATTGTAATGCTTTCCTATTAATGAAACTGTTTGAGCACCATTTATAATTGAAAAGTTTTTAAGAATAATTTTATCAGAATCATTTACTTCAAAATCTTCACAAAGAATAGTAACACCATTGTTAAAAAATCAAAAATTTTGAGAATCATTTTTGATAGTTTTTACTATTTCTGTATCTTCTTTTGATTTAAAATATTCTCTCACATTATTAGAAAATAAAAAATTTTTAAACTGATTATATAAAGTATAATATGAATTTGCATTAACATTACAAACAAGTCCTTGAATATTTTCATGAAAGTATGAAATCTTAGAACTTGTATCTTTTTCATTTTTTGAAAAAGAGCTATACATTAATTCAAATCTATTAACTACTCTTTTTTCATATAATAATAAACTTAATAAATCTCTTTCCGAGAATACTTCAAATTCAGTATTTTTATGAATATCTTTTAAAATAAAATTCAAATCATCAATCACTTTTTTATCAAAAGAATTGCATAAATAAATAATTTTCCTATTTTCTTTAAAATCTGAATCATTAAATTCAGCAATTGAACTTTTAAAGTTATTACTAATAAAAAAACGTTGATTAAAATTTCCTACTAAAATATTTTCCAAGTTAATACTATCATTTAAAAAATCAAAATTTAAATCCTTAACATCAATATTAATAAATTTTATAAAATATCATACTTCGTTATTATAATCTCCAAATACTATATTACATAAATCATCATTATAATAAATTCTCTTCTCAATTTTCCTTTGCTAAATAATAATTTCCATCAAAACAAATATTTGAAAAAGAAAGAAAATAAAATCAATCATAATTTTTCTTTAAAATTTGAGCAAGAAAAACATTATTTTTTTTAAAATCATTTATATAATTTTCTAAATTTACATTCATAATTAATTCTCCCAACACTTATCTATTATTTTTAGATATATTTTTAATTATAATAAATAAATTTTAATAATTAAACGTTATTTTTAATTCTTTCCCGAAAAAAACTAAAAAAATATTTACAATCATTTTTTTATTTGTTATTATGTAAATGTCTTTGGTTGCCAAAGGCTTTTACACAAAAATGTCAGCGGAGTAAGATAAAGGTTTTAGTCCCTGAGCGGTAAGGTATCCGTAAAGCCTAAGCGAGGTAATTCTTTTTAAGGATTACCTCTTTTATATTTCTTGAAAAATTAATATAATGATGACAATCATTTGAAATGAAATTAAAATTAGGAGGAAAAATGTATGAATAATAAAAAATATTATCTTGGTCTTGATCTTGGTATCTCTTCTGTCGGATGAGCAGTTATGACCAAAGATGAAGATGACTATTATATTGATGATTTTGGTGTCAGACTCTTTGATTGTGCTGAAAGTCCAAAAGATGGAACAACTAATGCTGAAGAAAGAAGAAAATTTCGTAGTGTTAGAAGACTAAACCGTCGCAGAAAACAAAGAATCAATGAATTAAAAAATTTCTTAGAAAAAAATCAAATTATCTCAAAATCTGAAATTGCTGATTTTTTTAGTAATTTTAAAATTACTAATAATATTCAATATGATGATACAAAATATTTTAATCCCTATACAATTAGAGTAAAAGCTTTAACCGAAAAGTTAACACCACAAGAATTAGCAGTAGCATTAATTAATATTGCTAATCATCGTGGTTATAATGATAAATTTTCTTTTGGTGAAGAAAAAGAAAATAAAAAAAGTAAATTAAGTGAATCAATTAGTAAAGGTGAAAAGATTGTTAAAAATTATCAAACAATCGCTCAAGCTATTTTAAATGAACAAGATTTTAAAAACTCAAAAAATCAAGGAACTTTGGGTTTAATTCATAATAAAATTAAAAAATCTAATGATAAACAAATTACTAATGAAAACAATCAAGAACAAACAAAAACTCCGGTTTCTAACTATCGTTATTTATTTGCTCGTGAAGATTACAAAAAAGAATTAGAATTAATTTTAACAACTCAAGGCAAATTTTATCCGCAACTAGCAAATGAAAGTAATCGTAATAAAATTATTAATGATATTATTTTACGACAACGAGATTTTGAAGTTGGACCAGGACCGAAAAATAAGGAAAGATATGACTTATGAGCAAAAAATATGCCAAGTCATCGTCTTTTTCAACCATTTTTAGAAACGGAAGGCAAATGTTCATTCTATCCTAACGAACAAAGAGCTTATCGTTGTTCTTTAACATTTGAACTATTCCGTTTTATTTCTGATTTATCAACTTTTACTGTTAAAAGCCTTGATGAAGTAACAACTAGTAACATTGCCAAAATATTCTTTGATAATCTTAAACAAGGAATAATTCCCAATAAAAATGATTTAAAAAAAATTATTAAAGAAAACACTGAACTTAGTGAAAGTGACTTTACTAATAATCCAGCATGAAAAAATATTAAATCTGTTAATTTTAATTATTTAAAATTATTAAAAGAACTAATTCCAAATGAATTTAAAACAATAGATATTAGTAGTTTAAATAATCATTTATTTAACAAACTAGGTAAAATTCTTCATGAGAATATCACTCCACAAAGAAGAAAAGATAACTTAATCTTATTTTTCAAGGAAAATAAAATTGATTTAACTGAAAAACAAATTGAAGAAAAATTTTTAGGCTTACCTTCTTCTATTAGTACAAGCACAGGAAACACTTCTTTTAAATATATGGAAGAAGCAATTAACGCTTTTGCTAAAGGGATTTCATATGGTAATTTTCAAGCTGATTTTGTTGAAAAGAATGAAGAAAAAATGTTTAACTTTAAAATTAGTAATAAGTTATTTCAACCAATTAATGATCCAGACTTACAAAAGAATTCTGTCGTATTTAGAGCAATTAATCAAACAAGAAAAATTATTAATGCTCTACATCAAGAATATGGTTGATTTGAAGTAATTAATGTTGAAGTAGCAAGAGAATTAATGAAATCTTTTGAACAAAGAAAAGAAATCAAAAAATCTAATGACCTTCGTTTTGACGAAAGATTAAAAATTGAAAAAGAATTAGAGAATAATAATATTAACCCAAATGAAATTAATATTAAAAAATATCGGTTATGAAAACAACAAGAACAAAAATGTATTTATTGTCAAAATCATCATGAAATTACTTTAGATGACTTTAAAAATAGCAATGCCTTACAGATTGATCATATTATTCCACAATCAAAAATAGCCGATGATTCATTTAACAATTTAGTTTTAGTTTGTAGTAAAGCTAATCAAGAAAAAACAAATCAAACACCATTGCAATGATTAGCAACTAATAAAGAGCATAAAACTTCATACTTAAACTTTATTAATAAAGTTATTAGAAAAAATCTTTCTGATAAAAAATACCAATATCTAATAACTAAAGATTTAGATTCTGAAATGATTGATGAATTTGCTTCAAGAAATTTAAATGATACTAGATACATTACTCGTTATGTTGCTAATTGATTAAATTCACAATTTAAAAATTGAACAGAAATCACTGGTGAAGTAATTCCAACAAAAGTACAAACAATTAACGGTGGTGTTACTTCAAGATTTCGCCGCACTTGACTTAATAATAGTCCTTGAGGCTTAGATGAAAAAGTAAGAGAAATAACTCCATTCCATCATGCCGTTGATGCAATAATCTTAACCCAATTTATTTCTGTAACTTATGTAAACTTTGCTACTGATAGTGCTAATATTATTAGTTTAAAAAGAAGTTTATCTAAAGGTTTCATAAATCAATCACAATACAAAAATTATTGTGACGAAATTTTAAAAAAATGAACAATTGGAAAATTACGAGATGATTTAGGTAGACGCTTAGAAAAGTTAATTAACAAAGAAATTAGTAACTTTAAAGTAATGGCACCTCTAGTAAAAAACTTGCAAGAAATTATTGAAACTAGAATTCCTGTGAGTTTAAAAATTAAAAAGGAAAACAAAGAATTTAAACTAAAAAACTCTCAAGATACAGTTTTTAAACCAATTAAAACTCCAAAATTTGTTGAAGTTTTAAATCAAGAAAGTTATTATGAGAAACTTAAAGAGCTAAACTTAAAAGGTAATATTCATTATCCTTTTATTTCTTATAAAATTGACTATAAACTTTCAGGTGGCTTTACTTCAAGTCAATTACCTGTATCACATGACAAAATTAAAAAAGATATTAATAGTGAATCTTATTTTAAAGATAAAAATAATACACTATGAGAAATTAATAGCTATTATGGTGTTATATTTGATCAACAACATAACTTCAAACCAATTTGAATTAGAAGAATTAATGCTACAAAAGAAGAATTAAATAAATATAAAAAACAAAATATTTTAGTACTTAGAACTTTAGTTGAATATTATGATAAGAAAACTAATAGAAAAGTTATTAAATTATTTAATGGTAAAGGGGGCGCTGCTATCTATGCTAATTTATTAGGTACAACTAATATTCAAAACTTAAATAAAAATAAAGAAATATTTGGTAATCCTAATTATTACGATCGATTAAATAATTGACAACAAGAATTTAAAATAATAAAACCTAATATTTTAGGGAAATTAATTACAAATTAGTTATAAAAGTAGATATATTTAAGAAATTAAATATATCTACTTTTGATTTGAAATAAAAAATAAAATTAATTTATAACCCACTTTATTTTTTGGTAAAATTATTTTGAGGTTTTAGTCCGCTGACATTTTTGTGTAAAATTAAACATATTAGAGCAACAAACAAGAAAGGATGTGGTTTTAGTCCGCTGACATTTTTGTGTAAAATTAAACTGATATTTCTGACCATATGTAGAAATAATCGTTTTAGTCCGCTGACATTTTTGTGTAAAATTAAACCCTGAAATGTGATTAGCAGTTGATGGCCGAGTTTTAGTCCGCTGACATTTTTGTGTAAAATTAAACATGTTTCGCTTTGGGTCGCTACAGTTGCCTGTTTTAGTCCGCTGACATTTTTGTGTAAAATTAAACCATATAATCTTTTTAGGCATAAAAAAAGGAGTTTTAGTCCGCTGACATTTTTGTGTAAAATTAAACTAATAAATGTTGGGATTGTTACATTTCCTAGTTTTAGTCCGCTGACATTTTTGTGTAAAATTAAACATTTCCCGAAGACCGAAACATCGGCAGGTGGTTTTAGTCCGCTGACATTTTTGTGTAAAATTAAACTCTTCAGTTGCCTTATTTAGCCGATTCTGAGTTTTAGTCCGCTGACATTTTTGTGTAAAATTAAACTCACAATTTCTCTCTCTAGTATCGCTCTCGGTTTTAGTCCGCTGACATTTTTGTGTAAAATTAAACTAATTTATTTATTATTGAATCTAATTTATCGTTTTAGTCCGCTGACATTTTTGTGTAAAATTAAACAAAATCGGAAAAAAAGAAAGAAAAAAAGAGGTTTTAGTCCGCTGACATTTTTGTGTAAAATTAAACAAGTCTAGCGCCATAAACGCCGAGCAGTCTGTTTTAGTCCGCTGACATTTTTGTGTAAAATTAAACGGTGTAATATGCTATCAAACAAGAAATATAGTTTTAGTCCGCTGACATTTTTGTGTAAAATTAAACATATAATCTTTTTAGGCAGAAAAAAAGGGAGTTTTAGTCCGCTGACATTTTTGTGTAAAATTAAACCTTACGAATTCTACCTACTTTTGCGCCGTCGTTTTAGTCCGCTGACATTTTTGTGTAAAATTAAACATTTAGTAATATTAAATATTCAGGTGATTTGTTTTAGTCCGCTGACATTTTTGTGTAAAATTAAACTTTTTATTTTCGACAAAAACTTCAGTTTTTGTTTTAGTCCGCTGACATTTTTGTGTAAAATTAAACTCACAATTTCTCTCTCTAGTA
>Ga0153961_1000072_pt1 | contig 41358 bp, 32 predicted proteins | sample TSFL045MetaG_FD_104748 | JGI IMG/M metagenome (GOLD analysis project Ga0153961, IMG submission 104748) | Attine ant fungus gardens microbial communities from Florida, USA - TSFL045 MetaG | ecosystem: Host-associated > Fungi > Mycelium > Unclassified | place: USA: Florida, Withalacochee...
AACCTCGCGGCGGGCGGCAGGGGCGAAGCTTTCTGGTATTGCGCCCTCTGCGTCGGTTTCGGTATCCGGCATCACCACCAGCATCGGTACGATTTTCCCCTCGGCGAGCAGATTATCCATAATTTGCGGCACCCGTCCCTGCGTCAGCACCGACAGGCCGGTATCGCCAAAGCCGTGGTAGTAGTAGAGCACCGGCAGCGGCGCCGAATCGGCGCGCGTGCCGGGCGGCACCCAGACGGTAATGCGCCGTTCGCGCTTCAGCGACGGCGAATGCCAGCTCAGAGTGTGGATCTCGCCGTGCAGGACGTTGCGATCGTCCAGCAGGCTGCCCGGCACGAGGAGCAGGCTGGTATTCACCTGCCGCTGCGGTTTCGCCAGCGCATTGCCGGTATCGATGCTGCGGAAGCCGTCCACGTTAAAGAAGTATTCATATAAGCTGGGCTGCAGAGGTTCACTGGTAAAAGACCAGATGCCCCGATCGTTTTTGGTCATGGGATGCGAGACGTAACGATCGGGCGTGGCCCCGGTCACTACCTCGACCGCTTTGGCTGCGGGCGCCCATAACTGCCACGTTATCGTGTTGTTAGCGTTGACGTGGCTGATATACTGTTCCGGCGGAAGCGTGTCGGGCGGGCGCTGAGGCAGCGGAATCGCCAGCGGCGACTGACTCCATATCGCCAGAGTCAGCCCGAGAAAAAGGCAGCGAAAATTCATCAGATATCCTTAACAGAATGCGGGTGCGTTAAGTGTGGCATAAGCTGAGAAAATTGAGCTGCCGCGCGCGAATTTTGCGGCCTGATTCACCCTCTCTTAGCTGAGATCGCGGCCGTTGCTGGCGATCACTTTTTTATACCACCAGAACGATTTTTTGCGCGAGCGCGCCAGCGTGCCGCGTCCTAAATCATCCCGGTCGACATAGACGAAGCCGTAGCGCTTGCTCATCTCGCCGGTCGAGGCGGCGACCAGGTCGATGCAGCCCCAGGTGGTATAGCCCATTACCGGCACGCCGTCGTCGATCGCCTGCGCCATCGCCCGAATATGCTCGCGCAGATAGCTGATGCGGTAGTCGTCGTTGATGCTGCCGTCCGCCTCCACCGTATCCTGCGCGCCCAGCCCGTTTTCTACCAGAAACAGCGGCTTCTGATAGCGGTCGTACATCATGTTCATGGTGATGCGCAGGCCCAGCGGATCGATGCCCCAGCCCCAGTCGCTGCGTTTGATGTAGGGATTGGTCAGCGACTTCACCACGTTGGCGGCGCTGCTGTTCTGCTCGTTCATCTCCGCCGAGGCGCAGCGTGACGCGTAATAGCTGAACGACACGAAGTCGACGCTGTTTTTCAAAATCTCCACGTCGTCGCTCGCCATCTCGATAGCGACGCCTTTCTCGCGGAACAAGCGGGCGGCATAGGATGGATAGGCGCCTCTGGCCTGCACGTCGATAAAGAAGAGATTCTCGCGATCCTTCTCCATCGCCGCCCAGACATCTTCCGGCCTGCAGGACCAGGGATAAAAGTTGCCGCCCGCCAGCATACAGCCGACCTGGTTGGCCGGGTTGACCTCGTGGGCGATTCGGGTCGCCAGCGCGCTGGCCACCAGCTCGTGGTGCGCCGCCTGATACTTCACCTGATCCTGATTCTCATCCGCTTCGAAGGCCAGTCCCGCGCCGGAAAAAGGGCTGTGTAGTAGAATGTTGATCTCATTGAAGGTGAGCCAGTATTTCACCAGCCCGTCAAACGCCTCGAAGCAGGTGCGCGCATAGCGGGCGAAGAAATCGACCATTTTGCGGCTGCGCCACGAGCCATACTCCATGACCAGATGCATCGGCACGTCAAAATGACACAGCGTGACCAGAGGCTGAATGCCGTACTTTTGGCACTCCTCGAACAGGCTACGGTAGAAGGCGATGCCCTCCGGGTTCGGCTCGCGCTCATCGCCGCGCGGGTAGAGGCGGCTCCAGGCGATGGAGGTGCGGAACACCGTGAAGCCCATCTCCGCCATTAGCGCAATATCCTCTTTATAGCGGTGATAGAAATCGATCGCCTCATGGCTGGGGTAGTACTCGTCGTCGCGCAGCGCAAAGCGCTTCTCCAGCCCTAGCTTAACCGGCATGCGCGCGGCGCCGTGCGGGATCATATCCACCGTCGTCAGGCCTTTCCCGCCTTCACGGTAGCCGCCTTCAGACTGATTCGCGGCGAGTGCGCCACCCCATAAAAAACCTGCTGGAAATGTCAGTTCCGACATAAATTACCTCAATGATGAACTGCTGCCTTAACGGGCTTAATCGCGTCGGTGGGCGCGGTTGAGGCGCTGGCCTCGGGCGCGCTTTCCGGAATATCTTCAAAACCTAAAATCAACGTCAGGATAAAAGAGAGCACCACGGAGAGCGCCATCACCGCCACCACCCAGACGATACTCATCGGGTTAGCGGGGTCGAAAAACTGCACGCTGGTAAAGAGTCCCGGCGACGCCATCGAGTGGCTGGCGAGACCGCCGACGCCGGCAACCGCGCCGCAGATAAAGCCGCTGATCAGACAGGCGACCAGCGGGCGTTTCAGGCGCACCGCCACGCCATAGAGCGCCGGTTCGGAGATGCCTGCGACAATCGCGGACGCGGCGGCGGCGAGGGCGGTCTGGCGCAGCTCGCGGTTTTTGGTTTTAAAGGCGACCGCCAGCGAGGAGCCGCCCAGCGACAGGTTGGCGCCGATCTCCGACGGCATCACCATGCCCTCTTTGCCGGTTTCCGCGATGGTCTGAATAATGGTCGGGGTAAAGACGCGATGCATGCCGGTCATCACCAGCAGCGGCCAGAGCGCGCCCATCATCGCCACCGAGAGCCAGCCGAGATAGCCGTGTACGGTATAAACCAGCGCGGAAATACCGCTGCCGATCCAGATGCCGAGCGGGCCAATCAGCAGAATGGCGATCGGCGCGGCGACCAGCACGATCAGCATCGGCTTCAGGAAGTTTTTCGTCACCGCCGGCGTGATGCGGTCAATGATGCGTTCGATATGCGACAGGATCCAGGTCATCACCAGCGCCGGGATCACCGTGTAGGTATATTTCACCGGCGTTACCGGAATCGACGCGAAGTCGACCGCCTGGCCCTGCGCCGCTTTCGCCATCAGATCGATAAAGCCGGGATGCAGCAGCACGCCCGCAATAGCGATCGCCAGCGACATATTGGTTTTAAACTTCAGCGAAGCGGAGGCGGCGACCATCACCGGCAGGAAGAAAAAGGCGCCGTCGCCGATTACCGTCAGGATGGTCAGCGTCGAGGAGCCTTTCGGCAGCACGCCGCTCATCTCCAGCACCATCGCCAGCAGCTTCACCATCGAGCCGCCGATAATAGCCGGTATGAGCGGCGACATGGTGCCCACCAGCGCATCAAGAATGCCGGCGCCGATGCTTCTCAGGGTGATTTTACGTTTCACCGGCGCGCCGCCTGAGGCGGCCGGCGTGCCGAGTTCAAGGATCGCCTGATAGGCCTTGCCGACGTTATTGCCGATAATGACCTGACACTGTGTATCGTTGTTGACCACGCCCATCACGCCTGGCAGCGCTTTAAGCGCGGCGCTGTCGACCAGGGCGCGATCTTTCAGCACAAAGCGCAGCCGGGTCATACAGTGGGTCACTGCCTCAATATTCTGCATGCCGCCCAGCGACTGTACGATGGCGCGAGAGACTTCTGCGTAGGGATTAGGCATAGTTTTACGTCTCTGTTGTTATGGGTAGAGTGGATGACCGGCGACCTGCTGTTGTAGGGACAGGCTGCGCGCTGATTCGCTCAGGCGTTATGATGCGCTATAGGAAACCGGTTTCACAAAATCATGAACAGTTGCAAAAATGATAACAAGATGGAAAAAGCGGATATTTTTTAAACTGTGACTGACATCACTTGCTGGATTAATGCCTGTCAGGCGGCGTCTGAGGTTAAGTAGACTGTTTAGCTGACTGAAGGAGAAGGGAAAATTATGGCTACCATACTTGAGGTCGCGAAACGCGCGGGCGTGTCGAAAGCGACGGTTTCCAGAGTGCTGTCGGGCAATGGCTATGTCAGTCAGGAGACGCGGGAAAAGGTGATGCAGGCGGTAGCCGAAACGGAGTTTCGCCCCAATCTGCTGGCGCGCAATCTGTCGGTGAAATCGACCCAGACCATCGGGCTGGTGGTGACTAACACCCTTTACAGCGGCAACTACTTTTCCGAGCTGATGTCGCACTCCGCGCGCATGCTGGAACAGCAGGGCCGCCAGCTTATTCTGGCCGACGGCAAACACAGCGCGGCGCAGGAGCGGGCGGCGATCGACTTTCTGCTCGATCTGCGCTGCGATGGCATCATCATCTATCCGCGCTTTCTTACCATTGACGAAATGGACGAGATTATCGCGCAGCACAAACAGCCGGTGCTGGTAGTGAACCGACGCCTGCGTCAGCACCACAGCTTCTGCATCTACGCCGATCAGAAGCGCATCAGCGCGATGGCGGTAAAATCGCTTATCGATCTCGGCCATCGGGATATCGCCTTTATCACCGGCTCGCTCGATTCCCCGACCGGCCTTGAGCGTCTCGCCGGTTATAAAGCGGCGCTGGAAGAGAGCGGCATCCCGCTGCGCGAGACGCTTGTCGCCCAGGGAAACTGGCATGCCGAGAGCGGCGCGCAGGCCACGTCTGCGCTGCTCGCCAGCGGCTGCGCCTTTAGCGCGCTGGTGGCCAGCAACGACGAGATGGCGATTGGCGCCATTCGCGCGCTGACCACATCGCGGATCGCGGTGCCTGAGCAGGTGTCGGTGCTGGGCTTTGACGATATTCCGCTCGCGCCTTTTACCGTGCCCGCGCTGTCCAGCGTCAAAATCCCCGTGACGGAAATGATTCAGGAGGCGATTGCGCGCCTGCTGGCGATGCTCGACGGTGGATCCTGGCAGGACGCTGAGGCGTTCGCCGCCAGCCTGTCGCTGCGCGAATCGGTGGCATCCGGCCCGTTTGCGCGCTAGCTGACGCTGGCGGTAAGCCAGCTTTTCAGCTGTGTCAGATCCTCATGCTGGGCGGGAAAGGCGGTTTGCAAATCCGCGACCGCGGCGGCCAGCGCGTCGGGTCGATAGGCGACGCCCTGTAGCCGCGTCGCGAGCGCCTCCAGCGGAGCGGGGTTCAGGCTATCGCTAAAAATCTGACAGCGGCTGATTACGCCGCGCTCGACGTCGAAATGGATCTCCACGCCGCCCCAGGCAAAGCGGGTATCAAGCAGGTGAGAGAAGTCGGGCGAGTGGCCGAAGTTCCACTCCCAGCTGCTCTGCCGCGCAAAACGCTCGGCAAAACCAGGCAGGTCAGGTAGCGCCTCCGGCGAAATACGTTCCGGCTCGCAGCGCGCCTGATAGTAATCGAAAAAGGCTTCTGTGACAGCGTCACAAATGGCGGCATAATCTACCGCTGGCGCGATTTCCGTCAGGTTCGCCACGCGTGAGCGCACGGAGGTGATGCCTTTGGTTTGCAGCTTTTTGATGTCCGGGTTGAGATAATCCGCCAGCCGCGACAGATCGGAATTGATCAAAAACGTGCCATGATGGAAGCCGCGGTCAGGGGTTTCATGATAGGCGGAGCCGGAGATTTTGCGGATCTCGTCGCCACGCCTGACCACGATATCGTTGCGTCCCGACGCCTCAGCCTCGATCCCCAGCCTGCTTAGCGCGCGTAAAATGATGCCGGTTGAAACGCTCTTGTCATACTCTGGCTTGCCCGCCATAAAGGTAAAGCAGCAGTTGCCCAGGTCGTGGAACACCGCGCCGCCGCCGCTGCTGCGGCGCGCCAGCTTGATGCCGTCCTGCGCCATGCGGCGGGTATTGCACTCTTTCCAGGGATTTTGCGCCCGGCCGATAACCACGGTTTCGGCATTGCGCCAGAGAAATAGCACCTTCTGCGTGGCGGGCATCTGGCGATAAATACACTCCTCGACGGCGAGGTTAAACCAGGGATCGTTGGATTCAGAAAGCAGCAGGCGCAGCGTGGTCATCTCTTTTCCTGTGGTAGTCAGCAAGGCGGGCGACAAGTTTAACGCGCTTTGCCGACGTCGGCATGATGGCGCGTGCTCTGATTAAAGCGGCTTAAGGTTTCCCTAAAGTTAATGCGGCATGCTGCTCGCTCCTGTTAACAGATGGACTGCAAGCATGTTTTTCCCGCTCAATAAAAGACCGACGTTAAATCGGCTCTCTTTTCTGGTGCTGTTTTCGATTTATATCGCAGTATTTCTCAATCTGGCCTTTTATCACCAGGTGATTGACGCTATGCCGCTGGATAGCGTGCGCAGCTGGCTGGTGTTTCTCTCGATGCCGCTGGTGGCGATTTCCGTCATTAATATCGTGGTGACCCTTGCCTCTTTCCTCTGGCTCGATCGCCTGGTTATCGCGCTGTTCATTCTGGTCTCCGCCGCCGCGCAATATTTTATCTGGAATTACGGCGTGATTATTGACCGGTCGATGCTGGTGAACATCCTCGACACCACGCCGTCAGAGAGCCTGGCGCTGATGACGCCGCAGCTGGTGGCGACGCTGCTGCTCTCTGGCGTAGTGATGGCAGGCCTGGCGTTCTGGGTGCGCGTTCGCGCCACAAAGCCTTTCTGGAAAAGCGCGGTTTACCGCATTATCAGCGTGGCGGCGTCGGTGATCTGTATCCTGCTGGTGGCGTCGCTGTTCTACAAAGATTACGCCTCGCTGTTTCGCAATCAGAAAGAGCTGGTGAAATCCCTTAGCCCGTCAAACTCCATTACCGCCACGCTCTCCTGGTATAAACACAACCGGGATTTGAATCTGCCGCTGGTGAAAATAGGTGAGGATGCGCATCTGCAGCCGGCGATGCAGACGGGCAAAAAAAATCTGACTATTTTAATCGTCGGCGAAACCTCGCGCGCCGCGGACTTTTCCCTCTCCGGCTACGATCGTGAGACCAACCCGCTGCTGAAAAAAGACGACGTAACCTATTTCCCGCACACCGCCTCCTGCGGCACGGCGACGGCGGTGTCGGTTCCCTGCATGTTTTCCGGCATGCCGCGCGCCCACTATGACGACACGCTTGCCGGGCATCAGGAAGGGCTGCTGGATGTGATTCAGCGTGCCGGCATTAAAGTGCTGTGGAACGATAACGACGGCGGCTGCAAAGGCGCCTGCGACCGCGTGCCGCATCAGGATGTCTCCAGCCTGAACCTGGCGGGAATGTGTATTAAAGGTGAATGCTACGACGACGTGCTGTTTCACGGGCTGGAAGAGTATATTCAGCAGTTACAGGGTAACGGCGTGATTGTGCTGCATACCATCGGCAGCCATGGGCCAACCTACTACAATCGCTATCCGCCGCAGTTCCGCCGCTTTACGCCGACCTGCGACACCAATCAGATTCAGGACTGTTCGCAGCAGCAGCTGGTGAACACCTATGACAATACTATTCTCTACGTCGATTTTATCGTCGATAAGGCGATTAAGCTGCTGCAGGCGCATCAGGACAGATTCACCACCAGCCTGGTCTATCTCTCGGACCATGGTGAATCGCTGGGCGAAAACGGCACCTACCTGCACGGCATGCCCTATGCCATCGCGCCAGAGGTGCAAAAACATGTGCCGATGCTGATCTGGCTGTCGCCGGACTATCGGCAGCGTTATGGCGTAAACAAAGGCTGTCTCGACAAGCTGGCGGCGCAGGATAACTTCTCGCAGGATAATCTCTTCTCTACCATGCTGGGGCTGACCGGCACGGCGACGAAGGTTTATAAAGCGGAAGACGATATTCTGACCTCCTGTCGTAAAAGCTAATCGCGAAAGCCCTGCCAGGCGCAGGGCTTTTTTTTGCTAGCGGCTAAGCGTCGCGCCGCGGTTGCTAATCACGTCACGATACCAGTAGAAGCTTTTTTTTCGGCTGCGATTCAGCGTGCCGGAGCCGTCCTGATGGCGATCGACATAGATAAAACCGTAGCGCTTGGCGATCTCCGCCTTCGAAGCGCTGATCAAATCGATGGGCCCCCAGTAGGTGTAGCCCATGATTTCGACCCCATCGTTAAGCGCTTCCCAGACCTGTACCAGATGATCGTTAACGTAGCGAATCCGGTAGTCGTCGTTTATCTGGCCGTTGGCATCGGGCCTGTCCTGCGCGCCAAGTCCGTTCTCGACGATAAACAGCGGCTTTTGATAACGATCCCACAGGGTATTGAGCAGCGTGCGCAGCCCAACGGGATCGATCTGCCAGCCCCATTCCGAGCTTTCGAGGTGGGGATTCGGCACCATATCGAGAATATTGCCGCGCAGCTTTTCGGCCTGGCTGGCGTCGGCAGTGACGCAGCCGGACATGTAATAGCTAAACGAGATAAAATCGACCGTGTGGCTCAGCGCCTCGAAGTCTGAGGGTTCGGTGCGCAGCGTGATATTCTGTTCGCGAAAATAGCGTTGTATGTAGCCCGGATAGCGTCCGCGGCACTGCACATCGCCGAAGAACTGCCAGCGTCGATTCTCCTGCAGCGCGGCAAACACATCCTCTGGCTTGCAGGTCAGCGGATAGATCAGACCGCCAAGCAGCATATTGCCGATGCGCGCATCCGGGATAAGCTGGCGGCAGGCTTTCACCGCCAGGCCGCTGGCGACCAGCTGATGATGGATAGCCTGATAAATCTCCCGCTGGCTCACGTCGCCCTGTAAACCCACGCCGGTGAGCGGCGCGTGCAGCGACATATTAATCTCATTGAAGGTCAGCCACAGCTTCACCTTGCTGCGATAGCGCGTGAAAACGGTACGCGCATAGCGTTCGAAAAAGGTGATGAGCTGACGGTTAGCCCAGCCGCCATAGTTCCGCACCAGCCCCCAGGGCATCTCATAGTGCGACAGCGTGACCAGCGGCTGGATGCCGTAGCGCGCCAGTTCGTCAAACAGCTTGTCGTACCAGGCGAGGCCCGCCTCGTTTGGCTGCTGTTCATCGCCGCGCGGAAACAGGCGCGCCCAGGCGATTGAGACACGCAGGCAGGTAAAGCCCATCTCTGCGAACAGCGAGATATCCTCCGGGTAGCGGTGATAAAAGTCGATCGCGATATCTTTGATGCTAAAGTCGCCGGGCTGGCGCGTCACCACTGGCCCAAAAATACCCTGAGGCAGCATGTCAGAGGTCGATAATCCTTTGCCGTCTTCGCGATAGGCGCCTTCAGCCTGATTGGCTGCCAGCGCGCCTCCCCATAAAAAGTCCTGTGGGAACTCAATCTTCATTGACGTCTCCTTTTGTTGCAGCGCTTAACCAAGGTCAGCGCGCTGCGGCTGTGGTAAGCCTGCAACGACCGTCAGCAGGCAGGCAAGAATCAGAGAAAGGGCGGTGCCGGCGACGGCGCCCCAGACGGAGTTATCAATGCCGCTCGCGGGGATGATCTGCGCCAGGGTGAAAACGCTGGCCAGTCCAAAGGAGTAAACCTGGCTATGGCTCAGCGCAACGACGGCGCCGCCAAGCGCGCCGCCGACGCAGCCGAAAATAAACGGGCGACGGCAGGGCAGCGTTACGCCGTAGACGGCGGGTTCGGTAATGCCGAATACCCCGGAGATGGCGCTGGATCCCGCCAGCGTTTTCAGGCGCGCGTCACGGGTTTTCAGGAAAACGCCAAGCGCGGCCCCGACCTGGCCAAACACCGCGGGCAGCAAGATAGCCAGCATCGGATCGTGTCCAAGCATGGCCATATTGTTCATCATTAGCGGAATCAATCCCCAGTGCACGCCAAAAATCACGCAGACCTGCCACACCGCGCCGAGCAGCCCGCCGGCAAGCCAGGGAGCGGCCTGGTAAACAAACTGGAAGCCGTCCGCCAGTAGCTGGCTCAGCGTGGTCGCGAGCGGACCGAGCGCCAGAAAGGTCAGGGGAACGGTCACCGCCAGGCAGATCAGCGGGGTCAAGAAGCTTTTCACCGCCGAGGGCATGATTTTGTCGCACTGACGCTCCAGCCAACAGCAGAACCAGGCGGAGCAGATAACGGGGATCACCGACGAAGCGTAGTTAATAAAGATGACAGGCACCCCGAGGAAGGTGGCGGTTTCACCCGTTGCTGCCGCCTGAAAAGCGGCCAGCATGGTGGGATGAACCAGCGCGCCGCCGATAATCATCGTGACAAACGGGTTGCCGCCGAACTTTTTACCAGCGGTATAGCCGAGCACGACTGGCAAAAAGTAGAACAGCGCGTCGGCCGCGGCGAACAATATTCGCCATGTACCGCTGCTTTCAGTCAGCCATCCTGCCGCCTGACAAAGGGCGAGTGCGCCTTTTAAAATACCGCAGGCCGCCATGACGCCGAGAAAAGGGGTGAATATGCCGGACACCACGTCGATAAAAGCCGCCGCCAGCGTCTGCTTTTCTTTGCGTTGCGTTGCGGCGACGCGCTTCACGTCGTTCAGGCCTGCTTCCTGACAGATCGCGGCATAAACGTCCTGCACATGACTGCCAATCACCACCTGAAACTGACCGCCGCTCTCGACCACCATAATGACGTCCGGATTGGCTTTCAGACTTTCAGCGTCCGCCAGCTGACTGTCGTTGAGCTTAAAGCGCAGCCGGGTGGCGCAGTGCACCAGGCTGTGAATATTCTCTCTCCCGCCGACATGCCTGAGTATGTCCTGAGCGAGTGCCTGATATTTCATGTTTATACCCGCATTGATTAAAAATTAATAACGCAAAAAAAAACCTGAGAGAACTTATTACCGCGGCGCGGCGCTAAGTCTCTCAGGTTTTGCCTGTTGTCAGTAACAACCCTGTACCAGGGAAAAACTAACAGTCGGAGAAAAAACAGTCCAGCGTAAAAGCCGCGATTAATTGTGATATCGCTCAATAATTTGTAATTAGCCCGTCGCGCCGTCCGGCGGTCCTTAATGAGCAACTATTGCCACAGAGAATATATAACATCAAAAATATTCTCCCGGCCTTTCGCCTTTATTTTCACCTTCTGTTTACATTAGGAACATTTTAACTCTAAATATCGTGCGACTCGTCGTGAGATCGCCGATATTCCTCTCTTTTTAATAAGATGATTTTGTTTATTTTTGCAGAGGTTATCTTTTTTTATTGCATCCTGTATATCCACGGCAGGTTATTACCCTGTCCTGCAGGCGGGCTCAGCCCATGCAGTGCGTTTTCTTAGGGGGAAGCATGAGAATAGCGAAAATACTGAATAATAATGCCGTCATTGTGGTAAATGAGCAGCAGCGCGAAGTGGTGGTAATGGGCTGCGGCGTGGCTTTCAAGAAGCGACCGGGCGAAACGCTGGATGCCGCGCGCATTGAAAAAATCTTTTGTTTGCAGAGCGATGAGTTGAACAGCCGCCTGGGCGAGCTGCTGCGTCAAATCCCGCTTGATGTCATGCTCGCGTGCGACCGTATTATCGCGCGTGCGGGGGAGCAGCTGGGCGAGCTTCATGAAAGCATCTATCTGACGTTAACCGACCATTGTCACTATGCGATTGAACGTCAAAAGCAGGGGCTATGCCTGCAAAACGCGCTGCTATGGGATATTAAACGCCTTTATCCACGCGAGTTCGCCATGGGATGCGAAGCATGCGCCATTATTGCGCATCGCTTAAACTGTACGCTGCCCGAGGATGAAGCGGGATTTATCGCGCTGCACCTTGTTACGGCGCAGTTTAACAGCGAGATGCCGGAGGTTATGGAAATAACCCGCATGATGCAGGAGATTGTCGCGCTGGTCGAAAGGCAGCTTAAGCTACAATACAGGGAAGAGTCGCTGAGCTGGCAGCGATTCATTACCCACCTCAAATTCTTTGCGCAGCGTATGCGTGCCTCTGTAGCAGAGTCCAGTCACGATGAAACGCTCTGTAAAAGTATTAAAGCCAACTGCGCCACCGCATGGCGGTGCGCGAAAAAAATAGATTCCCTGCTGCAAACTCACTATCGCTACGCGTTAAAAAAGGACGAGCTAACCTATTTGACCATTCATATTGAACGCATCCGATCCAGCTTATCAGCTCCAGCTAAAGCAGCCGAAGAAATAGCGGCACATCAAAGTGACAATGTCACCTTTTAGGCTATCCCCGAAACCAAATCGTCAGATAAGTGATAACGCTTACAGAGGCGATCAGCAGGGCGACATATTCTTCGCGTTTGAAAGACAGGGCAGATTTCATTTTTAACTCTCCTCGATAACTGAGTAGAGTTTTACACTTTGCAGCTTAGAGAAACCTTAAGAGTGGAACAGCGTTAAGCAAAACGGAATGAAAGCCGGCCCTGAAAGCAGAGCCGGCAAACAGCATTAGCGGTTAGCTTTTAGCGTGCCCTTTAAGCCATGCGGCTCTGAGCGCAAATACTGCGGCGGCGCGCTCGCCTGCGCCCCCAGTTCGGCGGCGGCGTGCCACGGCCAGCGCGGATCGTAGAGCACACCACGCGCCAGCGCCACCAGATCGGCAGTGCCCTCCTGCAGCACCGCTTCGGCGTGTTTCGGCTCGGTAATCAGGCCGACGGCGATAACCGGAATCGTTACCTCTTTGCGAATATCGCGCGCAAACGGCAGCTGGTAGCCCGGACCGACCGGAATCGACTGCTGTGGCGCAAGGCCGCCGCTCGAAACGTGAACGTAATCGCCGCCCGCTGCCTCAAATTGTTTACTGAATTCAATGGACTGCGCATTATCCCAGCCGCCCTCAACCCAGTCGGTGGCGGATATACGCACGCCGATCGCGATATGATCGGAGACCGCCTCGCGCACCGCGCGGAAAATTTCCAGCGGAAAGCGCATGCGGTTTTCCAGCGATCCGCCATATTCATCTTCACGGTGGTTGCTGAGCGGCGACAGGAACTGATGCAGCAGATAGCCATGCGCGGCGTGCAGCTCGATAAGCTCAATACCCAGCCTCTCCGCGCGCTTTGCGCTTGCGACAAACTTCTGTTTGATGCGGTCGAGATCGTCCCGGCTCAGCGCCAGCGGCGGGCGGTCATCTTCATTGAAGCCTACCGCTGAAGGCGCGACCGTCTCCCAGCCGCCTTCGTCAAGCGCCAGCTGGTGGCCGCCTTTCCAGGGCGCTTCGCACGAGGCTTTGCGACCGGCGTGGCCCAGCTGGATGCCGACCGGGATCGGCGAATAGGCGCGGATATCTTCCAGCACCGAACGTAAGGCGGCTTCGGTGTCATCGTCCCACAGGCCAAGATCGCCCGGGGTGATGCGGCCAATCGGCTCAACCGCGGTGGCTTCAATAATCAGCAGGCCCGCGCCGGAAAGCGCCAGCTGCCCAAGATGGATGCGATGCCACGCGGTGGCTTTGCCTTCACTCGCGGAGTACTGGCACATGGGCGCAATAACAATGCGGTTTTCCAGTGCCAGCTTGCCAATATGCGTTGCGCTAAAGAGTTGACTCATGAATACCTCATTTCCTTGTAATGACTGCCTTGAATCAGAAAGTGTAATCGACTCCTGACAGAACACTGGCTTAATGCAAAAAAATAGCATAAAGCCAGGCAGCGGGTGTTTACCGTTATGGCGGTGTGAAGCAGCAGCAGGGGAATCTAACCGCTGAATGCAGCGTTTTTAATCTAATTGCGCCTGAATATTGAGCCGCCGGTAATCGATCGCGCTACGTAAATTCTGTCGAGAATGCAGGGGAAGAGTGCTGCAGAATTTGCGTAGCGCCGCCATTTTGCAGGTCAGAAAACACTCATTTGTACGCAATTAACTTTATATAATGCCCATTATGCAAAGTTAGATCTTCTAAGGATCGTTTATTGAGCGACGAGCCTGAGCACATGCCAGACGCCGCGCGTCTGGCATGCCGTTTTACTACGCCGTGGTTTGACGATTGGTCAGCAGCGCTTTTACCGTTTCAGCCGCGCGCTTGCCCGCGAGGAAAGCGTGATCCGAATTGTAGTATTCCCATTCGCTGTAGCGTCCGGAAAGATGGATGCCCTGCGCCGCCAGCCAGTTGCGGATCAGCGCCACGTTCGCCTTGCGCTGACGATCGTAAACCACATAGGCATAGGGCATATCTACCTCATTGGCGGTGACAATCTCGTCATCCTTCCGAATGATACCGACGCGTATACAGTCGTCGATGCAGCGCTGGATCAGCGCGTCACCTTCACAGGGCAGAGGCTGGTCGGCACGATAAGTGATTTCACAGGTTAAACCAAAACCGCCTGGCGGGTTGCATTCGGGGCTGGCGTTGCCCTGCAGGAAAATGCGGTGAAACAGGGTATCGCCTGGGTAGTAGATCCAGTGCTTGTCGCTGAGACTGGCGCGACCGATGCCGAGGTTAACGCAGCGCACCGAGACGTGACGCAGCCGCGAGGCCGCTTTTTGCACCGCTTCCGGCGCGCGGCTGCCCATCAGACGCACCAGCTCAGGCAGTGGCAGAGTGCTGATCATCTGATCGTAGTGGTAGTGGCGACCATCTCTGAGGATAACGCTGCGGCTTTGCGGCTGAATGTCGACGATCTCCGAATCCGTCTCCAGCGCGCAGGCGAGATGCGGCAGGAAACCGTTCATTAGCGCCTGAAAGCCGCCACGCTTTGGATAGCCGAAGCGGGCGTTGGGGCCGACCGGCTTATCCAGCGGTGCCAGCGCACCAGAGATGATCTGCTGAAGATCGGGCAGCGGAACCCGCCCGCCCAGCCAGGATGTCTCCATATCGGCGAGCGGCGTTTTCCATAATTTACGGTTGTAGGGGACGGCAAAGTGATGCGCGATGCCGCGTCCCCAGGTGCGGAAGATGAAGTTTTCAAAATCCTCCCCGGCCTCATCCGTACCGGCAGGCTCTGTCGCCTCGCTGCCCAGCACGCCGTCAGCGCAGCAGTCGCGGCATTCGGTGTTCGCAGCCGGCGGCACGGCGCTAAGCGGTGCGGCCTCTGGAGTATTTGTGACACCGTAACGCGCCTCGATGGCGCCCAGAACGCATTCGCCGATCACCTCTGCCGGTAGTCCATGCAGCGCCGACTGAAAGGGGTAGCGGGTAAAGACGTTGTGGCTATAAACCCAGGCTTCGCGGTTCTGCCAGTGCAGGTTATCGCCCAGCAGTTTGTTATAAAGCTGAAGCACATAGGGATCGTTGGAGAACATAATGTGACCCGCATAATCAAAGGTGAAGCCTTTATCTTCGATTGAGCGGCACCAGCCGCCAGGGCTCTCGTTTTTCTCCAGCACCACCGCGCCTTCACCGTAGTGGTAGCCCGCGCTCAGGCCGGTCGGCCCCGCGCCCAGAATCAGGCACGCCACAGGACGCAGCGTGACCGCATGCACGCCGTCGGTGGCTTCCGGCGTTTTCGCCGCAGCCGCAGCAGGCTGCACGACGTTATCGCGCAGCCTGATAATTTGCGCCTGCATCTGCTCAGCGGTGCGATCCCAGGAGGTGTCGCGGACGATGGCCGCCATCTGCGCTGCCTGCTGACAGCGCGCCTCGTGATTCAGCCGCAGCGCGGCTTCGCAGGCGCAAATAAAGTTCTGTGTCGAATCGGCGATGCTTACTATGTCGCTATAGTGGCGTACCACATCCGGCACTGCGGTACTGACGATCGGCAGCTGCGCCGCCATATATTCCAGCACTTTGGTCGGGCTGATAAACCGCGTTGAGGCGTTCAGGGCAAACGGCATCAGGCAGACATTCCATCCGGCCAGGAAATGGGGCAGCGCTTCATAGGGCTGCTGGCCGAACCAGTGCAGATTAGGCCGCTGCGGCAGGCTGCGCGGATCGATCTTCACCACCGGGCCGACCATAGCAATCTGCCAGTCGGGATGTGCATCGGCGAGGGCGGCAATGAGCGCGATATCCATACGCTCGTCAATAACGCCGTAGTAGCCCAGACGCGGGCCTGGCAAATTTTCCTGTAGCGGATGGCTGTTGCTGCGATCGAGCGCCTGCTCGAAATGCGCGGCGTCGACGCTGCTGGCAAAGCAGTGCACGTTATGGTGGCGAGGCTTTTTCGCTTCATACAGGCTGGTGCCGCCGGTAAAAACCACGTCGGCGCGGCTCAGCAGAGCCGATTCGCGCTGCTGCAGCTGGAGTGGCGCCATCTGGAAGGCGGAAAGCTCATCCATGCAGTCATAGATAATGGCGGCAGGATTGAAGCAGGCCAGCAGCGGCAGCGCCATCGGCGTATAGAACCACACCAGCGGCCGCTCATCGCTATCCAGCAGCGTCGTTAGCAGGGACTGCAGCACGGCGATCTGACTGTCGTGGAAGCCCGGTGCTGCAACGTCAGTGTGCGGCTCAATGACGGTAACGTTGGGCGCGGGCGAATGCTGTCGCAACCCCGCCTCGCCGGGCTGATAAACCGGCTCCTCAATGAACAGCACGCGATGGTGCTGGGCAAGACGCGACAGTAAATGCTGCGGCCGCTGAAAGACGAAACCCCAGCGAAGATGACTAAATACCACCAAAACGGACTGTTTCATAGAGGACTCCTGTGTTTCGCCAGCCGGTAGCAAAAGCGCGTGGAACCGGTGCAGCGAACGTTGTGATTGCCGCAAAGCTGCGGCGGTAGGCTGGTGTAGCTGACGCGAAAAATCAGGGGCAATGTCCCAGAGACCGCTGCGCGGCCAGTGCTGAGGATCTTCCCAGAGAGGGCTTTCTATAATGGGATAAAGGCAAACGCCCAGGATGTCGCAGCCGCCCAGCTGCGCCTGCGCAATCTGCGCGGTGATATGCGTCATCCAGGCAGGGCGGCCGCTGCCGACATGGCTGGTTTCCGCCAGCAGGATTGGGCGCTGATAACGCTGCGCTAAATTCAGCAGCATCTTGTGCAGCGGCTCTCTGCGCCCATCCCCCAGATGCCATGCCAGACGCTGGTTAGAGTGGGTCTCCCACTGATTGGCGTGATAGTAGTTAGCGCCGACAATATCCAGATAGCGCGCCGCGCCGCCCAGCTCCGGCTCGCGCGCGCCAGCCAGCATATCCCAGGCCTGAAACTGCGCGGCATTAAGCTCGGCGGTGAGCTGATAACAGGCTTCGCTCTCTTCATCGGGAACCAGATGAATAAGCGGATCGCAGTGAAGAAAGCGCGCCCGGGGATCGGCCAGCCAGATGGCGTCACAGCCCGCTAAGGTCGCGCGCACCAGCTGGCGTTTGATCGCATCGGGATGCGCCTCGCGGCAGTTGCCGAACAGCCCGACCGACAGGCCCCAGCTGAGAAAAGAGATCTCGTTCATCGGCGAGTAGACCGGCGCGCAAGGGTACCAGGGCGCCAGGAAAGCGGCGACGCGCTGGCAAAATGCGGCAAAGCGCGGGATAAAATCCTCAGAAAAAAGATCGAGGTCATCGGGCCAGCCATAGTGACAGAGGGTCCAGTTTATTTGAATGCCCAGCTCCTGCGCCGCCTGCATTTTAGCGCGCAGCGTGGCGAAAGTTCGCTCAGGATCCTCCTCCGCCTGTCGCCAGCCAAGGCTCTCACGCACGGTACGGATACCAAAATGCTGTAAAGCGAGATAGTCGCTGCGAAACCGCGTTTGATGACCGGTGAGCGCATCCATAACCAGGCGCTGGCCTGCCGTATTGATATGGTCGGCACCTTCATAACCGGCCTGCCAGAAGCTTGAAAAAGGCAACATCCTCTCCTCCTGCCCAAAAATCAGGATTAAAAAAGCCCCCGCTGTTGCGCACGCAGATGAGGCGTCAGCAAAGCAAGTAAGTTGGAAAAAACTGAAGAGAACAGCGTTACTGCCGTGAATTCCGTGTCTGAAAAAAAGAGAGACGGTGCGCGATCGGCCAGGCCTGACCGTTGTAAAAGCGTTATCCCGCACGCAGAGAAAAGGGGGTAGAGATTATTAGTTTCGGTGAGCAATCGCTATTAATGGAAGTATAACTCTGCTTATTTATCTCGCAACTATTTGAAGAAAAACAGAAAAGCCAAGCGGCAAGACGCAGAGTCAGCAAAAGGAACAGAAGCGGAGTCGCTGTCTGAGAATAGAGGTCCTGCGCGTAAGCCCCTGCACCGCAGCGGCTCTGCGTCTACCCCTGCGGTTTAGCGCCATTCGCGCGCAGAGCGGCAGGCGTTAAACCGCCGCCCGGCACTGGTGGCAGAAATGGCTATCGCTGTTACCCAGTACGCGACGCAGGAAATCCTGAGTGCGCGCTTCCTGAGGCTGCAGTAGAATTTGCTGTGCCGGCCCCTGTTCGACAATCTGCCCGCTGTGCAGAAAGCAGACGCGATCGGCTACCTCGCGGGCGAACTGCATTTCATGCGTGACGACAATCATCGTCATGCCTTCCTGCGCCAGATTGCGCATCACCTGCAATACCTCGCCGACCAGTTCGGGGTCGAGCGCGGAGGTCGGCTCGTCGAACAGAATCGCCTTTGGCTGCAGCGCCAGCGTGCGCGCAATGGCGACGCGCTGCTGCTGACCGCCGGAGAGCTGCCCCGGCCACGCATTGATCTTGTCCGCCAGCCCCACCAGCGCCAGCAGCGATTTGGCGCGCTTCTCCGCCTGCGCGCGCGATTCGCCGTTGACGTGAACAGGGCCTTCCATGACATTTTCCAGCACGCTGCGGTGCGGGAAAAGGTTGAAGCGCTGAAACACCATGCCGATCTGACGGCGCAGATCGTTAATGCTTTTATGGCGATTATCAACCCGCCTGTCCAGCACGCGGATCTCGCCGCCTTCGTAGCTTTCCAGCCCGTTGATACAGCGCAAAATGGTCGACTTGCCGGAGCCGGAGGGGCCGATAAGACAGACCACCTCGCCAGCGTTCACGGAAAAGCTCACCCCTTTCAGTACCTCAACGCGGCCAAATTTTTTATGCACCTCGTTAATCTCGATCATCTCAGGCTCCTTTAATCTGGCGTTTCTCCAGCCGTTTGGTCAGGGCCATCAGCGGCATGCACAGCAGTAGATAGAGCACCGCCACCAGCGTATAAACCGTAGTGTTGTCAAAGGTCGACGCGGCGATCAGCTGACCCTGCCGGGTCATTTCCGTAACGGCAATGGTGGAGGCGAGGGCGGAATCTTTTAGCATCATCACCAGCGTATTGCTGTACGGCGGCAGCGCCACATGGAATGCCTGCGGCAGGATCACGCGGCGCATCGCTTTGGTAAAGCCCATGCCCATTGAGCGCGCGGCTTCAAACTGCCCGCGATCGACCGACTCAATTCCGGCGCGAAATATCTCGGCGATGTAGGTAGAAAAGCAAAATGCGATACCGATCACGCTGGCCTGAAATGAAGTGAGGGTGATACCAATATCAGGAAAAACAAAGTAGATATAAAACAGCACCACAATCATTGGCAGGCCGCGAGTAATATTAATGACCGTGGCAACCGGCCAGGAAATAATTTTCCACGGGCACATCTTCGCCGCCGCAAATATCAACCCGAGCGGGGTACTGATCACCAGCGACAGTAGCGTGATGGAGATCGTCATTTCAGCCCCTTTAAGCAAAAAGGGCAGGTAGGTATGAATGCTGCTCCAGTCCATCTTAGGCTCCTGAACGTGCTGCGTAACGGCGGTTGAGGCAACCAAATTTCATTATAATGAATATCTTTACCCGCTACGCGCTGTCAATGAATACCCGCCTTCGTAAGATAGCGAATTGTTATTACCGCGATAAGAAACAGCTATAGATAGGGAATTGAGCTAAAGCAACAGGTTTTAGGGCAATGTGTGAGGCGCGACATTTTCATAAAATAAAACGTTGACAGCGGCGGCATAAATTTCATTATAGTGAAAAAGACGTTCGCCCTTTCGCTACTGAACCAGGAGTGAGTTATGTCTGCCGCCCGTAAAATAAGCCTGCTGAATATCTGTATAGCCTTAAGCGTTGCCGCCGTGGTCAGCGTTAACGCCCAGGCCGCCGCGTTAACGGCGGGTTCGCCGCCCTCCAGCGCGCCCACGACTTTCCTGAATACCCAGAGCGGAAAAATTGAAGGCTTTATGCCGGACGTCGCGGCGGAAGTGGCCAAACGTCAGCATCTGGAGGTCAATTTTACCGCCGTGCCTTTTTCAACGCTGATACAGTCGGTTATCGCCGGAAAAATCGATATGATCGTTGCCGGTATGACGCCAACGCCGGAGCGCGCGAAGCGTATCGGCTTCTCGCAGCCGGTTACTGCTTTCGGCGCGGGGCTGGTGGTGCGTGACGACAACGCCAAAAAATATGCCTCCTGGCAGGATTTAAAGGGCGACGTGGTCGGAACCATGGCGGGCACTGACTATACGCAAAGCCTGATGCAGAGCGGTATCGCCAAAGAGGTGAAGGTCTATGACAGCCCGGCGGATATGACGCGCGATCTCTCGCTGGGCCGCATCGCGGCGGGTATGAACGACTACCCCATCTTGAAAGCCCAGGCGAAAGCGGGTGGCCTGAAAGGCATGCACGTTGTCGAGGGCTATCAGCCTGAGCACGTTTCTCCCATGGCGTTCGGGGTAAAAAAAGGCAACGACAAGCTGCTGGCGGCGATTGATAGCGCCTTAACCGCCATGAAACAAGACGGCACGCTTCAGACCATCAAAGATAAATGGGGCATGCCCTGATTCAACTCAGGTCGGCAAACAGGCGCGACGGAAAAAGAGCATGAGATGAAAGACGCAACGCAACACAAGGCGGAGCCCGGGGCTGCCGAAACGGATATCGGATCGCGGCTGAAAAGCCTGCGCAAGGCGCGCAACCTGACCATTACCGAGCTGGCGCTGCTGGCGAACGTTTCCGCCGGCGCCATCAGCCAGATTGAACGCAACCTGACGAACCCTACCGTGCGGGTGCTGGAGCAGCTTCGGCTGGTATTGAAAGTGCCGCTGACCGCTTTTCTCGAGGAGGATGCCGCGTCGCTGCGCGGCGCCGAGCATTATGTCCGCCGCGGCGAGGAGCGGCCGCGCTTTAACGTCGGCAAACGCGGCATCGCCAAAGAGATGCTGTCACCCTCGGGCGACCACGATATGCAGTTCATGCTCATCGACATTCCGCCTGGCGTACGCTCTGACGAAATGCTGATTGGTCAGGGCGAAAAGGCGGGGCTGGTGGTCGAGGGCGAGCTGACGCTGGAGATCAACGGCGATACAGCGCGCCTGATGACCGGCGATAGCTTTCAGTTTAAGAGCCATCTGCCGCACAACATTTTCAACCATACGGAGAGCGACGCCAGAGTGTTGTGGATCATGCATATCCCGCCTGAAAAGCATCTCTGAACGCGCTGAACTTAAAAGGTTTCTCTATGCGCATAAAAATCAATGCTGTCGTAGACAGCCCGGCATTTCCCGAGCAGGTCGATGTGGTGGTGATCGGCGGCGGCATTATCGGCACCTCTGTCGCCTACGAGCTGGCGAAACAGGGCGTGACGGTGGCGCTGTTTGAAAAAGGCGTTATCGGCGGCGAGCAGTCCGGACGCAACTGGGGCTGGGTGAGACAGCAGAATCGCGATCTCTACGAGCTGCCGCTGGCGATGCGCAGCCTGCAGCGCTGGGAGGAGCTGGGCGGCGAAATCGGTCTGGATCTCGGCTTTCGCCGCAGCGGCATCCTCTACGGCTCACAGAACGAAGCGGACGTGGCGCGCTGGGAAAAGTGGGGCAAACAGGCAAAGCAGCTTGGTTTCGTCAGCCACCTGCTGTCGCCGAAAGAAGCGCATGAGCGGCTGGGCGACCAGGCGCGCTGGGTTGGCGGCATCTGGTCGCCGACCGACGGCCGCGCCGAGCCGTCGCTGGCCGCGCCCGCGATCGCCGTCGGCGCGCAAAAGCTGGGCGCCTCTCTTCATCAGCGCTGCGCGGTACGCGGTCTGGATATCAGCGCGGGCCGCGTCTCCGGCGTCTGGACCGAGCGCGGCCTCGTGCGCGCCAGCCAGGTAATCTGCTGCGGCGGCGCATGGAGCTCGCGCTTCTGCAAGCAGTACGGCATCGATCTGCCCAGCGCCAATATTCTCGGCACCGCGTTTAAAACCACGGCGGCGCCGGAGGTGATTCAGGGCTGTCTGAGCATGCCGGAACTCTGCATCCGTCGCCGGCTGGACGGCAGCTATACCGTGGCGATCCCAGGCCGCGGCCAGCTCGATCTCGCGCCGCAGAATATTCGCTATGCGGCGAAGTTCTACCCTATGTACCGCAGCAAGATTGCCAAAAAGCTCAAGCTCCGGCTAAACGGCTCTTTTTTTAACGGACCGGAGGCAGCGGGCTCCTGGTCGAACGACGCGGTGTCGCCTTTCGAAAAGATTCGCGTGCTGGATCCCAAACCTGATGGGCAGATCCTGAATGAAGCGCTGGAGATTCTGGTCAGAGCGTTTCCGGCGCTGGAGGGGATTAAAATCGATCACGCCTGGGGCGGCTGGATTGATACCACGCCCGATCTGGTGCCGGTTATCGATGAGATGGCGCGCGTGCCCGGGCTGTTTATCGCCTCAGGCTTTAGCGGACATGGTTTCGGCATTGGCCCAGGCGCGGGACTGCTCTGCGCGCAGCTGATGACAAATCGGCAGCTCTTTACCGATATCGCGCCTTACCGCCTGGCGCGCTTCGATAAAGGCAATGCGATCCGTGAGCCGCAGATGATGTAACGGCAAAAGCCCGCCGAAGCGGGCTAACGCGCGTTAAGCTCGTCGCGGTTCACCGCGCACCGGCGTCTCGCCAGCGACAAAGTAGCTGGCCGTCGAGGCGGGAAGCGGCTGGCGGCCACGAATGTTATCGGCAATCTTCTCGCCGATCATAATGGTGGTCGCATTCAGGTTGCCGGTAATGATCAGCGGCATAATCGACGCATCGACCACGCGCAGCCCCTGCATGCCGTGCACGCGGCCTTCGCCATCGACTACCGCCATCTCATCGCTGCCCATTTTGCAGGTGCCGCACGGATGGTAGGCCGTTTCCGCGTGGTTGCGCACGAACTCATCCAGCTGCTCGTCAGTTTCACATTCCACGCCGGGACTGATTTCGCGTCCGCGGAACTTGTCCAGCGCCGGCTGGTTGATGATCTGACGCGTGATGCGGATCGCGTCGCGGAACTCATGCCAGTCCTGCTCGCTCGCCATATAGTTGAACAGGATAGCGGGATGGCGGCGCGGATCGCGCGACTTAATACGCACATGGCCGCGACTCGGCGAACGCATTGAGCCGACGTGACACTGGAAACCGTGCGCGTTGACCGCGTTCGACCCGTTGTAGTTAATCGCCACCGGCAGGAAGTGATACTGAATATTCGGCCAGGCGAACTCTTCGCGGCTGCGGATAAAGCCGCCCGCCTCGAAGTGGTTGCTGGCACCGATGCCGGTGCCGTTGAACATCCACTCCGCCCCGATTTTCGGCTGGTTCCACCACTTCAGCGCAGGGTAGAGCGACACCGGCTCTTTGCACTCATACTGCAGATACATCTCCAGGTGGTCCTGAAGGTTCTCGCCAACGCCGGGCAGGTCGTGCACCACGGGAATATCGAACGACTTCAGCAGGCTGGCGTCGCCGACGCCGGAGCGCTGCAAAATCTGCGGCGAGGCGATGGCGCCCGCGCAGAGCAGCACCTCGCGCCGCGCATGCACCTTGTGCGAGGTATTGCTTGCGCCCAGCAGGTACTGCACGCCGACGGCGCGCTTGCCGTCAAACAGGATGCGATCGGTGGTCGCGTGGGTAACGATTTTCAGGTTTGGCCGATTTTTCGCCAGATCGAGGTAGCCGCGCGCGGTGCTGGAGCGGCGTCCCTGCGGCGTCACGGTACGATCCATCGGGCCGAAGCCTTCCTGCTGATAACCGTTAAGATCCTCGGTGCGCGGATAGCCCGCCTCGACGCCCGCGTCAATCATCGCAGCAAACAGCGGATTGTTGCCCGCCTTTGGCGTCGCCACGCAGACAGGGCCGTCGCCGCCGTGATAATCATTGGGCCCAATGTCGCGCGTTTCCGCTTTACGGTAGTAGGGCAGGCAGTTGAGATAGCGCCAGGACTCCAGGCCAGGCGCTTCCGCCCAGCCGTCGAGATCCATTGCGTTGGCGCGAATGTAGCACATGCCGTTGATCAGCGATGAGCCGCCCAGACCTTTGCCGCGTCCACACTCCATGCGACGATTGTTCATGTGCGGTTCCGGCTCGGTCTCATAAGCCCAGTTATAGCGTTTTCCCTGTAGCGGGTAGGCGAGCGCCGCAGGCATCTGCGTGCGAAAATCCATACGGTAATCTGGGCCGCCCGCTTCCAGCAGCAGAACGTTGACGTCGCTGTCTTCGGTCAGTCGGGTAGCCAAAACGTTCCCTGCGGATCCGGCTCCGATAATGATGTAATCAAATTCCATTAGTCGCTCCTCAGGTTTCTTAGTAATCAAAATACAGACTGAAAACGGTCCAGCTCGACCTGCACGGATTTCACCTGGGTGTAATTCTGCAGGGTCATCAGCCCGTTCTCTCGGCCAACGCCGGAGTGCTTGTAGCCGCCGACCGGCATCTCTGCGGCGGATTCGCCCCAGGTGTTGATCCAGCAAATACCCGCTTCAATCTGGTGAATGACGCGGTGCGCGCGGTTGAGATCCTGAGTGACCAGACCGGCCGCCAGCCCGTACTCGGTGGCGTTGGCGCGGCGCACCGCTTCCTCTTCGTTCTCATAGGTCAAAATCGACATTACCGGCCCGAAGATCTCCTCGCGCACAATGGTCATTTCATCGCTGCAGTCGGTAAAAACGGTAGGTTCGACCCATGCGCCAGCGTCGAAATCGCCGCCCGTCATGCGCTTGCCGCCGCACAGCAGGCGCGCGCCTTCCGCAACGCCGCGCTCGATATAGCGCATCACGTTGTCGCGGTGGCCGAAGCTCACCAGCGGGCCGAAATTCGTCGCGGGATCGTTGAGATCGCCAGCGCGAATGCGGGTGACGCGCGCCAGGATTTTCTCTTCAAACGCGGCCTTCAGGCTGGCCGGAACAAAGACGCGCGTGCCGTTGGTGCAGACCTGACCGGAGCTGTAGAAATTGGCCATCATGGCGATATCGGCGGCGAGATCGAGATCGGCATCGTCAAAGACGATCAGCGGCGACTTGCCGCCCAGCTCCATCGTGACCTCTTTCAGGGTGGAGCCCGCCGCGTTGGCCATCACTTTCTTGCCGCTGGCAACGCCGCCGGTAAAGGAGACTTTATCAATGCCGGGATGCTCGGTAAGCAGCTGGCCGGTCACCGCGCCGCGCCCCGGCAGCACGTTAAACACGCCGTCCGGCATGCCCGCTTCGCTGTAGATTTCCGCCAGCTTCAGGGCAGTGAGCGGGGTCACTTCGCTCGGCTTAAAGATCATTGCGTTGCCCGCCGCCAGCGCCGGCGCGGATTTCCACAGGGCGATCTGGATCGGGTAGTTCCACGCGCCGATACCGGCTACCACGCCGAGCGGTTCGCGACGCGTATATACGAAGGAGGTGTCGCGCAGCGGGATCTGCTGGCCCTCCAGCGACGGGATCAGGCCGGCGTAGTACTCCAGTACGTCCGCGCCGGTCACGATATCCACGCTGGCGGTTTCGCTCAGCGGCTTGCCGGTATCCAGCGTTTCCAGCGCGGCCAGCTCGTCGTTGCGCTCGCGCAGGATATCTACCGCGCGGCGCAGAATGCGCGAGCGCTGCATTGCGGTCATCGCCGCCCAGACCTTCTGGCCTTTGCGTGCGGCGGCAACGGCGCGATCCACGTCGTCGCGGCCCGCTTCATGCACCTTCGCCAGCACGTCGCCGTTGGCGGGATTGATGGTGTCAAAGGTGTCGCCAGCCGCTGCCGGGACGTAAGCGCCATCAATATAGAGGTGCTGCTCTGCGAATCGGGACATGGTTCCTCCTTTATCAGGGATAGGTGTTGCCAGCCAGCTGCTGGCGAATGAACTGGGTCGTCAAAAAACGCGCCAGTTGAGAGTCAAACGGCTTGCCGCCGAGCGCGGCGCGCAGCCACAGGCCGTCAATCAGCGCCGCCAGCCCCCAGGCGGCGGTGCGCGCCGCTTCGCGCGGTAGCTCGCGGCGAAACTCTGCGGCCAAAGTGGAGAACAGCCGACGGCTACTCACGCGCTCGAGCCGTTTGAGCTGGGGCTGGTGCATGCTGCTCGACCAGAAGTCGAGCCACGCCTTCATCGCCGCCCTGTGCAGCTGGCTTTCATCGAAGTTGCCTTCGACGATGGCGCAGAGGCGCGCTTCGGTACTGGCGCTGGCCAGCGGCTTCAGCCTTGCCGCCACCGCCTCACGCAGCTGCCGGGTGACGTCGCGCATTGTGGCTTCCAGCAGACCGTTCTTGTCTTTGAAGTAGTGGCTGATGATGCCGGTCGAGACGCCCGCGCGCCGCGCAATCTGCGCGATGGTCGCGTCGTTAATCCCGACGTCGTTGATGGTTTCCAGGGTTGCATCAATCAGCTGCCGACGTCTTATCGGCTGCATTCCTACCTTTGGCATGACACGCGCTCCGCCACTGAACAAGTCCACTATTAGAACTTTTATTGATTGAACGTTCAATATAAAAAAGAAATTTGTTAGGATGATGTGCCTCGATTGTTGCAAAACACGGCGTACACGCGGCGCTATTGCCGCTACGCTTGACTGTCGGAGGGAGAAAATAAAAAGACGCGTTCACGCGCGGAGATTAATAAAACCTGTTGAATTCATTACAAACAGAGGTAACTGATGATTAATCCACCTGCAAGTGAAAAAGACAGAATCAATCCCGTGGTGTTCTACACCTCGGCCGGACTGATTCTGACATTTTCACTGGTGACGATTCTCTATAGCGAGCGGGCCGCGGCATGGATTCAGGCGGCTGTGAACTGGGTATCGTCGACGTTCGGCTGGTATTACATGCTGGCCGCTACGCTTTACATCGTATTCGTGCTGTTTATGGCCTGTTCCCGCTTTGGCGCGATTAAGCTCGGGCCAGAGCAGTCGAAGCCTGAGTTCAGCCTGCTAAGCTGGTCGGCGATGCTGTTCGCCGCCGGTATCGGCATCGACCTGATGTTTTTCTCGGTGGCCGAGCCGGTCACGCAGTATATGCAGCCGCCAGAGGGTGGGGGACAGACGCTGGAAGCGGCGCGGCAGGCGATGGTCTGGACGCTGTTCCACTACGGCCTGACCGGCTGGTCGATGTATGCGCTAATGGGCATTGCGCTGGGCTACTTCAGCTATCGCTACAATCTGCCGCTGACCATCCGTTCGGCGCTCTATCCCATCTTCGGCAAACGCATTAACGGCCCTATCGGCCATACCGTTGATATCGCGGCGGTGGTCGGCACCATTTTCGGCATCGCCACCACGCTCGGCATCGGCGTGGTGCAGCTTAACTACGGTCTGAACGTGCTGTTCGACATTCCGGAAGGACTGACGGCGCAGACCGCGCTGATCGTACTGTCGGTGGTGATTGCCACGATTTCGGTGACGTCAGGCGTCGACAAGGGGATTCGCATCCTTTCCGAGCTGAACGTCGCGCTGGCGCTTGGCCTGATCCTGTTCGTGCTCTTTTTCGGTAAAACCGATTTCCTGCTCAATGCGCTGGTGCTTAACGTCGGCGACTACATCAATCGCTTTATGGGGATGACGCTTAACACCTTCGCCTTCGATCGCCCCACGCAGTGGATGAACAGCTGGACGCTCTTTTTCTGGGCCTGGTGGGTCGCCTGGTCACCGTTTGTCGGGCTGTTCCTGGCACGTATCTCACGCGGCCGCACGATTCGCGAGTTCGTGCTGGGTACGCTGATTATTCCGTTTACCTTCACGCTGCTGTGGCTGTCGGTGTTCGGCAACGCCGCGCTCTATGAGATCATTCACGGCAACGTCGGCTTTGCGCAGGAGGTGATGGCGCACGCGGAACGCGGCTTCTATCTGCTGCTGGAGCAGTATCCCGCCTTTAAGCTGAGCGCTTCAGTGGCCACTATCACCGGCATGCTGTTTTACGTAACGTCGGCGGATTCCGGCTCGCTGGTGCTGGGCAACTTTACCTCAAAGCTGAAGGATATTAACAGCGACGCACCGAACTGGCTGCGCATTTTCTGGTCGATAGCCATCGGCGTGCTGACGCTGAGTATGCTGATGACCAACGGCATCTCCGCGCTGCAAAATACCACGGTGATTATGGGCCTGCCGTTTAGCTTCGTGATGTTCTTCGTAATGGCGGGGCTCTACAAATCCCTGAAGGTGGAGGATTACCGCCGCGCCAGCGCCAGCCGTGATACTGCCCCCTATCTGGCGACCAGCAGCGACCGGCTGAGCTGGAAAAAACGGCTGTCGCGGCTGATGAACTACCCTGGCTCGCGCTATACCCAGCAGATGATGGAGAGCGTGATCTTCCCGGCTATGCAGGAGGTAGCGAAAGAGCTGGAACTGCGCGGCGGGCGTGTGACCCTGGAACGCCTGGAAGCAGAGGAGAGCGCGCTGGGCTATATCGATTTGCGCGTTAACCTCGGCGAGGAGCAGGATTTCGTTTATCAGGTATGGCCGCAGCAATATTCGGTGCCGGGCTTTACCTATCGCGCGCGCAGCGGCAAGTCGACCTACTACCGGCTGGAAACCTTCCTGCTGGAAGGCAGCCAGGGCAACGACCTGATGGACTACAGCAAAGAGCAGGTGATTATCGATATTCTCGATCAGTACGAGCGCCACCTGAACTTTATCCATCTGAATCGCGAAGCGCCGGGCAGTAATATTACTTTCCCAAGCGTGTAATCGTTAAACGGGCCAGCCATGCTGGCCCGTGTTTATTTGCACAGGCGATCGCTGCGCCAGCGGTCATAGTAGATATGTTCAGCCTGGAAATCCGCCGCGCCCGCCATGCCGGTGAGGCGCAGCGCCAGCTGCAGCGCAAAGTCAAAGGCAACGCCCAGTCCTCTGCCGCTGAGCAGATTGCCATCTTCCACCACGTCCGCCATGACGTACTCGCCATCCTCGTAGTGCATCCAGAGCTCGCCCGAGCAGGTGTAGCGGCGTCCCTTTAGCAGTCCGTTACCCGCCAGCACGCGCGCCGCCGCAGAGCAGATGGGCGCAATGATTTTATCCGCCTCATCGTGACGCCGGATAAAAGCGCTTACCGCCCGGTTCGCGGCCAGGCTCATCGTGCCTTCCGGGCCGCCAGGAATGATGACCGCATCGAACAGCTCATGGCGGGTTTCTTCCAGCAGCCGATCCGCCAGCGTCACCACGCCGTGATAGCTGATCACCTGGTTTTGGGGATGACAGGCGAGGGTAGTGACCTTAACCCCCAGCCGGCTCAGAATATCAAGCGTAATAAAGGCTTCGGCCTCTTCAAAGCCGGTAGCCAGTAAGAGTGCAGCGTTCTTTGACATCCTCTCTCCTTGCATCTGTCATTGGGTACAGAATCATAAAATTAAAACAGCGTTTCATTTATATCCTGGTTAGTCCGCAATTGACAGTCGCGCAGCGAGATGGCGATTGACCCCAGACAACTTTAAAACGTAACGCTGGTTTTAAACTCAGCGACCCACGCATCCTGCGTTTCGCTTAGTCCGCCAGGATGATGCCAGTACTGGATGCCAGGCTGCAGCTCAAGCCAGCTCACCGGACGAAAGCGATAAAACAGCTCGGCATTCACAGCCTGGCCTGGAACAGGGTTATACAACGCGTTGCGATAGTCGCTGAGGTGGGCAAGTTCGTTTTTGGCTTGCTGATTGCGACTATAGTATTTGCTCACGTCGATATAGCTGACCCCAATACCTGTCCAGTCTTCCGGCCTCGCATCAAACAACCCGCGATAGCGGGCAGTAACAGCGGCAGCCAGATGCAAAAAGTTGCTTCGGCGATCGCCCACGCCGGTGTTTAAGCCCAGACTCAAGCCGCGCTGCGCATCACCATTGCGACGCGTGACCTGCTGGTTCAGGCCCGCCCACGCAAACCACGCATCTTTATAGCGCTTGTAGCCTTCAGGATCGGTCAGGCCTGTTTTCTGCGACTTTCCTCTGTACAAATCGTACTGGTCGGCACTGGTATACTGGACGCCAATATTATAAATGCCGGGCAGACTGTTAATCTGCGTTTTCCATTCCAGCTCTACCGGCAGTAAAACGCCTTTACTGCCTTTTGTTGACCAACTCCAGGCATGGCTGCGATCGCTAGCGTGGGGATTTTGCTCAAGGATACCGGTTTTAAAGGTGATGCCGGGCGTAAGCCTGTAAGCCAAAGTGGTTCCCCATGTGTGAATATTCCAGTTGCTCCAGAAAAAAGAATTAGGCGATTTTCCGCCGCACAGCATCAGCATTTGAAAATCACACGGCGCGACCTGGTCGAATGTCTGAAGCTTATTCATCAGGCCGATGCGCCACTGTAGGCGGCGTTGATCAAAGGTACGGCTAAAGGTCAGCCAGCCCAGGCGCGTAATCGAGCCTGTACCATGACTTTCCTGCGCGGAGTCGTTGATATTAACCCTGGTATCCTGTAAGCGTTTGGTCGTTAAATTATTATCGTGATTCCGATTAACAATATTTCCTTCAATTTTTGCATCGGCAATACCGCTATATTTCTCCAGATCCTGACTAAACGTCAGGGAAAACTGGTCGATATAAGCCAGATAGCGATCGTGACGATAGCCGCCCGCCATATTATATGCCAACTCATTGAGGTAGCTAAGGTTATAGCTAAAGCCATTTTGTTCAAGAAGCGGGCGAATTCCGGCCATGTTGCCAGTTAAACCCGCGCCGGGCGAGTCGAAACCTAAAACAGTCGCGTTCCATGCGTTAACGTCCGCATAAGCGCACGCGCTAGCAAGTGACATCGCTGAGAACAATAACAGTCCTGAGGGCTTTAATTTTTCCATAATTTCACCTGTCCATAATTTGTTTAAGACGTTGCAAATTACTAACAAAAAAAAACCTAAACCCGCGCGCTTTGGCTGGTAAAAGCGCGCGGGTTTAGGTTTTGCCTGTTAAATAGTCGCAATCCTTAACGGGTGAATAATGATGAAAAGTCGGCGTGCTTGACAAGATCGATAAATAACTTAATTTAGTAGTGTGATAAAGATCGGATTTTTCAGCAAGGAAGGCGCCAGATAGTATTAATGCTTCAGGCCGCCATAAAACGCTGTAGCCAGGTAAACGCGGAAGCAAACCGACAAAACCCAGTACGCCCACCAGAGTGCGCATAATCATGATTATGTTAAATCAGGCGCGCATCTCCGACTGACAGGATGTCAACATGGTGCAGACGCCTACTCCGCATGACGCAGTGTTTAAAACGTTTCTTTCGCCTACGCAAACCGCGCGCGATTTTATCACGCTGCATCTTCCGCCTGCGCTGCTGGCGATTTGCGATCTGCCGCCCCTGAAGCTGGAGTCTAGTAGCTTCGTTGAGGACGACGATTACAGCGCTGATAGCGGCTGAATTTATGACCGGGCCGCAGCTGCATACGCTAACAAACTCTACTCTTCAGGCAGGTAAAACCGTTCACGCTGGCGCCTTTATTCGCGGGCTGGCGCAGCGGGCGCCATAACGTGAGGATGAACGGATGACGACTGCAGAGCAGCTTCAACAGGCAGGACGTCTTGGGGGATTACGCGAAGGAGAGAAGAAAGCGAGCTTGAGGATCGCTCGCAACCTGCTGGATATCGGCATGGATATGCAGAGAGTAATGAAAGTAACAGGCCTGACTGAACGGGAATTTCAGCAGGCCCGTCATTAAAACGGCCCCGCGCTATCCGCTGAATGTGGGCAACAGATTCAGCCAGCTCAGGGTCCAGGCCAGAATATTCATTACGCCAAAGGTGATAACCATCGTCGGTGCGAGGGTTTTCAGCGCCCCTGCGCTTTCCTGCTTAGCGAAGCGCCTGCGCGCTTTAATATAGAGCAAAGCGGGCACGATAACCGCCCACAGCGTAGCAAACAGACCGGCGAAGCCAATAGCGGCGAGAAAGCCGTCTGGAAACCATAGCGAGGCGCTCAGCGCAGGTAAAAAGGTCAGCAAGGCCACCTTAAAGCGCGCCAGCGGCGTATCGCCCAGCTTCAGGCGGTCGGCGATAAAGTCAAAAAGACCGGCCGTTACGCCCAGAAACGAAGCAATCACCGCGAAGTGGGAAAACAGCGCCATCATAAAGGTGAGCGCCCCGACATGCAGGCGATCGCGTAAGGCGGCGAGCAGCGCGGCAATATCCCCGCCAGACGCCACCACGGCGGGAAACGCGGTGCGCGGCAGATTGCCCATCGTGCCGGTAATCCAGAACAGATAGATAACCAGCGACATCAGGGTACCGAACACCAGCGCGCGCCTCACCCGCTTCTGCTCGCCGCCATAGTAGCTTATTAACCCCGTGATATTACCGTGATAGCCGAATGAGGCGAGACAAAATGGCAGAACGCCGAACGCATAGGGCCAGTAGTCGCTCTCGCTGCTGCCGGCGTCGGCAAGCGTAAGCAGATCGACCTGCGTGAGCAGCCCGCCAAACACCGACACCAGCAGCAGAAGCTTGGCCAGCACGCAAAAGGTCATGATTCGGCTGACGCCCTTCGTCCCCAGCCAGACGACAATGGCGACGCACAGCGTCAGCAGCGCTTTCGCGCCCGCAGTAGAAACAGGCAAACCGGCGCTATTAAGCGAGTGCTGATAGACCGGCCCGCTGGCGGAAATATAGGCATAGGTCAGAATACCCAGAACAAAGAGGATGCTCAGGCCGTTGAGCGCCGCCCAGCGGCGTCCCAATAGCGCGCGCGTCAGGGTATCGTAGCCGGAGCCGATCGGAAAATAGCGGCTCGCCTGCTGGAACATCAGTCCCGACAGCAGCATACATCCCCAACTCACCAGCAGTATCAGCAGCGACCAGCCGAACCAGGCGCCGGCCATCACCACAGGCAGCGTAAACATCCCTGCGCCTACGACCGTCCCGCAGATAATCATCGCGCCCCACCATACCGAGGGTTGACGCTGGGTTAATGCTGTTTCTGTCATTACGTGTTCCGATAAAAGAGAGCCTTAAAAGCAGGGGCAGAGCATACTCATTACCTGGGAGGGCTGTCCAGGCAGAAGCATTTTGCGCTGTTGATATCAACGGCAGTTATCCGCGCCGCCCCCCTTCACTTTCTTTGCTTGCTTATCCCCCCTGCATGAGAAGTCACAGTGACGCTTGACACCTTCCGGCGACCCTAATTAGGATATGATCACTTCCTAATTACGGCGATCGGAATGAAGCCACTCAAAGCAAGACGCCCGGCCGCTATATCGAACAGCGCGAAGCGGAACTGGCTACGCCCCCTCTACAAGGAATAATTCCATGATTCACGGTTCAATGCCGTCCGCGCCAGCGGGTTTCAGCCATAAATTCGCTACCGTCAACGGTTTACGTTTTCACTATGTCGAAGGCGGCGCGCCGGGAGAACCGACAGTGGTGCTTATGGCGGGTTTTCCCGAAAGCTGGTACGCCTGGCGCAACGTGATGCCGCTGCTGGGTCGCCGTTTTCATCTTATCGCGCTCGATTTGCCCGGTCAGGGTGACAGCGATCGTCCGCTGGAGGGTTATGACACGCAGACCGTCGCGCGTCGCACCCACGATCTGCTGGCGCATCTTGGCGTCAGACGATACTGCCTTACCGCGCATGACGTCGGCGCATGGGTCGCCTTTCCCTATGCGCATCTGTTCGCTGAGGAAGTGACGGCGCTGGCGCTGATGGATGCCGGCATCCCCGGCGTTACCCTGCCGGACAAGCTGCCAGCAGCCTCTTCAAATGCCTGGAAAACCTGGCACTTCGCTTTTCACGCCGTGCCGGATCTTCCTGAAATACTGCTTGAGGGACGGGAAAGAGCCTACCTTGAATGGTTTTTCTGGACGAAGACAGCCAATCCAGCCTGTTATGGCGAAGAGGAAATTGCTGAGTACCTGAGAATTTACGGCGCGCCCGGCGGTATGCGGGCAGGTCTGGCATTTTACCGCTCGGCGGCGCTATCGGCTGAGCAAAACCGGACGCTATCGCAAAACGGCAAACTGACCATGCCCGTGCTGGGGTTAAGCGCCGATCAGGGCTCGATTGCGGATATGTCGGCCCTTTTGCGCGCGTTTGCCGCTGACGTATCAGGAGAGACGATTAAGGACTGCGGGCATTTCCTGCCAGAGGAAAAGCCCGACGCCGTCGCGGACGCCTTAACGCGATTTTTTTTACACCGCGCGGAGTCAGAGATCGCGCCGGATCGGGAAGGCGCCGGTGTCCACGTGTAAAGCGCCTACTCTCTGCCCCGCAGCGTTATGCGCGTCAGTTCTGACGGCCGCCCTAACCTTATTGCCATGCCGGGCCAAAGCGCGGTGCCGTTATTGACGTAGAGCTGCATGCCGTCCACCTGGTAAAGCCCGGAAACAAAGCCGCCGTTGGGTTTGGCAAACAGCCGGTCAAAGCCGGCGATCAGTCCGCCATGGGTATGACCAGACAGCTGTAAATCGACCTGCTGCCGCGCATTCTGGCGAGCATTGCGCGGCTGGTGGTCGAGCAGAATAACCGGAGCGTTCTCCGGCACGCCTTTCAACGCCCTCGCCAGATCGGGGCCGTCCGCGTTTCTTCGCGACGCGGAGACGTCAGGCAGGCCCGCGATCGCCAGCGCCGCTTCACCGCGTTTAATAACAATGTGGCTGTTGTGCAAAGTAGGCAGCCCCAGCGAGGCAAGATGCTCGGTCCAGCGCTGCTGTTCAAAAAAGTATTCGTGATTGCCGGTAATCGCAAAAACACCATCCCGCGCGTGCAGATGACTTAGCGGTTCGACATCCCTAATACGGTTCTGCACGGTGCCATCAATCACATCGCCCGTGATAACAATCAGGTCAACGTTAAGCGCCATTGCCTTGTTAACCATCTTCGTGGCCCAGGCGGCATTAAAAAGTTTGGTAATGTGCAGATCGGTCAGCTGAAGCAGCTGGTAGCCCTCAAACTCGCGGGGAAGATGATCAATTCTGATGGTAATGTCTTTCACCGGCGGCACGCGTATCGCCTGCTGCACGCCAACGGTCGCCAGCACCATGGCCAGCAGCGCCGCCAGATAACGCACCACCGGCGTAATTTCCAGCGGATGTCTGATCAACAGCGCGATTAACGCCACGGCGTCAATTAGCATCTGCAAGAGCGCTAGAAACAGCACGGCGCCGAACGCCCAGTTGCAGAGAATGATAAGCGCGCGAGGCATCTCCGGCGAGAAGATGCCGCCCGCGGTAAAGCGACTGATCAACAAATATTGCGACGCCAGCAAAACCAGCGCCGACAGCAGAAGTTTTAATGCTAGCGGCATCGCTAGCGGAGCAAGGAAACGTACGATGACATACCAGCTCGGTATGCTGAAAATCAGATGAAACATGGCTCTTCCCTGGGTTACTGGCGCTGGCGTGGCGCGAAATGGGTCTTAATTAGCGGTCTGAATATTGCTCAAGGGTTGAAGCGTAGCACGAACTCGCCCCGTCGCTTCGTTATCCCCCTGACAGCCTCAGTGCCTGGAGAGGGTAAAGTCAGCAGCGGATGAGAAAATGAGGCAGGAAAGCGCGATGTCTTTTACTTATTTAGTTAAAGACCACGCGCGTCTGCTATTTTACGCGGTTACCCTCTTCGCTGCTGGTCTGCAGCTTGATGCCAGCATTGCCCTGACGCAGCGCGCCGATATTATCGGTAGTAACGGTAGATTTGCTGCGCCCGGAAAAAGGAAATGGCCGGACTAAGGGTCAATTCACCAGGGCGATGAGTCGTTATATTCGTCCGCCAGCAGCCCGAATATCCAGTCGTCCTGCCACTCGCCGTTCAGATAATAGTTTTGCCTGATTGTCCCTTCCTGCCTGAAGCCGCTTTTAAGCAGCAGACGCTGCGATGCGATATTAGCGGCCGTCACCGTGACGGAAAGTTTTCTGTAGCCCTGCGCAATGAAAGCAAAGCGACTGATAGCCTTCAGCGACTCTGCGCCATAGCCCATACGCTGCCGATCCGCTGCCAGAATAAAACCCACCTCCGCCACGCCTGAACTGCGCTCAATAAAACCGGTAACGCCCACCGGGGCCCGACTACTTTTTAGCGCAATAACCAGACATAGCCAGTGCGCCTCCCCTTTGCGCCAGGGTAACAGGCGAGGTTCAAACGATGTGGTTCTTATTTCCTTATCACTTCGGGGATCGGCTATGTAGGCCATCAGGTTTCTGTCCTGGTGAAGCGACAGAAAAAAAGGCCAGTCCCGCTGTTTTAGCGGCCGATAAACCAGCCGTTCTGAAGAAAGCGCAGCCTGCATCGTCAGTCGTTTCCTCTTTCCAGCGTTTAATCAAAACGATCCGGCTTAGACAAGATTCTGCCTTTTCAGATAGGCCGCCAGCCGGTTTTTAAATCGACGCGACTGAAAGCGAATTTCACCCCAGACGTATAGCGGTGACTTGATAAAAATATCCCGCTCGTCGATACGAATTTGCGCGCACTTTTCACAGCGAAGACAGCTGTCATAAAACCAGAAATATTCGTCCCGGCTTAAAAGCGCGCGGCAGTGCCTGCAGTAAGCTCCCATACATTCCTTATTATCTGAGGCGTTCGTCGCCAGCGGACAACGCCTGAATATTTACTGCGACTGATACCCAGCAGTGAAGCGCCCAACAAATCACTGGCACTTTTCATAACCGGCATATTCTGCACTCTACCTGTCGCCTCAAACTACGGGCACAATCGCGCCGGGAGCAATGAGTGTTACTCTCAAATATTGATTCTTGCGAGCGCAGGGAGGTTTTTTTTTGTGTAGTCGTGGTTAAGAAGGCGACAAAACCAGCTGGCATCAGGCTGACGCCGTGGACAACACCTTTAGCGCGGAGGCGCGATCGGACCAGCAGATAGCAGGCCAACCGGCCTCTTTGCCCTGCCGCAAATAAAAAACCCGGCGGTCAGGCCGGGTGCGCTCCGTATACAACAGGGACTCAGACAAAAGAGAAAAACACGCCTTTATCGCGCTGGGTTAAAAGCCTTCCAGTACGATTTTTCCACGCGCCCGGCTGCTCTCGATGAGCGCATGGGCGCGGCGCAGGTTTTCTGCATTGATAACGCCGTAATGCTCGCCTTTGGTGGTGCGCAGCGTACCGTCGTCGATCAGGCGGCGTACGTTCTCCAGAATTTCATTCTGGCGCGCCATATCCGGCGTCTGGAACAGCGAGCGGGTAAACATCAGCTCCCAGTGTAGCGAGATCGCTTTGCGCTTTAGTGGCATCGCGTCAAGGGTTTCCGGATCGTCAATCACCGCCAGACGGCCCTGCGGCGCTAGGACTTCAACAATCTGCTGATAGTGTTTGTCGGTATGCGTCAGGCTGGCGACGTAGCGCACGTGCTCAACGCCAATTTCGCGCAGCCCTTCCGTCAGCGGGCGTGCGTGATCGATAACGTCGTGCGCGCCCAGTTCACGCACCCACTCGGCGGTCTCAGGACGTGACGCGGTGGCGATCACGCGCAGCCCGGTCAGCCTGCTGGCCAGCTGCGTCAGAATCGAACCGACCCCGCCGCCCGCGCCGATAATCAGCAGCGCTTCGTTCTCATCATTTTTCACCTCAAGGCGGTCGAACAGCAGCTCCCAGGCGGTCAGCGAGGTTAGCGGCAGCGCGGCGGCATCGGCGTTGCTCAGGGATGCGGGCTTGTGACCGGCGATGCGTTCATCCACCAGGCCATATTCCGCATAGGAGCCAGGGCGATCGATAGCGCCGGCGTAAAACACCTCGTCGCCGGGCTTGAAACGGGTCACGCTGTCGCCGACTGCTTCCACCGTTCCGACGGCATCCCAGCCTAAAATACGCGGCTGCTGCGTCGGCGCATTGTTGCGCACTTTAGTATCGACCGGGTTAACGGCAATCGCGGCGATTTTCACCAGCAGATCGTGCGCGCCGGGCTGAGGCTTCGGCAGCGTGGTGTCGTAAAGCGATTGCGGATCGGCGATCGGCAATCCATTCTGGCTATAGACGATGGCTTTCATCTTGGTTCCTTTTTGCAGTAATAAGTTTGCTGAGGCTGGATAACAGCATAGGCGGCCTGCGCCGGGAGAAACACCTGCTGGCGACAGCAGCACTTTCACTGCTGGAGTGAAAATAACCGCGCCTCGGCAGAAAACGGTGTCAAATGAAGCGGATAAAAAAGCGGCAGTCACGCCAATATGGATGTACAGACGTCTAGATGTAGATTATAGTCCCCTTCCTACGACAAAAGGGATCAGGCTAATGAACAAAAAAGTGCTTTCTATTCTGCTGGCCGCGTCGGTAACGCTGCTCAGCGCCTGTAACAAAGACGACGACAGCAAAATCAAAGTTGCAATCAATACCGGCCCGGACCAGACGTTATGGGACACCGTTAAGCAGGTGGCGCACGACAAATATCATCTGGACGTCGATGTCGTGGCGTTTAACGACTACGTGCAGCCGAATGAAGCGCTCTTTAACAAAGATGTTGACGCCAATGCCTTCCAGAGCCTGCCCTATCTGGAGATGCAGTCCAAAGAGCGCGGCTATCATTTTGCCGTTATCACCAATACTTTCGTTTTCCCGATCGCCGGCTACTCGCGCAAAATCAAATCGCTCGATGCGCTGCCGGATGGCGCCACTATCACTATCTCTAACGAAGCAACCACGCTGGGCCGCAGCCTGCTACTGCTACAGGCGCAGGGGCTGATAAAGGTGAAACCGGAAGCGGGCCTGCTGCCGACTACGCTGGACGTGACCGATAACCCGAAAAAACTCAAGTTTGTCGAGGTTGATACGCCGCAGCTGGCGCGCACGCTCGACGATCCGCAGGTTTACGTCTCTATTATCAATAATAACTTTGCCGCGCTGGCGAATCTCTCCGCCTCGCGCGACGGCATGTTTATGGAAGGCAAGGCCTCACCGTATGTGAATGCCATCGTGGCGCGCGAAGATAATAAAGATAGCCCGAATATCCAGAAGCTGAAAGAGGCGTTCCGCTCGCAGGAAGTGCTGGATAAAGCCAACGAAATTTACAAGGGCGATATTATTAAAGGCTGGTAATGCCTTGCCTGCCTCCGCTTACCCTTCAGGTTGCGGAGGCCTCTCATCTCTTCCAGTTCAGGCATGACGAAAACTGCCAGAATGTAATTAAATGAAAATATCCTCACTAAATCTTCGTTAAGTTATCAGCCGCTGTTTCAATAACATATCATTAGCAATTAAAGCTAAAACGCATAACAAATTCTGGCATTTATTAGATTCGTCACCCGCGAAAATAATGATAACCGTGCGTTAATCCCTTAAGGAGTCGGCTAATGAAAGAGTTAGTGCAGGATATATTGTCCATCTTCTCTCCGCAAAGCGTGAATCCCGTGTTGATTCGTACGGGCCTCTCTCAGCGTGAAATCGCTTCCGTTCAGCCCTTTGCCGTGACGTCGGTAAGCTGGGCGACCTCTATGGAAGAGCTTAACGCCGCGTTTGCCCATAAAGCCCATGAAGCAGGCGCTGTCGGCTATCACATTACCGACGTGGAATCGCACAAGGCGGGCAGCGACGGCCAGCCGCTGCTGGCGGCGAAAGCGACGCTCTATAACATTCCCGACGACGGCGACCGTGAGCCAGCAGCAGCAGGGTTTATATTGTAATCAGTGCGAACCGGCGCAGCGCGCAAGTGCAGCCTGCGCTGGCTGACATTTGTCATAAGAACGCCCTTCGCTTTTGGGCTATGGCGGCCCAGGCCGCCGCAGCCTTTATTCTGCTTTTTAACGCTATAACGCCTGCATATTCGCCTGTCCCTCGCTGCTTTTGCGCCAGGCCCCTCACTCTGCCCATATCCCTGCTACCCTTTGACGACTTGCCGACCGGATTGCAGCGCCGCGCGACCGTGCAGGTAGCGCCTTGAAAAGCAGTCCGGCAGAATTTCTAATTTATGAGAACACCTATGGGAGCGTTATGACGTCAAAAGGAAAGGAAAACAGCGGCAGCCACCTGCACCGCAGCAACGTTAATGGCGTAACCGTTAAGGGCGCGAGAACGCATAACCTTAACGATCTCTCCTTCACTTTTCCTCGTGACGCCATGGTGGTTTTCACCGGCGTGTCGGGATCGGGCAAGTCGTCGCTGGCGTTCGATACGCTCTATGCTGAAGCGCAGCGGCGCTTTATGGAATCGGTCGCGCCCCATGCGCGTCGCCTGATAGACCAGGCAGCAGCCCCGGACGTAGACAGCATTGACGGCCTGCCCCCGGCGGTTGCCCTGCAGCAGAGTCGCGCGGGCGCGCAGGAGCGCTCCACCGTCGGCAGCCTGACGCGCGTTTCCGTTACGCTCAGACTGCTCTATTCCCGCGCCGGGAAGCGCCCTGAAGGCGTCCCCTTTCTGGCTGCCGAATCCTTTTCGCCTAATAACCCGCAGGGAGCCTGTCCGGCGTGCCAGGGAATAGGCATGGCGCATACGGTAAAAACGGAAACTCTGGTGCCGGATGCCTCCCTGAGCATTCGGGAAGGCGCTATCGCCGCCTGGCCGCATGGCTGGCAGGCGAAAAATCTGCGATCCATCCTGGAAGCGCTGGATTACGACATCGACGCGCCCTGGGAAACGCTTTCAGAACGGGACCGAGAGTGGATCCTGATGACGGATGAACAGCCGTCGGTGCCTATCTTTATGGGGCTTACTGCCGAGCAGCGCAAAGCGGCGATAGCGGCTGACGCTGAACCTGCCTACACCGGCACCTATACCAGCGCCAGAAAATATGTGCTGCAAAGCTATGCGGGAGGTAAAGAGAGCGTCAAGAAACGCCTCTCCCGCTTTGTCACCGTCTCGCCCTGTCCGGTCTGCCAGGGAAAAAGGCTCAACCGGGATGCACTCTCCGTTACCTTCGCAGGCTACGACATCGCTGAAATGGGCGAGCTGACGATTACTCAACTCAAGGCGCTGTTTTCGCCGCTGGCAGAAGGCCAGTCTCCGCATCTTCCCGAAGAGAAGGCGCTTAGGGAAGCAACAACCCGCATGGCGTCGGATATTTGCACACGCCTGGATCAGCTGGAAAATCTCGGTCTCGGTCATCTTTCCCTTGGCCGCAGGACAACGATGCTCTCCTCCGGGGAGCTACAGCGCATCCGACTGGCGACGCAGCTGATTTCGCAGCTTTTCGGCGTGATGTATGTGCTGGACGAACCGGCAGCAGGTCTGCATCCGGAAGATGTGCGCGCGCTGATTCGCTCGCTGCGTGCGCTGCTGGCAGCGGGCAACTCTCTGGTCATCGTCGAGCATAATCTTGACGTCATCGCCGAAGCGGACTGGCTGACGGAGATTGGACCGGGGCCAGGCCGCCTGGGTGGTGAAATCGTCTACAACGGCGCGCCATCCGGCCTGACGCGCAGCGGCCGATCGGCAACGGCGGACTACCTTTTCAGCGCACGCTATCCTGGCCTGCGTCAGCGCAGGCCGCCTGAGCAGTGGCTGGAGTGTGAGCAGGTAACCTGCAATAACCTTCACGCGCTCAATTTTTCGCTGCCGCTCGACAGGATGACGGTCATTACCGGCGTCTCCGGCTCGGGCAAATCGACGCTGCTTATCCGCGTACTTCCTGCGCTGCTTCAGCGGCTGGATAACACGCCTG
>Ga0153961_1000073_pt1 | contig 41139 bp, 41 predicted proteins | sample TSFL045MetaG_FD_104748 | JGI IMG/M metagenome (GOLD analysis project Ga0153961, IMG submission 104748) | Attine ant fungus gardens microbial communities from Florida, USA - TSFL045 MetaG | ecosystem: Host-associated > Fungi > Mycelium > Unclassified | place: USA: Florida, Withalacochee...
CGCCAGCAATCTGGGGGCCGCAGCGGGCGGCGCGATGGCGCCGTACCTCGCTAACGCCATCAAGAAGGCCACGACAAGCTATGACGCCCGGGGTAACGCGCACACCGACGTGCTGGCGAACACCATGGCGCATGCGGTCGCAGGCGCGGTGCTGGCGCAGATAGCGGGCGGCAGCGCGGCGGCAGGTGCAGCGGGTGCAGCAGGCGGAGAGCTGGCGGCGAAAGCCATCGTGAAGGTGATGTATCCGGACAAGGACATCCGCGACCTGACGGAGAGCCAGAAGCAGACGGTCAGCGCGCTGAGCCAGATGGCGGCAGGGCTGGCGGGCGGGATAGCATCGGACTCGGCGCTGGGAGGCGGGACCGGGGCGGGGGCCGGGAAAAATGCGGTTGAGAATAATGCTTTGGCCTCTCGTGACCTCGGTAACTGTCGAACAATGTCGGCGGAAGCCTGCGGTAAAGCCAAAGAATTAAGTCAAAAGATCCTGGATAAAAATTTGCCTTCTGTTGAGGATGTGCGCGATAGGCTTGCCGCCTGTCAGGATGATAGCTGTAAGCAATCTGTCTGGCAGGAATACCGTCGGGCCAGCGATGAGACCATCGAAACCTTGAAACAAATGGCGCTGGATGGAGAACTGAGCCGCGAAGAACTGGCGTTTATCAATCATGACTTAGCCAAAGAGTTAGCTTTTGGCGGAAGGCTGGATAACGATAAAATTGGTCGCTCTGAATATATGAGCTGGATGGGCAGCGGTGGCGGCCCTCTGTCCGGGTTCTTCAATGCTGAGCTTCGGGAAAAGGAACTGGTAAATCGGGGGGGTTCATCAGAAGACGCGGCTCAGAAGGTGAAGGAAGATCAGCGGAATATGATGCTGATAGAAACAGCTATGGGCGTTATTGGTTCTAAAGCTGGAAATAACTCATCTAGCAAAGTGAATGCTAATCAGGTGGTTACTAAAAATGTTAATCCAGGCTCACTAATAAGCAGGCAGAATAGTAATGAAATATCAGGTTCTCAGGTAAAACGCATTACAAAAGACATGAAGACAAATGGTTATAAAACCGATGAGCCTGTTGATGTCGCCATTGTAAACGGCAAAATGATCATTATTGATGGTCATCATAGAGCCGAGGCAGCAAGAAAGGCCGGTATTAAAAATATTCCCGTCAGAGTTCATCCTGTTACAAAAGAACAAGGTGACCAATTACTGCGTGAAGCTGCTGAAGCAAAAGTGAGGTATTGAAATGAATAGTGTTTTTGATAAAGATGAAGTTATCCGGTTTTTTCTACTTCAAAATGAGCTGATTAAAGCCTTATTTAAAGCTTATCCAATGGCAAAAGACGTTGAGTGGTTATTAGATTTTCCTAAAAATGGATATGTCCATGTTAATGGAGATAGATGGACTTTCTCCAAACATGGAAAAGGGATCAGGTTCTTTATAGAAGGTTCACAGATCGGTAAAGTGGTTGATGTACATAACAATATAAGTTGCCCCGACTTGGCTGATATATGGAGGTTATTACAATACTTTTCGCTAGATGATGAAAATCAGCTCAAGGTTCTTTTAAATAATATGGTTGTTTCAGGTGAGTTAGAGAAAATGTCGGATAAATTATATCGGTTAAAAGAAATACCTGCCTGAACTAGCCGGGATCTTCCTGTCAGCCGTTACGCTCCATAAAGCGCCGTTCCCGCGACAGCGATAAGGCTGCGAAGAAAGCGGGTTGTAACTCGCGGAAAAAACAGGGAAAAACGGGTTCCGACAGCCGGCTTCACAACGGATGAAGTTGTTGTGGAGAATAACTCGCTGCTTGTATTCGTCAATCCTGACGCTTATCAGGATGAATTTAATACGGCTGACTGAAAAATATGAGCAGGAAGTCAAGGAGCCATGCTGAAGCAGGCGATCCGGCAGCAATAATGTGTACATGCTTTTGCCTCTGCTGGCTGGGATGAAAGAGGATACACTTAAGACTTTACCGAATGGCTGATAAGAGCCAAGGTTGAATCTACCCATGACAAAGCTGACCGGTTTGAAGATGATATGTAATTATTCCTGAATAAACTGGTAGGGAATGGTGTCAGTTAGCCAGACTCCATTATCAGTAAAGTAAAATCTAAAGCCCTGTTCATACATAGTCAGGGCTTTTATTTTTAGTACCACTGGTTTCCCATGACGTTGCCCTACCTGAATTGCTGTAATTTCATCAGCAGAAAGATGTACATACTGACGTGACATAGGTAGCAAACCCTGCTCCCGAATCACTGGTAAAAAGCGAGTGGCTGTTCCGTGATACAAAATATGAGGAGGGGCCTTCTCATGGTATGATATATTAACTTTTTGCGTGGAATGCCCTTGGGCAGCCCGAATATTCAACCCATCTTCTGAAATAGTAAATCGTTTTTTATCACTGTTGGATACGATTGCCTGAATAATATCACAATCAAGCAAATAACCCTTTTGTTTAGCACACAGGATAAGATCAGTTATAACCGCCCATCCATCTTTATCAAGCGACAAGCCAACAGCTTCTGGCTCATGACGCAAAACATAGCTTAAAAATTTGCTTATCTCAGTATGATTTTTGCTCATATTTATAATCTTAAAAACTCCTGTGCACATTATCAGCGTTTAAGGATAAAATAGACAGTCACTTCTGAATTTAGCCGTGTCGCCGGCGTAGCATCCGTTTAATAAATGTCGCTACTATTCACTACCGCAACGCATACCACTCTTTATGCTTCAGCGGATTCATCGCCGCGCCAATAATATCGGAAACCACGTTCACCAGAATCACCAGACCGCCAACCACCATCACGCCTGCGGAAATCGCCGCGTAGTCCTGCTGACGAATCGCATTAATTAGCCACCGGCCCAGCCCTGGCCAGTTGAACACCATCTCGGTGATCATCGCCAGCGTCAGCATGGTGGAAAACTGCAGGCCCAGGCGCGGGATCACCGGCGGCAGCGCATTGTGCAGCACGTGGCGGCGGATCACGGTAAAACGCGACAGCCCGCGCGTGGCGGCCGCCTTCACGTAGTTCTTATCCATTACCTCGCTGGTGCTGGCGCGCAGCAGGCGAATTACCTCGGTAGCGGGGGCGACCGCCAGCACAATCACCGGCAGGATCATATGCGTCAGTACGCTGACCAGCATCTCATGACGCCACGGCGATGGGCTCAGCCAGGCGTCAACCAGCGCAAGACCGGTAATATTCTGCACCGGATAGAGCAGGTCAAACCGGCCAGACACCGGCAGCCAGCCGAGCGTCAGCGAGAAAAACAGCGTAAACAGCAGCGCAAGCCAGAATACCGGCATCGAGAAGCCGAGCAGCGCCAGCGCGCTAATCATCTTATCCTGCCACTTATTACGCGTTACGCCAGCGCAGATGCCGAGCGGAATCCCGGTCAGCAGCGCCAGCGTAAATGCCAGCACGCACAGCTCCAGCGTGGCGGGGAATACCTCACGTAGCTGTAAACCAATCTCCTGACCGTTGGTGCTGGAGACACCGAAATCAAACTGCAGCATGCCGCTAAACCAGAACCACCACGCATCGAACAGCGAAGCGCCTTCCAGCGGCGCGTTAGGCGTGAAGTAGCTCAGGCTAAAGCCCACCAGCGACAGCAAAAACAGGGTAATCACTAGCAGTAACAGGCGACGCAACATATAGATGATCATTTAGGCTCCTCGCGCTCATCACGGTAGACGCCGGCAAAAGAGGCGTTGCCGAAGGGGCTTAACACCAGGCCTTTGATATCGTGGCGGTAGGCCTGCAGCCGCAGCGAAGAGGCGAGCGGCAGCACCGGCAGATCGCGCGCCAGCATCTGCTGCGCCAGGTGATAGTTCTCAATGCGGCCCGCCAGCTGCTGTGACAGCAGCGCCTTCTGCAGGGCCTCATCAAAGCCGGGCGAGCACCAGTGCGCGTAGTTGGTCTGCGAACGAATCGCCGCGCAGCTCAGCAGCGGGCGGAAAAAACTGTCGGGATCGTTACTGTCGGTCGCCCAGCCGGTGAGGGTGAGGTCGTGATTCATCGCCATCAGCTGCGCTTCCTGAAAGCGGCCCTCTACCGGCGCGATGCTCACCTTTACGCCAACCTGCGCCAGATCGGCCTGCAGCAGCTCCGCCGTTTTCAGCGGGCTGGGGTTCCATGCCTGCGAGGCGGACGGCACCACCAGACGCAGATGCAGATCGGTTATGCCCAGCGCCTCCAGCATCGCGCGCGATTTTTTCGGGTCATACTCGGTGACGCGCGCTTCGCTATCGTAAGCCCATGATGCGCGCGGCAGCACCGAGGCGGCGGTTTCCGCCGTACCGTAGTAGATCGACTCCATCAGCCGTTCGTTATTGATCGCCAGCGCCAGCGCATGGCGCACTTCCGGACGGTCCAGCGGCGCTTTGCGGGTATTGAACGCCAGGTAGGCAATGTTCATACCGGGACGCAGCGTCATGCGCAGGCGGGGATCGTCGCGCAGGATAGAGATCTGACTGGCGGCGGGATAGGCCAGCACGTCGCACTCTCCCGTCAGCAGCTTAGACAACCGGCCCGTACCGCCTGCGCCCATATCGATCACCGCCTGCTGCAGACGCGGCACGCCTTTCCAGTAGGCAGGATTGCGCGCCAGCCGAATGTACTGTCCGGCACGATATTCGCTGAGCTGATAAGGCCCCGTGCCGACCGGCTGGCGATCGAGCTCTTCCTGGCGGCCGCTGCGGGTCAGCTGATCGGCATATTCCGCCGACAGCACCGGCGCGTAGTGGGTCGCCAGATGCCAGAGAAACGAGGCGTCCGGGCTGTTGAGCCGGATCTCAACCGTGTTGCCGTCGAGCTTTTTAACGCTCTGCACCGAATCGGCGAACTGCAGGCTATCGAAGTAGGGGTAGTTGCCGCCGTTTACGTTGTGCCACGGATGGTTACGGTCAAACATGCGGGCAAAGCTGAACACCACGTCGTCGGCGTTCATCGCGCGCGTGGGCGTGAACCAGGAGGTGCGCTGGAAAAAGACCTTACCGCGCAGGTGGAAGCGGTAGGTCGCGCCGTTATCGCGCACTTCCCAGGAAGAGGCCAGGTCGGGCACCAGACGATAGGTGTAGGGATCGACATCCAGCAGGCGGTCGTAGAGCTGCGCGGCGAGGGTATCGACGGCGAGGCCGCTGCTCGCCATCTGCGGATTGAAAGTATTCAGCGTGCCGTTGACGCAGTAGACGAAGCCGCTGTGGCGAATATCGCGACTCTCCGCCGACCAGGCAGACGCACTTAATACGCTGAGGATAAGCATCAGCGGCAGGATTAATTTTGACATAGAACTCAACGCTGTTCGGGCAATAGGCTGAGTGTATCGCAAAGGCGGCGATGTCCCAAAATATGCTGACGCGGCTGAGGGGATTTTCGCCAGAGAGCAGAAGATAGGCACACCCTTGCTGTGGTAATGAGAGAAATTCTCAACTAGAGCTTTACAAGTGAGAACAAGAATGATTATTATTTCATTGCGCTTCAGCGGTGGCTCTACCGATGAAGAGCACGACATTGCTCACATTGCTTCCAGTATTGTTGCCCGCGCAAGCGGGCTTTTTTTTGCCGCAACATCATCCCAATATAGCAACCTGAACGGTGGGCTTTGCCTCGAATGCCGACCTTGCGCGCCTTAGGAGGCGAGATGCACGCTGGCCGGGTACCAGAGAAAGAATCAGCGCCTTCCTTGAGCAAGATAGCGCTGCATTTCAGCGGCAGGCACCATGCCGCCGCCGGTCGCCCAGACAAGGTGCGTCGCCTGCTGCATCTGTTCTGCGTTAATTCCGTGGCGTTTCAGGTAATCGCGACTTGCCGTAATGCGCTGCGGCCCGGCCATGCCCGCCAGCGCCGAGGGCTCCAGCTGCACGCCCTCCGTTTCATCCAGCATGACAAGCAGGTCATATAGCGTTTGATCGCTCAGCGTATAGCAGCCATCAACGAGCTGCTCCATCGCCCGGCCAACAAACCCGGAGGCGCGTCCAACCGCCAGTCCGTCTGCGGCCGTTTTATTATCAATACCGATATCCTGCACGGCGATTTTATCGTGTAAGCCGGTGCTCATGCCTAACAGCATGCATGGAGAGTGCGTAGGCTCGGCAAAGAAGCAGTGGACGTCATCGCCGAAGGCCAGCTTGAGCCCAAAAGCTACGCCTCCCGGCCCGCCGCCAACGCCGCATGGCAGATAAACGAACAGCGGATGGTCGGCATCAACGACGATCCCTTTTTCCTTTACCTGCCCGACGAGACGCAGCCCGGCCACCGAATAGCCGAGGAAAAGCGTTCGCGAATTTTCATCATCAATAAAAAAGCAGTCAGGATCGGATTCAGCCGCCTTACGCCCCTGTTCAACGGCGACGCCGTAATCCTGATCGTATTCAATCACGTTGACGCCATGAGCACTCAGCCTCTCTTTCTTCCACCGGCGGGCGTCGGCCGACATATGGACGGTAACGTGAAAACCCAGGCGTGCGCTCATGATTCCAATTGACAGGCCGAGGTTGCCGGTGGAGCCAACGGCGATTTTGTGCTGGCTGAAAAAACGGCGATGTGTGGGTGAGAGCAGAAGCCGGTAGTCAGCGTCAGAGCTAATCAGGCCCGCCGCCAGCGCCAGTTTTTCCGCATGCGCCAGTACCTCATAAATACCGCCGCGCGCTTTAATTGAGCCGGAAACAGGAAGGTGGCTGTCTTTTTTCAGCCACAGCCGGCCTGAAACCGGCGCGGAGGCTGACAGCCGCGCCTGCATCGCCGGGATCGGCACCATGTCAGACTCGATAATGCCGCCGGTTGCGGCCGTTTCAGGAAACGCCTCGGCAAGCAGGGGAGCGAAGCGGCGAAGTCGGGCTTCAGCCTCGTCTGCATCTTTACGGCTAAGCCCGGTGTGCAGAAGGCCTTTCTCAGCCGTTGCGACCTTATCGTTAAACCAGAGCGTTTCACGTAGCGCCATTAAATCCTTTATCAGAGGATTGCTAAGGCTTACTTCACGTAATTCCGACATGACCATTCTCGACTGTTTATAAGGAGCGTGTGCAGGCTATTAAAATGCATGCAGCGGTGGGCTGACAAACGATCGATACTCAACCTGAGGTGAGCTCAGCTCACTCAAGCCGTGTTGCGCGGCAGACTTTCGCCCAGCACGCGCAGCCACTCGACGAACCGCTCGATTTTCGGCCACTGGCGATGAGGTGAGGTGGCAATCGAGTAGTGCTGGTCGCACTGGCGCATCATCGTGCCGAAAGGGGCGACCAGTTCTCCGCGATCGAGCTGTTTTTGCACCAGCCGCCGCCGTCCGATCGCTACGCCAGCATGATTTACCGCCGCCGTTACGGCAAGATCCGAGCGGTCAAAGCCGATCCCAGCGGAAGATGGCAGCGCGATGTCAAATGATGCCGCCCAGCTGTGCCACTCTTCTGGCCCGGTATGGCTTCCCCACGCCTGCCTGTCGTGCAGTAGCGTACAGCGAGCCAGCGCCGACGGATTGCCGTACAGGTTGAACCGCTGGGCGTAGCCGGGGCTACATACCGGCAGAATGGCCTCATCCATCAGATAGTGCCGCTTGTACGACGTCGGCGTTTCCCCGCCATCATAGTAAATCGCCACATCAATGCCGGACTGCTGAAAATCGACCGACTCATTTCCTGTTAACACCGTGAGCGCGATAGCCGGGTACTGGCGGGCAAAATCGTCCAGCGCGGGCACCAGCCAGCACTGCGCGAGAGAGGGGCGACAGTAAACCGTGAGCGTTCCGGACAGCGCCTGATTTTTGATATCGAGCAGCTCGCGGTTTACCGCCTTAAGCGAAGCCGAAACCGTCCAGAAGAGGCGGCGTCCCTCTTCAGTCAGCTCGACTTTGCGGTGAGAGCGGGCAAAAAGTTCGATACCCAGCTCATTTTCCAGCTGGTTAATCTGATGACTAATGGCGCTGGGGGTGAGCGAGAGCGCCTGTGCGGCCAGGGCAAAAGATTCATATCGGGCAGCGGCCTCAAAGGTCAACATCTTCGACAGCTGCGGGCCGGTCAGCGGCCGACTGGGGACTATTTTTTCAATATCGGTCATGCTGTTCTCGGTTGAGGTTAGCTGGTGCGGCACCGGCCGGCTTGATCCATTTGCCTGAGCCTGGACGCATTATAAAGCCCCTGTCAGGCAATAACAGGGGCGGCTAACCCGCAGGCGTCAGTTTGACGCCAGGGTGTGGCCCTAAATCCGAAAGGCGGCAACCATACCGCGCAGGGCGTGCGCCTGCTCCGACAGTGAATGTGAGGCCGACGACGACTCTTCGACCAGGGCAGCATTATTCTGGGTCACGCCATCCATCTGGCTAACAGCGATGCTTATCTGGGAAATGCCCTGCATCTGCTCTGACGAGGCCAGCGAAATATTATCCATCGCCTCCGCCAGCTCGCCCACTTTGCCGACAATGGTCAAAATGCTTTTGCCGGTAGAGGAGGCGACGCTTACGCCGCTTTCAATTTGGCTAATAGCCTGCTCGATCAGCGCCTTGATATCGCGGGCGGCGGTGGCGCTGCGCTGCGCCAGCGTTCTGACCTCCCCGGCGACGACGGCAAAGCCACGGCCTTGTTCACCGGCGCGAGCGGCTTCAACGGCGGCATTCAGCGCCAGTATATTGGTCTGAAAAGCGACGCCTTCAATAACGGCGGTAATATCGCGCATTTTTGCGGCGCTGGCGGAGATCGCATTCATGGTGTTGGTCATTTGCGTGACGTCCGACTCGCTGGCATGGGTCAGACGGGCAGTGTCTCGTGCGGACTCTGCGCTTTGACGGGCACCTGCGGTATTGCTTTTTACGGTGGCGGTGAGCTGTTCCATGCTGGCTGCCGTTTCCTGCACTGCGGCAGCCTGCTGCTCCGTGCGCGTAGAGAGCTCTGTATTTCCCTGTGAGATTTCGTCCGCCGCCAGGGCGACAGAGGCCGATGAATCCCTGATGTGAGACACCATATCGCGCAGGTTAGCCTGCATCGCGCTAAGGGAAGCCAGCAGGCTGGAGGTATCGTTTCGACGCAGCATGACCGGGGATGTTAAATCACCGGCGGCGATGGTGGCCGCAAGCGCCTGCGCCTGAGCGGGCTCACCGCCCAGCTGGCGCATAAGCGAGCGGGTCAGGGTAATGCAGGCGATGAGGGCCACGATAAAGGCGAGCAAAACCAGACCGCTCATCAGCGTCGCGGTCTGCGAAACCGTCTTTCTGGCATTCTCCACGGTATCATGACTGACCTGCATTTGAACCGCAGAGAGCCTGTCCAGCGCCTGAAGCATTTTTTGCTGCGCGGGGCGCACCGTTTCCATCAGGAATGCCACCGTCTTCTCCGGCCGATCTCCCATGGCGATATTGCCTGCGTCGGTCAGCGTGTTAAGGGCGGCGCCGTCGACGGCAAGCAATGTTCCCAGCGCGCTTTTCCCTGCGTCCGAGACGTTATGCGCCATACTGGCCGCCAGCTGCGCGCGTTTTTGCAGATAATAAGCCTTTTGCGCCTTTACTCTGCTCCATTCAGGCTGCTTTTGAGCGGCATCGTTAAGCAAGGCGATATTGCGCACCGCTATCGCCATGTCACGCGCCGCGCCGCGCATATCCTGAATCAGTTCATAGCGGTACATTTTATTGTTAACGGCATTATCCATGTCATCACGCGCCTGCCAGAGCGCGTGAAGCGCAACGCCGGAGCAGAGCAGGAGCAAAATAATAAGCAGGCTAAAGCCTGTGGTCAGACGTGTCGCTATTTTCATTATGATTCTCTTTATATTTTATATAAATGCCGTGTGTTGTTAGCGCACCATGCCCAAGGTGCAGTCTCAGGGTATAAGGTGCGTTTTGCTGTGATAACAGGCGAGCGGTAATGGCTATTCCGCAGGAAGAGCCATTAAAACCGTTGGCGAGGCCTGGCGCTAATTCCAGACAGTTAAAGCGTAGCGGAGACATTCATATTCGCATTCAGGCCGCGGAAAATTTGTTGTTAAAATTGGTTACAGCAGGCAGGGTAAATGCGGCAGTGAAAATATTTGGCTTATGTAGCAAATCAGCAGATTTAAATAAATCGTACAGGCAGGAAACAGCAATATTTCAAATGATTCAGCGGCAGATAATATTCACCAGACCTCGGTGAACAGATGCGCTAATTTAATCTTTTCCGGTCAGTCCGTTGCAGCAGATAAAAAAGCTGGAACAATAAGCGAATGCGCCGGTGACAGCAGCATCTCACAGGGCCGAAGCGTTTCGCGGTAAAACTGCCTGCTGTCCGGCAGGGGGCGCATAAAACATCTGCGCGCGCTGTGGCTTGCTCAGATGGGCGCAGTGCGCGAAAAAAGCCCCGGCGACGGGGCAGGATTGTACCGCGATCATCTTAAGTGAACTACGGGGTGGGGGTGGCTAAAGCTTAGCCATTTTCGCCATGAATCGTCAAAAAATCGTTCTCAATTTACCCATAAATCCCCGGCGGGCTTTATAGAGGCGATGCTGTTTCCTCTGAGGGGATGTCGGGCCAGTTTCATTCGGTTCTGATATTAAGAACGCCATACAGAACGTATTGAACGTAATGTCGTTTGGGCTAGTAGATATATACCGTCTGATAGCGGATGCCGTGAGGCGAGTGGTCAAGCCGCGTGCGAAAAACATTTGCTGTCTCTCTGCCTGCCGCCTCTGTTCACGCGCTAATTTTACGTCACGCTACTCCATTTCAACGCCGTGCTTTTTCAGCATCGCCCGCAGCTGATGGTAGGTCACGCCCAGCAGTTCGGCGGCGCGGCGCTGATTATATTTCGCCTGCTGCAGGCTGGCTTCCACCAGCGCGCGCTCCTGCTGGTTCTGCCACAGCCGCAAATCGAGCGGCAACGCGGGCAGCGTGCCTGAGGCAGCATCTGGCGCAGCGGTCGTCGGCTGCGCGCGCGGGGCAAAGGGGTTGATAATAATGCGGTCCAGCGGCTCGTCGCTGCTGTGATGACGGTAGACCGAGCGCTCCACCACGTTTTTCAGCTCGCGCACGTTGCCCGGCCACTGATAGGCCAGCAGCGTCTCCTGCGCCTCGGGCGTAAAGCCGGGAAACAGCGGCAGGCCCAGCTCGCGGCACATCTGAATAGCGAAATGCTCCGCCATCACCAAAATGTCGCTGCGCCGCTCGCGCAGCGGCGGCAGCTGCACTACGTCAAAAGCGAGGCGGTCAAGCAGGTCGGCGCGGAATTTCCCCGCCGCCGCCAGCGCGGGTAGATCCTCGTTGGTGGCGCACACCAGCCGCACGTTAACCTGCAGCGCGTGATTGCCGCCGACGCGCTCCAGCTGACCGTACTCAATGACGCGCAGCAGCTTCTCCTGCACCAGCATCGGCGCCGTCGCCAGCTCGTCGAGAAACAGCGTGCCGCCGTCCGCGCGCTCAAAGCGGCCCAGATGGCGTTTCTGCGCGCCGGTAAAGGCGCCCGCCTCATGGCCGAACAGCTCGGAGTCGAGCAGATTTTCGTTCAGCGCGGCGCAGTTAAGCGAAATAAAGGGGCCCTGCCAGCGGTCGGAGAGGTAGTGCAGGCGGCTGGCGATCAGCTCTTTGCCGGTGCCGCGCTCGCCGACCACCAGCACCGGCTTCTCCAGCGGCGCCAGCATGGAGACCTGCTCGAGAACTTCGAGAAAGTTATTGGACTCGCCTAACAGGTTATCGTTGCCGTCTGCCATGATGAAATTCACCACCTCTTAATCAATTTAACTACCTTACGCGACCGGCCCAGCGCTGTAAAATATAAATAGCTATACAAATCAGTAGCATAAAATCTGGCACGCCTTTTGAATATAACAATCAGCGCATGGCGCACCAACATAATCAAAGAGGAACATCATTATGGGCATTTTTTCTCGTTTCGCCGACATCGTTAACGCCAACATCAATTCGCTGCTGGAGCGTGCGGAAGATCCGCAGAAACTGGTACGCCTGATGATTCAGGAAATGGAAGACACGCTAATTGAAGTGCGTTCTACCTCGGCGCGCGCGCTGGCGGAGAAAAAACAGCTGAACCGCCGCATCGAACAGGCGGAAATCCAGCAGGCCGAATGGCAGGAAAAAGCGGAGCTGGCGCTGCGCAAAGAAAAAGATGATCTGGCGCGTGCGGCGCTGATCGAAAAACAGAAGCTGACCGACCTGATCGCCTCGCTGCAGCAGGAAGTGGGTCACGTCGAAGAGACGCTGGAGCGCATGAAGGGCGAAATCGGCGAGCTGGAGAAAAAGCTGAGCGAAACCCGCGCTCGCCAGCAGGCGCTGACCCTGCGTCACCAGGCTGCCTCTACCTCGCGCGACGCGCGTCGTCAGCTCGACAGCGGCAAGCTGGATGAAGCCATGGCGCGCTTTGAATCCTTTGAGCGCCGCATCGACCATATGGAAGCGGAAGCGGAAAGCCAGCGTTTCGGCAAGTCGAAGTCGCTGGACGCACAGTTCGCCGATCTGCAGGCCGATGACGAAATCAGCCAGCAGCTGGAAGCGCTGAAAGCCAAAATGAACCGTAGCGAATAACACTATTTGAACTGCGAGAGTGATTAAGGAGAGTCAATGAGCGCACTTTTTCTCGCTATACCGCTGACCATTTTCGTGCTGTTTGTCGCGCCGATCTGGTTATGGCTGCACTACAGCAATCGCCGCAGCGGCAATGAACTGTCGGCAGGCGATCTTCAGCGCCTGCAGCAGCTGACGCAGGATGCGGAACGTATGCGCGACCGCATTCACGCGCTGGAGTCTATTCTCGACGCCGAGCATCCCAACTGGAGGCAGCCATGATTAAACGCAAGCTGTGGCGCAAGCCGGACGAAGGGAAGCTGATGGGCGTCTGCGCCGGCGTGGCGGAGTACCTGGACATCCCGGTGCGTCTGCTGCGCGTTATCGTGGTGCTGTCGCTGTTTTTTGGCCTGTTCGCGATCACCATCTGCGCCTACTTTATTCTGGGGTTCGTGCTTGACGTGAAACCGGCGGATGCCGAAGAGGGCGCGACCAAGCCCAACGCGGGCGAACTGCTCGACCGGCTGGAAAGCGCGCTGCGGCGCGATGAGTACAGCGTGCGCGAGATCGAACGCTACGTTACGTCTGAAACCTTCAGCGTGCGTAGCCGCTTTCGCCAGCTCTGACTTTCCCTGAACGGGGCCGCTTCGGCCCCGTTATCCCCGTCAACCGGAGGTATACTTTGTTATATTCACGCACGTCCTCTTTTCGCCGCCGCGCGACCCCCGCGTTGAAGTCGGTCGGGAAATTCATCATTATCAATGCCGTGAGCTACGGACCGGCCGGACTGACCGGCTGGGCGGTTAAATCGGTCGCGCGTCGCCCGCTGCGCCTTCTGCTTTCCCTGGCGCTGGAGCCGTTGCTGCAGCGCGTAATGAAGCGGGCAGCGGCGCGCTTCATCAGGGAAAAAGATGATAAACAAGTCTGAACTACTGTCATTACTCAACCGCGGCGCGGATCGTCATCTGCGCCTGGCGGTCACCGGCCTGAGCCGCAGCGGTAAAACCGCCTTTATCACCTCATTAGTTAATCAGCTGCTTAACGTGCACAGCGGCGCGCGGCTGCCGCTCTTTTCCTTGGTGCGCGACGAACGGCTGCTGGGCGTCAAGCGCATCCCCCAGCGCGATATGGGCACGGCGCGCTTCACCTACGACGAAGGGCTGGCGCAGCTCTACGGCACGCCGCCCGCCTGGCCGACCCCAACGCGCGGCGTCAGTGAAATGCGGCTGGCGCTGCGCTACCGCTCGCAGGATTCGCTGCTGCGGCACTTCAAAGAGAGCGCGACGCTCTATCTGGAGATCGTTGACTATCCCGGCGAATGGCTGCTCGACCTGCCGATGCTGGCGCAGGATTATGTCGACTGGTCGCGGCAGATGGTCGGGCTGCTGCAGGGCGATCGCGCGCAGTGGGCGCAGCCGTGGCGCGAGCTCTGCGCGACGCTCGATCCCTTTGCGCCCGCCGACGAAAACCGGCTGGCCGCCATCGCCGCCGCCTGGACCGACTATCTGCACCGCTGCAAGGCCGAAGGGCTGCACTTTATTCAGCCGGGGCGCTTTGTGCTGCCGGGCGAGATGGCGGGCGCGCCCGCGCTGCAGTTCTTTCCCTGGCCGGTAGCGGATGAGGCGGCGCGCGGCAAACTGGCGCAGGCTGACAAAGGCAGCAACTTCGCCATGCTGCAGCAGCGCTTCCGCTACTACTGCCAGCATGTGGTGAAGGACTTTTACCGCAACCACTTCCTGCGCTTTGACCGCCAGATCGTGCTGGTGGACTGCCTGCAGCCGCTGAACAGCGGCCCGCAGGCGTTTAACGATATGCGACTGGCGCTGACGCAGCTGATGCAAAGTTTCCACTACGGGCAGCGCACCCTGTTCCGCCGGCTCTTTTCGCCAGTAATCGATAAACTGCTGTTCGCCGCCACCAAAGCGGACCATATCACCGCCGATCAGCACGGCAATATGGTGTCGCTGCTGCAGCAGCTGGTGCAGGACGCGTGGCAAAACGCCGCCTTCGAGGGCATCAGTATGGACTGCGTCGGCCTCGCGTCGGTGCAGGCCACCCAGAGCGGACTGGTGGATCACCGCGGCGAAAAGATCCCGGCGCTGCGCGGCGAGCGGCTGGCGGACGGCGAGGCCCTGACCTTCTATCCAGGGGAAGTGCCGCCGCGCCTGCCGGGCCACGCCTTCTGGCAGCAGCAGGGATTTCAGTTTGAACAGTTCCGGCCGCAGCCGCTCGATATCGATCGACCGCTGCCCCATATCCGCATGGATGCCGCGCTGGAATTTTTATTAGGAGACAAGCTGCGATGAACGATGAACAACTCAAGCCGCGTATCGACTTCGCCCGACCGCTCGACGCCCCGCGCGAGCCTGCGCTGCGTCCGGCGCAGGCTTTCGACGGCGAGGCGCGGCAGGCGTTTCTCGCCGTCAACGAGCAGGCCGATGAAGTGTTGGAAGAGGGCGCAGGCGAGCGCGCGGTTGAGCAGGCGTTGCGGCCGAAGCGCAGCCTGTGGCGCCGGCTGGTGGGCGCGGGCGTGGCGCTATTCGCCGCCAGCGTCGCGGCGCAGAGCGTGCAGTGGATGCATGACGCCTGGCTGACGCGCGACTGGTTTGCGCTTGGCAGCGGCGCAGCAGGCGCCTTAATTGTGCTTGCCGGCGCTGGCGCGCTGACCAGCGAATGGCGCCGCCTCTATAAGCTGCGCGCCCGCGCCGAAACGCGCGACGTCGGACGCGAACTGCTGCACAGCCATAGCGTCGGCAAAGGGCGCGCCTTCTGCGAAAAACTGGCGCAGCAGGCGGGACTCGATCAGGCGCATCCGGCGCTGCAGCGCTGGCACGCCTCGCTGCATGAAACCCAGAACGACCGCGAAACCGTCACGCTCTACGCGCAGCTGGTGCAGCCGGTGCAGGATCGCCAGGCGCGCCGCGAAATCGGCCGTCACGCCGCCGAGTCGACGCTGATGATCGCCGTCAGTCCGCTGGCGCTGGTGGATATGGCGTTTATCGCCTGGCGCAACCTGCGGCTGGTGAACCGCATCGCCGCCATTTACGGTATTGAGCTGGGCTACTTCAGCCGGCTGCGGCTGTTCCGGCTGGTGCTGCTGAACATGGCGTTCGCCGGCGCGTCGGAGCTGGTGCGTGAGGTCGGCATGGACTGGATGTCGCAGGATATCGCCGCCCGGCTCTCCGCGCGCGCCGCGCAGGGCATCGGCGCCGGCCTGCTCACCGCGCGGCTCGGCATCAAGGCGATGGAGCTGTGCCGTCCGCTGCCCTGGCTGGAAGAGGATAAGCCGCGGCTGGGCGATTTCCGCCGCGATCTTATCAGCCAGCTTAAAGAGACGCTGCCGAAAAGCGGCGCGAAGCGCGAAGGCTAAGCGCACGTCCTGCGGTGCTCGGCGCGCACCGCAGGCTGAACAGAACTGTCAACTTTTGCTTCCACACCTCTTCAGACCTGCCGCAAGTTAGCGTATTATCTCCCGATTCTTCACCTGACTAAGGCCATCGCAATGCGTCTTGAAGTCTTCTGCCAGGACCGTATCGGTCTGGCGCGCGAGCTGCTCGATCTGTTAGTCGCCCGTAACATCGATTTACGCGGCATAGAAATCGCGGCGCTCGGCCGTATTTACCTTAACTTCTCTGCCCTTGAATTCGACCAGTTCAGCAGCCTGATGGCGGAGATTCGCCGCACCCCCGGCGTGACCGACGTGCGCACCGTCGCCTATATGCCTTCAGAGCGTGAGCACCGCGCCCTGAGCGCGCTGCTGGTCGCGATGCCGGAGCCGGTGTTTTCCATCGATCTTAAAAGCAAGGTCGAGCTGGCCAACCCGGCGGCGCAAAACCTGTTCGACCTCGACGAGCAAAAAATGCGCAACCACAGCGCGGGCAACCTGATTAGCGGCTTTAACTTTCAGCGCTGGCTGGAGAGCGACCGCGTCGAGGCGCAGGCGCAGCATGTGGTCATTGACGGCCGCGACTTCCTGATGGAGGCGCGTCCCATCTACCTGACCGCCGACGAGGGCGCGGGCGACCAGCCGGTCGGCGCCATGGTGATGCTGAAATCCACCGCTCGCATGGGGCGTCAGCTGCAGAACCTGGTGGTGACCGACGAGTCGGAGTTCGACCATATCATCGCGGTAACCCCGAAGATGCGTCAGGTGATCGATCAGGCGCGCAAGCTGGCGATGCACGACGCGCCGCTGCTGATCGTCGGCGATACCGGCACCGGCAAAGACATGCTGGCGCGCGCCTGCCACCTGCGCAGCGCGCGCGGCAAGAAGCCGTTCCTGGCGCTAAACTGCGCCTCGCTGCCGGACGACGTCGCGGAGAGCGAACTTTTCGGCCATGCCGCCGGCGCCTATCCCAACGCGCTGGAGGGAAAAAAGGGCTTCTTCGAGCAGGCCAACGGCGGCTCGGTGCTGCTCGACGAGATCGGCGAAATGTCGCCGCGCATGCAGACCAAGCTGCTGCGCTTTCTCAATGACGGCACCTTCCGCCGCGTCGGAGAAGAGCATGAGGTACACGTCGACGTGCGCGTCATCTGCGCCACCCAGAAGAACCTGATCGAGCTGGTGCAGCGCGGGGAGTTCCGCGAAGATCTCTTTTACCGTCTGAACGTGCTGACGCTGCATCTGCCGCCGCTGCGCGAGCGCCCGCTCGATATTCTGCCGCTTACCGAGATGTTTGTGGCGCGCTTTGCCGACGAGCAGGGCATTCCGCGCCCGCGCCTTTCGCCGCAGCTGAACGGCCTGCTGACGCGCTATAACTGGCCGGGCAACGTGCGCCAGCTGAAGAACGCGCTTTACCGTGCGCTGACGCAGCTGGAGGGGCACGAGCTGCGCCCGCAGGATATCGTGCTGCCTGAGCAGGCGCTGGACGCCTCTCTGGGCGAAGAGGCGATGGAAGGTACGCTTGATGAGATCACCAGCCGCTTCGAGCGTTCCGTGCTCACCCGGCTGTATCTCTCCTATCCCAGCACCCGTAAGCTGGCGAAACGCCTTGGCGTTTCGCATACGGCTATCGCCAATAAGCTGCGCGAGTATGGGTTAGGGCAGCGGCGCGGCGAGCAGGAAGAGAAAAACGGCGGCTAGTCGCCGCCGGAGTTAACGCTACTTCAGTACGGCCAGCGCCGCGTCATAATCGGGTTCCGTGGTGATCTCGTTGACCAGCTGGCTGTACAGCACCTTGTCATGCTCATCGAGCACCACTACCGCACGCGCCGTCAGGCCCGCCAGCGCGCCAGCAGAAATCGCCACGCCGTAATCCTGTTTAAATTCCCCGCCGCGCAGCGTCGAGAGCGTGACGACGTTATTCAGGTTGTCGGCGCCGCAAAAGCGCGACTGTGCAAACGGCAGATCGGCAGAGACGCAGAGCACCACCGTGTTGGTCAGCTCGCTGGCCAGCTGGTTAAAGCGGCGCACCGAGGCGGCGCAGACCCCGGTGTCGACGCTGGGAAAAATATTCAGAACCTTGCGTTTTCCTGCATACTCAGAGAGCGACACGTCCGAGAGATTTTTCGCCACCAGCGAAAAGGGTTTAGCCTGTTCGCCTGCCTGGGGAAAGTGGCCAGCAACCTCAACCGGGTTGCCCTGAAAATGAACGGTGTGAGACATAGCAATTCCTTAAACGTCAGAAAAAAAGCGAAACGGGTTACGGCTAAGTACAGTTGGGTTAAAGGTTATGACATATCTATAAAAGACTTACGAGCGGAAAACGCAGATTATCCGAGACGACGCGCAGTTATCCAATGACATGGAGAGAGTATGAGAACGGTAAAAAGCTACCCCGAGTCCTGGCCGCTGCATACCCCTTTCGTCATCGCCCGCGGTAGCCGCACCGAAGCGAAAGTGGTGGTGGTGGAGATCGAAGAGGATGGCGTTAAGGGCACCGGCGAAGCGACGCCCTATGCGCGCTACGGCGAAACGGAGGCCTCGGTGCTGGCGCAGATCGCCGAGATCCTGCCGGCGCTGCAGCAGGGCATGACGCGCGACGCGCTTCAGCTGGCAATGCCGGCAGGCGCGGCGCGCAACGCGATCGACAGCGCGCTGTGGGATTTGCAGAGCCGCCAGCAGCGCCAGGATCTCTGGGCGCTGAACGGGGTCGCGGCGCCCGCGGACGTGGTGACGGCGCAGACCATTAGCATCGATACGCCTGAAGCGATGGCGAGCAGCGCCCGGGCGCTGTGGCAGCACGGCGCGACGCTGCTGAAAATCAAACTGGACGATAGTTTTATTACCGAGCGGCTGGTGGCGATCCGCACGGCGGTGCCGCAGGCGACGCTGATTGTCGACGCCAACGAATCCTGGCAGGCCGAAGGGCTGGCGGCGCGCTGCCAGCTGCTGGCGGATCTGGAGGTGGCGATGCTGGAGCAGCCGCTGCCCGCCGGACAGGACGCGGCGCTGGCCAACTTCATCCATCCGCTGCCGATATGCGCCGATGAAAGCTGCCATACCCGCGACAGCCTGCCCGCGCTGCAGGGGCGCTATGAGATGGTCAATATCAAGCTGGATAAGGCGGGTGGACTAACCGAAGCGCTGGCGCTGGCGACGGCGGCGAAGGCGCTCGGGCTGGAGGTGATGCTCGGCTGCATGATCTGCACCTCGCGCGCCATCCATGCCGCGCTGCCGCTGGCGGCAGGGGCACGCTTCGCCGATCTGGACGGACCAACCTGGCTGGCGGTGGATGTCGAGCCCGCCATTCAGGTCAGCGCGGGTAAAGTCGTTATCGCTGCCAGCGCAGCAGGCTAATCATCGCCTCCAGATAGCGCTCCGTCGCTTCATCCACTGAAATCGCCGGCATCTCGGCGGTAATGCAGAGCAGGCCGATATCGTTGCACCAGCTGCCGAACGAGCCGGGCGTGTCGTAACCGACGCTGCTTACCAGCGGCAGCGCGGTCTGCTGCGCCAGCCAGTGGCCGAGCTCGCTGCCGCGCGGATCGTCGATGCAGGCCAGCGGCTCGTGCCAGGAGACCACCCAGCGCGGCTTTAGCCCGTGGATCAGCTCGCAGAGCGCCTGGGTCTCCGGCTCGGAGCCGGGTTGCTCGCCGGTCGAGAGCAGCACGTCGCGCGCCTCTGCGGCGCTGTTCCAGCGGTAGACCGTCTCGCCGCTCTGCCAGTTGGCCGCCGTAAAGTTGCGGTTGAGATCGACGCCGTGCGCGTTGGCGCGCAGGCCCAGCTGACAGCCGTCCGGATTGACCGCCAGCACCACGTGATGACGGCGCAGCCGGTCCGGCAGCGTGCGCATCGCGGCGGACAGGGTGGCGACGGCGGCGTTTTCATCGCCATGGGTGCCCGCCAGGATCAGCCCGCTGTCGCTATCGGCGGCCGGCGCGGGAAACCAGAGCAGCGGCGCGCCCAGCACGCTGTCGCCGTAGCGCTGATACGGAATCTCAAGTTTTCCGCGCTGGGGTCGCGGCAGGAACATCGTCATCGGCTTTCTCCTTTATTGCCTCTTCAGACAAGGTAGCGGAAAAGCCGCGCGCGGAAAATCGCTATTTATCCTTCAGGCATTTGCGCTACAGTGCCCGGGTCATGCTGCGCCCTGCGGTGCGTTGCGCAGCGCTTCATTAGGGGAAGGGAGTGAAAATGAAAAGCATATTTCGCAAGACGCTAACGGCGCTGATCCTCGCCGCCACCTCAGGTCAGGCATCGGCGGCGCAGCTGCCGGCTGGCGCGCAGTTGGCTGATAAACAGGAAATAGTCCGCCATATCAAAGATGAGCCCGCCTCGCTCGATCCGATGAAAGCGGTCGGCCTGCCGGAAATTCAGGTGATCCGCGATCTCTTCGAAGGACTGACCAATCAGGATGCGCAGGGCAACATCGTGCCGGGCGTGGCCGAAAGCTGGAGCAGCAGCGACAATAAAACCTGGATCTTCACGCTGCGCGACAACGCGAAATGGTCCAACGGCGAGCCGGTGACGGCGCAGGATTTCGTCTACAGCTGGCAGCGTCTGGTTGAGCCGAAAAACAGCTCGCCCTTTGCCTGGTTCGCCGGGCTGGCGGGCATCAGCAATGCGGGCGCGATAACCAAAGGCGAGATGCCGGCGGCTCGGCTCGGCGTTAGCGCCGTCGACGCGCAGCATCTTAAAGTGATGCTGGATCGTCCGGTGCCCTGGTTCCCGGCGCTGGCGGCCAACGTGGCGCTCTTCCCGGTGCCGCAGCGCGCGATCGCCAGCGCGGGCGACGGCTGGACCGCGCCGGGCAAGCTGGTGGGCAACGGCGCCTATCAGCTGGAATCGCGCGTGGTGAATGAGAAAATCGTGCTGACGCGCAATCCGGCCTACTGGGACAACGCGCATTCGGTGCTGACCAAAGTGACTTTTATTCCCCTCAACGAAGAGTCCAGCGCCACCAAACGCTACCGCGCGGGCGATATCGATATCACCGAATCCTTCCCGAAAAACATGTACGCGCAGCTGAAAAAAACGCTGCCGGGCGAGGTTTATACGCCTGACCAGCTCGGCACCTACTATTACGCCTTTAACACTCAAAAGGGCGCCACGGCGGATGCGCGCGTGCGCAAGGCGCTGTCGTGGAGCATTGACCGCCGCATAATCGCGGAAAAGGTACTGGGTACCGGCGAGAAGCCTGCCTGGCGTTTTACCCCCGACGTGACCGCAGGCTTCAAGCCGGCGCAGTCCTATATCGAGCAGCACAGCCAGCAGGAGCTTAACGCTCAGGCGAAGGCGCTGCTGGCCGCCGCAGGCTACGGCCCCGGCCGACCGCTGCACCTGACGCTGCTCTATAACACCTCGGAAAGTCATCAGAAAATCGCTATCGCCGTCGCGTCGATGTGGAAGAAGAATCTCGGCGTGCAGGTCACGCTGCAGAATCAGGAGTGGAAGACCTATATCGACAGCCGCAACAGCGGCAATTTCGACGTGATCCGCGCCTCCTGGGTCGGCGACTACAATGAGCCGTCTACCTTTCTCAGCCTGCTGACCAGCGGCAACAGCAGCAATATCGCGCGCTTCAGCAACGCCGACTACGACGCGGTGCTCGCCAGAGCGAGCGGCGAAACCCAGGCCGAGGCGCGCAACAGCGACTACAACAAGGCGGAGCAGATTCTGGCGGACCAGGCGCCGATCGCGCCAATCTATCAGTACACCAACGGCCGCCTGATCAAACCGTGGGTGAAAGGCTACCCCATTAACAACCCCGAAGATGTCGCCTACAGCCGCGAGCTGTGGATCGAAAAACACTAGGCCCCGCGCGGCCTGCCGGGCAGGCCGCCTGCAGACACCTTTGCTCACAGCCTGAGGATTGCAACTCAACCGCGCCGCGCTAGACTGTATCGTATTGATTTTTTTAGTGAGGCAAGTGAGTGAACGTCATTGAAGGCAAAGCGCTGCAGGTATCCGACGCGATTATCGCCTGCCAGCTTGATGGCAAGGGCGGCTTGATCCCCATCGAAGATAAGGATGTCATCCACTGCGAGCGTCCCTGCTGGCTGCATCTTAACTATACCCATCGTGAGAGCGCCGACTGGCTACAGTCTACGCCGCTGATCCCCGACACGGTGCGCGACGCGCTGGCGGGTGACAGCATGCGGCCGCGCGTCAGTCGCCTTGGCGACGGATTTATGATCGTGCTGCGCAGCGTCAACCACAACGCCGACTCCCGGCCGGAACAGCTGGTGGCGATGCGGGTCTTTATCAACGACAAGCTGATCGTGTCGACGCGTCGCCGCAAGGTCTATGCGGTGGACGCGGTGCTGACCGATCTGCAGAACGGCAACGGACCGGAAGATGGCGGCAGCTGGCTGGTGGATATCTGCGACGCGCTGACCGATCACGCCAGCGAATTTATCGAAGAGCTGCATGACAAAATTATCGTGCTGGAAGACGCGCTGCTGGACCAGCGCGTGCCGGCGCGCGGCGAGCTGTCGCTGCTGCGCAAGCAGCTGATCGTGATGCGGCGCTATATGACGCCGCAGCGCGACGTCTATTCGCGTCTCGCCAGCGAAAAGCTGCCGTGGATGGATGACAGCGATCGCCGCCGTATGCAGGAGGTCTCTGACAGGCTAGGGCGCGGGCTGGACGATCTTGACGCCGGCGTGGCGCGCACCGCCGTGCTGGCCGATGAGGTCGCCTCGCAGATGGCGGAGGCGATGAACCGCCGCACCTACACCATGTCGCTGCTGGCGATGATTTTTTTGCCAACGACCTTTTTGACCGGGCTATTCGGCGTCAACCTTGGCGGCATTCCAGGCGCCAACTGGCATCTCGGCTTTAGCATGTTTTGCCTGCTGTTGATGATCATGATTGTCGGCGTTGCCTGGTGGCTGAAACGGCGGCGCTGGCTGTGACAATCCTGTAATCAGCGGGTTAACGTCAGGCCAACAATGCCAGGTAAAAGGCAAAAAGGGGAAAAAAGCTGATCGAGGTCAATAACCCTCGCGGGCAACGGCGGCAAACTCTCTTCCGCAGGTGAATGCAACGTCAAGCGATGGGCGTTGCGCTCCATATTGTCTTACTTCCTTTTTTAGAATTACTGCATAGCACATATTAATTCGATACGCCGGCCTTATCCGCCGGCTTTTTTTTTGCCTGTGCAGCTGAGTTATACCTATGCTTGAAGAACAACAACCACTGAGGAGCAGGGTATGACATCTATTTTCGCCAGCGATCCGATCCCTACCGATCCCGTCCCGATCCCCGATCCAATACCGCAGCCGCCGCCGAGTCCGCAACCGGATCCGCAGCCAGAACCAGGCTATCCGCCCATCCTCGACCCGCTGCCGCACCGGTAAAAAAAGGGCGCGCTGACTAAACAGCGCGCCTTTTTACATCGACTGCGGATTAGGGCAGCTGCAGCACGTCGAGGCGCACCGCCGGCGCGGCCTCATCCTCTTCCTGCCAGCCAGCAGGCTGCAGCGGCAGCGTTTCGCGATCGAAGGCGAGATCGCCGCCGTCCACCACCGCATCGCCGTGCTGAATGCCTTTAAAATCGAACAGATTGATATCCGCCAGGTGCGACGGCACCACGTTTTGCATCGCGCTGAACATCGTCTCGATTCGTCCTGGATAGCGTTTATCCCAGTCGCGCAGCATGTCGGCGATGACCTGGCGCTGCAGGTTCGGCTGCGAACCGCAGAGGTTGCACGGAATAATCGGGAACTTGCGCGCCTCGGAGAAACGCACGATATCCTTTTCACGGCAGTAGGCCAGCGGACGGATGACGATATGCTTACCGTCGTCGCTCATCAGCTTCGGCGGCATGCCTTTCATTTTTCCGCCGTAGAACATATTCAAAAACAGCGTCTGCAGGATATCGTCGCGATGATGGCCCAGCGCAATTTTGGTGCAGCCCAGCTCGGTGGCGGTACGATAGAGAATGCCGCGACGCAGGCGCGAGCAGAGCGAGCAGGTGGTTTTGCCTTCGGGGATCTTCTCTTTAACGATGGAGTAGGTGTCTTCCTCGACGATTTTGTATTCAACGCCCAGCGACTCCAGATATTCCGGCAGGATATGCCCTGGAAAGCCCGGCTGTTTTTGGTCGAGGTTAACGGCCACCAGCGAAAAGTTAACCGGCGCGCTCTGCTGCAGATTACGCAGGATCTCCAGCAGGGTGTAGCTGTCTTTGCCGCCCGACAGGCAGACCATAATGCGGTCGCCTTCCTCAATCATATTGTAATCGGCGATAGCGGCGCCGACATTGCGACGCAGGCGCTTCTGGAGTTTGTTAAGGTTGTACTGTTCTTTCTTGTCAACCGATTGATTTTCTTGCATTTTTCTCTGTCTCTGAAACCAAAGGGGGCATATAAGGGGCAAATTTCTTTCAGAGTGCCAGCTTACCGTTGAGCATTTCAACCTGTTCGCCGTTCACCTCTTTAATCCAGGTCGCGTAGATTTCATAGGCCGTCTGCGCGTTTTCGTGCCCCATCTGATTGGCTATAAAAGAGTGGGTCGCGCCAGCTGATAACAGCCAGCAGGCAAAAGTATGCCGCGTATGGTACGGATTACGGCGGCGAATGCCAGCACGTTTTATCGCGGCGCTACGGCGCGATCTTATGCTGGATTGAGCATCATGGGGTTTTGCACGCCTTTTCTTGCTCTCGGGATAAATACTCACCGTTAAACCTGTGGCGATTCAGTTTATGACGGCAAGCACCTCACTTCAGGGAATGACAGCGCAGAAGAAGGGATGACCAAAGCTGGAATTGAGCGGTCAAGCCTGCACAGGGCGTCAGGCAGCACCCTTAGTTTCTGGCAGGCCAGGTTATTGGCAGAAAGTCGCTGACGAACGATGAAAAAAACAAGCGGGATGATAGAGACAAGCTGGAAATAAAAAATATTGACAGTACCAGCGATGAGGCGGGTTAGGCGCTATTGAGTGGCCATATAAGCGTTCAAGAGAGTCAAACTTTTTACTAATCGTCGTAATGCTTGTACGACTTCTCTCTGACATGGCGACATATCTGATGAATACATTCATCGCAAAAGTCTCTTTCTTCTGAAAATAGCCGCGCAAGCAGACCGCGTTTTTTGCCGCAAACTTCGCATTTAAAGCCAACGGGAATAATGCAAATAACAAGGATCACTATAAACAAGCAGAAAACTATCAGCACGACCATATCTTCTCTCCATGTGGATACGATGCCCCCGCCAGTTTAAAGGCATGATTCTTGTAAGGGTAATCGTTGCGACAGATCAATGCAGGGTTATCGATCGGTGAAAACGATCAATCTTTGCCGCCAGAAACGAGCTCCCTAGAGCTATGGCGCTTTCTTGTTTAAAAACAGGAAAGTAAAGGGTGTGAGCGGGCGCAAAAAAAGACGGGATAACACTTTACCGAGCACCGGCTCACTGTGAACCACCTTGTGGTGCATTATCCCGCGTTAACGCTGATTATTGACCGCCACGACGGACTGCTGGTACGCGATCGAGGCGCGCGCTGTAGCCGGCGATAGAAATGTGCTGCTACACCCGGCTTATTTAAATTGCGTAAGGGTCAATTCGGGGTAATAAAAACAGGCGTTCTGACGCCTGAACTGCTGCTGTCAGGGAAAAGTAGGCCGCGCATGGCAGGGACTGCGGCGAAGAATGCCAGCCATAGCTGATGCACGCACAACAGGTTTTATCAGCCGCTCGCCATATAAAGCGTTTGGCTGACAAAGCAAATGATGGATTGTGGCGATCTCTTCCCCGGTAACAACATCGAGTTACTCAGATAAGAGATAAGATAAAGCGCGCATGAAGAGGCTGACACCGATAGTCGCTGTACAGCCTGCTCGCCTTTATTTGAGTTCCAGGCTATGCCGATTGATGAGCCAGATCGCAAAAGCCAGCGCCAGAAACCCCGCCGCGCCGGTCATGACCGCACTCCAGCCTCCCGCTTGCCACAGTATGCCCGCCAGCGCGGATCCAACCGCTGCGCCGATGAAGTTAGAGACGACAAAGATGGTGCTCAGGCGACTACGCATGGCGGGATTAATGGAAATGATGCGTGTCTGGTGCAATACGTTTAACGTCTGTACGGCGATATCGATCAGGACAATGGCCAGAATGATCAAATAGATGCTGTGGCGACCCCAGGCGGCTACGCCGATAGCCACCAGAGCCAGTAACAGCGCCAGGCCCGTCGCCGTCACCGAGTAGCCGCGATCGTGAAAAATGCCTGCCCGTCTGGCCATCAGCGCGCCAGCTAATCCTGCCAGCCCCGTCAGGCCGATCTGGCTGACGGAATAAGAGTAGGGTGCAGAACTCAACAGAAACGTCAGGCTGGTCCAGAACAGGGTGAAAACAAGAAAGCCGCAGGCAGCGATGAGCAGGGTAATACGCACCGTTGCGCTTTCCGCGATCGTCGACAGCAGCGAGCGCATTAATGCCCCGTAACTGAGACGCTGGCGAGGAATATCGGGTGGAAGCATACGCAGCATCAGGAACGTCAGGATAAAAGCGACGCCCGCAGCGATGCAATAGACCGCACGCCAGCCGAGAAAATCGGCAATCACCCCGCTGATGGTTCTGGACAGGAGGATGCCGATAAGCATACCCGAGATGATAGTGCCCAAAACCTTGCCTAACTGCGGCGGACTCGCCAGATCGCCGGCAAACGGCGTTAGCAGCTGGCCAGCCACTGTCGTCAGGCCTGTCAGCGCCATCGCCGCCATCAGTAGCGGCATCGAGGGCGCTACTGCCGTCAGACAAAGCGAAAGCGCAGAGAGAAAGAGGATGGCAGGAATTAGCCTGCGGCGATTCAGGATGTCACCCAGCGGGACCAGCAGCAGAATACCGGTTGCGTAGCCTAGCTGGGTGAAGGTGATGAGCATACTTGCTGAGTCTGGCTGAACCCCGAACGAGCGTGCGATATCAGTAAGCAGCGGCTGTGCCCAGTAGAGATTACCGACCGCCATTCCGCCCGTGATGGCAAACAGCAGGATAAGCACGCGGTTTAAAACCGACTTGTCTGGCGCGCCGATATTTTCAGGGCTATTGGTTTTCACTTAATCTCCGTTTCGTCCGCTACGGGCAATTCTCCTGCCTTGTGGCTGGCCCAGGGGAGCATGTCGCGCCCGGTAGCAAGCCGGGAACATTAATGCCAGAAGAGGCAATGATAAACGCTCACTTTATCTCAACCCCATTGCCAGCTTTATCGGGCTGGTAAAAAGGTCAGGCAGAGATTTCAGACGGTAGCTTAGTGTGGATTAACCCTCAGCGATAGGGTGCGTTGGGCCACTTTATATAAGCGAAGACGTAAAGCATGATGAAGTGCAGGCCAGGCATTGAGAGAATAAGAGCCATCTTCCAGCCGAAGCCCGCTTTTTGCGCCATCCGATAGCAGGGAATGAAAGTCAGTAACCAAATGACCAGTGACAGTGACGCAAGCGGATTAGGCTTTTCCATTGAGTGTTCTCCTTTTATGTGTACGGTATCATATCGGCAGCAAAGCGTTCCTCTTGAGCCGCACGACTTTTCCCTCCCTCAAGATAATACAAAAGCCGCCAGTCGCTAGCGGCTTCAAAATCATTCCAACACGATAAATATCGTCAGCCGGGCTGCCGTGGGCGCGGTGGTATTAACTCGCCGTCGCGGTCTTCATCGCCGCACGCTGCGGCAGCAGCCAGAGAAAGGCGATAATAATCAGCGCCAGCGTTAGCGAGGCGCTATAGCGGCTTAGCGCCAGTCCGCCGGATGCGACGGGCTTATCCAGGAAGTCGCCCACTACCGCGCCCAGCGGCCGGGTCAGGATAAAAGCCGCCCAGAACAGCGCGGTGCGTGAAAGCGAGGTAAAGCGGCTGGCGGCCCAGATAAGAGCCAGCGCGCCGACAAACAGCAGGATCCCGCCGTCATAGCCCAGCCCTTCGCTGTCTGCGGTCCAGTCGCCTAACGCCGTGCCCAGCGTTTGCGAGAACATAATAGTGATCCAGTAAAAGCACTCGGTCACACCGTTGTTGACGGAATTGACGGCGATAGTGCCGCAGGTAATACGCCAGACAAACAGGGACAGAGCCAGCAGCGTGCTCAGCAGCAGCGTCCCCCCCAGGTAGCCTATCCCCAGCGAGCGATCGGCAAAGTCCGCCAGCGTGGTGCCGACGGTGGTAGTAGCAACCACGGTGAGCCAGTAGATCCACTTATTAAAGCTGTGGCGTTTAATCTGCACCACGACAGCGACTAAAAAGATAATGGCGAAAATCAGCGTACCGGTAAGGTAGCCCAGATTCATCGACATGGTCACCGCATCGCCGCCGGTTTCACCCAGCGTAGTGGCAGCGATTTTGGTCACCCAGAAGGCGAGAGTAACGGCAGGCACTTTGCTAAGAGATTGAGAATCTACGATCTTATTTTGCATGAAATGAGGCTCCGGAAAAGCCCGGATTGGGCTAATGCAAAACTGACTGTATAGGATTACTCTTAAGTAAAGATTAAGCGACCTGAGGGGAGTGGCGCGCGGGCGCGACCCACTGGCGTGCCGGGCAGACAGCCTTTGCCGCTGTCGAGAGCGAACGGAATGTCCTGCGAGCCGACATCATCAATAGGGCCGCTGGGGCTAATCTTGCCGATTGCTCAAGAGCAACAGGCAACAGGCATGCTAAAATTTAAGTTTGCTTAATAATTGTCCTGCTGGCCAGGTAAAACCTATTCAGGGTAATTCATCCTGCTCAGGGTCTACCACACGCAAGCCTGACCAGCAGCGCTCTTCGGAACGGGTGACCAGGATAGCGGGATCTTTACTCAGGCTGCTTAGCAAATGGAGGATGCGGTCCATCAGCATCCCTATATTTTCACTGCCGGCATAGACAAAATCATTGCCAGGCAGAGCATAGGTAAAGCCTTTGTCGCAGACAATGTTATGGGTAAAACCATTTTCAAGCATGGTGATATGCAGCTCGACGCGTGATTTCTCCGTTTGCTCTTTAAGCTCGACCTGAATGGTATAACGGCTCATGATGATATCCTGATAGCAAATATTTAAGATTTCTTAAATTATAGTCATACATGGAACACGATAAGCGCAATTAAGATATCTCTTATCCAGCGAGCAGCCGCTGCGGTGAGTGAGGCGCCTGAAGCAGGCAGGGGCCGGCCATGCGTCAGGGGAAAAAAAAACCAAAGAAATGATTAATGAGTGGCGTAACGGTCATGGTGTCTGAGCAAACTGGCATAAACGGTTTTCATCATCAGCCATCCTCACGGCACGTTCATGCAATAAACTGTGCGTTTAGTAAAAAAAGCGGCTCTGCGCCGCGTAATATATCTGGCAGGAGATTCTGGTGAAGAACGATCTACGCAAGGGTAACGCGTTAATAATGCTGTTAAGCTTCAGCGGCATAGTGGGGATAGCGCTGCTCTACCTGTTTGCCCGGCACTGGGGCGAGTTTGTGCAGTACTGTTTCTCCCTGCAAATTTCGCTGCATCGCTATCTTGTGCAGTACCTGCTTCTGCAGCGCGATCATCACATCAAAGGTGGGCTGATGCTGATAGCAGGCAGCTTCACCTACGGTTTTCTCCATTCGGTCGGTCCTGGCCACGGTAAGTTTGTGATTACCACCTGGCTCGCCACGCATCGTGAAAAACTCAACGCCAGCCGCCTGATTACTCTGGCGGGTAGCCTGATGCAGGGCGTGGTCGCGGTTCTTTTTGTCATTATCCTCGCCATCTCGCTAAATCTTTCCATGGGCGATCTCAGCCTGAGCCGCTACTGGATGGAGAAAGCGAGCGCACTGCTTATCGCGGGGTTTGGTCTCGCGCTTATCGGACGGTCGGCAGGTATCGATCGCCTGTGGCGGTTCGGCACAGGTTCATCTCATCATCACCATGACGCGGCCTGCGGCTGCGGGCATAAGCACCAGCCAGACGCGGAAGATCTGACCGGCGGCTGGCGCAATGCGGCCTGGGTGATTGCCGGTATCGGCATCCGTCCCTGTAGCGGCGCGCTGATGATCCTGGTCTTTGCCAATGCCGTGGGCATGTTTAGCTGGGGCGTTGCGGCGGTGATGGCGATGTCGCTCGGCACGGCGATATCTATCATGATCCTCGCCACCTGGGTACATCATTTCCGAGAGTGGATGCTTGCCGCAAACTCATCCCTGACGCTGCGCTATGCGGCCCGGCTAAGCAGGCTGGCGTTGGTCGCGGGCGGCGTGGCGCTTATCCTTTTTGCCGTGGTGCTGTTTTCAACCGCAATCCCGGCGAGTGCGAACGGCGATTTCATTACGGCAGGCTGCTAGGCCCTCCGGCGCAAACCCTTTACCCGCAGCGTGAATACCTGAATGGCTTCCGGCAGCGCCTGCTGCGGAGCCTCGCTGGCGGCTATCCACGGGGCGGCAATGCGCCGCCTTCTCTTATCCAGCGACATCTTGCCACCCGCCGCCTTTACTCAATTTTTATTTGCGCGCTTCCCATTAATACAAAATTTTTATACGCCCCGTGGTTGAATCTTCCGCAGCATCTGCACAAGGAGAATCAACCTGATGAAATGCCTCAATGACACCTTTCCTCGCGTTTTCAGCAGCGAGACGGCGGCAGCGGATCTGGCCGCGCAGCAGCGGCGTAAAATCCTTTCAACCCGCAAGTGGTACAAGAATGACTTTTCGCTCAGCACCGACAATGCCGCGCTGGACGCCGATTTTCTCTGTCGCTCGCTGCCTCATCCGGCCGGACGGCGACATCTGGCGCTGGCGCTGCACGGCAGCCTCTGCTTTGGCCTCTATCGCAAAGCGAGACAGATTGGCTTCGCGCGTATGGTCACCGATCTGGCCGGCACGGTGGTGCTGCGCGATCTTATCGTGGCGCCAGAGTATCGCTTTATCGGGCTGGGCTCATGGATGCTGAGCTGTAGTCTGAGCCATCCCGCCACGCAAAGCTGCTGCGCCGTTCTCTGCTGGAGCAGCGAGGCGTCGCCGTTCCTGATCAAGAACGGCTTTAGCGCCGTGCCGACCGTTCCAGGGCTGCATATTATCCGCCTGCTGACCGCGGTCGACGAGGCGCGCGCCGCACCCTGCGCGCTGCACTAGCGGGGCCGAAAAATCATGAGCGGCTTTATTCAGCTGTTACTACGCCAGCCCTTTCATCTGTCCCGTTCACGCTCGCCGTCCGGCAAAAAGCCGGAGGCCCCACAGGATACTCCTATGTCAGACTTAATTTTGGTTTCACATAACTACTCACAGCACTCCACGCTCTCGGCGCTGTATGAAACTATTCTGTCGCGCCGCGGCGGACTGTGGATTAGCTGGAACGGGCAATGCGAAGCGATCGCGCCCGACACGCAGCGCACGCTCTCGTTCCGTCATGGAAATAAGTTTGACACCCTGACGTTTCCCCTGACGCAGGAGGAGTCGGACGCCGGGTATCACGGCTACGTGCACCAGGGGCTGTGGCCCGTTTTTCACCAGCGTCCCGATCTGGCGCGCTTTAGCAGCCACAGTCGTCGTCACTATCAGAAAATTAACGCGGCCTATGCCCGGGCGATCGCGGAGTATGCGATGCCAGACGACCAGCTCTGGATCCAGGACTACCATCTTATTCCCTGTATAAAGCTGCTGCGCGAGGCGGGGCTGCTCAACCATACCGCGTTTTTCTTTCATCAACCGTTTCCTTCCGGCCAGGGGTTCGAGGCAATTCCAGACTGGCAGTGGCTGGCCGAATCGCTGCTGTGCTGCGATCTGATCGGCTTTCAGACCCTTCAGGACATGAATAACTTCCTGCTGTGGATCGAAAGCGAATACCGCACCGAACGTCTTAGCGCTACCGGCGTGCGCGTTCATGGTCGCATTATTACGACCGGCGTCTTCCCCGTGGGGATCGACCTGGAGGATGTTGAGTATCTGAAAGAGAGCAACAGCTGTCGCCTGATGGAACAGCAGTGTCGCGATACGCTGCCGGAAAACACCGTGCTCAGCGGTGGTCATCTCGACAGCAGCGCCGGGCTGCCGTATCGCCTTAGCGCTATGGAGGTGCTGCTGCGCGCCCATCCCGAGCATGAGGGATCGATCCGCCTGCTGCAGCTCGCCTCGCCGGCCGCCGGGCATCTGCCTCGCGCCAGAGAGGTCGCTCAGGATCTGGAAAGCCTGTGCGGCGAAATGAACGGCGCGCACGGCATGCTGGGCTGGTATCCGGTTAGCTGCCTGTCGCACGCCTATAGCCGGGAAGAGCAGGCGGGCATCTACCGCGCCTCACGCGTCGCGCTGGTTACGCCGCTGATGGCCGGCATGAGCCTGATGGCGAAAATGTACGTGGCGCTGCAGGACCCGGCGAATCCCGGCGTGCTGATTTTGTCGCAGTTCGCGGGCGCCTCGGAACATATGGACGGCGCGATTATCGTCAATCCCTATGATCCCGACGCCATCGCCGACGCCATCCACACCGCGCTGCGGCTGCCGTTAAAAGAGCGTCAGCACCGGCACGCCAGGCTGATGAAGGGCATTCGACGCCTCGACTGCCACTGGTGGGCCGACAGCATGCTCGCCGGCCTGAGTGCGGTGGAGGAGGCGAATGCGCCGGCACCGCAGGCGTGCAGCACGCTGTTCACGGGAGGCCACGGACGCCCCCGCTATTAGCCGTCAGCGGCGCTGTTTAGCGCGGCCTCCGCTCACCCGCTTCCTGCCTGAACAGGCGTCAGTTGACGGGCTAGCGTCCCGCATCGCCGTGGTCTGCCGGGCCCTGCGCAGGCCGGAGGCGCGGCGGCCGCCCTATTTGCGCTGAGGCGTTTCCAGCGCTGGCAGGCTGCGCTGAACGTCCTCAGGCTCGGCGATGCGTGTTACCTCGCCCACCAGCAGGATATAGGAGAGCGCGCCGATTAACGCCACCGCCGCGATATAGATCAGCGCCGGGCCAAAGCCGTAGTCCTGCGCCAGATAGCCGATCGCCAGCGGAACGGTAATACCGCCCAGCCCGCCGACAAAATTAAACACGCCGCCGGTCAGGCCAATCAGGCGCATCGGCGCCAGCGACGACACCAGCGACCAGGTAATCGACGCGAAGCCGTTGCCGAAGAACGCCACCGCCATTAACGTCATAATCCAGACGGGATCGTCGGTGTAGTTGGCGCCCATGATGCAGGTAGAGATCAGCAGTCCGCAGATAATCGGCGTTTTACGCGCCGCGCCGAGCGAATAGCCTTTCTTCACCAGCCTGTCCGCCAGCCAGCCGGAGAGCAGCACGCCAGCGAAAGCGGCGAGAAAGGGCACCGTGGTCATAAAGCCCGCTTGCAGCGTGGCGATGCCTTTCTCCTGCGTCAGATAGTTTGGAAACCAGGTCAGGAAAAACCACAGCGTTGAGGTCACGGCGAACTGTCCCAGATAGACGCCCAGCAGCTTGCGATGAAACACCAGCTTCCAGTCGGCCTTGCTCAGCGGCTGACGCGCCGCGCGGGCGGCGGGTGCGTCGCCGTCAATCAGGCCGCCGCCGCGCTGGATATAATCCAGCTCCGCTTTGCCGATGCCTTTGGTAAGACGCGGCGGCTGATAAACCCTGAACCAGACCAGCGACCAGATAATGCCGACGCCGCCGGTGACGATAAAGACCCAGTGCCAGCTCAGCAGCGCCTGAATCCAGATCAACAGCGGCGTGAGAAAAGCCAGACCGACAAACTGCCCGGAGGTGAAGAAACCCACCGCAGAGGCGCGCTCCTGCTCCGGGAACCAGCTGGTGACCATGCGGTTATTGGTGGGAAAGGCGGGCGCTTCGAAGATGCCGGTCACGGCGCGCAGGGCGATCAGCGATATCAGCCCGGTGGCGAAGCCCTGTAGCAGGGTCGCTACCGACCAGCCCAGAATGGCAATAAAATAGGTGAGCCGCGAACCGACGCGATCGAGAAACCAGCCGCCTGGGATCTGGCACAGGGTATAAAGCCAGGCGAACGCGGAAAAGACATAGCCCATTTCCGCTTTGCTAATGCCGAACTCCGCCTGAATATGTGCGGAAGCCACGGCGAGATTCGCCCGGTCGACATAACAGATAACCACGGTAATAAAGATCATCGACAGCGTCAGATAACGACGTCGCCCTGGTTTTGTCGTATTTACGGAAATAGCCATCGTCATCTGTCTCCAGATTTTGGGCATGGCAAAGCCATTCACCATGCCCTGTTATTTACAGAGGGTGTGTTTTCTATTTATTTATTGTTGGATGAGCCGCAGGGCGCGGGGCGGGGCTAACTAGCCCGCATTACCACTCCGCGACGGAACCGTCCGCATGGCGCCACAGCGGATTGCGCCAGTCCGGCGCGTTTTTACTGCGTTCGATAACCTGCTCCTCGTCGATTTCCACGCCGAGTCCCGGTTTCATTAAGGGTTTAAAAAAGCCGCCTTCCATGCTGAAGTCCGCTTTGTTTTTCACAAAGTCGAGCAGTTCCGCGCCCTGGTTGTAATGAATGCCCATGCTCTGTTCCTGGAAAACCGCATTGCGCGAGACGAAATCAACGTGCAGGCAGGCGGCAAGGGCGATCGGGCCCAGAGGGCAGTGCGGAGCGAGGGCGACGTCGTAGGCTTCCGCCATGGCGGCGATTTTCACGCACTCGGTGATGCCGCCGGCATGGGAGAGATCGGGCTGTAGAATCGCCAGTCCGCCCGCCTCGAGCACGCGTTTGAACTCAAAACGCGAGAACATGCGTTCGCCCGCCGCGATAGGAATCGCGGTTTGCGCCGCCAGCCTCGGGTAATATTCCGCCTGCTCCGCCAGTACCGGCTCCTCGATAAACAGCGGGCGGTAGGGCTCAAGCTCCTTGATCAGCACCTTCGCCATCGGCGCGCTCACGCGGCCGTGAAAGTCGAGGCCAAACTCAATCTTATCGCCGAACGCATCGCGAATTTGCGCGACGGTATTCACCGCGGCGTCGACTTTGCGCGAGTCGTCGATAATGCCCAGCTCTTCGCAGCCGTTGAGCTTGAAGGTGTCGAAGCCGATTTTGCGTAACGTATGGATGCCGGCGATGACGTCCGCCGGACGATCGCCGCCCACCCAGCTGTAGGCCTTGATTTTATCCCGTACCAGTCCGCCCATTAGCTGCCATACCGGCGCGCCCAGCACCTTGCCTTTGATATCCCACAGCGCCTGATCGATGCCTGCAATCGCGCTCATCATAATCGGGCCGCCGCGGTAAAAACCGGCGCGGTACATCACCTGCCACAGATCGTTGATGCGCGCCGGATCCTGACCAATCAGATAGTCGCCGAGTTCATGCACGGCGGCTTCGACGGTGCGCGCGCGCCCCTCGATAACGGGTTCGCCCCAGCCGACGACGCCTTCGTCGGTGTCGATTTTAAGAAACATCCAGCGCGGGGGTAAACGATATGTGGTGAGCCGGGTTATTTTCATTTCACTGCCTCTCTGTATGCCTGAACAAATGCGGCCGCCTGCTGCGCGGTTCGTTCTACGGACTGCCCGGCGCGATACAGATCGCTGCCGAGCCCGGCGCCAGCGCAGCCCGCCTCAAGCCACTGCGCCAGGTTCTGCGGCGTGACGCCGCCCACGGCCAGCACCGGCACGTCGCCGGGCAGCACCGCTTTTAGCGCCTTGATGTAGCCCGGACCGAACGCGGAGGCGGGGAAAATTTTTAACGCCTGCGCGCCCGCCTCCAGCGCGTTAAAGGCTTCGCTGGCCGTCGCGCAGCCGGGGCTGACGATCATGCCCAGCTCCACGGCGTGGCGGATCAGCGCAGGCTGAATATTCGGCGTCACGATAAGCCTGCAGCCCATCTCCGCCAGCCTGTCCACCTGTTCGATTTTCAACACCGTTCCGGCGCCTATCAACGCCCTGTCGCCGTATGCCTCGAGGATCAGCGGGATGCTGAGCTCCCACTGCGGCGAATTGAGCGGAATTTCCACCGCGTCGAAACCGGCGTCGATAACCGCGCCGACGTGCGCCACGGCCTCATCGGGCCTGACCCCGCGCAGAATCGCGATAAGGGGAAGTTCAGTTTGCCATTGCATTCACAATGCTCCTTATGCCTGCCTGAAAAGCGGTATCGCCGCTGATGACGCTGGCCTGCTGGCCAGCGGCGGCCAGCGCCTGTTGATAGCGGCGGGTCAACGACTCCCCGCCGACGAGAGCGATCGGCTGATGGCCAAAGCGTTCGCGCATCGTGGCGACCTCCGCGCCAATCAGCAGACCGGATAAAAATTCGCTGACCTCCTCAGGGGCGAGGCTGCCAAGGATATGCGCGGCGCGGATCTCGAAAAGCTGCGCCAGCAGCGCCGGCGTCGCAAGTCCGCGCGCCAGCCCTGCGTCAAACGCGGCCTGCGACGGCTGCTGTTCAGGCAAACCGGCGCCGATCAGCGAGTGGCGCAGCAGCAGGGCGTGAAGTTCGCCGGTTATAACGGTGTGAAAGTCGCAGATACGTTCGTTGTCGACCTGCACCCACTTGCAGTGCGTGCCCGGCATCACGTAAACGGGCGAGGGCGCCAGCGCATGCGCGCCGAGCAGCTGTGTCTCTTCGCCGCGCATTACGCTATGGTGATCCTCGCGGCTGACGCACAAGCCGGGCACGATCCAGACGTTGTGGTCGACCGGCGTCAGCCGCTCGCCGATCGCGGATAAGCGGGTGGGCAGCGGCAGGTAGGGCACGCTTTTCCAGCCCACGTTGCTGCCTACCATGCCGGCCATCACCACCGGCGTCGCGCCGTCGCGCCAGCCCTGCGTCACCTCGTCTAATATCGCCTGCGGCCGCTTTCCGTTCAGCCGGGTGACGCCCGCTTCTGACTGCCTGCTTGCCTGGCAGCGCTCGTGCTCAAAGAGCCAGGCGCGCAGGTTAGTGGAACCCCAGTCAACGGCGATATAGCGAGATTTCATGTGATGTCCTTTAGCCTGTGTGTCGAGCTGGCGATCATGGTGTACGCCGCCTGCTCTGCCGCATCGCCGTTCTGTAGCCGTATGGCGTCGAACAGCGCTTTATGTTCACTTAACGTTTTTGGCATATTGGCTTCGTCGCCTTGCCAGGTGCGCTCGAAAACGGCGCGCTGCAGCGAGCTAATCGCCACGCTCAGCTGTTGCAAAACCGGGTTATGTACCGCGCGCAATACCGCCTCGTGGTAGCGAATGTCCGCCTCGTTAAAGGCGTTCCGATCCTGGTTATGGGCAATCATGTCGTTGAGTGCGGATTCGATCTGCGCCAGATCCTGCGACGTGGCGCGCTCCGCCGCCCAGCGAGCGATGGCGGGTTCCACCAGGTTTCGCACTTCGCTCATGGCCGCAATCAGACGCGGGTCGTCGTCGTTTTCCAGTACCCACTGCAGCACCTCTGAATCCAGGTAGTTCCACTGATTGCGCGGCGTAACGAAGGCGCCGTAGTAACGCTTTATCTCAATAAGCCGTTTCGCCGTCAGCGAACGAAACACCTCGCGGATGATGTTGCGCGAGGTGGCGAACTCGTCGCACAGCGCCGCCTCAGCGGGCAGCGGCGCGCCGGGCAAAAATTTACCGCTGACAATCTGTTTGCCCAGCGTAATAACGATGCGATCGGTTTTGTTGAGGGTCATAGAAGCTCCTTGGCCTGCCTGTTTGCTTCTACTTTACCCCGGACGCCTGGTTTCGCCTCATTTTTGAAGTACAAAACAGGCGTTCTCGGCAAGCTGTCTGGCGCCATTGTAGTACGATAAATTATGTTTGTACTACAATGTGGATCACAAAAGCGCCAAAATGCGCTCTGTGCTCCAGGCTGAGGTGAGAAACAGCAGAGAACCGCTAGCGGCGCCATTGCCTCTTCAGCGCGTGCGGTAATAACGCGTTACATTTTCAGCGGGTAAAATGCCGGCATAAGAGGAAATTTATTGTTCGCGATCAGGAAATTGCGCAGTCTGAAACCTTCTTTGTCTGCGGTTTAAGCCAGGTTTACTCCCGCGCGTTAGGATGGCTGCAGGAATTAACTCATTTGATTCTGATTAATAAAGGAACAGCGTCATGTTAATAAAAAAAGCGGTGGCAACCCTTATTATGCTGGCGGCAGCTTCAACGCTTTCAGCCTGTGCAGGACACTATATTATCTCTACCAATGACGGGCATATGATCAATACCAACGGCAAGCCCGCTATTGATAAAGAGACCGGCATGATCTCCTATGAAGATGCCAGCGGAAATATGCATCAGCTGCAGAAACAAGATGTAAAAGAGATAGTGAAGAAATAAACAACGGCCTTCCGGTTTTGGCGGGCTGCGTCGACATGGGCGACACCCGCTAAATCGTCTCAAGGAGCGAGTGCATTTCGTGAGCGCGCAACGGGCGAAAATGGCTCTGCGGCAGTAAAGCGCGAGTATGTCTGCATAAGCACGGCTTAACGCGTTGAGAACGGTCAGAGTGAAGCGGAATCGCTATCATGGCTAACGCCAGGGAAATGCACGACAAAAAGTTATTGCAAATAATAATGTTTTTTCGCTGTTAAATGACATGCCAATATGCAGAGGCGTTAATTTAAATATAAATTAACGCCGGATTTAATTACCTATTCGATAAGCAGGTTTTTTTAGTTTTTTTCTCTTGCGCTCGCTGCGGAACAGCCATGTTTCGGCGGCTCGCGCGAGCCAAAAGAGATTAAATAGCTCGCTAAGGTTCCAGAACCACAGGACATAAAATGTTTAAGCAATTAATTGCCTGTCTGACACTAACCCTGGCAGGTGCCGCGCTGTCCGGCTGCGTGATGGCTGACGGGGGAGGGCATCATCACTCCCCCTCCTTAGATAAACATCACCACAGCGCACCCAGCCCTTCGCGCCATGCGGGCCCGCCTCCCGCGCCGGGCAGCGCTTATCAACATATGGGGCCGCCGCCCGTGCCCGGCAGCGCCGCGCAGCACATGGGCCCGCCACCGGCTCGCGACGTTCACCGCTGGTAGGTCATAGCCCGGGGCGCGGCGAATTAGCCAGGCCCTTCGCTGCCCGCAGCCAGCAGCGGCACCAGCACATCGCTGATGGGCGTTGCAATGCCCTGAGCGCGCGCGTAACGCTGTATTACGCCGTTGCGGATCGCCCACTCCAGCGGGCGGTTCGCCTGCCGGTCGGCGAGTATCGAGGTGCCTAAATCCGCTGGAGCCCGATGAAACACGTCGAGGATCTCCTGCGGCACCGTATCGCTCAGCGTTGCGCCCTGCGATCGCGCGACGCTCAGGCATTCGCGCAGGTAGTCCAGCGCCAGCGTGGTGATATCGGCGCGCGCAAACATACCGGCGCGCCGGTTAGCCAGCACCATCAGACCCGCCACCGCGTTCTGCAATAGCTTGCGCCAGGCAACTGAGACAAAGTCCGATGAGAGCGCCACCGCGCAGCGCGTGCCGCTGAGCGCCGTCACCACTCGCTGAGCCTGCGGCAGATCCGGCAGCGTCAGGCGCGGCGCGGCGCGCAGCCAGACCGACGCATCCGGCTCGCGCTGCGCCGGAAACCACACCACAGCAGGCAGTACGGTGGCGCCGTTCACCCAGGGTTCCAGCTGGGCCTGCTGCTCAACCCCATTTTGCAGTGCGCATACCACGCTATTTTCGTCACACAGTGCCGCCAGCCAGCTGGCGCTGTCGGCGATCTGCGTGGTTTTTACCGCCACAAACACCAGATCAAACGCACCATTAACAGCGGACGGCTCGGTCACGACCGGGCCGGGTACCACCACTTCACCTTCATCGTGACGCAGGATCAGCTGCGGGTGCGCGGTGCGTCCGCACAGGCGCGGCGTGCGGCCCACTTCATGCAACGCGGCTGCAATAGTGGTGCCTATCGCGCCCGGGCCCAGCAGCGCAATGGTGAGGCGATCTGACATGGTAAGCTCTCCTGACTGGTTTACTTCGTCACAAAGGCGCCTGCGGCAATTCCCGCGCACGCCACTATTTTTCCGATCGTTAAGCGCTCGCCGAGAAACAGCGTGCCCAGCACGGCGGCAAACAGCACGCTGGTTTCACGCAGCGCGGAAACCGCGCCCATGGGCGCCGATGCCATTACGGCAATAATTATGCCGTAGGCCAGCAGCGACACCAGTCCGCCTGCTACGGCGCGGGGCATGCCCGGCCGCCAGCGCAGCAGGCTTTTTGCGTCGCGCAGCGCGATATAGATAACCGGCATCAGCACTCCCCAGCATGCGCTCATCCCTAGCGTATAGCAGAGCGCGCTGCCGGAGAGGCGTACGCCGATACCGTCCACCACGCTATAGGCGGCGATAAACGCGCCGGTTGCCAGCGGATAGCGCCAATCGGGCATCCGCGCTTTGCCGCCTGTCGCCAGTAGCAGGATCCCGCCGGAAATCAGCATAATACCTGTCAGGACGTGCTGCTCAATCTTTTCCCCCGCGGCGATTACCGCCGCGCAGGTCACCATCAGCGGCGACGATCCGCGCGCAATCGGGTAACTCTGACCCAGTTCGCCGCTGTGATAGCTGCGCACCAGGCACAGGTTGTAGCCGACATGCAGCAGCGCTGAAAGTAGCGCGTATGGCCAGCAGGCGCGATTCGGCAGCGGCATAAAGAGCGCGATCGGAACGCAAAGCGCGGCGATGGTCAGGCACATAATGCTCATCGACCATAGCCGATCGTCGCCGCTGCGTAACAGGACATTCCAGCCTGCATGCAGAAGGGCGGCAAATAAGGTCAAAAAAATAAGATGACTGGGCATAGGTCAATGCTAACTGCGCCCACCGGAATGAAAAGCGAAGTCTCGTCATTGCCGCATGAGCAATTGCTCATGCTTCAGGCGTAGTTCTGTTGCGCCTGTCGAGATTGCTCAAGCAGCCAGCGGCGAAACGTCACGATGTGCGGCTCGGCCTCAATGCCCTTCGGGCAGACGAAGTAATAGGCGGCTGGCGAGGGAAATGAGAGGGCAAACAGCCGCACCAGCGACCCTTCGGCAAGTTCTTTTTCAACGTGTCCGCTACGCGCCAGCGCGATGCCCTGGCCCAGCAGCGCGGCTTCAATGGTCATATTGGTATCGGCAAAACGCACGCTCTCATGCAGCACGTCGATCGGAAGACCATTCAGTCTGAACCAGACGTCCCATTTGGGCACCAGATCGGCGCCGTCGCGCGTCAGTAGCGGGTAGCGCAGCAGTTCAGTCGGCTCTTCCGGTACGCCGAAGCGCTGCAGCAGCGTCGGGCTGGCGACCGGAAAAATATGCTCGCGGAACATAAACTCCGTATGCAGCGCCGGATAATTTCCCTGACCGAAGCGGATTGCCACGTCAGAATCGGTACGGGCAAAGTTGATAGCGCTGTCAGTACTCTCCAGCGTCACCAGAATGTCCGGGTGCAGGCG